>Ga0209172_10000043_pt1 | contig 363772 bp, 315 predicted proteins | sample LarsenN4metaG_FD_184113 | JGI IMG/M metagenome (GOLD analysis project Ga0209172, IMG submission 184113) | Hot spring sediment bacterial and archeal communities from British Columbia, Canada, to study Microbial Dark Matter (Phase II) - Larsen... ... | reverse complement strand
CGCAAGCGGTCGTCCCGGGCGTCCTGGATCTCCACCCTCCTACGGGCTTCCTTCCAGGCGCCGGCCGCTGCCGCATCGGGTGTAGGATCCAGACGCCCCGTCACGGGCAGCGACAGGCGCATTATACTCCGCCCCCGCACCCTGGGGATAACCCGCCCCACGGTTAACCGGCCGACCGCGTGGCCCCGGGCGCCGGGCACGGCACCGGCTCGGGTTTCCCCGCGGGCGGGGAGGGGCTATGCCTGTGCCGGGCTCGGGGAGGGCAGGGGGCAGGGGCGCGCATGGCGTCGGAGGACAAGCGCAAGCGACGGGGCGGTGTGCCGGGCGCTGCGGGCCGGGTCGCGGCGCCGGCCGCCGCGGGCCGGGACGCGGGGCCGCCGCCCGCGACGGGCGCGGCCGGGTCCGCCGATGCGACGACACCCGGGCCGTCCGCCGATGCGACGACACCCGCCGGTGCCGGCAAGCCCGCCGCAGCCGCTACCGCCGCCGCCGCCGGCGTCACCCCCTCCATGGCCCAGTTCCTCGAGATCAAGGCCGCCAACCCCGACTGCCTGCTCTTCTACCGCATGGGCGACTTCTACGAGCTCTTCTTCGAGGACGCGGTCGCCGCCGCCGAGGCGCTCGGCATCGTCCTCACCCGGCGCGGCAAGCACCTGGGCGAGGACATCCCCATGTGCGGGGTGCCGATCCACCGTGCCGACGAGTACCTGCAGCGCCTCATCAGGCGCGGCTTCCGGGTGGCCGTGTGCGAGCAGCTGGAGGACCCCGCCGAGGCGAGGAAGCGCGGCTCCAAGGCGGTGGTGCGCCGCGACGTGGTGCGCCTCGTCACCCCCGGCACGCTGACCGAGGACAGCCTGCTCGACGCCCGCACGCGCAACTACCTCACCGCCGTCTTCGACGGCCCCAGGGGCGGCCAGGGCACCGTTGCGCTGGCCTCCCTCGACATCTCCACGGGCGAGTTCGAGGTGGGCGAGGTGCCGGCCGGCGACCTCCCCGGCGAGATCGTGCGCCTCTCCCCCGGCGAGGTCATCGCCGGCGAGCGGCTGGCCGCCGACGAGGAGGTGCGCCGGTGGATCGGCGTGGCCGGCGCCGCCCTGACGCCGGTGCCCGGGGCCTCCTTCGACAGCCTGGCCGGCGAGCGGCTGCTCAAGGCCCAGCTCGGCGTCGCCGACCTCTCCGCCTTCGGCCGGTTCTCGCGCACCGAGCTCGCCGCCGTCGGCGCGCTCCTCAAGTACGTGGAGCTCACCCAGATCGGGCGCCGGCCGAGCCTGCGCCCGCCCAGGCGCAGCGCCCCCGCCGACCGCCTCGTCATCGACGCGGCGAGCCGGGCGAGCCTCGAGCTCCTGCGCTCCCAGTCCGGCGAGGCGCAGGGCAGCCTGCTCTCCGCCATCGACCGCACCGTCACCGGCCCCGGCGCGCGCGAGCTGGCGGCGCGCCTCGCCAGCCCGCTGCGGAGCGTGGAGGCGATCGGCGCGCGGCTCGATGCGGTGGGCTTCCTGGTCGAGGCCGACGCCCTGCGCGAGGACCTGCGCAAGGCGCTGCGCGAGGCCCCCGACATCGCCCGCGCGGTCTCGCGCCTGGCCCTGCAGCGCGGCGGCCCGCGTGATCTCGCCGCCGTGCGCCAGGGGCTCGCCGCCGGGCGCCGCTGCGCCCGCCTGCTCTCCGAGGGCGCCGGCGGCATCGGCCTGCCGGCGGCGCTCGCCGACATGGCCCGGCGCCTCGCCGGCTGCCCCGAGGAGCTGCACGATGTGCTGGCGCGCGCGCTCATCGAGGAGCCGCCGCCCCAGCGCCGCGACGGCGGCTTCGTGCGCGCGGGCTACCGCCCCGACCTCGACGAGGCGCGCGGCCTGCGCGACGACAGCCGCAAGGTGATGGCCGCGCTCGAGGTCAGGTACGTGGAGGCGACCGGCATCCGCTCGCTCAAGGTGCGCCACAACAACATCCTGGGCTTCTACATCGAGGTGCCGGCCGCCTCCGCCCGGCCGCTCACCAGCGAGCCGCTGTCGGCCACCTTCCGCCACCGCCAGACCATGGCCGGCGCCATGCGCTTCTCCACCGCGGAGCTGGCCGACACCGAAAGTCGCATCACCGCCGCGGCCGAGCGGGCGCTCGCCATCGAGCAGGAGGTGTTCGCCGAGCTGGCCGAGGCCGTGGGCCGGCAGGAGCGGGCGCTGGCGGAGCTCGCCGCGGCGCTGGCCGAGCTCGACTGCGAGACGGGGCTCGCCGAGCTCGCGGCCCAAGAGGGCTACGTGCGGCCCTCGCTCGACGACAGCACCGCGTTCGAGATCCGCGGCGGCCGCCACCCCGTGGTCGAGCAGGCGCTCGCCGCCGCCAAGGCCGGCACCTTCATCGACAACGACTGCGTGCTGTCGGCGCCGCGGCCGGAGCGCTCGGCCGGCTTCGACGAGGTGGCGCAGGCGCGCATCTGGCTCGTCACCGGCCCCAACATGGCGGGCAAATCCACCTTCCTGCGCCAGAACGCCCTGATCGCGGTGCTGGCCCAGATGGGCTCGTTCGTGCCCGCCCGCTCCGCCCACATCGGCGTGGTCGACCGCCTGTTCTCGCGCGTCGGCGCCGCCGACGACCTCGCCCGCGGCCGCTCCACCTTTATGGTCGAGATGGTGGAGACGGCGGCCATCCTCAACCAGGCGAGCGAGCGCTCGCTCGTCATCCTCGACGAGATCGGCCGCGGCACCGCCACCTTCGACGGGCTCTCCATCGCCTGGGCGGTGGTGGAGTACCTGCACGAGGTGGTGAAGTGCAGGGCGCTGTTTGCCACCCATTACCACGAGCTCACCGCCCTCGCCGGCCGCCTGCCCGAGGTCGCCAACGTGACCATGGACGTGCGCGAGTGGAAGGACGAGATCGTGTTCCTGCACAAGGTCAGGCCGGGCGCGGCCGACCGCAGCTATGGCATCCAGGTGGCGAAGCTCGCCGGCCTGCCGCGGGCGGTGACGGCGCGCGCCGCCGAGGTGCTGGCCCTGCTCGAGAAGGCCGACAAGGCGCCCGACGGCGAGGCCCTCCTGGGTGACCTGCCGCTGTTCGCCGCCGCCCGGCCCAGGTCGCACGCGGGGCCCGCTGCCGGCCCCTCGCCGGCGGAGGAGGCGCTCGCCGCCCTCAATCCCGACGAGCTCACGCCCAAGGCGGCGCTCGAGGCCCTCTACCGGCTGAAGGCGCTGCTGGCCCGGGACGGCGAGTGAGCGCGCCCCATGCGCAGGCGGTGCCTCCCCGCGTCGGTTCGCCTAGATGCGGGGTCCGCCGCGGGCCTCCAGCAGCGCCCCGCGCAGGGCGGCGGCGAAATCGCGCCGCTCGGCGTCCGTCAGAAAGCGGGCGAAGGCGTGCTCGCGCCCCTGCGCGAGGATCCTCAGGTCCGTGCGCCCGTCGGGCCACTCGCGCAGGCTCACGCGGGCCCAGTAGGGGTTGCACTCGAACTGCTCGCGCCGCCCCGAAGGGTGCACGCGGGTCACGGTCAGCCGAGCCGGCGTGAGCTCGACGGTCTCGTAGAGCCGGCCCGAGCGGTAGTTGAGGCGGAAGGCGAGATAGACGAGCGCGACGTCGAGCCCCAAGAAGCCCATCACCGGCCACGCGCCCGCCATCAGGAACACCATGCCGGTGACGAAGCTGACAGCCGCGAGCGCGACCATGAGCAGCAGGAAGCCGCCGGGCCCCAGCGACCGGTGCGGGGTGAGAAGGGCGCGGAAGGCGCCGGGCTCCGCTTGCGCTTGCTGCTGCTTTTCGTCCATGACTGCGATTCTACCAACGCCAAGAGCCGGCGATAAAGCGCAAATGCCCAAGGCCGTCCGACCGGGATCGACGCCGCCCCCCGCCAGGCGCACGGCCGCGCGCGCAGGCAAGGCCTCGTCCGCCCGCGCGGCCGAGATTTTCGCGCGTTTTGCCGCAGCCAACCCCGAGCCCAAGGGCGAGCTCGAGTACGTCAACCCATTCACCCTGCTGGTGGCGGTGGTGCTGTCGGCGCAGGCGACCGACGCCGGCGTCAACAAGGCCACGCGGCCCCTGTTCCAGGTGGCCGACACCCCCGAGAAGATGGCGGCGCTCGGGGTGGAGGGTCTCGAGCAGCGCATCAGGACCATCGGCCTCTACCGCAACAAGGCCAGGAACGTCATCGCCCTGTCGCAGAGGCTGATCGCCGAGCACGGCGGGCAGGTACCGCGCGAGCGCGAGGCTCTGGAGGCGCTGCCCGGGGTCGGGCGCAAGACCGCCAACGTGGTGCTCAATACCGCCTTCGGCGAGCCGACGCTGGCGGTCGACACCCACGTGTTCCGCGTCGCCCACAGGCTCGGCCTCGCGCGCGGCAAGACCCCCCTCGAGGTGGAGACGGGCTTGCTAAAGGTGATTCCTGCGGGTTATCTGCGCCACGCCCACCATTGGCTCATCCTGCACGGCCGCTACGTATGCCAGGCGCGCAGGCCCAGATGCGAGGCCTGCGTCGTCGCCGACCTGTGCACGTCGGCGGACAAGCGGGCCGCTGGCGCCCCCGCCGGACGGCCCGAGCAACGAAAGGTTTCGAGATGACGGTCGCCAAAGGCAGAGAGTTCCTGTCGATCCCCGGGCCCACCAACGTGCCCGACGCCGTGCTGGCGGCCATGCAGCGCCCGGCCATCGACATCTACTCGGGCGAGATGGTGGGCATCACCGACAGCTGCCTCGCCGACCTCAAGGCGCTCTTCAAGACCGGGGGCCGCACCTACATCTACGCCGCCAACGGCCACGGCGGCTGGGAGGCGGCGCTCACCAACGTGCTCTCGCGCGGGGATACCGTGCTGGCGCTGGCGAGCGGGCGCTTCGCCATCGGCTGGGGCGAGATGGCCAGGATGATGGGCGTGGAGGTGGAGGTGCTCGATGCCGGCTGGCGCCGCGCCGTCGATCCCGCCGCCGTCGAGGAGCGCCTGAGGCGCGACAAGGGCGGCGCCATCAAGGCCCTGCTGGCGGTGCAGATCGACACCGCCTCCGGCGTCGTCAACGACATCGCCGCCATCCGCAGGGCGATCGACGCCGCCGGCCACCCCGCCCTGCTGATGGTGGACTGCGTGGCCTCGCTCGGCTGCGTGCCCTTCGACATGGACGGGTGGGGCGTCGACGTGGCCATGGCCGGCTCCCAGAAGGGCCTCATGACGCCGCCGGGCCTCGCCTTCGTCGCCGCCAACGACCGGGCCCGCAAGGTGCACGAGCGGGCCGGCCTGCGCACCCTCTACTGGGACTGGACCTTCCGCGAGGGGCCCATCCACTACCAGAAGTATTGCGGCACGCCGCCCGAGCACCTGCTGTTCGGGCTGAGGAAGGCGCTCGACCTCCTGAAGGAGGAGGGGCTCGATGCCGCCGTCGAGCGCCATCGCCTGCTGGCCGAGGCCACCCGCGCGGCGGTGGCGAGATGGGCCGAGGGCCAGGTGCTCTCCTTCAACATCGCCAACCCGGCCGAGCGGGCCAACTCCATCACCTGCATCCTCATGCAGGGGCGCAATCCCGAGCCGCTGCTCGACTATTGCCGCGACCGGTGCGGGGTGGTCCTGGGCATCGGGCTGGGCGAGCTTTCCGACAAGGCGTTCCGCATCGCCCACATGGGCCACACCAACGCGCCGATGGTGCTGGGCACGCTCGGGGCGGTGGAGATGGGCCTCAAGGCGCTGGCCATCCCGCACGGGTCGGGCGGCGTGCAGGCGGCGGTCGACTACCTGGGGCGCGAGGTGGCGGCCTGAGTGGCGGCCTGAATTGCCGGCGCGGGTTCTCGGCGTTGCGTCTGCAATCTTAACGCCTTCGATAAAATTGTGGCCGGCGGATAAGTAGGGCGTAATCGCTGCGACCTAGGCTGGCGCCGGTGCGGTTGCTGTCAGCCTGTCTGCGTCGGAGGGATGATGAGCCTTCCTCAACGTATCGAGCGGCGCCAGTTCGGCCGCCGGCAGACCTGCCTGCACGGCATCATCACGCCCCGCGGCCGCGCCTCCGAGCCGTGCATCGTGCGCGACGTCTCGGAGGAGGGGGCGCTGCTCGAGGTCGCCCATCCCACCTGGCTCCCCACCCGCTTCCACCTGCTGCTCGAGGCCAACGGCTTCGAGACCGACTGCGAGGTGATGCACCGCACCGACAAGGCGGTGGGCGTGCGCTTCGTGCCGCCCGGCCGCTACCCTGCGTGAGCGGCGCGGCGCCCGTCGCGTCACTGGTTGGGCAGGCCGATCAGGGCGGCCGTGCACCTCTTGGTGTAGCTCACGCGCGGGAAGCCTTCGAGCTTGCGCTCGCCGGCGGACTTGTCGCAGTAGGCCTGGGCCTCGGCCTCGCACCGCTTCATGAAGGCATTGAGCGCCGGCCCGGCCAGCTTCTTCTCGATCGCCTGCAGCTTGCAGGTGGGACGCTGGGCGTGGGCGGCGGTGGCAATCACCGCCGCCAGCAGGGCGATTGCAGCAATCGGGCGCACGGGCACTCCTCTTTCCGCATGTTCAGGGCTGGCCGCGGATAGAGGGCCCGTGCCGGGCCGCCGTCAAGGCCCCCGGCGGCGGGGAGGGGGCGAGGTCGGGCCGGGTCGACCGTGCAACCCGGGCGGCGCCCGCACCCTGCCGGAAAGGCGTGCGATTTACGTTCGGCTGACGCGGCTCTGGCATGCTCGCTCGGGGAATGCCGGCGCGCTGTCGCCAGCCAGAGGTCGCCTCCCGTGGACATGATCATCCTCTTTGCCGCCTTCGTGGCGCTGCTCATGGCGCTCAGCCTGCGCAGGGGCCTGGCCGCCCTGCGTCTCGACCTCGCCGCCCAGGCGAGCCGGCTGCGCACGCTCGAGGAGGACGTGGAGCGTCTGCTCGCCGGCAGACCCAGGCCCGCCCCGGGGGAGGCGCCTGCCGCCGCCGCGCCCCCGGCCGAGGAAGCACCCGCGGCCCCGCCCGCCGCCGAGGCACGCGAGCCTGCAGCCCCGGAGGCGGCCCCGGAGCAGGCGCCGCCCGCCGGGACGCCGGCGGAGCCCCCCGCGGCGGCCGCCGCAGCCCCGGGGCCCACGCTCGAGGAGCGGCTCGGCACGCGCTGGGCGGTGTGGATCGGCGGCCTCGCCCTGGCCCTCGGCGGCCTTCTCCTCGTGCGCTACACGATCGAGCAGGGCTTCTTCGGCCCCGGCGTGCGCGTGGCGCTGGGCGCCCTGTTCTCCCTCGCCCTGATCGCGCTCGGGGAATGGTTCCGCCGCTCCGAGCGCACCCTGCCGGTCGAGGCAATCCCGGCCGCCCATGTGCCGAGCGTGCTGACGGCGGCCGGCACCGCCAGCGCCTTCGGCACCGTTTATGCCGCCCATGCCCTCTACGGCTTCATCGGCCCGGCGGCGGCCTTCCTCCTGCTCGGGGCCATCGGCATCGCCACCATGCTGGCGGCGGCCCTGCACGGACCGGCGCTGGCGGGCCTTGGCCTCGCCGGCTCGCTCCTGGTTCCGCTGCTCGTCGCCTCCGACGCGCCGAGCCCGTGGCCGCTCGTGGTCTACCTCGCCGTCGTCGCCGGCGCCGCCTATGCGCTGTCGCGCCTGCGGCGCTGGCTGTGGCTGGCCGTGGCCGTGGTGGCGGGTGCGTTCCTGTGGGGATTTGCGCTGCTCGACCGGGGTGGAGACGTCGCCGACGTATGGTCCTCGGCGCTGTTCGTGCACACCGGCGTGCAGCTCGCCCTGGCGGCAGCGTTCGTGGCCGTGGAGCCGCATCTGGCCGTCGCCGACGACGCCGCGCATCCGGACTGGATCGCGACGGCCGTGCTGGCCGCGCTGACCGTTCTCGCCCTGCTGGCGCTGGCGGATGCGCGCCACGACGCGCGCTGGACGACCTTCGCCGTCGCGGCGATGGCCGTGCTGGGCGTGACGGCCTGGCGCAGCGCGCCCGCGGCCGCGGCCGCCGCCCTGGCCGGCATCGTCGCGCTGGGTGCGGTGCTGCTGTGGCCGGGCCTGCGCGCTCCCCCCGACCCGCGCCTGCTCGCCCCGGCGGCGGAAATGCTGCGGCTGCCCGACCATGTCACCGGCTTTCTCATCTTTGCCGCGGTCTCCTCGCTTGCCGTGAGCTTCCTGTCGACGGTGCGTCTGGAGCGCGGCCGCCTCCTGCCGCTGCCGACCGCCGGCCTCTACCTGCTGGCGGCCCTAGCCACGCCGCTGCTGGCGCTGATCCTCGCCTATCTGCGCGTCACCCAGTTCGACCGCTCGATTCCGTTCGCCCTTTTCGCCGCCGTCCTGGCGGCCGACTTCTATCTCGCCGCCGCCCGCTTCGACCGGCTGGCGCCGCAAGCCAGAACCGACGCCACGCGGCTCGCCACCGGCGCCTTCGCCGCCGCCGTGGCCGCCGCCGTGACGCTCGGCCTCGTCATGGTGCTCGAGCGCGGCTATCTCACGGTGGCCTTCGCCGTCACGGCGCTCACCACGGCCTACGTCGCCGCCACGCTGCGTCTGCCGCTGCTGCGCCTCGTGGTCGTGGCGCTGGGCTTCATCGTCCTCGCGCGCCTGGCCTGGGACCCGCGCATCATGGGTGCCGGCGTCGGCACCGTGCCCGTGGTCAACTGGCTGCTGCTCGGCTACGGCGTGCCGGCGGCAGCGTTCCTGGCCGCCGCGCGCGTGCTGGCGCGCGAGCGCGACGACCTCGCCGTGCGCCTCAGCGACGCCGTGGGCGTTCTGTGCGCGGGCCTGCTCGTGTTCTTCCAGATCCGCCACGCGCTCAACGCCGGCGACCCGCTCGCCAACACGTCCGGCCACGTCGAGCAGGGCCTCTTCGCCCTGATGAGCGTGGGCTTCGCCTACGTCCTGATGCGGGCGGACCTGGGCCGCGCCAACCCCGTGTTCCGCGTCGCCTCCTACGCCTTCGCCATCCTGTCGGCGCTGTTCATCGTGTTCGGGCTCGGCATCGTCGAGAACCCGCTCCTGAGCAGCGACCGCATCGCCGGCGCACCCGTTCTCAGCTCGCTGCTGCTGGCCTATCTCGTGCCCGGCATCGCCGCGGGGCTGCTTGCGCGGGCGGCGCGCGGGGTGCGGCCGGACTGGTACGTGACGGGCGCGGCGGTGCTGGCGATGGCGCTGCTCTTCGGCTACGTCACGCTCGAGGTGCGCCACCTGTTCCAGGGCGAGGTGATCGACATCTGGAAGGCGGCCGGCGCCGCCGAGCTGTGGTCCTACTCGGCCGCCTGGCTGGCGCTCGGGCTGCTGCTCCTCGGCTACGGCATCTGGCGCGGCACGCGCGAGCCGCGGCTCGCCTCGGCGGCGCTGGTGGTGCTCGCCGCCGTCAAGGTGTTCCTCTACGACCTCACCGGCATGGGCGGGCTGTGGCGGGCCCTGTCGGTGATCTGCCTCGGCGCCGTGCTCGTGGGCATCGGCCTCGTCTACCAGCGCCTGGTGTTCGCCAGGCCGCCGGGTCCCGGCGCGCGCCCCGGCCACGATGGCTGAGGGGCTCGTCGCCCGACAGACGCCGCCGCGGCGGGCCGGCGCCCGCGTTCCGATGTTGCCGGAATTGGGCTATAAGCGATTTGCGTCCGGCGTAGATCGGCCTCCACGGGAATGGCGCGCAAGTCCAGAGAAACGGCGATGGCGCGACGGCTCATCCTGGCATTCGCCCTCTGCCTGGCGGCGGCCCAGCCGGCCCTCGCGCAGAGCGAATCGGGCATGCTCAAGGCGCGCGAGGCCGCCGCCGCGCTGATGCGCGGCAACCTCGACCAGGCGGTGGCGCTCTACGGCGAGGCGCTCGACGACAAGACCCTGCCCAACGACCGCCGCGCCGTCATCCACAACGACCGCGGCGTGGCGCAGTCCCGCCGCCAGCAGCCCAAGCTCGCCATCGACGATTTCAACCGCGCCATCCAGCTCTATCCCGAGTACGCCGCCGTCTACAACAACCGCGGCAACGTCCTGCTCGCCCTGGGCGCGGTCAAGGAGGCGCTCAAGGACTTCGACCGCGCGCTGCTGCTGGCCCCCGGCTATGCCGCCGCCTACTCCAACCGCGCCGGCGCCTACATGAAGCTCGGCCAGGTGGAGCGCGCCATCGCCGACTACACCAAGGCCATAGAGCTCACGCCCTCGAGCGCGCCGGCGCTGAGCGGGCGCGGCCGCGCCCACCTCGCCGCCCACCGCCCGCACGGCGCCATCCGCGACTTCACGCGCGCGGTGGCCTTCGACGCCCGCTTCGGCGCCGCCTATCGCAGCCGCGCCGAGGCCAAGATGGCGATCGAGCGCTACGAGGAGGCGATCGAGGACTTCTCCCGCGCCATCGCCTTCGAGCCGCGCAACGCCGAGATCTACGCCCTGCGCGGCTGGGCCTACATGGCCGCCGACAACTCGGCCTCCGGCATCAAGGACTTCGCCAAGGCCATCGAGCTCGATCCCAACGCCGCCGCCTACTACGCCGCGCGCGGGCTCGCCTACGCCAAGGCCGAGGCCTACGAGGACGCCCTCAACGACTTCGCGCGCGCCATCGAGCTCGAGCCGCGCTCGCCCAAGGCCTACGCCTTCCGGGCCTGGACCTACCGCCAGCAGCCCGAGCTCGGCATGAAGGATGCCGAGCGCGCCCTCAAGCTCGACCCCAACAGCGCCGAGGCCTACTGGGCGCGGGGCGAGATCGCCGCCAACCTCGGCCGCGGCGACCAGATGGTGGCGGACCTGCGCAAGGCGCTCGCCCTCGACCCCGGCTTCAAGGAGGCCGCCCGGTCGCTCGAGCGGCTGGGGCTGAGCCCGGCCAGCGACGAGCCCGAGGTCCCGGAGGCCGGCTACGAGGGCTGGCGCGTCCACGGCAAGGGCAGGCAGTTCATCGCCACCAACGAGGAGTTCCCGCGCCTGCGCATCAACCTCGAGATGATGGGCAAGGGCCAGCCGCGCATCCTCGAGTGGGACGTGAAGAAGCCGCCGTTCGCCGGCATCGCCGTGCTGCGCTTCCACGCCGGCACCGTCGACGGGCCGAGGGGGCCCGAGGAGGTCGAGCACGCCGCGATCGTCGACCTGCAGACCAACTCGGTGGTGGCGGTGGAGGTGCACCGCCAGGGCGAGAAGGAGGCCAAGTGGACGTGGGACGAGGGCAGGCTGGTGGTGGCGAGCGCCGACGGCATCACCGACGAGTTCCAGCTGCGCCAGGTCAAGAAGGAGCCGCCGCCTCCGCCGCCGCAGGTCGCCCAGCCCCGCCGCGACACCTGGCGCAAGCCCAAGACGCTGTTCGAGCTGCTGTTCGGCAATTGACCGGGGGCGCCCCTCAGGCCGCCTGCGCCGCCTTGCGCACGGCCTCGACGATGTCGCCCACCACCTGATGCACCAGGCGCTCGTCGTCCCCCTCGGCCATCACGCGGATCACCGGCTCGGTGCCGGACGGCCTGATCACCAGCCGGCCCCGGCTGCCCAGCCGCTCGAGCCCGAGGTCGATGGCGCGGCGCACGGCGTCCTTCTCCAGCGGCGAGCCGTCGGCGTAGCGCACGTTCTCGAGCACCTGCGGCAGCGGCTCGAAGCGCTTGCACACCTCGCTCACCGGCTTGCCGGTGCCCACCACCACCGACAGCACCTGCAGCGCCGTGACGAGCCCGTCGCCGGTGGTGGTGAAGTCGGAAAGCACGATGTGGCCCGACTGCTCGCCGCCCACGTTGTAGCCGTGCTTGCGCATGTGCTCGACCACGTAGCGGTCGCCCACCGGCGTGCGCACCAGCGCCAGGCCCAGCTCCTTGAGATAGCGCTCGAGCCCGAGATTGGACATCACCGTGGCGACCACCCCGCCGGCGGCGAGCTTGCCGCGCCGGTGCCAGCTCTCGGCGATCACCGCCATGATCTGGTCGCCGTCGACCATGCGCCCCTTCTCGTCGACGATCACCACCCGGTCGGCGTCCCCGTCGAGCGCGATGCCGATGTCGGCGCGCATCTCGCGCACCTTGGCGCACAGCGCCTCGGGCGCGGTCGAGCCGCACTTGAGGTTGATGTTGACGCCGTTGGGCTCCACCCCGATCTTGACCACCTCGGCGCCGAGCTCCCACAGCGCGTCGGGCGCCACCTGATAGCCGGCGCCGTTGGCGCAGTCGATCACCACCCGCAGGTCGTTGAGGCGGATGTTGCGCGGCAGGGTGCGCTTGGCGAACTCGATGTAGCGCTCCTGCGCGCTCTCGATGCGCTTGGCCCGGCCGATGCGGTCGGCAGAGACCAGGAGGTCCGCGGCCGGGGCGGCCATCAGCGTCTCGATCTGGCCCTCGGCCTCGTCGGAGAGCTTGTAGCCGTCGGGGTCGAACAGCTTGATGCCGTTGTCGGCGTAGGGATTGTGGGAGGCCGAGATCATGACGCCGAGGTCGGCGCGCAGCGAGCGCGTCAGCATGGCCACCGCCGGCGTCGGCATCGGGCCCAGCAGGAACACGTCCATGCCCACCGCCGTGAACCCCGACATCAGGGCGGATTCGATCATGTAGCCGGACAGGCGCGTGTCCTTGCCGATCACCACGCGGTGGCGATGGTTGCCGTTGGAGAAGAGCTTGCCCGCGGCCATCCCCACCTTGAGCGCGATCTCGGAGGTCATGGGCTCGCTGTTGGCGAGCCCGCGGATGCCGTCGGTGCCGAAATACCGCCGCGACATGGGGTCCCCTCGCCGTCCTTCCGTGACCTGGCTTTAGTCGGTAGCCGGCATCGTGCCCGCGGGCAACCTGTCGCGGCTTCAAAAGGTGTAAGCAAAGATTACACCAGGTGCCGCCGTCTTCGCGATAGCCGGAGCGGGCCAAGCGCCGCATTTGCCGGGGATTTCCACATCGTCGGGCGCGGCATGACGCCGGTCGTTCAGGGTGGGGCGCCTCCCCCCTCCGCGCCGAGCCACACGCCGAGCGCCTGGCGGGTGGCGGCGACGTCGTGCACGCGCAGGAGCTGGGCGCCCTGGCGGGCGCCCTGGAGGGCCGCGGCGAGGGAGCCCGCCAGCCGCTCGCCGGGCGGCGCTCCGGTGAGCCGGCCGATGAAGCTCTTGCGCGAGGCGCCCAGCATGACGGCGCAGCCGAGCCCGTGGAAGATGCTCGAGGCGCCGATCAGCGCGAGGTTGTGGGCGAGCGTCTTGCCGAAGCCGATACCGGGGTCGACGGCGAGGCGGCTGCGCGGGATGCCGGCGGCCTCGCACGCCTCGATGCGGGCAGCCAGCATGTCGTAGACGTCGAGCACGACGTCGTCGTAGCGCGGGTCGGCCTGCATGGTGCGGGGGTCGGCGAGCGCGTGCATGAGAACCACCGGCAGGCCGGTGTCGGCGACGGCGGCCAGGGCAGCGGGGTCGTGCGTGAGGGCCGAGACGTCGTTGACCATGTGCACGCCGGCCGCCGCCGCCCGCCGCATCACCTCGGCCTTGCGCGTGTCGATCGACAGCCGTGCCCGGGTGCGCCCCGCCAGCCCCTCGATCACCGGCAGCACACGCCGCAGCTCCTCCTCGAGATCGACCGGCGCCGCCCCGGGCCGGGTCGACTCCCCGCCGATGTCGAGGATGTCGGCGCCCTCCGCGTCGAGACGCAGGGCATGGGCGATGGCGGCCTCGGGGGCGGCGAAGCGTCCCCCGTCCGAGAAGCTGTCGGGCGTGACGTTGACGATGCCCGCGATGCGGGGGCGGTCGAGGGGGAGCCCGGCGAGCGCCGGGCGCGGCGCCGATAGGCGCTCCAGCAGCGCCCGCCAGTCACCCGCGCCCGCCTCGAGCTCGGCGCTGCTCGCCATGCGCCGGCGCACGCCGGCCGCATCGCGCTCGATGAGCTCGGCTGCGGCAAAGCGCAGGTCCGCCCGGCCCGCCACCGCCAGTCCCAGGGCGCCCGCGCCGGAAGGATGGAACGGGGCCACCGGCCGGATGTAGCGGCGCACCGTCACGGCCGGGCTCAGCCCTCGTAGCCCTCGACGATGACGAGGTCGCCGACGCTCGCCGCCTCGCGCAGCTTTGCTGCCGCCCGGTACTCGGGCGAATCGTAGCAGGCCCTGGCCGTGGCGTAGCTGTCGAACTCGATCACCACGTGCCGGCGGCCGCCGAGCCCGCCCTCCGGCGCGGTGGCCTCCCCGCCGCGCACCAGGAAGCGGCCGTTGTATTTCTTGAAGGCGGCGGCATTGGCCGCCACGTAGTCCTTGTAGCGCTCGGGGTCCGTCACCTGCACGTGCGCTATCCAGTAGCCCTTCTTGGCCATCGCTCGCTCCTTCGCTGCTGTCCTTCGCGGCCCTCCGCAAGCGTGCAGAGAGGGTTGCCGGCGGTCAGTTTAGCTGGCGCACCAGCCACAGCGCGAGGCCCGGGAATGCCACCACCAGCCCGAGCCGGACGATGTCCATGGCAATGAACGGCAGCACGCCGCGGTAGGTGGCGGCGATCGGCACCGTTCTGGCGATCGAGCTGACGACGAACACGTTGAGGCCGATAGGAGGGGCGGTGAGCCCGATGCCGACCACGATCAGCACCAGGATGCCGAACCAGATCGCCACCTCGTCCGGAGCCAGGCCGAAGTCGAGCGCCTGCACGATGGGGAAGAACACCGGCAGGGTCAGCAGCAGCATGGCAAGCTCGTCCATGACCGCGCCGAGCAGGATGTAGAACACCATCAGGGCCACCACCACGGCATAGGGCGACAGGCCCGACTTGGCGACCATGTCGGCCGCCAGCTCCGGCAGCCGCGACAGCGCCAGGAAGGCATCGAACACCTCGGATCCGAGCAGGATGATGAAGATCATGGCCGAGGTCTCGGCGGTCTGCCTCAGGCTGTCGAAAATGCCGCGCAGCGTGAGGGTGCGCTGGCCGATGCCGACGAGCAGCATGGAGATGGCGCCGAACGCCGCCCCTTCCGTCGGCGTGAACACGCCGCCGTAGATGCCGCCGACCACGATGACGGCGATGACCAGCGCCGGCCACACGCGGGCGAGCGCGGCGAGGCGGCCGCCGACCTCGAGCGAGGCCGGCGGGGCCAGCTCGGGGCGCCGGCGCACGACGATGGCGATGGCGACGCAGTAGAGCACGGCCGCCAGCAGGCCCGGGATGAGAGCCGCCTTGAACAGCTTGGCGATGTTCTGCTCGGTGGTGATGGCGTAGACCACCAGAATGACCGACGGCGGGATGAGGATGCCGAGGGTGCCGCCGACGGCCACGGTGCCGGTGGCGAAACCCGGATCGTAGCGGTAGCGCTGCAGCTCCGGCAGCGCGGCGCGGCCGAAGGTGGCGGTGGTGGCCACCGACGAGCCGCAGATGGCGCCGAACGCGGTGCAGGCCCAGATCACGGCCATGGCCAGTCCGCCGCGCATGCGCCCGATGAAGGCCTCGGCCGCCTTGAACAGGGCGGTGGACAGCCCCGAGCGCTCCGCCAGCGCGCCCATGAGGATGAACAGCGGGATGACGGACAGGGTGTAGTTGGCGAACTGATAGTAGGGGTTGGTTTTCATGTAGGCCAGGAGCGGAGCCCAGCCGGACAGGTACACGTAGCCGGCGGCGCCGGTCACGAGCATCGACAGCCCCACCGGCATCCGGATGGCGATCAGCGCCAGCATGACGGCGAAGCCGACGGCGGCAACCGCGGCCCCGCTCATGGCCGCCGCCCGGCGATCAGCCGCAGGCCGCTGACGCAGGCCGTGACCGCCAGCACCGCGGCGAGCGTCATGCAGGCGGCGATGGCCGGCCACACGGCGAGGCCCAGCACCATGGTGGTGGTGCCGTTGCGCAGCATCTCGGCCGTGCCGTTGAGCAGGCACCACGCCATCAGGCCCATGGAGACGGCGTAGACGAGGTCCCAGGAGGCGTCGAGCACGGCGTTGACGGGCGCAGGCAGCCGCGCGGTGAAGGTGTCGACGGCGATGTTGCCCCGCCGCAGCTGGCAGTAGGGCAGGAAGGCGAACACGGCCACCGCGGTCGCCATCTGCACGAGCTCGAAGTCGCCGGGGATCGGCTGGCTGCCGGCCCATCGCCGCACGACGCTGACGACCACCACCCCCGCCGCGCCCAGGATCAGGAGACCGCCGGCCACGGCCAGCGCGGCGGCCACCCGGTCGAGCAGGGCCGGCGGAGCGCCGGCCGGACGGTGGTCCGTCCCGGCCTCCATGGCAGAGACCTCCCTCAGGCCTTCTCGTGCTTGGCCAGCAGCGCCTTGGCGGTCTCGAGCAGCTTGCCCCCGTCGAGGCCCCGGTCCTTGGCGCCCTTGAGCCACGCCTCGATGACGGGCTCGGTCGCCTTCTGCCATCTCGCCTTCTCGTCCTCCGCCAGCACCGTGATGGTGTTGCCCCGGTTCTTGACCATCTCCGCCACCGGCAGGCCCATCGTGTCCCACAGGTTGCCGGCCATCTCCGAGGCGGCCATTCCCGAGTTCTTGTCGAGGGCGTCCCTGAGATCGGCGGGCAGGCCCTCGTACTTGGCCTTGTTCATGGCGAGGAAGAAGGTGGTGGTATAGAGCGTCGGCGAGCCGGGGATCTCGGTGTGGAACTTCAGCAGCTCGTGCACCTTGATGGCGGGCACCACCTCCCACGGCACCACGCAGCCGTCGATCACCTTCTGCGCGAGGCTCTCGGGGACCTGCGGAATCGGCATGCCGATGGCGGTCGCGCCCAGCGCCTTGAGCGCCTCGCCGGCCAGCCGCGTCGGGAAGCGCAGCTTGAGGCCCTTGAGGTCGTCCATGGTCTTGACCTGCTTGTTGGCGTGGATCAGGCCATGGTCGTGCGCCCAGAACGCGAGCAGCTTCACGTCCTTGGTCTCGTTGGCAAGCTGCGGCGCGAACTCGGCGCAGGCCTTCGAGTTGACCAGCGAGCGGCGCGAGGCGGTAAAGGGGAGCTCGAACACCTCCGTCGACGGGAAGCGGCCCGGGGTGTTGCCCGGCAGCGTCCAGACGATGTCGACCACGCCGTCCTTGGCCTGGTCGTAGAGCTGGGGAGGCGTCCCACCGAGCTGCATGGAGGGGATCACGTCGATCTTGAGGCGGCCGCCCGTGGCGGCCTCGACCTTCTCCGCCCACGGCTTGAGGAACTTCTGGTGCGGGTTGGAGACCGGCGGAAGAAAGTGGTGGAGCCTGAGGGTCACCTGGGCCTGCGCCCGCGCCGGACGGGCGATCGCTGGCGCAGCGAGAGCCGCGCCGGTCGCGGCCAGAAACTTGCGGCGAGAGACGGGCATGCTTTCCTCCTGATACAATCGTTCGCGCCGGAAGCGGCTCGGGGGGCGACCGCCGCGCTGCCGGCTGCCGAGCAGCCGCGGACCTTCATAGCCCATGGCTCCCTTCGTATGCAAAACCCTGGGGGCTCCTTGGCAATTGCCGGGGCGGGATTGGCGGGAGGCGTGGGGCTGTGCCATCCTGGGGGACCCACGACCGGTGAGGAGGTAAGGAAATGCGCTATGAGGCGCCGAGCACGCTCGACCAGGCGGTCGCGCTGCTCGCGAAGGAAAGCGGCGAGGCGCGCGTGCTCGCGGGCGGGACGGACCTGCTCGTGCAGATGCGCACCGACCTGATCGAGCCGGTGCTGCTCGTCGACATCAAGGGCATCGCCGAGCTGCGCCAGGTGAAGGAGGAAGGGGGAGGCTTCCGCATCGGCGCGGCCGTGACCGGCGCCGAGCTCAAGGAGCACCCCAGGCTCAAGTCGGTGTGGCCCGGCGTGGTCGAGGCCGCCAACCTGATCGGCTCCACCCAGATCCAGGGCCGCGCCACCATGGGCGGCAACCTGTGCAACGGCTCGCCCGCCGCCGACAGCGTTCCGGCGCTGATCGCGGCCGGCGCCAAGGCCTCCATCGTCGGCCCCAAGGGCCGGCGCGACGTGCCGGTGGAGGAGGTGATGGTGGGCCCGCGCAAGCTCTCGCTCGCCAAGGGCGAGATCGTGGCCTCCTTCCTGCTGCCGCCCAAGCCGCCCCGCACTGGCGACGCCTACCTGCGCTTCATTCCGCGCACCGAGATGGACATCGCGGTGGTGGGTGCCGGCGTGTGCCTCACGCTCGATGCCGCCGGCAAGGTTACGGCCGCGCGCGTGTCGCTCGGCGCCGTGGCGCCCCGACCGCTGCTGGTGGCGCCCGCCGCCGCGGCCCTCGTCGGCAGCGGCGTCGATGCCGCCGCCCTGCAGAAGCTCGATGCGGCCGCGCGCGCCGCGTGCCAGCCCATCGACGACAAGCGGGGCACCAAGGAGTATCGCATCAAGGTTGCGGGCGTGCTCGCCCGCCGGGCTGCGCAGATTGCGCTCGAACGGGCGAGGAAAGGCTGATGGCTAAGCATCATGTTACGGCGACCGTGAACGGCGACGCCGTGGAGTTCCTGTGCGAGACGGAGGACACGCTGCTCGACTGCCTGCGCGACCAGCTGGGCCTCACCGGCACCAAGGAAGGCTGCTCGACGGGCGACTGCGGAGCCTGCTCGGTCACCGTCGACGGGCGCCTGGTGTGCTCGTGCCTGATGCTCGGCATCGAGGCCAACGGCAAGTCGATCGGCACGGTGGAGGGCATCGCCCAGGGCGAGAAGCTGCACCCGCTGCAGGAGAAGTTCCTCGAGCACGCGGCGCTGCAGTGCGGCGTGTGCACGCCGGGCTTCCTGGTGGCGGCCAAGGCGCTGCTCGAGAAGAACCCCAATCCGACCGAGACGGAAGCGCGCTACTGGCTCGCCGGCAACCTGTGCCGGTGCACCGGCTACGACAAGATCATTCGCGCGGTGCTCGATGCCGCCGCCGTGATGAGAGGAGCCTGATCCCATGCAAGAGAAGGTTAAGGAGCCCGGTTCCGAGTTCAAATGGGTCGGCACGCGGGCGCCCAGGCCCGATGGGGTCGACAAGGTGACGGGGCGCGCCCGCTTCGGCGCCGACCTCAGCCTGCCCGGCCAGCTGGTGGGCAAGGTGCTGAGGAGCCCGCACCCGCACGCACGCATCCGCGGCATCGACACCAGCGCCGCCGAGAAGCTGCCGGGGGTCAAGGCGGTGGTCACCGCCCGCGACTTCAAGGACCAGCCCTCCGAGTTCATCCCGGCGGGCGAGATGATGATCAACTACCGCGACGTCGTGCGCAACGTGATGGCGCGCGAGAAGGCGCTCTACGAGGGCCATCCGGTGGCCGCGGTGGCCGCCACCAGCGCCGCCGTCGCCAAGCGGGCGCTCAAGCTCATCAAGGTCGACTACGAGGTGCTGCCGCACGTCATCGACGTGGTGGAGGCGATGAAGCCCGGCGCGCCCCTTCTGCACGAGGACCTCTACACGGTGGGCGTCGACCCGCCGCCGAAATCCCCCTCCAACGTGGCCAAGCGCATCGAGTTCGTGCTGGGCGACGTGGCGGCCGGCCTGCGCCAGGCCGACGTGGTGATCGAGCGCGAGTTCACCACCAAGCCCGTGCACCAGGGCTACATCGAGCCCCACGCCTGCATCGCCAGCGTGTCGGAGGACGGGCTCGCCGAGCTGTGGGGCACCACGCAGGGCCACTGGGTGGTGCGCGCGCACTGCGCCCGCCTGCTCGGCTGGGACATCTCCAAGGTGCGCGTCACCGCCTCCGAGATCGGCGGCGGCTTCGGCGGCAAGACCGTGGTCTATCTGGAGCCCATCGCCCTGGCGCTCGCCAAGAAGGCGGCGCGCCCGGTCAAGATGGTGATGACCCGCGAGGAGGTGTTCCGCGCCTCCGGGCCGACCTCGGGCGCGCACGTGCGCGTCAAGATCGGCGCCCGCAAGGACGGCCGCATCGTCGCCGCCGAGGCCGAGCTCAAGTACCAGGCGGGCGCCTTCCCCGGCTCGCCGGTGCAGCCCGGCGCCATGTGCGCCTTCGCCCCCTACGACCTCGAGAACGTGAAGGTGGTGGGCTACGACGTGGTCACCAACCGGCCCAAGGTGGCGGCCTACCGCGCCCCCGGCGGGCCGATCTCGGAGTTCGCGGTCGAGAGCGTGATCGACGAGATCGCGGCCAGGATCGGCATGGACCCGATCGATCTGCGCCTCAAGAACGCGGCCAAGCAGGGCACCAAGGCCGCCTATGGCCCCAAGTTCGGGCCGATCGGCATGATCGAGACCCTGGAGGCGGCCAAGGCGCACGCCCACTACCGCACGCCGCTCGGGAAGAACCAGGGCCGCGGCGTGGCCTCGGGCTTCTGGTTCAACATCGGCGGCGAGACCGCCGTGTCGCTCTCCCTCAACGAGGACGGCACGCTGGCGCTCACCGCCGGCACGCCCGACATCGGCGGCCTCCGGGCCTCGCTGTGCATGATGGCGGCCGAGGAGCTCGGCGTGCCCATGGACAAGATCCGGGTCGTCATCGGCGACACCAACTCGCTGGGCTACAACTTCCTCACCGGCGGCAGCCGCTCCACCTTCTCGAGCGGCATGGCGACGGTCGACGCCGCGCGCCAGCTGATCAAGGAGGCCTGCAAGCGCGCCGCCAAGCTGTGGGAGCTGCCCGAGGACGCGGTGGAGTACAAGGACGGCGCCGTGCGTCCCGCGGGCCCCAACGCCGGCAAGCACTCGCCCATGACGCTGCGCGACATCGCCGGCATCGCCGGCAAGACCGGCGGGCCCATCGTCGGCTATGCGCGCATCAATGCGGCGGGCGCGGCGCCGAGTCTTGCCACCCATATCTGCGACGTGGAGGTGGATCCCGAGACCGGCAGGGTGTCGGTGGTGCGCTACACCGCCATCCAGGACGCGGGCCGGGCCATCCATCCGAGCTACGTGGAGGGCCAGTACCAGGGCGGCGTCGCCCAGGGCATCGGCTGGGCCCTCAACGAGGAGTACATCTACGGCGACGACGGCAAGCTGCAGAACCCGGGCTTCCTCGACTACCGCGTGCCCGTGGCCTCCGACCTGCCGATGATCGACACGGTCATCGTCGAGGTGCCCAACCCGCGCCATCCCTACGGCGTGCGCGGCGTCGGCGAGACGCCGATCGTGCCGCCCATGGCGGCGGTGGCCAACGCCGTCGCCAACGCAACCGGCGTGCGCTTCGCCGACCTGCCCATGTCGCCGCCCAAGGTGCTCAAGGCTCTCGACGAGGCGAGGGCCAAGGGCACGGCCAAGCTGTGAAGGAGGAGCCCTCTCCCCGCCTGCGGGGAGAGGGCCGGGCTGAGGCGCCGCCACAATCCCGCTCTCCCCGCCTGCGGGGAGAGGGTCGGGGTGAGGGGCAGCCACAATCCCCCTCTCCCCGCTTGCGGGGAGAGGGTCGGGGTGAGGGGCAGCCACAATCCCCCTCTCCCCGCTTGCGGGGAGAGGGTCGGGGTGAGGGGCAGCCGCAATCCCGCTCTCCCCGCCTGCGGGGAGAGGGTCGGGGTGAGGGGCAGCCACAATCCCCCTCTCCCCGCTTGCGGGGAGAGGGTCGGGGTGAGGGGCAGCCACAATCCCCCTCTCCCCGCTTGCGGGGAGAGGGTCGGGGTGAGGGGCAGCCGCAATCCCCCTCTCCCCGCCTGCGGGGAGAGGGTCGGGGTGAGGGGCAGCCGCAATCCCCCTCTCCCCGCCTGCGGGGAGAGGGTCGGGGTGAGGGGCAGCCGCAATCCCCCTCTCCCCGCTTGCGGGGAGAGGGTCGGGGTGAGGGGCAGCCACATACGCCGCCGCCGGAGTGTGCCTCTGCCCCTCACCCTAACCCTCTCCCCATGCCTGAAGAGGCATGGGGAGAGGGAATACCGCCCTCCCCCTCTCCCCGCTCGCAGAAGAGGGAATGGACGACGCCAATGGCCCACGTCACCCTGATCGGCAACCTGCGCCAGTACACCGGCGGCGTCGCCGAGCTCGACATCGAGGCGGCGAACGTGCACCAGCTGTTCACCCGCCTCGGCGAGCGCTATCCGGCGCTGGCGCCGCACCTGGAGCAGGGCTCGGCCGTGGCCATAGACGGCCAGATCTATCAGGACGCCCTGTTCCAGCCGATCGCCCCCGACAGCGACGTGCACATCCTGCCCCAGATCGCCGGCGGCTGAGGCCGGGCCGCGGCGGCGGCCTGGGGCCGCGACCGCCGGCGGGGGCCCGAGGGGCGGCGAGGCCGCGCGCGCCGGCCGCGGTTGGCGCTGGCATCGAGGGCGGCTACAAGTCTCCACCCCCGATCGTGAAAGGACCCGAGCATGTACACCTCACTCGAGCACTACATCGACGGCGCCTGGGTCAAGCCCTCCGGCTCCAACAAGCAGGACGTCGTCAACCCGGCCAACAGCAAGCCCATCGGCGAGCTCGGCCACGTCTCCAGAGGCGATCTCGACAAGGCGGTGGCCGCCGCCGACAAGGGCTTCAAGGCCTGGAAGCGCGTCTCCGCCTTCGAGCGCGCCAAGATCCTGCGCAAGGCCGCCGACCTCGTGCGCGCGCGCACCGACGACATCGCCAAGGTGCTGACGCTGGAGCAGGGCAAGGTGCTGATGGAGGCCAAGCTCGAGGTGCAGAGCGCGGCCGACATCATCGACTGGTACGCCTCAGAGGGCCAGCGCGCCTACGGCCGCATCATCCCGGCCCGCGGCGAGGGCGTGCGCAACCTGGTGATCATGGAGCCGGTGGGCCCGGTGGCCGGCTTCTCGCCCTGGAACTTCCCCGTCACCCAGGCCGTGCGCAAGATCGCCGCGGCGCTGGCGGCCGGCTGCTCGATCATCATCAAGTGCCCGGAGGAGACGCCGGGCTCGCCCATCGGCCTCGTGCGCTGCTTCCACGATGCGGGCGTGCCGGCGGGCGTGCTCAACCTCGTCTACGGCGTGCCGGCCGAGATCTCCGAGTACCTCATCCCCCACCCGGTGATCCGCAAGATCTCGTTCACCGGCTCGGTGCCGGTCGGCAAGCACCTCAATGCGCTCGCCGCCTCGCACATGAAGCGCGCCACCATGGAGCTCGGCGGCCATGCCCCGGTGCTGGTGTTCGACGACGCCGACGTGGAGGGCGCGGCCAAGCTGATGGGCGCCTTCAAGTATCGCAACGCCGGCCAGGTGTGCGTGTCGCCCACCCGCTTCTTCGTGCACGACAAGGTCTACGACAGCTTCGTCGGCCGCTTCATCGACATCGCCAGGAAGACCAAGGTCGGCGACGGCCTGGAGCCCGACACGCGCATGGGCCCGCTCGCCAACCCGCGCCGCGTCAACGCCATCGAGGCGTTCGTCAACGACGCCCAGGAGAAGGGCGCCAAGGTCGAGACGGGCGGCAAGCGCATCGGCAACCAGGGCAACTTCTTCGAGCCGACCGTGCTCACCGAGGTGCCGGACAACGCCCGCATCATGAACGAGGAGCCGTTCGGGCCGGTCGCCGTGATGCTGCGCTTCAAGGAGACCGACGACGTGCTCGAGCGCGCCAACCGGCTGCCCTATGGGCTTGCCAGCTACGCCTTCACCAAGAACGCCAAGCTGGCGACCCGGGTGGCCGACGCCCTGGAGTCGGGCATGGTGTCGATCAACCACTTCGGCATCGCCCTGCCCGAGACGCCGTTCGGCGGCATCAAGGACTCGGGCTTCGGTCACGAGGGCGGCATCGAGGGCCTGCAGGTCTACATGCAGTCGAAGTTCGTGAGCCATCTGGGCTGAGGCGAGGCGCGCGGGGGCTGCCGCCACGGCCCCCGCGCTCCGTCTTGCGCCCGCCACAGACGGCAGGCAGGGTAGCCCCATGCACGGCGGAAGCGGCACCCTGGGCCGGCTGCGGCGCGGCCTTCGCATCGGGCTTCTGGCGCTCCTTGCGGCCGGCGCGCTCGCCGCTGCCGCCTCCGCCCAGACCGATCCCATTGCCGAGCTCAACAGCCGGATCTCCGAGCTCTACGGCGCCGGCCGCTATGCCGAGGCGCTGCCGCTTGCCGAACGCGCGGTCGAGGTCGCCTCCGCCCAACACGGCGCCGGCAGCAAGGAGCACGCCATCGCGCTCTACAGGCTCGGCAACCTGCTGATCGGCACCAGCCGCTACGGCGAGGCCGAGGCGGCCCTGCGCCGGGCGGTGGGCGTCTTCTCCGCCGACCCCGAGGCGCGCCTCGAGGCGGAGCGGGCGCGACAGGCGCTGGGCACCGCGCTCGTCTACCTCAACAAGATGGAGGAAGGCCTGGGCCTCATGCGCGGCTCGGCCGACGCGCTCGCGGCCCTGCTCGGGCCCGACCATCCCCAGGTGGTCGTCGCCCTCAACAACCTGGCGCACACGCTGCACGCCGCCGGCCGCGCGGCCGAGGCCGAGCCGATCTACCGCCGCCTGATCGCCGGGCTCGACGCCGACAAGCCCGAGAACGCCTTCACCCTCGGCTCCCTCCACGCCAACCTGGCCGGGGCCCTGCAGGAGGCGGGCCGGCGCGAGCAGGCGCTGGCCGAGATGCGACGCGCTCTCGAGCTCTTGCGCCGGGTCGGCAATCCGGACCATCCCTTCCTCGCCATCGCCCTCAACAACCTGGGGTTCATGGAGCTGGCCGCCGGCCGCCGCCCCGAGGCGGGCCGGCTGTTCCGCGAGGCGCTCGGCATCATCGAGCGCACCACCGGCAAGGACGACCAGGGCTACGCCACCGCGCTCCTCAACCTCGCAACCGCCATCGGGCACGACGAGCCCGCCGAGGCCGGGGCGCTCGCGCGCACCGCCCTCGCCACGCTCGAGCGCACGCTGGGCCCCGAGCACCCCAAGACGGTGACGGCCCTCAACCAGCTCGCCGTCCTGCTCGGCCGCCGCGGCCAGTGGACCGCGGCGCTTGCCCTGCACGACCGCGCCAGCGAGGCCGCCGTTCGCCACGCCTTCGTCTCCGCCGCCGACGGGCAGGCCGCGACCTCCTCCGTCTATCCCGTCCACGGCGCCGACTTCCTCTCCCACATGCGCGCCATCCACCGCGTGGCGCCGGACGACCCGGCGCGCCGGGACCAGGCCTTCCGCCTGCTCCAGCGCAGCGCCGGCACGCGCACCGCCGCGGCGGTGTCGCAGATGGCGGCGCGCGTGGCGGCCGAGGGCGGGGCCCTGTCCGAGCTCGTGCGCCAGGAGCAGGACCTCGCCCGCCGGCGCACGGCCGTCGACCGGGCGCTGGTGGCGGCGCTGGGGGCGCGCGGCGAGGACGAGGCGCGGCGCACGCAGCTCAGGGAGGAGCTGGCGCAGATCGACGCCGAGCTCGCCCGGCTCGGCGGCGAGCTGTCGCGGCGGTTTCCCGAGTACGCGACGCTGACGCGCGCCGAGCCCCTGCCGATCGCGGCGCTGCAGCGCGTGCTGCGGGCCGACGAGGCGCTGGTGGGCTTCATCGAGGTGCCGGGCGAGGCCGATCTGGCTGCCGAGACGCATGCCTGGGTCGTCACCCGCGAGGAGGTGCACTGGCGCCGCCTCGACCTGCCGGCCTGGTCGCTGTGGTGGGGCGTGCAGGGGCTGCGCTGCGGCCTCGACACGGAGGCCTGGCAGGAGGAGCAGGGCCGCGAGAACTGCCGCCAGCTCACCGGCGCCTCGGGCTCGCCGGCCGAGGCGCTGCCGTTCAGCCTCTACCGCGCCTACCAGCTCTATCAGCAGCTGCTCGAGCCCTTCGAGCGCGAGCTGCGCACGCCCGACGGCCGCTGGCGCCACCTGCTGGTGGTGGCGGCCGGTCCGCTCTCCATCCTGCCGCTGCACACCCTGGTGACCGAGCCGCCCGACGCCGACCTGCCGGGCCTCGACGGCTACCGCAACGTCAAGTGGCTTGGCACGCGCCAGCAGATCACCGTTCTGCCCTCGGTGGCGAGCCTCGCCACCCTGCGCCTCCACGCCAAGGCGAGCCGGGCGCGCCAGCCGTTCATCGGCTTCGGCAACCCGCTGCTCACGGGCCGGCTCGGGCGCGACCGCAGCGCGTGGGAGCGGCTTGCCTGCCCGGCGCCCGGCGCGACCGGAGCGGTGGCGACGGGCGCGGCGGCCCCTGCCCGCCAGGCCGGCCGCGATCGGCCCCGGCTGCCGCGCCGCGGCGGCCTCGCCAACGTCGAGGAGGTGCGCCGCGCCCAGCCGCTGCCCGAGACCGCCGACGAGCTGTGCGCGGTGGCGCGGGCCACCGGCGCCGGCGAGGATGCCGTCAACCTCGGCGAGCGCGCGACCGAGGCGCGCGTCAAGGCCCTGTCGGAGGACGGCACGCTGGCCGGCGCGCGCATCGTCCACTTCGCCACCCATGGCCTGCTCGCCGGCGAGACCGAGGGCCTCGCCTCCGACCGCGCCGAGCCGTCGCTGATGCTGACGCCGCCGGCGGCCGCCAGCGAGCGGGACGACGGGCTGCTCACCGCATCGGAGATCGCCGCCCTCAAGCTCGATGCCGACTGGGTGATCCTCTCGGCCTGCAACACGGCAGCGAGCGACCGCGCCGGCGCCGAGGCGTTCTCGGGGCTCGCGCGCGCGTTCTTCTACGCCGGCGCCCGCGCCCTGCTCGTCTCGCACTGGTACGTCGACAGCGACGCGGCCGTGCGCCTCGTCACCGGCGCGTTCGCCGAGCTCGGGGCCGCCCCCACCATCGGCAGGGCCGAGGCCATGCGCCGCGCCATCGCCAAGGTCGTAGCCTCCGGCGGCCGGTTCGCCCACCCGGCGAGCTGGGCGCCGTTCGTGGTGGTGGGCGAGGGCGCCGGCACCGACTGAGCCTTGGCCGAGGCCCCGGGGCTAAGCGCCAGTAGAGCGGGCTTTTTCTGCGCTTTCCGGGGGCGGTGCCGCCGCCGTCGCTCCCGCCGGCTCTTCATTTGTCCACCACGCGCGCCACCTATAGGAAAGCGCAAACGGGTATGGGCGAGGCTCAGCCCACGGGCCCCCGCCCGATGCCGAGGACCGTTGCATGTCGCACCGCTCAGGCAGACCGGTTCGCACGGCGGAGGCCGCCGTCAACCGCCTGGAAAAGCTCTACGCCGGCGCGAGCGGCGCGCTGGTGGCCGCGCTCGACCGCTTCCTCGCCACCCGCGAGCCGCCCACGCCCGAGGTGCGCGCCGCCTTCCGCTATCCGTTGCTGCGCGTGGTCCATCGCGACAACGGCCATCCCCCGCCCAGCCACCGGCGGGCGTTCGGCCGCCTGCAGCGCCCCGGCGTCTACGAGACCACCATCACCCAGCCGCAGGCCTTCCGCCGCTACCTCGTCGAGCAGCTCGCCCCTTTGCTCGAGGAGTATGGCGCCAAGGTCGAGGTGGCGGTCAGCGACCAGGAGATCCCCTACCCTTACGTGCTGGAGCGGGCCGAGGCGCTGGCGAGCGGGCAGGTGACGGCCGCCGACCTCGCGCGCAACTTCCCCACGCCCCATCTTGCCGCCGTCGGCGACGAGATCGCCGACGGCCAGTGGCAGCAGGTGGAGGGAGCGCCGCGCCCGCTCTCGCTCTTCGATGCCTCCCGCGTCGACTACTCGCTGCGGCGGCTCGTGCACTACACCGGCACCGACTGGCGCCATGTGCAGAGCTGGATCCTGCTCACCAACTACCACCGCTACGTCGACCAGTTCGTGCGCTGGGGGCGCGAGCAGCTGGCCTGCGGCGCCTTCGCCCACATGGTGCTGCCGGGCGACATCATGGTCGAGCCCGGCCATTCGCCCGAGCAGGCCGAGGCGCTGATCGCGGCCTGCGAGTGGCACCGCTTCCAGATGCCGGCCTATCACCTGGCCGCGCCGGACGGGGAGGGCGTGACCCTGGTCAACATCGGCGTCGGCCCGTCCAACGCCAAGAACATCACCGACCACCTCGCCGTCCTGCGCCCCAACTGCTGGCTGATGGTGGGCCACTGCGGCGGCCTGCGCGACACCCAGCGCATCGGCGACTACGTGCTCGCCCACGCCTACCTGCGCCAGGACCGCATCCTCGACGCGCTGGTGCCGCCGGAGGTGCCGATACCGGCGCTGGCCGAGATCCAGGTGGCGCTGCAGGACGCGGCGGCCATCGTCACCGGTGCCCGGGGCGAGGCCCTCAAGGGCCTCCTGCGCACCGGCACCGTCGTCACCAACGACGACCGCAACTGGGAGCTGCGCTTCACCCAGGAGCGCAAGCGCATCAATCTTTCCCGCGCCATCGCCGTGGACATGGAAAGCGGCACCATCGCCGCCCAGGGGTTCCGGCTGCGCGTGCCCTACGGCACGCTGCTGTGCGTCTCCGACAAGCCGTTGCACGGCGAGATCAAGCTGCCGGGGGCCGCCAATGCCTTCTACGAGCGCGCCGTGGCCCAGCATCTCGAGATCGGGCTCAAGGCCCTCGACCTCTTGCGCGCCCGCCGCGACACGCTGCACTCGCGCAAGCTCAGGAGCTTCGACGAGCCGCCCTTCCGCTGAGCCGCGGGGCAGCGTTCCAGGACGGCGGATTTGCGCTATCGTGGGTGCCCCGGAGGCTTGTGAACCCATGGCCCTGCTCATCGCCAGCAACTCGCGCGCGGACGAGTTCGCCCGCCACGTGCGCGCCCTCGCCCCCGATCTCGACGTGCGCGTGGCCCCCGCCGTCGGCCGGCGGGAGGACATCGACTACGTGCTGGCGTGGTGGCCGCCGCCGGGGCTCCTCAAGTCCCTGCCCAACCTGCGGCTTGTCGTCTCGGTGGGCGCCGGCGTCGACCACCTTCTCGCCGATCCCGAGCTGCCGGCGGTGCCGATCGTGCGCTTCGTCGATCCCGATCTCACCGGCCGCATGGTCGAGTACGTCTGCCTGCACGTCCTCTACCACCACCGCCGCATGAGCGAGTTCCGCGAGCTGCAGGCGCGCAAGGTCTGGAAGTACCTGCCGGAGCCCGCCGCGCACGAGGTGCGGGTGGGCCTGATGGGGCTCGGCGTGCTGGGCGCGGCGGCGGCGCGGGCGCTGCGGTCGTTCGGCTACCAGGTGCGCGGCTGGAGCCGCTCGCAGAAGCGTGTCGACGGCGTCGCCTGCTTCGCGGGAAACGAAACGCTCGAGGACTTCCTTGCCGACACCGACATCCTGGTGGTTCTGCTGCCGCTCACCGCCGAGACGCGCGGCATGCTCGACCGCCGGCTGCTGGCACGGCTCTCCCGGCGCGGCAGGGACGAGCGCCTGCCCGGCCCCGTGCTCATCAACGCAGGCCGCGGCGGGCTGCAGGTCGACGCCGACATCCTCGGGGCCCTGGAGGCGGGCGAGCTCTACGCGGCCTCCCTCGACGTGTTCGAGACCGAGCCGCTGCCGCACTCGAGCCCGCTGTGGTCCCACCCGCGCGTCGTCGTCACGCCCCACAACGCGGCCGAGAGCGCGCCCTCCGCCATCGCCCGCTATGCCCTGGCGCAGATGGCGGCGCACGCGAGGGGCGCCCCGCTCGAGCACCTGGTTGATCCGCGCCGGGGGTACTGAGGCGCGCCGCCCAAGGCTCCACATTGCCAAGAGGCGCGGCGCTTAGTATGTGGACGGGCTGAGCGCCCCGGCCCGCCTGGCGCAGGCCGCACCGGGGCGCCGGCCGGCTCCTCTCCGCGGGCCCGACACGTCACACTGCCGAGAAAGGTCGCAATGCGAGGCTACAAGGACCAGAAGCTCGAGGAGCGGCTCGCCCGGGCCGCAGAGGCAAGACAGAAGATCCTGGAGAAATTCAAGGCGCGGCCCAAGCCCGACGATCCGGCGATGCTGGCGCGGGCGGCCGAGCGTAAGGCCATCGCCGAGGCGCGCGAGGCGCGCGCCAGGCAGCGCGCGGAGATCAAGGCCAAGGAGGCGGCCGAGCGGGCGGAGCGCGAGGCCAGGGAGAAGGCTGAGCGGGAGGCGCGCGAGCGGCGCGAGGCGGTGGAGAAGGTGATTCGCGATGCCGCCGAGGCCGCCGAGCGCAAGGCCGAGCGCGACCGGCGCTACGCGGCGCGCAAGGCGCGGCAGGCGAAGCGCTAGGCGGACGCCGGCTCAGGCCGCGCGCGAGCCGTTCTCACACCCCGCCGGCTCCGGGCGGCACCAGCGCTCCAGCACGCGATTGAGCTCGTCGCGGTCGAACGGCTTGGCGAGGTAGTCGCTCATGCCGGCGTCCATGCAGGTGCGCCGGTCCTCGTCGAAGGCGTTGGCGGTGACGGCGATGATGGGCGGCGGCAGCGCCGGCCTGGGGCCATTTTGCTCGGCATAGAGCGCCCTGATGGCGCGCGTTGCCGCGAGCCCGTCGAGCACCGGCATGTGCGCGTCCATCAGCACCACGTCGTAGGGAGGCTCGGCGCCCGACAGCACGCGCCGGAACGCGTCCACCGCCTCGCGGCCGTTGACGCACAGGTGCACCTTGCAGCCCACCTTCTCCAGCATGCGCCGGGCGAGCAGGGCGTTGATGTCGTTGTCCTCCACCAGCAGCACGCGCGGCACGGAGGCGAAGCGCAGCTGGCGGGAGGGGCCGGCCGCGGCCGGCGCGGGCTCGCTCGGCTCCTGGCCGCCGGAGACCTGGGTCAGGACCGACCGCGGCCGCACCGGGCGCACCAGGTAGGCGGCAAAGCCGCGCTCGCGGAACTGCGGAAAGTCCGCCTTGGCCGAGGTGTCGAGCACGATGAGCCCCTGCACGCTGCCGCCGGCCGCCACCTTGGCTTGCGCCAGCAGCCGCGCCGCCGCCGCCCAGCCGCTGCGGCCGTCCACTATGAGGGTGCTGAAGGCCTCGCCCGCCGATGCCGCCGCCGCCACCATCTCGGGCGCGCCGGCAACCGTGCTCTCCTCGAGCGGGATGCCCGCCCCCTCGAGCGACAGGCGCAGGGCGCGCCGCTCGATGGCGCTGTCGAGCGCGAGGAGCACGTGCTGGGAGGGTGCCGTCCACGCCGGGGTCTCTGCCTCGCTCGGCCTGGCAGCCTTCTGCAGCCGCAGCACGGCGGTGAAGATGGAACCCCTGTCGGGCACGCTCGCCACCACGATGTCGCCGCCCATCGCGCGTGCCAGGCGGCGAGAGATGGCAAGTCCCAGCCCCGTTCCGCCCTGACGCCGGCGCACGGCGGCCTCGGCCTGCTCGAACTCGGAGAACAGGGCCGGAAGCGCCTCCGGGGCGATGCCCATGCCGGTGTCCTCCACGCCGATGGCCACCTCCAGCTCCCCCTCCGCCAGCGGCCGCACCGGGAGCGAGCGGCCCACCGTGACCAGGACGCCGCCCGCGTCCGTGAACTTGATGGCGTTGCCCACCAGGTTGGTGACGATCTGGCGCACCCGCACCTCGTCCCCGAGCAGGGGCCGCGGCAGCTCGGGGTCGACCGCCCAGGCGATGTCGATCCTCTTCTCGTAGGCCTTGGGCGCCAGGAGCTCCACCACGCCCTGCACGCACTCGTCGATGGCGAGCGGCGCCGAGTTGAGCTGCAGCTTGTCGGCCTCGATCTTGGAGAAGTCGAGGATCTCGTCGATCAGGGTGAGCAGCGTGCGCGCGGAGCGCTCGATGGCGTGGGCGTAGGTGCGCTGCTCGGCGGAGAGCTCGGTGTCGGCGAGCAGCGAGGTCATGCCGAGAATTCCGTTCATCGGCGTGCGGATCTCGTGGCTCATGGCGGCGAGGAAGCGCGACTTGGCGCGGTTGGCGGCCTCCGCCTGCTTGCGCGCCTCCCTGAGATCGGCCTCCGCCTGCCGCCGCTCGGTGATGTCGCGGCCGATGCACTGCACCTCCGGCACGCCGCCGTCGCCCGAGGGCACGGTGAGCTCGTCCCACTCGAACCAGCGCGGGCCGCGTGCGGTTTCGATCTCCTGCGCATAGCGCTGCTGGCGCGGCTCGCCGCCGGCCGTGAGCGGCGCCACCGGGTCGCCGGCCAGCACGCGCGGCACGAACGTGCGACCGAGCACGGCGCTGCGGTCGAGCCCGAACAGGCGGCAGAAGGTCTGGTTGGCGAAGGTGAGGCGGCCGTGTGCGTCACGCCGCAGGATCACGTCCGCCTGGTTGTCGAGGAGATCGCGATAGCGCGCCTCGTTCTCGCGCAGCTCCCACTGGAGGTCCTTGAGCGCCTCGAGCCCCCGCTCCAGGCGCTCGCCCATCGCCATGAAGCGCGCGAACTCGGCGGAAAGATTGCGCACCATGCCCGCCTCGCCGTGGCCGCCCGCGGTGCGCGCTGCAGCCGGCGGGAGCAACCCCCGCAGCCGGGCCCGCACGCGGCCCAGCAGAGATCCCAGATGTACCACGCTTGACGCGCCCGTTGATCGTTGACGCCCGTGTGGCGTATGCAAACACACCGGCATTGAGAAACGCTTACCGACGCCGGATAGCGGAGCGGGCCGGCCGGCCCCCGCAGCCGGGCTCCGCAGCCGAGGAAAACGGAAAGGTAACCACGATGGGTCCGCTCGCCGGCTTTCGCATCATCGAAATGGCAGGCATCGGTCCGGCTCCGTTCGCCGCGACCCTGCTCGCCGACATGGGCGCCGAGGTAATCCGCCTCGACCGTCGCGAGTCCGCCGACCTCGGCCTGCCCGGGCGCGAGCCCAAGTTCGACGTGCTGCACCGCGGCCGGCGCTCGTTGGCGGTCGATCTCAAGTCGGCGGCCGGCCGCGACATCGTGAAGCGGCTGGCGGCCAAGGCCGACGCCCTGATCGAGGGCTTCCGCCCCGGCGTCATGGAGCGGCTGGGCCTTGGTCCGGAGGAGCTGCACAGGGTCAATCCGAGGCTGGTCGTGGGCCGCATGACGGGCTTCGGCCAGGACGGGCCGATGGCCAACAATGCCGGCCACGACATCAACTACATCGCGCTCGCGGGCGTGCTGCACATGATCGGCCGCAAGGGCCAGGCGCCGGTGCCGCCGCTCAACCTCGTGGGCGACTTCGGCGGCGGCGGCATGTTTTTGGCCTTCGGCGTGGTGTGCGCGCTGCTCGAGGCTCAGCGGTCCGGCAAGGGCCAGGTGGTGGACGCCGCCATGGTCGACGGCGCCGCCTTCCTGGCGGCCGGCATCTACGGCCTCTACTCCCAGGGCAGCTGGGCCGACGAGCGCGGCGTCAACTTCATCGATTCCGGCGCGCCCTGGTACGACGTGTACGAGACCAAGGACGGCAAGTGGCTGTCGGTGGGGGCGATCGAGCGGCGCTTCTATGCCGAGCTGCTCGAGAAGCTCGGCCTCGCCGGGGAGCAGCTGCCCGACCAGCACGACCGCAAGGGCTGGCCGGAGCTGCGCCGGCGCATCGGCGCGGCCGTCGCCTCCAGGACGCGGGCGGAGTGGGAGCGCATCTTCGCCGAGAGCGACGCCTGCGTCGCCCCGGTGCTGGCGCTGGGCGAGGTCGAGGCGCATCCTCACAACCGCGCGCGGGGCACGTTCGTGCGCCGCGACGGGGTGCTGCAACCGGCGCCGGCGCCGCGCTTCTCGCGCACGCGCTGCGAGATGGGCGCCCCCTCCCGCGGGAGGGGCGCCGACAGCGAGGCGGTGCTGGGCGACTGGGGCTTCTCGGCACGGGAGATCGCCGAGCTTGCCGAGCAGGGCGTGGTGGGGGCCGCCTAGGCCCTGCCGGCCTGCCCCCGCGGCACGCGTTGGCGCTGATGCGGCGAGGGGAAAACGGGGGTAGCGTTGGCCACCGGCCAGGCGTCGTCACCCGGAGCAATCGCGATGGACCTTTCCCTCACCCCCGCCCAGCAGGAGATCCGCGAGGGCGTGCTCAAGATCTGCGAGCGCTTCGGCGACGACTACTGGCGCGCGCGCGATGGCGACGGGGCGTTTCCCCACGACTTCCATCGCGCGCTGGCCGAGGCTGGCTGGCTCGGCATCGCCATGCCCGAGGCCTACGGCGGCTCCGGCCTCGGCATCACCGAGGCCGCCGTCATGATGCAGGCGGTGGCCGAGTCGGGGGCGGCCTTCTCGGGCGCCTCGGCCGTGCACATGAACATCTTCGGCCTCAACCCGGTGGTGGTGTTCGGCACGGACGAGCAGAAGCGCCGCTTCCTGCCGCCGCTGATCGCCGGCAAGGAGAAGGCCTGCTTCGCCGTCACCGAGCCCGACGCGGGCCTCGACACCACGCGGCTCAAGACGCGGGCCGTGCGCAGCGGCAACGGCTACGCCATTCACGGCCAGAAGATCTGGACCTCGACGGCGCAGGTGGCCGAGCGCGTGCTGCTGCTCGCCCGCACCACCCCCCTCGAGCAGGTCAAGAAGCGCACCGAGGGCCTGTCGCTCTTCTACACCGCGTTCGATCGCAGGTACGTGGAGGCGCGCGTGATCGACAAGATGGGGCGCAAGGCGGTCGACTCCAACCAGGTGTTCTTCGACGGGCTGCCGGTGCCGCTGGAGGACCGCATCGGCGAGGAGGGGCGCGGCTTCGAGTACATCCTGCACGGCATGAACCCCGAGCGCGTGCTGGTCGCCGCCGAGGCTGTCGGCGTGGGCCGGGCGGCCCTGGCGCGGGCCGCACGCTACGCCAGGGAGCGGGTCGTGTTCGGCCGCCCGATCGGCCGGAACCAGGGCATCCAGCACCCGCTGGCCAGGTGCTGGATGGAGCTCGAGGCGGCCAACCTGATGGTGCTCAAGGCGGCGCGGCTCTACGATGCCGGGCAGCCCTGCGGCATCGAAGCCAACGCCGCCAAGTACCTCGCCGCGGAGGCCGGCTTCAACGCCTGCGAGACGGCCGTGCTCACCCACGGCGGCATGGGCTACGCCAAGGAGTTCCACGTCGAGCGGCTCTTCCGCGAGGTGATGATCGCGCGCATCGCGCCGGTCAGCCGCGAGCTCATCCTGTGCAACATCGCCGAGAAGGCGCTGGGGCTGCCCAAGTCCTACTGACGCCGCCGCGCCGGCACTACCGCCGGCCGCCGGCCCCGGCCGCCCTCTTCGCCCCGGCACGCTCCGCCACCGGCTCCTTGAGCGCCGCGGCCACGATCTCGGCCACCCGCTCCGAGCCGCGGTCGGTGAAGTGCAGGGCATCGTAGACGTCGCCGAAGGCCCAGCTGCGGGCGGCGGCGAGATCGACCAGGATGGCGCCCTCGCTGCGCGCCACCTCGCGCACGATGGCGTTGAAGCGGTCGTGCACGGAGGCCAGCACCTCGGGCCGCTGCACCACGCCGGCGAGGCGCTCGGGCGCGAGAAACGCGTCCTGGCGCTCGCGCTCGCTGCGCGGCTCCACCACCACCTGCGTCATCAGCACCGGCGTGATGCCCCAGGCGCGGGCGACGCGCACGAACGAGCGCAGGCTGCTCTCGTAGGCGTCGGCCATCGCCTTGGCCTGGGCGTTCGCGCCGGCGGATGCCGTGCCCGCGGCCCGCGCCGGCTGCGTGCGCCACAGCCCGCGCACCGACTTCCAGGCCATCGCAAGCTGGCGCGAGGTGTAGGGCAGGAGCGCGCGCGCCAGCATGCGCCCGGCCTCGCCCACCGATCGCCTCTCCTCCTCGACCAGCCGCAGCGACCCCTCCCGGACCCAGTAGCTGCCGTGCGCCGACAGGGTGCCGAGGTCGTTGGCCGCCTCCATCAGCACCACGAAGTCGGGGCGCAGCGGCACGACCTTGCCGAGCAGCAGCACCAGCGCGTGCATGCTGTTGTTGCCCGACAAGCCGGCGTTGATGCCGTCGACCTCGACGCCCAGGGCCGCACCGAGCATGCGCGCGGCCAGATGGGGAAAGCGGCTCTCCGGCCTCACGTACATGCATTCGGTGGTCGATCCGCCCAGGAACACGATGGAGACGTCGGCAGGCTTGCGCCGCCGCGCCGGCTCGATGAAGCCCTCGGAGTCGGTCGACAGGCTGTAGACCGGCTCCAGGCCGCCCTCCGGGTGGCGTGTGCGGGCCTCGGTGGGCCGGAACTGGTAGTCGGTGTCGCGCCGCCACTCGCGCAGCACGAGGTGGCGGGTGAGCCCGGGGCCCGGATCGAGCGCGCCGCCGCGATGGCGCCCGCCGGCCGGCGTCAGCCACCATTCGACCAGCGCCAGCCCCGCGATCAGGGCCACCAGCCAGACCGCTATCATCACCTTGCGCGCATGCCTCTCGAACCGGTTCGTCTCCGCGGCCATGAGTGCTCCCGTCCCAGGGCGGTAAGTCCACGCTGCGGACGCATAATGGCCGATCCGGGCGAAAAGCGCGCGGGCGGCCGCGCGGCGTCACCAGGAAAGCCGCACCATGGCGGCGGCGGCGGGCGGCGCGCCCGGCTCGGCGAGCAGCCGCGCCAGGCGCTCGGCGTCGATGGCGCCGTCGACCAGGAGCTGATCGGAATGGATGCCGCCGGCGATCAGCAGCCCGTCGACGCCCAGGCCCTGGGCGGCGGCGAGATCGGTGCGCACGGCGTCGCCGATGGCGAGGATGCGGCCCCGCGCGGGCTCCTGGCCGCGCAGCTCGCCGGCCCGCCGGAGCGCGGTGAGGTAGGCGGAAGGGTGCGGCTTGCCGGCCCAGAACACCTCCCCGCCCTGCCGCTCGTACTCGGCGGCGATGGAGCCCGCGCACGGCAGGCGGCGGGGGCCCACGTCGACCACCAGATCGGGGTTGGCGCACACGAACGGCAGGCGCAGCGCCACGCCCTCCTCGATCAGCGCGCGGTAGTCCTCCACCGTCTCGGCGCGGTCGTTCCTGAGGCCGGTGCAGACGATGGCCTCCGCCTCCGCGAGGGGCGCGTGCGCGCCGGGCAGGCGCACGTAGAGGGCATAGTCGCGCTCGCTGGGGCCCACCCAGTGCATGCGCCGATAGCCCTTCTCGGCGATGTGGGCGAGGGCGATGTCGCCCGAGGAGACGATGGCGTCCCAGGCGTCGCGCCGCACCCCGGTCCTCGCCAGCACCCGCTCCACGCCCGAGGCGGGGATGGGCGCGTTGGAGACGAGGACCACCGTGCCGCCGCCGGCCCTGAAGCGGGCGAGCGCCTCCCCGGCCGCGTCGTAGGCTTTGCGGCCGTCGTGAAGGACCCCCCACACGTCGCAGAAGACGGCGTCGTAGGCCGCGAGCAGCGGACCGGCGTTGGTTATGATCGGCGTGGTCATGGAATCGGCGAACTGCTGGGCTCTGTGGCGCAGACGGCCGGGCACTGATAGCGGCAGCGCGGGCGAAGACAACGGGCGAAGTGATGCAGCTCTCCTATGCGCAGAACCTCGAGGACTACCACCTCGATCTCGTCTTCGCCGGCCAGCGCTCCGGCACCTACGTGGACGTCGGCGGCGGGCACCCGGTGGCCGACAACGTCTCGTTCTGGTTCTACCTCAAGGGCTGGCGGGGGTTGGTGGTGGAGCCGCAGCGGGCGCTCGCCGACCTCTACGCGCACGTGCGCCCGCGCGACCGGGCGGTGGCCTGCCTCGCTGGGCGCAGCGAGGGTGAGGCCGAGTTCCACCTCGTGCAGCGGCTGCACGGCTTCTCCACCATGCTGCGCGCCAACGCCGAGGGCGCCGCCCGGTTCGGCGCCGGCTTCGCCACGGTGCAGCTGCCGGTGCGGCCGCTGGCCGCGCTGATCGCCGAGGCCGGGCTCGAGGCGATCGACTTCCTCAAGATCGACGTGGAGGGCGCGGAGGCCGAGGTGCTGGCCGGCATGGACTTCCGCCGCTTCCGACCGCGCCTGGTGCTGGTGGAGGCGGTGGCGCCCGGCAGCATGGCCGAGGCCTGGGCCGCCTGGGAGCCTGATCTCCTCGCCCACGGCTACCGCTTCGCCTTCTTCGACCGCCTCAACCGCTTCTACCTGGCGGAGGAGGCGGCCGATCTCGCCGCCCGTCTTCCCACCGAGCCTGCCCCGTGGGACACGGTCGCGCATTTGTGGGACTGCGGGCGCGCCCCGCAGCGGCCCGACCATCCCGACCACACCCTGGCCAAGGCGCTGGTGGAAGGGTTCCTGGCCGAGCTGCCCTCGCTCGACCGGGCGCTGCTGGCGCGCCTCATCGAGCGCGGCGATCCCGCACTCGCCTCCGCCGACCTCCCCGCGCGCCTCGCCGCCGACCCCATGCGCGCGGCGCTGGGGCGCATCGCCTGCATGTACGACGGCGGCCACCTGCCCGAATGAGCGCGCAGCCGTGCGCCTCGCCCGCTCCGCCTGGACTAATCGTCGAAGACGCGGAAGACGGCGGTCGCGGCCACCAGCAGGGTGTCGCCGGCGGCGGCTTCGGCGTCGACGAAGGCCAGGCTGCGCGTGAGCTTGCGCACGGCCGTGCGGCCGTCGATCCAGGCCCCCGGCGGCACGGCGGCGATGAACCGGCAGTCGAGCGAGACGGTGGCGCAGCGCCGCCTGCACTCGCGCACCACGACGAAGCCCAGGATGGTGTCGAGGAAACCCAGCAGAGCGCCGCCGTGCACCACGCCGTTGGGGTTGCCGTGGCGGGCATCGGACTGGAAGCCGAACTCGGGCCAGCCGCCGGCGCCCTCTCGCCAGTAGTAGGGGCCGTTGTGGCCGATGAAGCCGTCGGCGGCCGCGAGCGGCCGAAAGCCTTCCGGTGCTGCCGCCATGGGCGCCGCCGCCTCCCGCTCACTCGCGCGCCTGGTGCACCTCGACGATGTTGCCGTCGGGGTCGTAGAAGAAGATCTGCTCCCACCCCCGCATGGCCCAGGCGCCGTAGTCGGAGAAGGGGATGCCCTTGTCCTTGAGGCGCTGCTTGAAGGCGGCGATGTCGTCGGTGCGGAAGGCGATGTGGCCGCGCTCGAGAGGATTGACGGCCTGGCCGGTGCGGAACGAGACGCCGAGGTCCTTCTCCGCCAGGTGGAGCTGGGTGGCGCCGTCGCTCAGGAACGACACTTTGCCTGCGTAGCCGTCGCCGACGCGCTGGGAGGGCAGCGAGCGCTCCGGCTCGAGGTCGAGCACGGTGCGGTAGAACTCGTCCATGGCGGCGACGTTGGTGGAGCAGAGGTTGAGGTGGTGCAGCTTGAGCTTCATGGGGTGCGCCTCCTAGGTGTCGTGGTCGGGGTGCTGATAGCTGACGAGGGCGGCCGCCCCGGCGCCGGCGTTCTGCGCGGTGGTCCTGCCCGGCATGGCGGCGAGGCGGGCAAGCCAGGCGAGCTTGGATTCGACGCCCACCTCGTAGGTTGGGGCGACGCGCTCCGGGCGGTCGAAGGCGCCGGTCATCAGCTCCATGATGGGCCCGCCCGGCTTGCGGTAGCCGAGCGGCGTGCCACAGGCGGCGCAGAAGTCGCGCAGGGCCCGGGAGGAGGAGCGGAAGGAGGAGGGGCGGCCGCGCGTCCAGGCGAAGTCGGCCCAGGCGATCTCGGCCAGCACGGCGAAGGGGCCGGCCACCGCCTTCTGGCACATGCGGCAGTGGCAGATGCCGACCTTGATCGGCTCGGCGTAGAGGGCGAAGCGGACGGCGCCGCATTGGCAGCCGCCGGCGTGGAGCCGCGTGCGGCCGCCGTCAGGGTCGGACACCGAGCGCCTCCTGCAGGGCGGCCAGCGTGGCGGGCGCGTCACAGCCGGCGGCGATGAAGGTGTCCACGCCCGCGGTCTCCAGGGCGTGCGCGCTGCGGGGTCTGCCGGCGAGGAGCACCCGCACGGCGCCCGCCGCCCTCAGCGCGCCGGCCGCCGCCTCCCCGAGCTCGGCGCAGACCTCGTCCGTGGCGCAGATGCAGGCGATGGCGGCGCCGCTTTCGGCGAACGCCCGGCCGGCATCGACCGAGCTGTGCAGCTCGCCGCTCTCGATCGCCTCGATGCCGCCGGCGGCAAGGAAGTTCCGGGCCCAGGCGGCGCGCGCCGCATGCCCCGCCTGGGCGCCGAGCGTGGCGAGGAAGACGCGGGGGGGCCGGCCAGTGCGGGCGCGGTGCGCGTCGGCCGCGTCGCGCAGGCGCTCGTAGGGCTCGGCGAGGCGCCGCAGGGGCAGCGGGCGCACGGACGTGCCGCCCTTCACCACCGGGTCGGGCGCGGGCCACGGCTCTGCCGCCACGCCGTCGGCGGCGAGCGTGGGGAAGGCCGACACGCCCGTGAGCTCGAGCCGGCCGGTGGCGATGTCCCTCTCGCGCGCCGCCGCCACCGCGTCGATCTCGTCCTGGATGAGGCCGCTTTCGAGCGCCGCGCCCATGCCGCCTTTCGCCTCGATCGCCTGGAAGCGCTCCCACGCCTTGCGCGCGAGCTCCTCGGTGAGCCGCTCGACGTACCAGGAGCCGTGGGCCGGGTCCGCCACGCGGCCCAGTCCGCTCTCCTCCTGCAGCACGAGCTGGGTGTTGCGGGCGATCCGGCGCGCGAAGGCGTCGGGCTTCCCGAGCGCCCAGGTGTAGGGCAGCACGGTGACGGCATCGGCTCCGCCGAGGGCCGCGCCGGCGCAGGCCACCGTTGTGCGCAGCAGGTTCACCCACGGGTCGCGCCGGGCCATCATGCGCTGCGAGGTGGCCGCCCAGATGTGCATCCGGTCGGCGGCACGCGAGGCCCCTGACGCCTCGGCGATGCGCGCGAGCAGCCTGCGGGCGGCGCGCAGCTTGGCAATCGTGAGGAAGAGGTCGGCGTCGGCAGCGAGCGCCACGGCGATTTTGGCGAACGCGGAGCGCGGCCTGAGGCCCGCCGCCTCGCACGCGCGCAGGTAGGCGACGAGGGTGGCCAGCACGGCGGCCAGCTCCTGGGCCTCGCCGGCGCCGGCATCGTGATAGGGCGTGCCGTCCGCGAGCAGGGCCGTGACGTTGGTCATGGTGCGGCAGTCGCTGGCGAACCTGGCGGCGAGCTCGCAGGCGCGGGGCGCCGGATAGTAGAGCGTGCCGGTGCGCGCCAGCACGCCCAGAGGATCGTAGTTGAAGGCGCCTCGGCGCTGGTTCTCGCCGATGCCCGCGCTGCGCCACACCTCGATCAGGCTGCCGGCGGCGTCCATGGTGTTCTCGCGCGCATCGAGCGCGACGACGCAGGCCTCGAGGAACACGCCCTTGAGTGCCGCGGCCAGGGCCTCGGCGCCGTAGCCGAGGCCCACCTGCCCCGGCGCCTGCACCTGCAGGAGGATCGAGGTGGCGCCGCCGGCGAGGTCTTCCAGGATCGCGGCGTTGGCGGACGCTGCGTCGGGCTCGGCGTGGCGCGTGCGCACGTCCCAGCCCCCCGGGAAATGGACGCTGCGCGCGGCCGGGGCGGCGCCCGGCACACTGTCGGCGCGGGTGTAGAGCGGCTGCACGGCGATCCCGTCCGCGGTTCGCGCGACGAGCCGCGCGTCGAAATCGGCGCCCTTCAGGACCTTGGCGACGAGCGCCAGCCAGGCATCGCGCGAAGGGGGATCGAACTCGGGTGCGGTGGGACCGGAGGAGGGCCCGGAGGCAGTCGTCATGGGCCGTCACCGTGCGCGGGGCGGACCGCTTCGTCAAGCGGTCGCGGGCGGCGGCGCCGGCCGTCGCGTCAGAACAGCAGCAGGATGCCGGCGAAAAGGCCGCCGAGCATCGCCCAGCCCAGCCGTTTCCTCTGCAGTCGGAACCAGCGGGTTGCCCGCTCGGGCAGGCTCGCCCAGTCGATGCCCGCGAGCCAGGCGAGCGTGAGGCCCATCATCAGCCCGAGCGCCCACACGCCGTAGGACACGGGAGCGTGGTCCAGCGCGCCGGCGCCGCGCGGCTCCGGGTCGGGGGCCGAGAGCAGCAGGTAGAGGCCGAGACCCGCGGCTGAGACGGCCAGGAGAGCGAAGAAGCGGTGCATCGGGCGGCGCTCCTCGTGCGGCGTCGCGTGCATCCCGGGAGGGCCGGGCGGCATGGCCCTCGAGCCTAGCAAGCGGCCGCCAAAGCTCGGTTAACGCCGCCTGCTGCTGCTCCGCTCACCCTCACTTGTGATTTGACGCTGCCGGGTGGGAGGTGCACACTTCGGCCAACCCCTGAAAGGAGGTCTAAGAAAATGTCTCCCCCGGGCAGTTTCGAGGCCGTCCTGATGCCGGCGACGCGAGCCTGAGCACGCAGGGCGGCACAAACGACAATCCGAAACCTTGGCGGACCTTGCCGCAAAAGCCGCGGCTGAGCGCGCGGATGCGCCAACTGCTCTCAGTGAGCGCCAATGCGCTTCGCGGGCAAGGCGGCGGGGTAGGCGGCGGAGAGGTCCGCAGAACCTGATCAGGGATCAAGTGGGCGTGCAGGCGAGGTCTGTTGCCGTGACGCCGAGGCGAGCGTGAGCGCTCGACCACCGATCGTCCTCCGGCACCCTCGCAAGTAAACGTGCGTAGAGCCCAAATCCCAGGCCGCGCCAGCGGCCGGCGGAGCCCGGCGGAGCACCTCCGTCGGGCTTTGTCGTGCCGCCGGCTCCCATCGCCCGAGTTTTCCCGCTCTGTCGCGTTCTTTCCAGCTGTGCCGCGGTGCCGGCGCGCGCCATCAAGGGGCCCAATTGGCGGCGAAGGCTCGCGGCCGCCGGGCGCGCCGGCCGGAGCGACCGTCGGTTGCCGCTGCACCCGGGCGGATGCCCCGATGCGGCTGCCGCCGAGGAGTGAAGGAACGGCCATGTCCGGCAACCTGCCTGCACGGAGCGCCCGTGCCCTCGCACCGGCGCTGCTTGTCGGCATCGCGCTGGCCCTCGCCGGCCGGCCTGCAGCGGCTGCCGATTATCGCTGGCGGCCCGGCCCGCCGGCCCCGGCCGACACGCTTGCCGGACGCATCGCCCCGCCGCCGGGCTTCGCACGCGTGCCGGCGCCGCCTGGGAGCTTTGCCGCCTGGCTGCGCGGCCTGCCCCTGCGCCCGCCCGGCGCCCCCGTGCTCCTCCACACCGGCGCGCCCAAGCCGCGCCAGGACGTGCACGTCGCCGTGGTCGACATCGACGTGGGCGCGCGCGACCTGCAGCAGTGCGCGGACGCCGCAATGCGCCTGCGGGCGGAGTGGCTGCTCGCCGCCGGCCGCGCGCGCGACATCGCCTTCAACGACACCGGCTCGGGCCGGCCGATCGCGTTCGCGCGCTGGGCGGCGGGCGAGCGCCCGCACGTGTCCGGCCGCTCGCTCGCCTGGTCGCGCAGCGCCGCCCGCGACGACAGCTACGCCTCGTTCCGGCGCTACATGGACACGGTTTTCACCTGGGCCGGCACCTACTCGCTCGAGCGCGAGCTGCGCCCCGTGCCGCTGGCCGAGATCGCGCCCGGCGACCTCTTCATCAAGGGCGGCTTTCCCGGCCACGCGGTGATCGTCGCCGACCTTGCGCTCGACCCGCGCACCGGCGAGAGGCGCTTCCTGCTGGTGCAGAGCTTCATGCCGGCCCAGGACATGCACGTGCTCAAGAACCCGCGCGATCCGGAGGGCTCGCCGTGGTACCCGCTCGAATTCGGCGAGCGGCTCGTCACGCCGGAATGGGTGTTCCCGCGCGAGAGCCTCAGGCGCTGGCCGGGCGAGTGACGCCGCGCGCGGCGCCCTAGAGCAGGCCGAGCTCGGCCAGCTGCCGCCTCAGTCGCGGCGGCATGGCGGCGATGGTACCGGCGCTGGCGCGGGCCAAGTCCTCCGGCGCCTCGTCGGCATCGAGATAGCGCCAGCCCTGGAAGGCGCGCCGGGGCGTGGGGCGCACCGGGACCAGCTCGTTCTTGAGGATCAGGAGGCAGCAGGGCGTGCCGTCCTCCTTGGTGCCCTCGCCGATGTCGAGCAGGGGCTGGCGCACCTGGATCAGGCCCTTGATCACCCAGTAGAGCGAGCCGCCGTCCAACAGCTCGGCGCGGCGCTTGGGCGTCTGGAAGGTGCGGTGAAAGAGGCGCGGGCGCCGCTCGCCCGCCTTGCGCATGGCTTTCAGCCGCTCCGCCTGCCAGGACGCCAGGTCCTCGATGGAGTCACAGCCGACGCACAGCTTGATGAGATGCAGGCTCATGCCCTGGCGGCCCTCCTTGCCACCGCTGCATCATAGGAGATCGGCTGGCCTCGGGCGAGCCTGCCGCCCAGGCAGGCTGGGGAAACATTCGCCGGCGCCGACCTTGAGCGGCGAATCGCCGGCGGGCTCTGCGTCACTCCGCCAGCGTCGCGACGAGCGCGCCCAGCTCCACCTGGTCGCCCTCCTTCACCGCGAGGCGGGCGACGCGGCCGGCGCGTCCCGCATGCAGCACATGCTCCATCTTCATGGCCTCGACCACGGCGATGCGGTCGCCTTTGGCCACCGTGTCGCCGGCCTTGACGAACACCTTGGCGACGCGGCCGACGATGGGCGCGCGCACGCTTCCCCCGTCGCCGCCCTCCCCCTCGCCGCCGGCCTCGTAGACGGGCCAGGCAAGCTCGGTCTGGCGCCCGTCGCACAGCACGTGGACGGGGTTGCCCTCGCCCACCACCCTGAGCGAGCGGGGCGGCGGGGCGGGGGCATCGGCGCCGACGACCCTCGCCGCGGGGCCCGCCGCCGACCAGCGCACCTCCACCGCGACCGGCGCGCCGTCGGCGAGCACGGTGCGCCGCTCGAGCCGCGGGGCCCCCAGCTGGAAGCCGTCGCGCGCGTCCCAGGGCGAGGCGGGCGGGCCCGAGCGCGCGCCCGCGGCCCCGAGCAGCATGCGCTCCACGCCGGCGGCCACCGCGCGGCCATCGAGGCCGGCCGGCGCGAGGCGGTCGAGCTCGCGGGCGATGAGGCCGGTGTCGACCTCGCCGCGGGCAAAGGCCTGATGGGTGAGCAGGGCGTGGAGGAAGGCGTTGTTGGTACGGGGGCCGGCGACGAAGGTGGCATCGAGCGCGGCGGCGAGGCGGGCGATGGCCCCGGCGCGGTCGGGGGCGTGGGCGATGATCTTGGCGATCATGGAGTCGTAGAAGGGCGGGATGATCGAGCCCGCCTCGACTCCGGCGTCGACGCGCACGCCCTCGCCCGCCGGCGTCTCGAAGGCGAGGATGCGCCCGGTCGAGGGCAGGAAGCCGCGGGCCGGGTCCTCGGCGTTGAGGCGGGCCTCGATCGCGTGCCCCGACATGGCGATGCGGGCCTGCGGCAGGGGCAGCCTCTCGCCCGCCGCCACCCGCAGCTGCCACTCCACGAGGTCGAGCCCTGTGATCGCCTCGGTGACCGGGTGCTCGACCTGCAGGCGCGTGTTCATCTCGATGAAGTACCAGGTCGCGTTGGGCCCCAGGTGACCGCCCTCGACCAGGAACTCCACCGTCCCGGCGCCCTCGTAGCCCACGGCCCTTGCGCAGGCCACGGCCGCCTCGGTGATGCGCGCGCGCAGCTCGGGCGACATGCCCGGCGCCGGCGCCTCCTCGATCACCTTCTGGTTGCGCCGCTGCAGCGAGCAGTCGCGCTCGAAAAGATGCACGACGTTGCCGTGGCCGTCGCCGAACACCTGCACCTCGATGTGGCGCGGCCGCTCGATCGCCTTCTCGAGCAGCACGCGCGCGTCGCCGAAGGCGGCCTCGGCCTCGCGCCGGGCGCTGTCGAGGGCCGCGGCCAGCTCGGCCTCGCGCGCCACGAGGCGCATGCCGCGCCCGCCGCCGCCTGCCACCGCCTTGATCATGAGCGGGTAGCCGATGCGCCTGGCCTCTCTGGCCAGCACCTTGGCGTCCTGGCTGTCGCCGGCGTAGCCCGGCACCACCGGCACGCCGGCGGCGGCGGCGATCGCCTTGGCCTCGGCCTTGCCGCCCATGCGCCGCATGGCCTCGGGCGAGGGGCCGATGAACTTGAGGCCGGCCTTGCCCACGGCGGCGGCGAACTCGGCGTTCTCGGCGAGGAAGCCGTAGCCCGGGTGGATCGCCTGCGCGCCGGTCGCCTTGGCCGCGGCGATGATGCGGTCGCCGCGCAGATAGCTTTCGGTGGCGGGACCGGGGCCGATCTCCACCGCCTCGTCCGCCGCCCTGGCGAAGGGGGCGCCGCGGTCCGCCTCGGACACCACCGCCACGGTGGCCACGCCGAGCCGGCGCGCCGTGCGCACGATGCGCAGCGCGATCTCGCCGCGGTTGGCGATCAGGATCTTGGCGAGCATCTCGGGCCCCGTCTCCTCCCCCGCCGGGGCGGGTGGCAAGCGTTATGGCATTGGCGTCCAGCACCGATCAATCGCTCTGTGCCTTGCCGCCGCCCGTACTATGATCGGCCGGCACGGAGCGGACCAGCATGCACGTCCTGGCACGCGGCGACGTCCTGCAGCGGCTGAGGCTCGTCTCGGGCCTCGTCATCTTCGCGTTCGTCGCCACCCACTTCCTCAACCACGCCCTGGGGCTGGTCAGCCTCGAGGCTATGCAGGCGATGCAGGCCTGGCGCAAGCTCGTGACGCGCTCCTGGGCGGGCTCGGCGCTGCTGCTGGCCGCCTTCGCCGTCCATGTCGGCCTTGCGCTCTACAGGATCTCGCAGAGGCTTACCTGGAGGCTCCCGCCGTGGGAGGCCGCGCAGGTGCTCACCGGCCTGTCGATCCCGCTCTTCCTCCTCACCCATGTCGTCTACAACCGCGGCGCGGCGAGCCTCGCCGGCACCGACGACAGCTACGCCTACGAGCTCGCCAACATCTGGCCGGGGCTTGCCTGGCAGCACTCGCTGCTGCTGCTCGCGGTCTGGGTCCACGCCTGCATCGGTCTCCACTACTGGCTCGGCCTGGCGCCCTGGTATCGCCGCGTGCGCCCCCTCCTCTTCGCGCTCGCCGTGGCGCTGCCGGTGGCGGCGCTGGCGGGCTTCTCGGTGGCCGGCCGGGAGGTCGGGGCCAGGCTGCAGAAGCCGGGTGCCTGGGAGCGGCTGCAGGCCGATGCCCGCGCCCCCGATGCCGCCGCCGCGGCCCGGCTCGAGACGCTGCACGACCGGCTGCAGGCGGGATTCCTCGCGCTTCTGCTGCTCGCCCTGCTCGTGCCGGCGCTGCGCAGCGTGCGCCGCGCCGCCGGGCCCAGGATCGAGATCGCCTACCGCGGGGGGCCGGTGGTGCGTGTCCCGCCCGGCCCGACGCTGCTCGAGATCAGCCGCATGCACGAGGTCCCGCACGCCTCCGTGTGCGGCGGCCGCGCGCGCTGCTCGACCTGCCGCGTGGGCGTGGAGCGCGGCCTTGCCGCCCTGGCGCCGCCGGCCGGCGCCGAGGCCGCCACGCTCGCCAGCATCATGGCGCCGCCGCACGTGCGCCTGGCCTGCCAGATCCGCCCCAGCGGCCCCCTCACCGTGACCCGCCTCGTGCCGGCGCTGCCCCGCAGCGGCCGCGGCCGGCACGTCGGCGGCCATCCGCAGGGCGTGGAGCGCACGCTGGCGGTGCTGTTCCTCGACACGCGCGGCTTCACGCGCATCGCCGAGGCGCGCCTGCCCTACGACGTGGTATTCATCCTCAACCGCCTGTTCGCCGAGGTCGGCGAGGCCATCGAGCGCAATGGCGGGGCCATCGACAAGTACCTGGGCGACGGGCTGATGGCGCTGTTCGGCACCCGCGGCGGCGAGGCCGCAGGCTGCCGCCAGGCGTTGCGGGCGGCACGCGACATCGACCTCGCCCTCGACCGCCTCAACCGCGAGATGGCGGGCGAGATCGGCCGTCCGCTCGAGGTCGGCATGGGCATCGACGTGGGGCCGCTGGTGGTCGGGCATATCGGCCACGCCGGCACCGCCGCGCTGACCGTGATCGGCACCACGGTCAACGCCGCGAGCCGGCTCGAGGCGCTCACCAAGGACAAGGGCTGCCAGCTGATCGCGGCGGCCGAGGTGCTGGCGCTCGCCGGGGTTGGCGCCGACGCCTTCCCGTGCGAGGCGGTGGCGATCCGCGGCCTTTCCGCCCCGCGCACGGTGGCGCTCATCGCGCGGGCGCGGGAGCTGGGCGACATTGCCGAGCCGGCGGCGCTCGAGTGCAAGGGAGAAGGTTGCGGATAGCCTGGCCGCGGGCTTCGGCCGGAGCGGAGCCGGGCTTCCGGAAGCCCGTCACCCGAGGGCGGCAAAGGCCTGCGACAGGTCGGCGATGAGGTCGGCGGGGTCCTCCAGGCCGATGTGGAGCCGCACCAGCGCGCCGCCGCTCCAGCCGTGGACCGAGGGATAGGTGAGCGCCAGGCTCTCGTAGCCGCCCCAGGAGGCGCCGATGCCGAAGAGGCGCAGCGCGTCGACGAAGCGCTCGGCGTGGGCCTGGCCGAAGCGGGGGGCGAAGACGAACGAGAACAGGCTGTTGGCGCCGGCGAAGTCGCGCTTCCACAGGGCGTGGCCGGGGTCGTCCGGCAGCGCCGGATAGAGCACGCGCTCGACCTGGGGCTGGCGCTGCAGCCAGGCGATCACCTCGCCGGCATGGGCGCGCTGCATGGCAAGGCGCGCGGCGGCCGTGCGCAGGCCCTTGAGCGCCTGGTAGGCGTCGTCCGGGCTCACGGTCTGGCCGAGCAGCGCCGCATCCCGCCACAGCCGCTCGGCGCAGCGGTCGGTGGCCGAGACTGCACCCATCACCAGGTCGGAATGCCCGGCCACGTACTTGGTGACGGCCACCACCGACACGTCGGCGCCGAGCGCCAGCGGCCGGTAGAGGCCGGGGCAGCCCCAGGTGTTGTCGACGGCGAGCAGCGTGTCGCGCCCCTCGAGCAGCCGCGCCAGCGCCGGCACGTCCTGCACGTCGAACACGATCGAGCCGGGGTTGTCGAGGTAGACCATGCGCGTCTCGGGCCTCAGGCGCCTCGCCACCTCCGCGTGCCCGCCCGGATAGAACTCGCAGGCGATGCCGCGCTGGGCGAGAAAGCCGGTGGCGATGGCGCGGGCCGGCCCGTACACCGTCTCCGCCAGCAGCAGGTGGTCGCCCGGCCTCAGCAGCGACAGGAAGGTGTGGCCGATGGCGGCGAGCCCGGTGGGGAAGAGCATGGTGCGCTCGCCGCCTTCGATCTCGTTGATGGCGTCTTCGAGCGCGAAGGCTGTCGGCGTTCCGCTCGCCCCGTAGGCGAAGGTGCGCTCGCCGGCCTCGCGGCGGGCGCGCACCGCCTTGCGCGTGGCCATGTCGCGGTAGAGCACGGTCGAGCAGCGCACCACGTGGGGGTTCACCGTGCCCACCTCGCCCACGGCGCCGGCGCGCGAGGCATGCACCAGCCTGGTCTTCTCACGATCTGCCACGTCTCGTCTCCCGCGACGGCCTGAAGCATTCCCGGCATGAGACAGCCGCACGGGGGCGGGGGCGAGCCGGCCATCCGGCGAGCGCGTGCCGGCTGCGTCAGGCGGGAGGTCGAGTTTGGCACATCCTGCCGCGGCGACAAGAGCGGCACCGGGACGCCGGCGGGGGCGCGGGGTCAGTAGCGCTTGCCGCTCTCGACCGGCTTTGCCATCTCGGCCGTGATGTCGAGCGTCTTGCAGCCCTTGGCGGCGAGCTCCTGGTTGTAGGCCTCGAGCTTGGCCAGCTCGCGCGCGTACTCGGCCTCGCGGTCCGCGCCCCGCGTGGAGCCGCCGAGCACGGGCGCCGCCATCTTCTGGGTGGCGGCGGCCGCCGCCGACGGCTCGGTGCGCCCGTAGCTGTCCTTGAGGCGGGCGATGGTGATCTGCATGGAGCCGGTGAGCCGCCTGCAGTCCATGGCCTTCTCGGTCTCGCTCATGCGGTAGCGGCCGCCTTCCATGTCGCCGCTCTCGAGCGGCTTGGCCAGCCGGCTGGTCTCCTTGAAGGGGGGCGGGGTATAGCCCGGCACGGCGGCGGCGCAGGCGGAGAGCAGCAGCAGCGCCGGGAGCAGGATGAGGCGGGCCGACATGGGGTGGGTGCTACCAGATTCTGGCGGAGCATAGCCATCAAAACGTGGCGGCGGCGCGGCGTCTGGCGTAGGAGTGGAGCATGGCTGCCGGGCCCCCCGGCGGGTCGAGCGAGCGAGGAGGTTTGCCGTGCCGCAGCGGATCACGAAGAGCGTCAGGTCTATGGTGGATGCGGCCAAGCGCGAAATCGAGGAGATCGAGGCGGCCGATGCGGTGAAGCTTGTCGGCCGCGACGACGTGGTGCTGGTCGACATTCGCGACATCCGCGAGCTCGGCCGCGACGGCAAGGTGCCGGGCGCCTTCCACGCGCCCCGCGGCATGCTCGAGTTCTGGATCGATCCGGAGAGCCCCTACCACAAGCCGGTGTTCGGCCAGGACAAGAAGTACGTGTTCTTCTGCGCCGGCGGCCTGCGCTCCGCGCTCGCCGCCAAGACCGCGCAGGACATGGGGCTCAAGCCGGTGGCCCACATCCTGGGCGGCTTCGGCGCCTGGAAGGCGGCGGGCGGGCCGGTGGAGATGCCGGAGCGCATGCCGGGCGAGGGCAAGCCGAAGGCGGGCTAGCCGCAACCTCGGTCGAGGCGCCGGAGGAGCCGGGCATGGGCGTTCCCATCATCGAGCAGGCGAGGATCCAGGCGCAGGTCCTGGTCCCCCTGGTCAAGGCGCTTCAAGCCGAGCTGGGCGAGGAGCGCGCCAACGGGCTGGTCCGAAGGGCCCTCGGCGAGCACTATCGCCGCCTCGGCGACGCGTGGCAGCGCGCCAAAGGGGCCAAGGACCTGGGCGCGTCGATGGGCGCTGCGTTCGCCGCCTACGCTGCCGGCGACGCCCTGGACTACCAGGTGCGCAAGCAGTCGGAGGATGCCTTCGACATCGATGTCACGCGATGCGGCTACGCACAGCTCTACAAGGAGCTGGGGGCGCCGGAGCTCGGGTTTCTGCTGGTGTGCAGCGCGGACTACGCATTCGCCGAAGGGCTCGGCGCCGACACCGAGCTGGCGCGGACGCAGACCATCATGCAAGGCGCGAGCCGTTGCGACTTCCGTTACAGGCGCCGGCCACGGCAGGACTGAGCAAGCCGCACCTCCCGAGCAGCCGACCCACCCCATGCCCAAGATCAAGTCGCTCATCTCGACCGCCACCGACGAGTTCAAGGCCAATGCCGCGGCCATGCGCGCGCTGGTGGCCGATCTCGCCGCCAAGCGGGCCGAGGCCGCCGCCGGCGGGCCGGAGAAGCTCAGGGAGCGCCACACCGCCCGCGGCAAGCTGCTGCCGCGCGACCGGGTGCTCAGGCTCATCGATCCCGGCTCGCCGTTCCTGGAGCTCTCGCCGCTCGCCGCCCTCGGCCTCTATTCCAAGGACATCCACGCCGCCGGCATCATCACCGGCGTGGGCCGCGTGTCGGGTCGCGAGTGCGTGATCGTGTGCAACGACGCCACCATCAAGGGCGGCACCTACTATCCGATGACGGTCAAGAAGCACCTGCGCGCTCAGGAGATCGCGCGCGAGAACCGGCTGCCCTGCATCTATCTCGTCGACTCGGGCGGCGCCAACCTGCCCCACCACACCGAGGTGTTCCCCGACCGCGAGCACTTCGGCCGCATCTTCTACAACCAGGCCACGCTGTCCTCGCTCGGCATCCCGCAGATCGCCTGCGTGATGGGCTCGTGCACGGCGGGCGGCGCCTACGTGCCGGCGATGTCCGACGAGAGCGTGATCGTGCGCCGTCAGGGGACGATCTTCCTGGGCGGCCCGCCGCTGGTGAAGGCCGCCACCGGCGAGACGGTGAGCGCGGAGGAGCTGGGCGGGGCGGAGGTGCACACGCGCCAGTCCGGCGTGGCCGACCACTATGCGCTCAACGACGAGCATGCGCTGGAGATCGTGCGCGCCATCGTCGCCAACCTCAACACCGTCAAGCGCGTCGACATCGACCTGCGGGAGCCGCGCCCGCCCGCCTACGACCCCGCCGAGCTCGACGGCATCGTGCCGGCCTCGCTCATGACCCAGTACGACACGCGCGAGCTCATCGCCCGCATGGTCGACGACTCCGAGATGGACGAGTTCAAGGCCAACTACGCCCAGACGCTGGTGACGGGCTTTGCCCACATCGAGGGCATCCCGGTGGCGATCCTGGCCAACAACGGCATCCTCTACTCGGAGACCGCGCTCAAGGCCGCCCACTTCATCGAGCTCGCCTGCCAGCGCCGCATCCCGCTGCTCTTCCTGCAGAACATCACCGGCTTCATGGTGGGCAAGGCGGCGGAAGCCGGCGGCATCGCCAAGGACGGCGCCAAGATGGTAACCGCCGTGGCCTGCGCCCAGGTGCCCAAGATCACGGTCATCGTCGGCGGCAGCTATGGGGCCGGCAACTACGCCATGTGCGGGCGCGCCTACTCGCCCCGCTTCCTGTTCACCTGGCCCAGCGCCCGCATCTCGGTGATGGGCGGCCCGCAGGCGGCGAGCGTGCTCGCCACCGTGCGCCGCGATAACATCGAGGCCGAGGGCAAGACATGGTCGGCCGAGGAGGAGGCGGCCTTCAAGCGCCCGGTGCTCGAGCAGTACGAGCGCGAGGGGCACCCCTATTTCGCCACCGCCCGGCTGTGGGACGACGGGATTATCGCCCCGGCCGAGACCCGGCGGGTGGTGGCCCTCGCCCTGTCCGCCGCCCTCAACGCGCCGATCCCGGAGCCCAGGTGGGGCGTGTTCCGGATGTAGGTTTGCCGCCGGGTCCGCGCTTGCCCGGCGAGGTGCCCGATGGCGAAGCCGAGCATGCTGCTCGATCGCGTCATGGCGGGGCTGGGCGCCGGCACCTGGCGCCATTTCGAGCGGCGGCTCCTCGCCCTTGGCTTCAGGCTTGATCCGACGACCGGCAGCTACCGCATCTGCGCGCTGTCGACGTCAGCCGGTCCAAAGCAGATCCGCCAGGCGATGGCGCGGGGCGGGCGGCGCGCCGGCCCTAGTAGATGGTCTCCTCGAGGCGCCTGGGATAGGCGCGGTCGTACTCGGCGCCGTCGATGGCGCCCTTGCTCAAGGCGGCCATCATCTCGCCGGCGCTCGGCAGCTCGGAGCGGTCGACCTGGGCGTCCGGGCTCCACAGCCGCGCGCGCACCAGGGCCTTGGGGCACTGGGTGTAGACGCGCTCGGCCGTCACCACCAGCACGCACTTGGCCGGCTTGCCGTTGATGGCGAAGCTGCGGTTGAGCTCACCGTCGAGCACAATCTCGGCGCGGCCGTTGATGCGCAGCGTCTGGCCGATGCCGGGGATCATGAACAGCAGCGAGATGCGCGGGTCGCGCACGAGGTTGCGCAGCGTGTCCACCCGGTTGTTGCCGCGCCGGTCCGGGATCAGCACCGTCTTGGGATCGCGCACGCGCACGAACCCCGGCGGATCGCCGCGCGGTGAGCAGTCGAGCCCCTCCGGGCCCACCGTCGCCACCACCACGAAGGGCGCCTTGTCGATGAAGGCCTTGTAGTGGTCGGAGATGTGGTCGATCTCCTTGATCACGGCGGGCTGGCTCGGCTCGCCGTAGAGCGCGTCGAGCTCGGCAAGGGTGGTGATGCGCTGCATGAGGTGCTCGGAGATTGGAGACGGCTGCGTCGTTCACGGCTAGGCTAGACGGCAGCGCGCGTCAAGCCAGCAACGCCGCCGCACGCGCCGCAGGGGAGGATGCCATGATGAGCTCCGCCGATACGGGGCCGCCGTTCCGCGCCGAGGTGATCGGCAGCCTGCTCAGGCCCCGCGCCCTCAAGGACGCGGCGCGCGCGCTCAAGGAGGGCAGGATCGACCGCGCCGCCTACGCGGGCGCGCTCGAGGCCGAGATCGCCCGCGTCATCGCGCGGCAGGAGGACATCGGCCTGCCGGTCGTCACCGACGGGGAGCTCGCCCGCTCCTCCTGGTTCGGCTTCTTCTTCGAAGGTCTCGACGGCTTCCGCCTCGAGCCGGCGGCCTTCACCTTCAAGGACGCCGGGGGCCGCAGCTTCGAGTGGCCCACCTGCATGGCCGAGGCGCGCATCCGCCGCCGCGCCCCCATGCTGCTCGAGGAGTTCGAGCGCGCCAGCCGCCACGCGCGCCGCGCGGTGGTGAAGGCCACAATGCCGGCGCCCAGCGCCTTCCACTTCTTCCGTCTCGACGGAGCCGCCGATCCCGCCGTCTATCCCGACATCGCCGCCTACTTCGACGACCTGGTCGCCGTCTACCGCGCCGAGCTCGCCGAGCTCGGCCGCGCCGGCTGCCGCTACGTGCAGCTCGACGAGGTGCCGATCGCCATGCTGTGCGATCCCGACGTGCGCCGGCAGGCCAGCGTCCGGGGCAGCGACCCCACGGCGCTGCTCGACACCTATCTCGCCCTGCTGCGGCGCATCGCCGAGGCGCGCCCGCCCGGCATGATCCTTGGCATGCACCTCTGCCGCGGCAACTTCCGCGGCCGCTGGATGGCGGCGGGCGGCTACGAGCCGGTGGCCGAGAAGCTGTTCGGCGAGGCGCCGGTCGACGTCTTCCTGCTCGAGTACGACAGCGAGCGGGCGGGCGACTTCCGCCCGCTCAGGCACGTGCCGAGGGGCAAACGGGCGGTGCTGGGCCTCGTGTCCTCGAAGGCGGCCGCGCTGGAGGACCAGGCGCAGCTGCTCGCCCGCATCGAGGAGGCGGCGCGCGTCCTGCCGCTCGACCGGCTGGGGCTTTCCACCCAGTGCGGTTTTGCCAGCGTCGCCGGCGGCAACGTGCTGGACGAGGCGGCGCAGTGGGCCAAGCTCGCCCTGGTGGTCGACACGGCCGAGCGCGTGTGGCCGCGGGGCTGAGGGCGGGCTCGGGTGGACTCCGGGGTCAGGCCCGCACGGTCCGCGCCCCCGGGTGACGCGCGAGGAGCCCGCGCTTCTCGAGCAGCGCCCGCGTGTCGGGAAGCCGGCCGCGGAAGGCCTTGTAGGCCGCCTCGGCATCGCGCCGGCCGCCGGCCGCGTAGATGTGGTCGTGGAGGCGCCGGGCGAGCCCGGGATCGAACACGTCGCCCGCCTCCTCGAAGGCGCGGAAGGCGTCGGCGTCCATCACCTCCGACCACAGGTAGCTGTAGTAGCCCGCCGCGTAGCCGCCCATGATGTGCTGGAAGTGCGGGATGCGGTGGCGCATGACGATCTCCTGCGGCATGCCGATGCGGGCGAGCGTCTGCGCCTCGAAGCGGTCGACGTCGAGGCCCCGGGCGTCCTCCAGCACGTGCAGGTCGAGATCGACGATGGCTGCCGACAGGTACTCGACGGTCTTGAAGCCCTGGTTGAAATTGCGCGCCGCCTCCAGCTGCCTGATGAGCGACGGCGGCACCGGCTTGCCGGTCCGGTAGTGGCGGGCGAAGCGTGAGAGCACCTCCGGCCGCATCAGCCAGTGCTCGTAGAGCTGGGAGGGCAGCTCGACGAAGTCGCGCTCGACGCTGGTGCCGGACACCGACGGGTAGGTGACCTGGGAGAGCAGGCCGTGCAGGCCGTGCCCGAGCTCGTGGAACAGCGTGCGGGCATCGTCGAGGCTGAGGAGCGTGGGCTCTCCGGCCGCGCCCTTGGCGAAGTTCATGACGTTGACGACGATGGGCGTGATGTCGCCCGCGAGCTTCTCCTGCCGGCGCCAGCCCGACATCCAGGCGCCGGAGTGCTTGGAGGGCCGGGCGAAGTAGTCGCCGAGGAACAGGCCGACGTGGCGGCCGTTCCGCTTCACCTCGAACACGCGCACGTCGGGGTGGTAGACGGGCAGGTCCTTGCGCTCGCTGAAGGTGACGCCGAACAGCCGGCCCGCCACGTCGAAGGCGGCGGCGATGACGCCCTCGAGCGGCAGGTAGGGTTTGATCGCCGCCTCGTCGACGTCGAACCTGGCCTTGCGCACCTTCTCGGCGTAGTAGCGCCAGTCCCAGGGCGCGAGCGCGAAGTTGCCGCCTTCGGCGCGCACCGCCTCCTGCAACTCGGCGCGCTCCTCGGCCGCGCGCGCCCGCGCCGGCTCCCACACCTCCATGAGCAGGCGGCGCACCGCCTCCGGCGTCTTGGCCATGGAGAACTCCAGCGCCGACTGCGCCGCCGTCCTGAAGCCCAGGAGCCGCGCCCGCTCGGCCCGCAGCCGCAGGATCTCGGACACGATCCTGCGGTTGTCGGTCTCCCCGCCGTTGGCCCCGCGCATGATCCAGGCCTTGAAGGCCTTCTCGCGCAGGTCGCGCCGGGCGGAGTACTCCAGGAACGGCTCGATCGAGGAGCGCGCAAGGGTGATGGCGTGCTTGCCGGGATGGCCGCGGTCGGCGGCGGTCTGCGCGGCCGCCGCCCGCACGGCCGGCGGCAGGCCGGCGAGATCGGCCTCGCCGTCGAGCACCATCACGAACGCCTGCTCGTCGGCGAGCAGGTTCTGGCTGAACCTGGTGGCGAGCACCGACATGCGCGCGGCGATCGCCGCCATGCGCTTCTTGGCCTTGGGCGGCAGCCCCGCACCCGCCTTGACGAATGCGCGATGGTAGCGCTCGAGCACCCTGAGCTGCTCCTCGTTCAGGCCCAGCCGCTTGCGCTTCCTGAAGAGGGTGTCGACCCGGGCGAACAGCGCCTCGTTCTGGTAGATGTGCATGCCGTGCCGGGCAAAGCGCGGCGCCAGCGCCCGCTCAATGGCCTGGATCTCGGGGTTGGTGTCGGTGGCGGCGAGATTGTAGAACACGGCCGAGACGCGCTCGAGCAGGTCTCCGGCGCGCTCCAGCGCCTCGATGGTGTTGGCGAAGGTGGGCTTGTGCGGATCGCCGGCGATGGCGGCAATCTCCCTGCGGTTGAGGGCGAAGCCCTTGTCCAGCGCCGGCACGAAGTGCTCGATGCGGATGCGGTCGAAGGGCGGCATCTCGAAGGGCGTGGTCCACGGCTCGAGCAGGGGGTTGCCGCCGCCCGCCTTCGCCTTGCCGCCGGCGTTCCGGCCCGCCCTTGCCCTTGTCTTTGCCATGCCTGCCGTCCTGGCCTCGCTGGATCGCCGCCCGACGTTCGCGGCCGCCCCTTAATGGGGTGCCGGGCCCGGTTTGTCGAGATCGCAAGCGGGAGCTGCCGGACCGGGCGAGACAGCGCCGGGCCGGCCGGCTGCGCCTGGGCCGCCGGCGAGGCCGTGGACCGCTTCATGCTGACGCCCGAGAAGATCGAGAGGGTCGAGGGCAAGCTGCCGTGGGCGCACGAGGACCGCGAGACCCTGCTCGGTCCTGCTGCTGGAGAGCGTCGGCGCGGACCGGGCCGTGCGCCTGGGCCACTCGGCGGTGTGGCGGGCGGCGGTGGCCAGGCTGCCCGATTAGACGGCAGGCCGCGGCGCGCGCGCCAGTGCCGCCTCGGCCTCCGCGAGGAGCTGACGCATGATCTCGGCCACGGGCAGGATGTCGCGGATGCCGCCGGCGCTCTGGCCGGCGGTGAGCAGCGTGTCGTGCTGGCGGCCGGCCTGGTGGGTGGAGACGAGGTGCTGGCGCAGCCGCTCGCGCTCGCGGCGCGCCTCCTCGCGCTTGGCGCTCCATTCCTCGAGAAATGGCGTGGGCAGCGAGCGCAGCACGGTGCCGTAGCCCACCGTGCCGGGGACCGGCGCGATGTCGTTGAGGACGTCGGCCTTGATCGCCTGCTCCGAGCGTGCCCGCAGGATCGCCTGCTTCCACTCCTCCGGGATGGGCGCCTCCCTGGAGGCGAGGAAGCGGGTGCCCATGTTGACGCCGACCGCGCCCAGCATCAGCGCGGCGGCGATCCCGCGCCCGTCGAAGATGCCGCCGGCCGCCACCACCGGGATCGGCGAGACGGCATCGACCACCTGCGGCACCAGCGCCATGGTGGAGATGCTGCCGCCGTAGCCGCCGGCCTCCCCGCCCTGGGCGATGATGACGTCGACGCCGCGCTCGGCGGCCTCCGCCGCCTGGGCGACAGTGGTGACCTGCAGCATCACCTTGGCGCCCGCGTCGTGGGCCCGCCGGACCAGGTCGCCCGGGTCGCCCAAGGCGAAGGAGATCACCGCCGGGCGCGCGGCCAGCGTGTGGCGGAACGCCTCCTCGTCGAGCGTTGGCGGGATGTGGTTGACGGCGAAATGGCGGTTGGTCAGCTCGCGCACCGTGTCGATGTCGCGCTTGATCGCGGCGGTGGTGCGGAACAGCGTGCCGATGCCGCCGAGGCCGCCCTCGTTGGACACGGCGGCGGCGAACTCCGCCGAGGTGGCCGAGCCCATCGGCGCCAGGATGATCGGCACCTCGATGCCGAGCACGTCGCACAGCGGCGTCTTGAGCATGGCCGCCTCCTCAGCCCAGCGGCCCGCCTGCGATCTGGGTGCGGCGCATGACGCGGCGGAACGGGCCCGCGTCGTGGATGGCGAGGTGCTTGCAGGCGCGGTTGTCCCAGAACGCGATCGAGCCCGGCTCCCAGCGGAAGCGGCAGGTGTACTCGGGGCGGTGGCCGTGCTCGAGCAGATAGCCGAGCAGCGGCCGGCTCTCCTCCTCGGTCATGCCCTCGAACCCCATGGTGTAGGAGGCATTGACGTAGAGCAGCTTGCGGCCGGTCTCGGGATGGGTGACCACCACCGGATGGGTGTTGACGGTCTCGCGCCAGTCGGCGTCCTCGCGCACCTTGGTGGCGCGGTAGGCGTTCTTGTTGGCGGCGGGGCCCGCCACCTTGCGGTCCGAGTGGATGGCGCGCAGGCCCGAGAGCATGCGCTTCATGCCCTCCGACAGTGCCTCGTAGGCCTGGTACTGGTTGGCGAACAGGGTGTCGCCCCCATAGGGCGGCACCTCGATCGCGTAGAGGATGGCGCCCATGGGCGGCTCGGCCATCATGGTGGTGTCGGCGTGCCATTCCTCGCCCACGATCTTCTTGTCGCCCGGCTCGCGCGTGATGACGATGATCTCGGGGTCGGCCTGCATGCCCTTGTAGTTGGGATGGATGAAGATCGCCCCGAAGCGGCGGGTGAAGGCCTTGTGGCGCTCGGCGTCGAGCTTCTGGCCGCGGAAGAAGATCACGCAATGGTCGAGCAGCGCCTTGCGGATGTCGGCCACGGTGGCCTCGTCCAGGTCCTCGCTCACGTCGACGTTGTGGATCTCGGCACCGATGGTGCCGGCGATGGGGCGTACCTCGATCCGGCTGTTGCGCATCCTGCTTCCTCCGCTCCGCTGCCGGGCGCTGCACTGGCCGGCTTGCCTTCGAGGCTATGGCCAGGGCATGCCACCGCGCAACCGGAAATGGCGGCCGCAGCGGCGGGAGCGGCGCGTCGGGCAGGCCGCCCGGCGCCGGCGCGATCATGCATCGACAAGTGGCGGCCGGTTGGTGCAAGTTGCGGCCCGACGGATCGGGCCCCGCCGGGGCCGCAGAGGAGGAGGAGATCATGCTCACCATCACGCGCCGCCGGGCGCTGGCGCTCGCGGCCGGTCTCGGCGCCTCGGGCCTGCTGGCCGGAAGGGCCATGGCGCAACAGCGGTTCTTCCGCATCGGCACCGGCGGCACGGGGGGCACCTACTATCCGGTGGGTGGCCTGATCGGCAATGCGCTGTCGAACGACAAGCTGAACGTCAGCGCCGTGGCCACCAACGGCTCGGTGGCCAACGTCAACGCCATCGTCGGCGGCTCGCTGGAGTCGGGGTTCAGCCAGGCCGACGTCGCCACCTGGGCCTACACCGGCACCGGCATCTACGAGGGCAAGCCCAAGGTGGAGGAGCTGCGCGCCATCGCCAACCTCTATCCGGAGAGCGTGCACGTGGTGGTCAAGAAGGGCCTGGGGCTCAAGTCGGTGCGCGACCTCAAGGGCAGGCGCGTGTCGCTCGACGAGCCGGGCTCGGGCACGCTCGTCAACGCCAAGGCGATCCTCGCCGCCTACGGCATCAGCGAGAGGGACATCCAGCCCGAGTACCTCAAGCCGCAGCAGGCCTCCGAGAAGCTCAAGGACGGCTCGGTGGTGGCCTTCTTCTCCACCACCGGCTACCCGCAGGGCGCCATCGCCGAGCTCGCGGCCACGGCGGGCATCGAGCTGCTGCCCATCGACGGGACGGAGGCGGAGAAGCTGCGCCAGCAGTTCAAGTTCTTCGCCCCCGACCACATCCCGGACGGCGCCTACAAGGACGTGAAGGGCGTCAACACCATCTCGGTGGGCGCCCAGTGGGTCACCTCCGCCAAGCAGGATGCCGGGCTCATCTACGAGATCACCAAGGGCCTGTGGAGCGACAAGACGCGCCAGGCGCTCGACACCGGCCACGCCAAGGGCAAGTCGATCCGCAAGGAGACGGCGCTCGCCGGCCTCGGCATCCCGCTGCATCCGGGCGCCGAGAGGTTCTACAAGGAGGCGGGCCTGCTCAAGTAGGCAAACACCTCCCTCTCCCCGCTTCACGGGGAGAGGGATGGGGTGAGGGGCACAGACATGCTCGACGGCGGAGTGTGCGGCTGCTCCTCGCCCTGGCCCTCGCCCCGCCTGGCGTGCTCGCGGCGATGACGGCGACGGCGGCGAGAGGGAATCACCGCCTCTCCCCGCTTGCGGGAAGGGGACCCTCGTGACCACCGCACAGCTCGATCCGGCCGAGGTCCAGAAGCTCGAGGAGCAGCTCGACCCCGAGATGCGCTTCCGCCCGCTGATGCCGGCGGCTGGCTGGCTGGTGGCGGGGCTGCTCCTCGCGCTCTCGTGCTTCCACTACTACACGGCGGGCTTCGGCCTGCTGCCCGAGACCACGCATCGCGGCATCCACATCGCGTTCGTGCTGGGCCTCATCTTCCTCGTCTTCTCCACGCGTAAGGCCGACAACACCAAGCCGCCGCGGGCGGGCCCGCTGCGGCCCTACGGCATCGGTCTGCACGACTGGGTGTTCGCGGCGGCGGCCGCGGTCTCCAGTCTCTACGTGCCGTGGGTGTTCCACGACCTGCAGTTCCGCGTCGGCAACCCGCTCACCATCGACTGGGTGATGGGCACGATCATGATCGTGCTGCTGCTCGACGCCACCCGGCGCAGCATCGGCTGGCCGCTGCCGATCATCGCCGGCCTGCTCATTCTCTATGCCCTCTACGGCCGCAGCTTCCCCGGCATCTTCGTGCACCCGGGCAACACCTGGCCGGGCGTCGTCAACCACCTCTACCTGACGAGCCAGGGCATCTTCGGCGTGGCGCTGGGCGTGGTGGCGACCTACGTGTTCCACTACGTGCTGTTCGGCGTGCTGGCGACGCGGGTCGGCCTCGGCCGCTTCTTCATCGATCTCGCCACGGCGCTGGCGGGGCGCTTCTCGGGCGGGCCGGCCAAGGTGTCGATCTTCGGCTCGGCCATGTTCGGCATGATCTCCGGCAGCTCGGTGGCCAACACCGTGACGGTGGGCTCGCTCACCATCCCGGCCATGATCCGCATCGGCTATCCGCGCCACTTCGCGGCGGCCGTGGAGTCGACGGCGGCCACCGGCGGCCAGATCACGCCGCCGATCATGGGCGCCGCGGCCTTCCTGATGGTCGAATACCTGGCCATGCCCTACCAGTCCATCATTCTCGCCGCCATCGTGCCGGCGGCGATGCACTTCTTCGGCGTGTTCTGCCAGATCCACTTCGAGGCGCGGAAGAACGGGCTCAAGGGCCTGCCGCCGGCCGAGCTGCCGGTGGCGCGCGAGGTGATCCGGCGCGACTGGCCCACCGCCATGCCGCTGGTGATCCTGCTCACCGTGCTGCTGTCGGGCTACACGCCCTATCTCGCCGCGTTCTGGGGCATCACCTCGTGCATCGTGCTGGGCCTCACCGACCGCAACCCGGTGGTGGCGGTCGGCCTGGCGGCGGTGGTGGTGGGGGCGGTGGCGCTCGACGTGCTCACCACCTGGGCCGGCCACCTCGGCATCATCGCCGGCGCGATCGCCGTGTCCGCCCCCTGCGTGCGCGGGGCGGCCGGCAGGGCGCGGCTCATCGACATACTCGACGGCTTCGTGGTGGGGGCCAAGTATGCCATCGCCGTGGGCGCGGCGGCGGCGACGGTGGGCATCATCGTCGGTGTCGTCACGCTGACCGGAGTGGGCTTCAAGCTCTCCAACATCGTCACCAGCTCGGCGGCCGACCTGGCCGCCTTCACCGGCAGCTACCTTCCCGCCTTCCTGTTCGACGCCAAGGCGCTCACGCTCTTCTACACGCTGGTGATGACGGCGATCGTGTGCATCCTGCTGGGCTGCGGCGTGCCCACCACCGCCAACTACATCATCATGGTGACGATCGCCGCGCCCGCGCTCGGCATGCTGGGGGTGGCGCCGCTGGTGGCCCACTTCTTCGTGTTCTACTACGGCGTGCTGGCCGACATCACCCCGCCGGTGGCGGTGGCCGCCTACGCCGGCGCCAGCATGGCCGGCGCCGACCCCTTCCGGACCGGCAACACCGCCTTCCGCCTCGGCCTCGCCAAGGCGCTGGTCCCCTTCGTGTTCGTCTACAGCCCGGCGATGCTGATCGTCACCAAGGGCTTCACCTGGGGCGAGTTCGCCGAGACCGTGGCGGGGTGCGCGGTCGGCATCGTCATGCTGGCCGTGGCGGTGACGGGCTACGGGCTGGTGCGCGTGGCGGGTCTGGAGCGCGTCCTGCTCGCCCTCGCCTCGCTGCTGGTCATCGCCCCCAACCGGGCGGCGACGCTGCTCGGGCTGGCCCTGGCGCTGCCGGTGGCGCTGCGGCAGCTGGCGGGGTGGCGGCGCGCGGCGGCCCTGGGCGCCACCTGAGCCTTCCGCGGCGGTCCCGAGCGGCGGGGCGATTGCTGCGGTGCGGCCAGCGCGCTAAGTCTGCGCCTGCGGGCCTGTGGCGAGCGCGGAAGGACGGCAATGCCGAGGAGGGAGCTGGGAATCGTGGCAGCGGCAGCGCTCGGCCTCGTGGGGCTCTGCGCGCCAGGGGCCGCACAGGCGCCGAGCTTCGACTGCAGCGCGCGCGGACTCAGCCGGGCCGAGATCGCCATCTGCCAGGATGCCCAGCTCTCCCGGCTCGACGAGCGGCTCGGCCGCCGACTGGCGAGCCTCGGCCGCCGCCTCAACTTCGGGCAGTACCTGGGCCTGAGGCACTGGCACAGCGGCTGGGGGGAGCGGCGCGCCGACTGCGCCGGCGACCGCGGGTGCCTCGCCGCCACCTACCGAGCTCAGGGCCGCTTCCTCGACCGGCTGCAGCAGTGCCTCGATACCGGCGTGCGGCGGCGGGGCTGCCTGCGCGCCACCCTCGGCATCGAGCACGAGACGGTGCGGCGCTGAGGCCCGCGGCGGCCGGCCGGCGGCACGCGAGCCCAGCGGCCTGCCCGGCGGAGAGCCGCCATGCACTCACGTCAAGCGCCGGCGGGCGGCCAACTCTGCGGCCGCCACGTCGGCGTGGCTACGCAGCTCCTCGACAACCGCCTTGGCCGCGTCCTCGTCCGCGCGCACATAAAACAGCAGGCGCATGTCGTCGGACGCGGCGTCCTCCTTGATGAAATTGGCCTCGGTCACGCCGGCGCGGCGACCAAGGGCTTCCAGCAGCTCTCGTTGCCGCACTTTGGGAACGCCTGCCTTGAACGCACCGGTGACGGTCGGCATGGGCTGGCACCTCTCGATCCGGACCAGCCCAATATGGGTGGACGCGTACCCCGGCGCTAGCCCTGCCGCGCGCGCCTGAGCAGCGCCTCGAGGTTCAGGCGCCCGTAGCCGTAGTCCGGATGAAAGCTGCCGCCGCCCATTCCGGGCACCTTGTCGGCTGTCCGGGCAAGACTGTCCCTCACGGCTGTGCCGCCGGGGCTTCCGCCGTTGGCGAGGTATAGGGCAGCCGCCGCGGCGACGTGCGGCGAGGCCATGGAGGTCCCGTCCCATGCATCGTAGTCGGTCTCCCGGCGGCTGGGCTTCCCCTGGCGGAAATTGCCGGCGCCGTCGTCGATCGCCTCGAAGCCGAACTGACCGGGGGTACCGGGAAGCGTCGACCAGATCGCCACTCCCGGTGCGCAGATCGAGATGTGGTTGCCGCGATTGGAGAAGCTCGCGACCCGATCGGAGATCCCGGTCGCGCCCACGGCAATCACTCCAGGGATGGCGGCGGGATAGGATATGATGTTCCCCTCCTGGCGCTCGTTGCCCATGGCGGCGACGATCGTCGTGCCGGCAGACACCAGCCGGCTGAACGCTTGTTCCTCGACAAAGTCCGGTTTCTCGGGGCCTCCGATGCTGAGGTTCACCACAGCGACGCCTCTGTCATGGCAATCGATCAAAGCGCGCCGGTACATGATCGGCTCGACGAAGTAAACGAACTCCGTCGGCCGGGCCGGCGGGTCGAGGTCAGGATCCGGGATATCATCGAAGATCTTCCAGATATTGAGCTCGCAAGCGCAAATGCCGTTGATGCCCAGATTGTTGTTGATGTTGGCTGCTATTGTGCCGGCTACGTGCGTACCGTGCCCAACGATGTCCTGCGGCGAGCTCGCGGTCGGAAGGTCCGGATGCTCGTGCACGTAATGGGTGATGCGCCCCTGCAGGTCGGGGTGCGCCACGTCGATCCCCGTATCGAGCACGGCAACCTTGGTGGAGGTCGCGTCGCTGAAGCCCGGGAGCGCCCGCGCTTGAGCCCACCGGATCTTCTCCAGGTTCCACAGCGGAGATGCTGGCGCCGCCCTGGCAATGCCGGCGCCTGCCGATGCCGCCCGCTTCGCACTCCGCCGCCTCGGGGCGAGAAGGTAGCGGACGGGGACCTTGGACACGTTCTCCACCGTCGGATCGTTCGCCAACGCCTGCCTCAAGGCGTCGGTATCCTGATCGCGCTGGAGCTCGATCATGCTCAGCCCTGCGTCCGGGCGGGCGGCTCCCCCAGCGGGCGCCGTCGCCATTACGGCTGCCGCGGCCCGAAAGCCGGGGGCGCGCCCGACCATCGCCTCCTCGCCCGCCGTGCGCTCGCCCGTACGTGCGAGGGGAACGACGCGCTTCAGCAGGCCTGCCCGCTCGTAGAACGCCAGGGCAGCCATTCCGACCGGCAGCTCCTCGGGCACACCGTCGCGCGCAGCCACCGTCATGGTCATAGTGCGCACTGGCTGGCGCAGGGGACGGACCTGCACGAGGAGCATCCCGGAATGGTATTTGGGGTAGGAGTGCCGGCCGGAATATGCGTTCTGCTTAAGTGTCATTGGAATCTCCTGCAACATACTTGAGCGAAATATGCGCGAGGTACGCCGGGCGCACCCATTCCTGTGAAAAACGCTATCGCAAATCAGGGAGACATGACAAGCGGGCCGCCCGGAGGCGGCCCGCTGCAAACACGCGTCGGAACGACGGGGCGCTCAGGCTGTCTTGCCCAGCATCGCCTCCACGTACTCCCAATTGACGAGGTTGTCGAACCACACCTCGAGGTACTTCTGGCGGGCGTTGCGGTAGTCGATGTAGTAGCTGTGCTCCCACACGTCGACGCCGAGGATGGGCGAGGCGCCGTGCATGAGCGGGTTCTCGCCGTTGGGGGTCTTCATCACCTCGAGCTTGCCGTTCCTCACCGCGAGCCAGGCCCAGCCCGAGCCGAACTGGGTGACGCCCGCCTGCACGAAGTCGGCGCGCATCTTGTCGAAGCCGCCGAGGTCCTTGTCGACCATCCCCTGCAGCTTGCCCGGCAGCTTCTTGCCGCCGCCGCCCTTCCTCATCCACTGCCAGAAGTGGATGTGGTTGTAGTGCTGGCCGACGTTGTTGACGACCGGCGCATCCTTGGCGGCGAACGCCTCCTTGCAGATCTGCTCGATCGACTTGCCGGCGTACTTGGTGCCGTCGCCGGCGAGCTTGTTGCCGTTGTCGACGTAGGCCTGGTGGTGCTTGTCGTGGTGGAACTGCAGCGTCTCGGCCGACATGTGGGGCGCGAGCGCATCGTAGGCGTAGGGGAGCTCGGGAAGCTTGAACGACACGGGGGACCTCCGTTGCGCTTGATCTCAGGGCCATTGCACGGAATGGGCAACGGTACCGGCTCGACCGGCGCAAGACAAGGCGCCGGCGCGCACGCCCGACGCGACCGCCATGCCGCACCGGCCGCCTACTTGGAGGCGGCAGGCGCGGGCGTCTTCTTGGTCGCGGCGTCGCTGCCCGCGTCCTTGTCCGACTTGGCGTCGCCGCCGACGTAGGCCGACCAGGTGACGCTGCGCCGCTCGGCCGAGCGGGGATCCTCCGCCTGCGGCCGCTCGAGGTCGCGGGCGTTGTCGACCATCAGCGCGAGATTGCGCTGCGTGGCGCAGCCCCAGTTGGGGTAGGGAATGCGCGCCTCATTGCGGCCCACGTCCTCCGACCAGTCGTCGCACGGCGGCGGCACCGCCACCGGCCGGCGGTAGGAGAGCCTGATGGAGGGCGTGTCCTCGCCCGCCGCGTGGCGGGTGCCGCGCAGGATGCGGTAGTCGATGCCGGCCTCCGCCACCTGGGCCTGGATGCCCTGCAGAGAACGGGCGATCGCCGCCCGGTCGCGCGCGCCGGTCGGCACCATCACCACCAGCCGGCTGTTCGCCTCGCGCCTGAAGCGGCGCAGGAAGCGGTAGACGTCGACCTGCTGGTTGGGGCTCAGGCCGTGGGCGCCGGGCGGCACCTCGACGTCGAGCGTCTCGGTGCGCGGGGCGAAGCCGATGGGATGGCGCACCTCCGGGCTGCTCATGGCGACGGCCTCCGCGTTGCGCTCCATCTCGAGCTGGCGGATGCGGTCGCAGGCGGTCAGCGCCAGCGCGCACACGGCCGCCAGCGCGAGGCGGCGCGAGGCGCGCGTCGGGCGGCCGCGGGCGGCAAGGCCGGTGGCGGTGGTCATCACTTCAGGCCCCCGTCCGGGTACTCGACGATGAAGCCGAACTCGCCGCGGTAGCGCCCCTGGGGGGCGTAGCCGGGCGGCCCGTAGATGCGGTTGATGTGGCCCATGAGAAGCTCGCGCAGGGTGCTCGACGGCGTGAAGCCGCCGTCGGGCCTGGCGAACTCGGCCTTCGGTCCGTGGGCGGCGATGTAGGGGGTGACCAGGATCACGAGCTCGCTCTCCTTGCGCTTGTAGTCGTTGCTGCGGAACAGCGCGCCGAGCACGGGCAGGTTCTTGAGCCCCGGCACGCCCTCCACGCTCTGGCGCGTCTCGTCGGAGAGCAGGCCGGCCATGGCCAGCGTGCCTCCGCTCGGCAGCTCGAGGGTGGTCTCGGCGCGGCGCACCTTGAGCGCGGGGATGGCGATGTCGAGCAGCGTGACGGCGCCGTCCGGCGACAGCTCGCTCACCTCGGCGGAGATGGTGAGGCTGATGCGCCCTTCCGTCATCACCACCGGCTTGAACGAGACGTTGACGCCGAACGTCTTCCAGCTCACCGTGATCTGCCGGTCCTGGGTGGCGACCGGCACGGGGAACTCGCCGCCGGCCAGGAACTTGGCGGTCTCGCCGGAGATGGCCGTGAGGTTGGGCTCGGCCAGCGTGCGGATGAGCCCGGCGCGCTCCAGCGCCTGCACCAGCGTGGTGACCGAGTTGGGGCCCGACGCCCAGGTGGTCTGCGCCGCCTCCCCAGCCACCACCAGCGGCAGCGCCGCCGGCCCGCCCGACACCGCGCCCGGCGCGATCGAGGCGGTGGTCGGGAAGGCATTCTGCATCACCTTGGTGAAGGTGATGTTGCCCGAGTTGAGGAGCACGCCCGGCAGGTTGACGCCGATGCGACGGATGGCGTCGCGCTGCATCTCGGCGACCTGCACCTTGAGCAGCACCTGCTCCTTGGTGGCCACCGCCAGCATGTTGACCACCCCGTCCTTCTTCTTGGCGTAGCGGCCGGCGATGTCGGCGGCGCGGTTGGCGTCGATTGGATCGAGCACGCTGCCGGTGAGCACGATGTTCTCGCCGATCGCCTCGACCCTGATGTGGGAGCCGGGCAGCAGGCGGGCGAGCGCGTCCGACAGCGGGGCGAGGTCGCGCGCCACCGTGACCTCGAGCAGCACCAGCTTGCGGCCGTCGGGGCCGATGAAGAAGGCGTTGGCGTCGCCGGGGTTCTTGGCCAAGAGGTAGACCTGGCGCGAGGTCTGCACCACCGCGTCGAGCACCTCAGGGTTGGAGACGAGCACGTTCTGGAGGTCGACCGGCAGCTCGATCAGCAGCGACTTGTCGACCCCGATCGTGATCTTGCGGGTGATGGGAAAGCGCGCGTTGTAGGGCACGACGAGGTGCGACTTGTGGTCGGGATCGGTAGCCGACCAGGATTCGCGCGCGCGCCCCTGGCCGGCGGCATCGCCGGTTGGCGCTACGCCGCCTGCCAGCGCCACGAGCACGCAGAGAGCACGCGCCGCCATCGTGCGACGCCACGACCTCGACATGACCCACTGACCCCGTTGCTCGCCGCCGGCCGGGCCCCCGCTCGCCCGGCCGGCAGCGCGGAACCGCGAGAAACGCCCGCAGCCCGCGATGGCGGCAGTCTTGCGTCATTCATCGGCCGACCACTAGCGCGGCCGCCGGAGGCCCCAGCTTTTCCCCAAGGCGTCGACAGCTTGCCAAAGCCCGCAGCGATGCGCCGCGGCGCGCGGCGCGGGCGCAAACCGGCCGGCGCGCATTGCTGTGCACAAGATGGGCGCAGCGCGGCGGAGGCCGCCTCAGCCGGCGATGCGCAGCTTGGCGATCTCGCGTGCAATCGATTCGAAGGCCTGGATCAGGGCGGCGCCGTCGGCGGCGGTGTAGGCCTCGCCGGCACTCGAGGCGCAGCTTGCCAGCATCGACAGGGTGGCCGAATCCGTGAGCCGGAAGGCGACCGTGTAGATCTTGATGCCGGCCGCCTTGGCGTTGGTGCAGCCCGCGAGCGTCTTGGCGTTCATCTGCGCCACCAGGGCCGAGCTGGTGTAGGTGGTGCCGAGCCGGCCCTTAACCGCGTAGCCGAAGGAGTGATAGCTCGACTTGTTGTGGTTGGCCTGGGCCTGGTGCCAGTTCTCGCCGTCGGTCATCAGGATCAGGTACTTGGTATTCTCCGGGTTGGTGTAGGGGCGGCCCTCGGTGAACGGTGGCTCGGGCGAGAGCACGCGCCAGCCCCACATCAGGCCCTCGAGGATGTTGGTGCCGCCCTTGGCCGTGAGGCCGCCGATCATGCCCTGGACGCCGGCCTTGTCGGTGGTGAGCGGCATGATGGGCTGGGAATCGCACAGGTAGTTGGGGCCCTGGCTGGAGACCGAGGCGCCGTCGTACTTGCAGGTGCGGGCCTGCGCCTCGGCCGGGGCGAGCGGCGGCGGCACGGACCATTCCAGGCAGTTGCCGTGGCGGCTGAAGCGCAGGCAGGTGCGGGGCGGCACCGGGCAGCTGCCGCCGGTGTCGGAGATATAGCTGTTGCCATAATAGGCGCCGCCGGAATTGGCGGCATCGGGCTCGTCGGGGGCGAACATGGGCACGAACAGCGTGGCCGGGTTGACGAGCGTAGGCACTGCGTCGGTCACGTCGTAGGGCGCCGGCCGCACCTCCACGCACCCGCGCCAGGGCACGCCCATCTGCGCCAGCAGGTCGAAGCGGGTGCGCGGCTCGGCGAAGTTCTCAAGGTGCGTGGGCGCGATGCCGGTCTGGTCCATCCATGGCGCGGTGGCATGGTGGGGGCCGACGTTGACCGAGGCGGCGAACGGCACCACCGCGATCTTGACCTTGTCGGTGCCCTCGTAGCCGGCGTAGAGCACGGTGACGAGGCTCTGGGCGGCGGTGCGCAGGTCGGCAATGGGCTGGCCGGCCATGGAGCCGGAGTTGTCGAGCACCAGCGCCACCTCCACCGTGCCCTTGCCCTTCTTGACCAGCGAGCGGTTGTTGAAGCCGATCTGCCTGATGCCGACCGCCTTGAGCAGGCTGGTCAGCATGTCGCCGTGGGCCGTGGCGGCCACCTCGCCCTTGCCGGCATCGAGCGACACGGAGGTGAGCTTGCCGACCGTCTTGTGCCGGGAGATGTTGGCGTCGAAGTAGGCCTGGGCGTCGGCGGGGCCCTGGCTGTCCTGATCGGGCAGGCCGAGGCGGTGGGAGGCGGCGAGCGCGGCGGCGTCGACCGCATTCTGGACGCGGACGTACTGGGTGGCGGTGCGCGCGTAGTCGATGCACACGGCCACCGCCAGAAAGACGGCCGAGAAGACGATGGCGAAAATCACCGCCGTGACGCCGCGCTCGTCGGGCCCGAGGCCCGCGAGCCGCCGGCGCAGCCGGCGCAGATGCGCCCGGCCCCTCTCGGCGCACCCACGCATCGGCGGCCACCGCGCGGCCATCGGCTGTCCTCCCCGGCACACAAGAGCGCGCCGAGCCTAGACGGCAGCTTGCTGCCGCCGCCTCAACGCCGGCGCGAGAGATTTATTCAAACTGCGCCGTTCCCTCGCCTTGCCGGCGCCGCCGCGGCCCGGCATGCTCGCCTGCTCGGGCAACAGCGGGGCGATCGGCGATGGATGCGGCGAGCGCGCGGCCGGCCGGCTACTGGAAGGCGCAGCTGGAGAAGGCCCTGCTGGCGCCGGTGCGCGCCATGCGGCGCGAGTACCTGCCGCTGCTGATGGTCTATTTCGCCTACGGCGCCATGGGCCTCACCGCCGTGGCCGAGGCCTTCTGGATCAAGCAGGGGCTCACCTGGACGCCGGCCGAGCTGTCGGCGCTGGCGGTGTGGCTTACCCTGCCGTGGACCATCAAGATGGTGTTCGGCGAGCTGGTCGACACCGTGCCGATTCTGGGCTCGCAGCGGCGCATCTACGTCTTCCTCGGCGCCGGCATGATCGCGGTGAGCTTCGTGCTCCTGTCGGGCGCGGCGGGCGGCTGGATCACGCTCATCGCCCCCGACCGGCTCTACATCCTGGCCTCGCTGCTCGCCGTCACCGGCCTCGTCCTCCAGGACGTGGTGGCCGACGCCATGAGCACCGAGGTCGTGGCGCGCACCAATCCGGACGGGAGCCCGCGCAGCAAGGCCGAGATCGACCACGACCTCGGCATGGTGCAGGTGCTGGGCCGGCTCGCGCTGTCGTTCGGCATCTTCGCGGTGGCGGGGCTGTCGGGCTGGCTGGCGAAATGGCTCCCCTACCACACCGTGTTCCTGATCGGCCTCGTGGTGCCGCTGATCTCGGTGACGGGCGCGCTCCTGGTGCGGCTGGAGACCAGCGAGCGCCGGCCCACTGACTGGCGCATCCTCGGCGGCGGGCTCGTCTTCGGCGCGACGGTGACGGTGCTGGCCCTGAGCCCGCTGCCGTCGAGCCAGGAGATCGTGTGGGTGCTGTCGATGGCGACAGTGATCTGGATGCTGCTGCGCGTGACGAGCGAGGTCGACCACGCCACCCGCATGCGCATCTTCTATGCCGCCGTCATCATCTTCGCCTTCCGCGCCACGCCCGGGGTGGGCGAGGGCTACCGCTGGTTCGCCATCGACGTGCTGGGCTTCGACGAGGCCTTCTACGGCGTGCTGCAGCAGCTGGGGGCGGGCATCGCCATCATCGCCGCCTGGCTGCTGTCCGACCTCATCACCCGCAAGCCGGTGCCGGTCGTGCTGCTGTGGATCACCCTGCTCGGCACAGTGCTCACCCTGCCGACCCTGGCCCTGGTGTTCGAATTGCATCACGACATCGAGCGCTGGACCGGGGTGGGGGCGCGCGGCATCGCACTCATCGACGCCGCCGCCGTCTCTCCGCTCGTGCAGCTCAGCATCATCCCGCTGCTCACCCTCATCGCCATCTACGCGCCGGCCGGCCACCGCGCCACCTGGTTCGCCCTGATGGCCTCGCTCATGAACCTGGCGCTGACGGCGGGCTCGCTCGGCACCAAGTATCTCAACCTGATCTTCCACGTCGACCGCGGCCAATACGCCAACCTGCCCAAGCTGGTGGTGGCCTGGGTGGTGATCGGCTTCGTCCTGCCGATGGCGGCGATCGTGCTGTTCGGCCGCCGCGTGCGTTGAGTCGCCGGCGCCGGGCTGCCGGATGGCTGGATCGGCGAGATTGTCACCGGCGCGCAACAGCTGGCGGTCAGAAGCAATCCGATATCGACCAGCGGCCGGCGATTGCCTTGACGGCGCCTCGCGGATTGCCCCTCATGCGCTCGCGCGGGTGGGGGGCCTGTGCGAACGCGGCTGCGACACGAGGGAGGTCGTCTTGTCTGCACACCGTGGCGCGTCCGACGCCGGGCTCGGAGGGGAGCGGCCCGAGCCGCAGCTCGTGTCGCTCGGCTGGGCGCTGCGCCGCACCGCGCTGTGGCTGCTGATGCTCTCGGTCATCGTCGTGGCGGGCGCCTGGCTGCTCTATGCCAGCATCGAGCCGGACGAGGCGGCCGCCGGCCCGCAGGCGAGCGAGCTGCAGCCCATGGCGCGCTGACCAGGCCGCTTGGCGGCGATGCCGGGCGGAGAGCGCGGCGCTATTGGCCGCCCATGCGAGTTGGACTATCAAGGCCCAAACGCCCGAGGCCGGCAGCGCCAGGGCCGCGGCTGGCCGGTCCCGCGCGCGAGGAGGCCCCATGCAGCTCGTGATGCTTGCCCGCAACCCGAGCCTCTACTCCCATCGGCGCATCGTCGAGGCGGCGCGCGCGCGCGGCCACCAGATCGACGTGGTCAATACGCTCCACGTGCACATGAACGTCACCTCCAGCCGGCCCACCCTGCGCCAGGGCGGGCGGCTGCTGCCCCCCTACGACGCGGTCATCCCGCGCATCGGCGCCTCCATCACCCACTATGGGCTCGCCGTGCTGCGCCAGTTCGAGATGCAGGGCGTGTTCCCGCTCAACGAGAGCGTGGCGATCGGGCGCTCGCGCGACAAGCTGCGCGCGCTGCAGCTGCTCGCCCGCGAGGGCATCGGCCTGCCGGTGACGGCCTTCGCCCACGGGCCGCGCCGGGCCGAGGACGTGATCAAGGAGGTGGGCGGCACGCCCTGCGTCATCAAGCTGCTGCAGGGAGCGCAGGGCAAGGGCGTGATCCTGGCCGAGACGGCCGCCTCGGCCAAGTCGATCATCGAGGCCTTCAGCGCCGCCAACACCAACATCCTGGTGCAGGAGTACATCAAGGAGGCGGCCGGCACCGACATCCGCGCCCTGGTGGTGGGCGGGGAGGTGGTGGCCAGCATGCTGCGCACCGGCCGCATGGGCGAGTTCCGCTCCAACCTGCACCGCGGCGGCAAGGCCCAGCCCGTGGTCATCACCGACGAGGAGCGCCGCACCGCGGTGCGCTCCGCCGAGGTGCTGGGCCTCAACGTCGCCGGCGTCGACATGCTGCGCTCCAACCGCGGGCCGCTGGTGGTGGAGGTGAACTCCTCGCCCGGCATCGAGGGCATGGAGGCGGCGAGCGGCGCCGACGTGGCCGGGGCCATGATCGAGTTCCTGGAGAAGCACGCCCGGCGCGGGGAGACGCGCACGCGCGGCGTGGGATGAGGCGGCGGTGGGAGCCCGGCGGAAGGGGCCGGCCCGGACAGCCCGCTCCGGCCGCAACGGCGATATTGTTTCACGTGAAACAATGAGATGTTCAGTGTTAACCTTGATGCGCCCCGATCCCCGCCCGTTGGGCGCCGCGGGCGGCGGCCCAGGGAGACGGACATGACGCGCGAGGTGCTGATCGCCCCCTCGATCCTGTCGGCCGACTTCGCCAGGCTGGGCGAGGAGGTGCGGGCCATCGACGCGGCCGGCTGCGACTGGGTGCACGTCGACGTGATGGACGGCCATTTCGTGCCCAACATCACCATCGGCCCGGCGGTGGTGGCGGCGCTGCGCCCGCACACTGCCAAGCCGCTCGACGTGCACCTGATGATCGCCCCCGCCGACCCCTACCTCGAGGCCTTCGCCAGGGCCGGCGCCGACCTCATCACCGTGCACGCCGAGGCCGGCCCCCACCTCGACCGCTCCCTGCAGGCGATCCGCGCGCTCGGCCGCAAGGCCGGCGTCTCGCTCACGCCCCACACGCCCGAGAGCGCCATCGCCTACGTGCTCGACCGCCTCGATCTCGTGCTGGTGATGACGGTCAACCCCGGCTTCGGCGGCCAAGCCTTCATCCCCGCCATGCTCGACAAGATCGCCCGCGTGCGGGCCATGATCGGGGCGCGGCCGATCCGGCTCGAGGTCGACGGCGGCGTGTCGCCCGCCAATGCCGGGGCGTGCGCGGCGGCCGGCGCCGACGTGCTGGTGGCGGGCTCGGCCGTGTTCAAGGGCGGCCGCTACGCGGAGAGCATCGCGGCGCTGCGCGCCGCCGCCCGCGCCTGACCCTCGTCGCCACCGACCTCGCGGCCCCGGGACCCGGATGCGTCGCTTCGCTCAGCTCCGGGACAAATCTCGAGCGCGTGCTGGTGGCCGGGCGCGTGCGGGCCCCGGGTCGTGGATGCTCCGGCGGAGAGAGGGCGCGCCCCGCGCCGCCCTTCAGCTGCGGTAGTCGGCGTTGATGGAGAGATAGTCGTGGGTGAGGTCGCAGGTCCACACCGTGGCCGAGGCGCTGCCCACGCCCACGTCGGCGCGGATCACGATCTCCCGGCCCTTCATGTACTCGGCCGCCGTCCGCTCCTCGTACTCGGCCGCCCGCTCGCCGTTGCGGGCGACGATGTGCGGCCCGAACCAGATCGACAGCCGGTCGCGGTCGGCGGCCTCCCCCGACTTGCCGATGGCCATCACCACCCGCCCCCAGTTGGGGTCCTCGCCGAAGATGGCGGCCTTGAGGATCGGCGAGTTGGCGCAGGCGAGCGCGATGCGGCGCGCTGCCGCCCAGCTCTCCGCCCCCGCGATCTCGATGGTGACGAACTTGGAGGCGCCCTCGCCGTCCTTGGCCACCTGGATGGCGAGATCGCGCATGAGGTCGTGGAGAGCGGCGGAGAAGCCGGCCAGCCGCGCGTCGGCGGCATCGGCGATCGGCGCCTGCCCGCGCGCGGCCGCGGCGCCGGTGGCGAACAGCAGGCAGGTGTCGCTGGTGGAGGTGTCGCCGTCGACCGTCATGCAGTTGAAGGTGGTCTCCACGTGCCGCGACAGCAGCGCCTGCAAAGCGGCCGGCGCCACCGCCGCGTCGGTGAACACGTAGGCCAGCATGGTCGCCATGTCGGGCGCGATCATGCCGGCGCCCTTGCAGAAGCCGTTGAGCACCACCGGCACGCCGCCGATCTCGGCGCTTCGGGTCGCAAGCTTGGGGTAGGTGTCGGTGGTCATGATGGCGCGCGCAGCCGCCTCGAAGGCGTCGGCCTTGGCCGCCTTGGCGAGCCCGTCGAGCAGGTGGGTGAACTTGCCCGCCTCCAGCGGCTCGCCGATCACGCCCGTGGACGACACGAACACCTCCTCCGGCGCGCAGCCCACGGCGCGGGCCGCTGCCTCCGCCGTCATGCGCGTGGCCTCGTGGCCCTTCTTGCCGGTGAAGGCGTTGGCGTTGCCGGAGTTGACCACCAGCGCCCGCGCCCGGCCCCCTTTCAGGCTCTCGCGGCACCACAGCACCGGCGCCGAGCACGTCTTGGAGCGGGTCAGCACGCCCGCCACCGCCGTGCCGGCGTCGAGGACGGCCAGCATCAGGTCGGTGCGCCCGGCATAGCGGATGCCCGCCTCGCAGGCGGCAAATCTCACCCCCGCCAGGGGCGGCATGTCGGGCAGGCGCGCAGGCGCGAACGGGGACGGCTTGGCCGCTTTGGCCATGGGTGTTCCTCCCGCGATAGGCGAGGGCCCGGCATCCGGCCCCACGCGCCGCGGGGGCTACTGCTTGGAGGCGGGCCCTCGGCGCTCGTTCTCCATCGACCGCTTGATGTCGGCATCGATGTACTCGATCTGCGCCTTGCCCCTCAAGTCCGAGGCGATCTGCTGGGCCTTGCGGTGGATCATGGCCGCCACCACCCGGTCCTTGACCGCCTCGAACGGCGGGGCGGCGCGCTGGCGCCGCTCGTCAACGCGCACCACATGCCATCCGAACTGGGTCTGGAACGGCTCGCTCACCTCGCCCTTCCTGAGCTTGAAGGCCGCCTCCTCGAACTGCGGCACCATCTGCCCGCGCGCGAAGAAGCCGAGCTCGCCGCCCTGGTCCTTGGAGCCGGGGTCCTTGGAGTGCTCCTTGGCGAGCTGGGCGAAGTCGGCGCCGTGGGCGAGCTTCTCGAAGATCTCGCGCGCCTTGTCCTTGTTGTCGACCAGGATGTGGCGGGCGCGTACCTCCTCCTCGGCCTTGGATGCGCCCACCTCGCGGTCGTAGAACGCCTTGGCATCGGCGTCCTTGACGCTGGCGCGCACGCTGCGGTCGAAGAAGGCGTCCCGCAGCGCGCGCCGGCGCCAGTACTGCATGCGCTCCTCGAAGGCCGCGCCGGCGCCCAGCTGCTGGCCCTCGGCGGCGTCGGCGAAGAGCTGGTTCTCGATCAGGAACTCGACCAGAACCCGCCTCCTGGTGGCCTCCGGCAGGGAGCCCAGGTCGCTGCCGATCTCCGCCTCGGCGAGCTTCATGTCCGCCTCGGTTATGCTCTTGCCGTTGACTTTGGCCACGACCCGATCCTGCGCGAGGGCGGCGCCGGCGAGCAGGACGGCGGCTGCGGCGAGCGCGGCCGCGAGGCGTTGGATGGCTTTCACCTGTGGCTACCTTCCTTGTCGGTTTGCGGCCCGCGCGGGGCGGCAGGCGGACTGCTTAGACCCGCCGCCGCAACCTGCCAAATTACGATTGTGTCATGGGCCGATTGTGGGGGAACTGTGGCGCCGGACCAGCCCGGCCTCGTTCGTTGACAACATTGTGCGTGGTCCTTATCTCAGGATGGGCCCGGCGGGACCGGCCTGTGGCAAGGCGCTCGTCCGCATGGGCTGGCCTGTCCCCTGCGTCGAGCTCCTGCACCGAAATCGAGGCTTGCCGCCACCGCATGGTCCGGCTTACGCATTGGCGGCTGCCGCCATGAGCCGGGCGGGCTCGCGTTTCCATCCGGCGCCCGCGGCGCACGGCCCTGCGATGTGAGGTATCGTTCGCATGCTGTCCATCGGCGCCCTTGCGGCCAAGGTCTTCGGAACCTCGAACGATCGCAAGCTCAAGGCCTACCGTCCCAACGTCGAGGCCATCAACGAGCTGGAGCCGCAGCTCGAGCGCCTCTCCGACGCCGAGCTGAGGGCCCGCACCGAGGAGTTCCGCCGGCAGCTCGCCGGCGGCGCCGGCCTCGACGACCTGCTGGTGCCCGCCTTCGCCACCGTGCGCGAGGCGGCCAAGCGCACCCTCGGCCAGCGCCACTTCGACGTCCAGCTGATCGGCGGCATGGTGCTGCACCAGGGCAAGATCGCCGAGATGAAGACCGGCGAGGGCAAGACGCTGGTGGCCACGCTGCCCGTCTACCTCAACGCGCTCACCGGCCGCGGCGTGCACGTCGTCACCGTCAACGACTACCTGGCCAAGCGCGATGCGGAGTGGATGGGCCGCATCTACAAGTTCCTCGGCCTCACGGTCGGCTGCATCGTGCACGAGCTCGACGACGACCAGCGCCGCCAGCAGTATGCCTGCGACGTCACCTACGCCACCAACAACGAGCTCGGCTTCGACTACCTGCGCGACAACATGAAGATGTCCGCCGCCGACATGGTGCAGCGCGGGCATTACTACGCCATCGTCGACGAGGTCGACTCGATCCTGATCGACGAGGCGCGCACGCCGCTCATCATCTCCGGCCCGATCGAGGACCGCGCCGAGCTCTACAACGCCATCGACGAGCTGGTGAAGGGGCTGGTGGCCGAGCACGACCGCATCGAGAAGGAGCTGGAGAGGCAGCACCCCAAGGAGCAGCTCAAGGAGGTGCTCAAGAAGGAGGGGTTCATCGAGCTCGACGAGAAGCAGCGCCAGGTCGCCTTCACCGAGGCCGGCAACGAGCGCCTCGAGGACCTGCTCAGGGGCAAGGACCTGCTCAAGGGCCAGTCGCTGTTCGACATCGAGAACGTGACAGTGGTGCACCACGCCAACCAGGCGCTCAAGGCCCACAAGCTGTTCCAGCGCGACCGCGACTACATCGTCAAGGGCGGCGAGGTCATCATCATCGACGAGTTCACCGGCCGCATGATGCACGGCCGGCGCTACTCGGAGGGCCTGCACCAGGCGCTGGAGGCCAAGGAGCACGTCGCCATCCAGCCCGAGAACCAGACGCTCGCCTCCATCACCTTCCAGAACTACTTCCGCCTCTACGAGAAGCTGGCCGGCATGACCGGCACCGCCGCCACCGAGGCCAACGAGTTCATGGACATCTACAAGCTCGACGTGCTCGAGATCCCCACCAACCGGCCGGTCGACCGCACCGACGAGCACGACGAGGTCTACCGCACCGCCAAGGAGAAGGCGCGCGCCATCGTCGCCGAGATCGCCGACTGCCACCGCCGCGGCCAGCCGATCCTGGTCGGCACCGTGTCGATCGAGAAGTCGGAGGTGCTCTCGGGCCTGCTCAAGGACCGCAAGTACATCCGCGACCTCGGCCTCTACCTCAAGAAGCAGGCCGACGGCCTCAAGGCGGGCAAGGAGGACGAGCTCAAGGCCCAGCTCCACGAGGTCGGCGACTACCTCGTCGATCTCGCCCGCAAGAACAGCGGCGATCCCATCCCCCACCAGGTGCTCAACGCTCGCTACCACGAGCAGGAGGCCATGATCATCGCCCAGGCCGGCGTGCCGGGCACGGTGACCATCGCCACCAACATGGCCGGCCGCGGCACCGACATCCAGCTCGGCGGCAACGACCGCTATCGCGCCCGCGACTGGCTCAGGGAGGAGCTCGAGGCCGGGCGCCTGGGCGCCGTGCACGGGGAGGGCGACAGCCTGGAGGACCTGCGCCAGTGGGTCGACGACATCCTCAACATGGGCGACGAGTGGATCGACGCGCGCCTCGGCGAGTGGATCGACGCCAAGCTCGCCGACTGGGTCAAGGAGCAGGCCGCCGCCGGGCGCCAGCCCGCTGCGCGCGAGATCGCGCGCCGGCGCGCCGCCATCGAGGGGGAGCGCCGGCCGGTGGCCGAGAAGCGCGCCCAGCTCGCGGCCGAGCACGCCGCCTCCCACGGCCGCGGCAACGGCAGCGACGGCGAGGAGGCGCTCTCAGGCTGGACCGACGCCGGCCTGCGCGAGGAGGCGCGGCGGTGGCTGCGGGACCCGGGGCGGCAGTGGACTTTCGGCGCCATCAACGAGGCGCTGTTCCGCTTCATGAGCGCGCGGCTTGCCGCCTGGACCGAGCGCGAGCGGGCCGCGGGGCGCGAGCCGGGGCCGGCCGAGATCGCCGCCCGGCGCGCGGCGATGGTGCAGAAGTTCCGGGAGATCAAGGCCAAGTGCGCCGCCATCCAGGCCGACGTCGCCGCCAAGAAGCAGAAGGCGATCGAGGCCGGCGGGCTCTACGTGCTCGGCACCGAGCGTCACGAGAGCCGGCGCATCGACAACCAGCTGCGCGGCCGGTCCGGCCGCCAGGGCGATCCCGGCCGCTCCAAGTTCTACCTGTCCCTCGAGGACGACCTGATGCGCATCTTCGGCTCCGACCGCATGGACGGGATGCTGCAGAAGCTCGGCCTGCAGGAGGGCGAGGCCATCACCCACCCGTGGATCAACAAGGCGCTGGAGAAGGCCCAGCAGAAGGTGGAGGCGCGCAACTTCGACGCCCGCAAGTACGTCCTCAAGTACGACGACGTGATGAACGATCAGCGCAAGGTGATCTTCGAGCAGCGCATCGACATCATGGGGCGCGACGACGTCTCCGACACGGTCGAGGACCTGCGCCGGCAGGTGCTGCACGAGCTGGTGGCCGAGTGCATCCCGCCCAACGCCTACGCCGAGCAGTGGAACACGGCCGAGCTCAAGGCCGAGGTGGCGCGCATCTTCGATCTCGACCTGCCTATCGACCGGTGGGCCGAGGAGGAGGGCATCGCCGACCAGGAGATCACCCAGCGCATCCTCGAGCGGGTCGAGGAGAAGGCCAAGGCCAAGGAGGCGGAGTTCGGCGCCGCCACCATGCGCCAGATCGAGAAGATGGTGCTGCTGCAGACGCTCGACCACCTCTGGCGCGAGCACCTCGTCACGCTCGAGCACCTGCGCCAGGTGATCGGCTTCCGCAGCTACGGTCAGCGCGATCCCTTGAACGAGTACAAGTCCGAAGGCTTCCAGCTGTTCGAGGCGATGCTCGCCAATCTGCGCGAGGCGGTCACCGGCCAGCTCATGCACATCCGCGGCGTGCCGGAGGAGGACGAGGACCTGATCCCGGCCCCGGCCGAGCTGCCGCCCATGCAGGCCCACCACATCGACCCCTTCACCGGCGAGGACGAGCTGGCGCTGGCGGATGCGGTCCTGGCCGCGGCCAGCCGGCCCGCGCCCCCGGCCTCGGAGCGGCGCACGCCCGTGCAGACGCGGCGCGGGGCCGGCGCGGTCGATCCCAACGACCCCTCCACCTGGGGCAAGGTCGCCCGCAACGCCCCCTGCCCGTGCGGCTCGGGCAAGAAGTACAAGCACTGCCACGGCCGCCACGGCGATTGAGCAGCCTCCCCGCGGGGAACGCCGCCGCTCAGCCGGCGTGCGGCGCGCCCTCCGCTCGCGTCACCCCGGCGCCGGTCGCCGCGCGAAGCGCGCGAGAGCGCACCGGACACGCCGACCCGCAGCGCCCGAACCGGCTCGAGCACTGATCGCCTCGCGGGCCGGAACCCCGAGGGTCATCGCGGGCCGCCCCAAGACCTCGGGCACAAGCGCGAGCTTTGTTAGCGCCCCCGTGCCCGTCGCTGCGAGCCGCCTGCTCCCCGCGCCGGCCCGCTGTTCGCCGGCCCCCGCCGCGGCTATATCTCTGGCGCCGGGCCCGGCAGGGGCTCGCGCGGCTGCTGCGAGGACCGCTATGGCAAACGTCGTGGTGATCGGCGCCCAGTGGGGCGACGAGGGCAAGGGCAAGATCGTCGACTGGCTCTCGGAGCGCGCCGACATCGTGGTGCGCTTCCAGGGCGGGCACAACGCCGGCCACACCCTCGTCATCGGCGGCAACACCTACAAGCTCTCGCTGCTGCCCTCCGGCGTGGTGCGGCCGGGCAAGCTCTCCATCATCGGCAATGGCGTGGTGGTCGATCCCTGGGCGCTCACCGACGAGATCGGCCGGCTCGAGGCGCAGGGCGTCAGGGTCGGCCCGCACAACCTGCGCCTGGCCGAGAACGCCACCCTGATCCTGCCGCTCCACCGCGAGCTCGACCAGCTGCGCGAGGCGGCCGCCGGCGAGCAGCGCATCGGCACCACCGGGCGCGGCATCGGCCCGGCCTACGAGGACAAGGTGGGCCGGCGCGCCATCCGCGCCCAGGACCTGAAGAACCTCGGCACGCTCGGCCCCAAGGTCGACCGGCTGCTCGTGCATCACAATGCGCTGCGGCGGGGCCTGGGCCAGGCCGAGATCGCCAAGGACGCCCTGATGCGCGAGCTCGCCGAGATCGCCCCCAAGATCCTGCCCTACGTCGCCAACGTCTGGTCGCTGCTCGACGCCGAGCGCCGCGCCGGCAAGCGCATCCTGTTCGAGGGCGCGCAGGGCGCTCTGCTCGACGTCGATCACGGCACCTATCCCTTCGTCACCTCCTCCAACACCGTGGCGGCGCAGGCGGCCACCGGCTCCGGCCTAGGCCCCGGCGCCATCGGCTACGTGCTGGGCCTTGCCAAGGCCTACACCACCCGCGTCGGCTCGGGCCCCTTTCCCACCGAGCTCAAGGACGAGGTGGGCGAGCGGCTCGGCCAGCGCGGACAGGAGTTCGGCGTGGTGACCGGCAGGAAGCGCCGCTGCGGCTGGTTCGACGCCTGCCTGGTGCGCCAGGTGGTCCGCGTCTGCGGCATCGACGGCATCGCCCTCACCAAGCTCGACGTGCTCGACGGCTTTCCCGAGATCAAGGTGTGCATCGGCTACGAGCTCGACGGCCAGCCGATCGATAGCCTGCCCGCCGGCACCAACGCCCAGATGCGCGTCAGGCCCGTCTACGAGCGCTTCGAGGGCTGGTCGCAGTCCACGCGCGGGGCGCGCACCTGGGGCGAGCTGCCGGCGCAGGCGGTCAAGTACGTCCGCCACATCGAGGAGCTCATCGAGTGCCCGGTGACGCTGCTCTCCACCAGCCCCGAGCGCGAGGACACCATCCTGGTCAGGGACCCGTTCGAGGACTGACGGCGGCACGCGCGCGAGCATCGCGCAATCCTCCTCGCCCCTTCTCAACGACACCGGCCGCGCCTGTTCCCGAGGTTACTGGCGCGCGCCGCGCGCCCGGGCAGACTGGCCCGAGATCGGCCTCGAGCGAGAGGTGGCGCCGGCCTGGCGGCCTTCCGCGGGGCCGACGTGCAACTCGCAAGGAGTGAAAGCATGATGCACATGATGAAGCCCATTCTCGCCGGTGCCCTGGCCGTCGCCCTGGCGGCGCCGCTGGCGGCCGCGCCCGCCCTGGCCAAGGGCGGCAAGGGCTCCAAGGGCCACCACCACGGGCACAAGCACTTCCACCGCGCCTGGCCGGTGGTGACGGCGCCGGTGTGCCTGGAGTGGGGATGGGTGTGGAAGCACGGCCGCAAGCGCTTTGTGTGCGTTGCCTGGTATTGAGCACGAGGCGCCTTCCGGCCGACCGCGGCGCCCCCGTGCCTCCTCCGGGGGCGCCGCTCCTTCTCATGCCGCCGGCGCCCGCTTGCGCAGCGCCCCGGGGTCGGCGGCCAGCATGCCGCTGAACTCGCCCAGCGCGCCCGCGGCCAGCTCTACGGCGAGCAGCCGGTCGGCGTCGACCGGTCCCGGCAGGACGATCTGCCCTCTGGGCACGCGGCGAAAGCCGAGCCTGGCGTAATAGGGCTCGTCGCCCACCAGAGCCACCAGTCGGATGCCCGCCGCGCGCGCCGCCGCCAGCGCCTCCCCGACGAGCCCGCGGCCGTGGCCGCGGTTGGCGAAGTCCGGGTCGACGGCGAGGGGCCCGAGCAGCAGCGCCCCGCCCCTGCCGCCGATCAGGACGGCGGTGAAGCGCACCGCCGCCACCAGCCGCCCGTCGATGCGGCACACCCGGCAGTAGGGCGAGAGGTCGTCCGTGCCCTCGCGCACGCGGTAGGCGGTGCGGGCGAAGCGGCCGGGCCCGAAGGCGCGCGCGTGCAGCGCGCGGATCTCGGCGCAGTCCTGCGGCTCGGCCGGGCGGGTGACGACATGCGCAGACATCGGGCGGGCTCACGCGAGAGGAGTGCAGGCTTCCGGCGGAACGAATAGCGGCAAGGCGGCGCGCGGAAAAGTGCGGCGGCGTCGCGCGGCTCCCTGCCCGGCCCTCACCACCGCTGGCTGCGCTCGGCCCCCGCCAGCACCTCGGCCAGCCGCCGCCTCGCGCCCTCGCTCACTCCCGCCGGCAGGGCATCGGCGTCAAAGAAGCGCCGCTCGCGGATCTCCGCGTTGGGCGCCGGCACCGGCCCCTGCGTCCACTCGCGCACCACGTAGAGGGCGATGTGGTCGCCGGGGAACACGTCGAAATGGGAGTAGACGCCGAAGAGCTGCGGCGGGCCGGTGAGCCGCACGCCCGCCTCCTCGTCGAGCTCGCGCGCCAGCGCCTCGTGAAGCGTCTCGCCCTTCTCCACTCCGCCGCCTGGAAAATGCCACCCCGACCGGTAGCCGTGCCGGACGAGCAGGATGCGCCCGCCGCCGTCGATCACCACCCCCTGCACGCCCATGGTGAGCGAGCGCGTCAGGCGCCAGTAGCGCTGCATGAGCCGCAACAGGAAGGGGGTATCTGTCATCGTGCGCGGCGGGGCCTGGCCTGGTGGCGAGGCCCGTCCTGCCCCGCCCCGCCCCATTTGGCAAGCGCCGGCAAAGGCGCTACTTGAGCGCGCCAGGCCCATGTCGATCACCATCGCCCACCTCAGCGACGTCCATCTCGGCCCGATCGCCGGCTTCAGCCCGCGCTATTGGAGCGCCAAGCGCCTGCTCGGCTACCTCAACTGGCTCAGCGGCCGCCGCCACGCCCATCGCCGCGACGTGCTCGAGCGCATCCTGGCCGACCTCAGGGCCCAGGCCCCCGACCACGTCGCCATCACCGGCGACCTCGTCAACATCGGCCTGCCGCAGGAGCTTGCCGCCGCCACCGGCTGGCTCGAGCGCCTGGGGCCCGCGCAGCGCGTCAGCGTGGTCCCCGGCAATCACGACATCTACGCCCGCGCCGGCCGCGATCCCGGCACCCAGCGCTGGGCCCGCTATATGGCCTCCGACGCCGAGGGCAGGGCCTATGCGCCCGCCGGCGCGCAGTTCCCGTTCGTGCGCATCCTGGGCCGGGTCGCCCTGGTCGGCGTCAACTCGGCGGTGCCCACCCCGCCGCTCATCGCCTGGGGGCGCGTGGGCCGCGACCAGCTCGAGCGGCTCGAGCGCATGCTCCACCGGCTGGGCAGGGACGGGCTCTTCCGCCTGGTGCTCATTCACCACCCGCCGCTGCCGGGCCAGGCCCATGCCACGCGCGGCCTGCGCGATGCGGCGCAGCTGGAGGCGGCGCTCGCGCGCTGCGGGGCCGAGCTCGTCATCCACGGCCACAATCATCTCGACCATTGGACGCTGCGGCCGTGCGCGGGCGGCCGCCTCGCCGTGGTCGGCGCGCCCTCGGCCTCGCTCGGCCGCCGCCACAAGCGCGAGCCGCTCGCCCGCTACAACCTCTACCGCATCGGCGCCGCCGGCCCGCGCAGCGTGGAGCTCGTCGGCCGCGGCCTCGCCGAGCCCGACGGGCCCGTGGTCGAGCTCGATCGGCGTCTCCTCCGCCTCGACGCCGGCCATGAGCGGACGTCATGCGAGGCGTGAGAAATTCTCGCGCTTGTCTCTCATGAGAAGCTTTGGCGCTGCCCCGTGCGCATGTAGTATGCGGCGCATCCACAAAGGACCATTCCAGCCATGCAGAAAGTCGCTCCTCCGGCGGTCGCCGTCCGCCCCCTGTGGCTCGTCGTGCTGTCGGCCGGACTCATCGTCGGCATCGCCACCGGCCTGCGGCAGGTGATGGGCCTCTACCTGACGCCGATGACCACGGAGCTCGGCATCGGCCGCGAGCCTTTCTCCACCTCGATGGCGCTGGCCAACCTGGTGTGGGGCATCGGCGCCGTGTTCGCGGGCATGGTGGCAGACCGCTACGGCGCCGGGCGCGTGGTGGTCGCCGGCACGGTGGCGACCATGGCCGGCCTCTACATCATGTTCGCCGCCACCTCGGGCTTCGAGCTGATGGTGAGCGGCGTGCTGCTCGGCATCGGCGTGAGCGGCACCGGCATCACCTCGCTGGTCGGTGCCGCCGGCCGTGCCGCCCCGCCCGAGAAGCGCACGAGCGCCATCGCCGCCCTCGGCATGGCCGGCGGCATCGGCGGCTTCGTCGCCTTCCCCTACACGCACGTGCTCATGGACCTCGTCGGCTGGAAGATGAGCCTCATCCTGCTGCTCGTCACCTGCGCGGTCATGGCCCCGCTCGCCTGGCCGCTCTCCGGCAAGCCGGCCCAGGGCACCACGCTGGCCGACACCCAGTCGCTCGGCGATGCCTTCAAGGAGGCGTTCACGCACCCGAGCTATCTCCTCCTCACCACCGGCTTCTTCGTGTGCGGCTTCCACGTCGCTTTCTACGGCGTGCACCTGCCGGCGTTCGCCGCCGACAAGGGTCTCGATCCCGGCGTGGCGGTTGCCGCCCTCACCATGGTCGGCCTCGCCAACCTGGTCGGCACCTACATTGCCGGCCAGTCCGGGCGCTTCATCGAGAAGCGCCGGGGCCTCAGCCTCATCTACTTCGGCCGCTGCTTCGTGTTCCTGGGCCTCATCTACCTGCCCATCACGCCCGCCACCGTCATCGGCCTCAGCGTGCTGCTCGGCCTGTTCTGGCTCTCCACCGTGCCCCTCACCTCGAGCCTGGTCGCCACCTTCTTCGGCACCAAGTGGATGTCCATGCTGTTCGGGGTGGTGTTCCTGTCCCACCAGGTCGGCTCGTTTGCAGGCCTGTGGCTGGCGGGCTATCTTTATGACGCCACCAAGTCCTACGACGCCATGTGGTGGATCTCGATTGCGCTCGGCCTGTTCGCGGCGGCGGTGCACTGGCCGATCCAGGAGCGCCCGGTGCCGCGGCTGGCGGCCGGGGCGGCGTGAGGCCATGGAGCAGGGTGCACGACAGATCGATGGAGGCGCGGCGGCGCGGCGGACCATGCCGGCGCCGCTGCGCGGCGCGCTGATCGGCCTGCTCGCCCTCCTCCTGGGCGGGGCGCTCTATCTCGTGTCGGTGCGCGGCGAGGCACTGCTGCTCGATCTGTCCGCGCTCTCGCAGCGCATGTTCTGCTTCTGATCCGCGCGCGGCCGCTGGCCGCCTGCCCATGCTCCGCCCACAAGTTGATTTGCCCGCGCCGCAATCGCGGCGCAGGCTGGCGTGTGCGCGCAGCGGCTCGGGCCGGGTCTCGGCCGCCGAACTGCCAAGTCCGCCTGCTTTCCCCCGCCCCGGCGCCGCTGCGGCCAATCAGGGAGGAAACGCAGATGAGCAAACGCGTAGTGTCGCGCCGCCGGTTCGTGGCGGGCTCGGCCGCGTCCGCCGCCGCCGTCGCGGCGCCGTTCGTGCATACTGCCCGCGCCGCAGGCAAGCTCGCGCTCGGCCTGTGGGACCATTTCGTCCCCGGCGCCAACAAGACCTCCGATGCGCTGATCCAGGAGTGGGCGGCCAGGGAGAAGGTCGAGGTCCAGATTGATCGCTACACCGGCAACAAGGCGCTGCTGACGCTCGCCGCCGAGGCGCAGGCCAAGACCGGCCACGACGTGGTCTATATGACGAGCTGGCTGCCGCACCACTACTCGGCGAGCTTCGAGCCGGTCGATGACGTCATGGCCGAGCTCATCAGGCAGAACGGCCCGGTCAACGACATCGCCGCCTACCTCGGCCGCGCCGACGGCCGCTGGCTGGCGGTGCCGGCCACCATCGGCAACCAGATCCAGGGGCCGTGCTCGCGCATCGACCTCATGAAGCAGCACGCCGGCATCGACATCCAGGCCATGTACCCGGCCGGCGCCCCGCCCAAGGCGGAGGCGTGGACGCTCGAGACCTTCATGAAGGCGGCCGAGGCCTGCCACAAGGCCGGCTGCGCCTTCGGCATCGGGCTCGGCACCACCGAGGACTCGGTGGTGGCGGCGGGCGTCATCTTCCAGAGCTTCGGCGCCCACCTCGTCGACGCCCAGGGCAGGATCACCGTCAAGAGCGACGCCGTGCGCCAGGCCCTCGACTACTACGCGCGTCTCGCCAGGTTCTTCCCGCCCGATGCCCCGGCGTGGGACAACACCTCCAACAACAAGTGGCTGGTGTCGGGGCGCGGCGCCCTCATCCTCAACCCGCCCAGCGCCTGGGCGGTGGCCAAGCGCGACGCGCCTCAGGTGGCCGAGCAGTGCTGGACGCACGGCATGCCCTCGGGCCCCAGGGGCCGCTACGCGCCCTGCCTGCCGTTCTTCTGGGGGATTTGGAACTTCTCCAAGAACAAGGCCGCGGCCAAGAGCCTGCTCGTGCACCTGTCGCAGCCGGCTGCCATCGAGAAGCTGGTGGCGGCCAGCGGCGGCTTCGACCTGCCGCCCTTCACCAGGTTCTCGACCCTCAAGACCTGGGCCGAGGAGGGCCCGCCCAAGGGCACGCTCTACCACTATCCGAACCCCCATGACCACGCGATCCCCTCGATCGCCGGCTCCCCCGCCCCGCCCAAGATCGCGGCGCAGATCTTCACCCAGGGCACCATGACCAAGATGACGGTGCGCCACCTCAAGGGCGAGCCCATGGAGCAGACCCTGGCGTGGGCTGAGACGGAGATCGAGGGCTTCATGCGCGGCTGACGCGCGTGGCTGTCGGCGGTTGCGGTCCCGGGTATCGCGCTGCGATACCCGGGACGCGCGGTGGGGCGCTCCGCAATCGAGCTTTGGACGCTACTCCTCCTCGGAGCACTTCCAGATCGGCTGGTTGATGATGCCGTTGGTCCAGCCCACCACCTTGCACTCGGCCCGGGCCGGCGCGCTCGCGCCGATCGTCACCGCAATCGTCAGCAGGGCTGCCGAGACTCTCTTCATGATCATCGCCTCGCGGTCCGTGAGTTGCCGTCGTGTGCGGCGATTGCCTCGCCCGCGTCGCCGATGTGGCATCGCCCGGCCGCGGGGTGAAGACGGCGTCACGCACAAGTGAGCCACCTTGGCCTCGGCCCATCCTGCTCATCCTGCGGCGAGCGCGGCCTCCAGATCGCCGATGAGATCGTCGGTGCTCTCGAGCCCGACGGAGAGGCGCAGCAGGTCGGTCGGGCAGGGGCTGCCCGGTCCCTCGACGCTGGCGCGGTGCTCGATCAGGCTCTCCACGCCGCCGAGCGAGGTCGCCCGCTTCCACACGCTGACCCTGGCCGCCGCGGCCACGGCTGCCGCCTCGCCGCCGGCCACGCGCAGCGACAGCATGCCGCCGAAGCCGCCCTGCATCTGGCGGGCGGCGACGGCATGGCCGGGATGGCCGGCAAGGCCCGGGTAGAGCACCGCGGCGATCCGCGGGTGGCGCTCGAAGTGGCGGGCGATCGCCAGCGCCGAGCGGCACTGGTGGGCGACGCGCACGTGCAGCGTGCGCAGCCCGCGCAGCAGCAGGCCCGCCTCGAACGGCCCCAGGATGCCGCCCAGCGTGCTGCGCACCCGCCTGACGCGCTCGCAGTAGGCGTCGGCGCGCGCGAGCACCAGGGCGCCCGCCACCACATCCGAGTGCCCGTTGAGGTACTTGGTGGCCGAGTGCATCACCACATCGGCGCCGAGCGCGATGGGGCGGGTGAGCACCGGGGTCTGCACGGTGGAATCCACCCCGAGCAGGGCGCCCGCGCCGTGGGCGATGCGCGCCGCCTCGGCGATGTCGGTGACGGTCCACAGCGGGTTGGCCGGCGTCTCGATCCACACCAGGCGCGTGGCGCCGGGGCGCACCGCCGCGGCGATGGCGGCGGGGTCGGCGGCATCCACGAAGGTCGCCTCGATGCCGAGCGTGCGCGCGTCCTGGGCCAGCCAGTTGCGCAGCGCCCAGTACATCACCTGCGGCGCCACCACGTGGGCGGGCGGCTCCAGCGCCAGGAGCGCCGCCGTCGCCGCCGCCATGCCGGAGCCCAGCACCACCCCGGCCGCCCCGCCTTCGAGCTGCGCCAGCACGCCTTCCACCTGGCGCACGGTGGGGTTGTCGGGGCGGCCGTAGCCGTAGCCGCGCCGGTACTGGTTGTCGGGGTCGCGGATGAAGGTGGTGGCGGTGTGCAGGGGCGGCACGATCGCCCCCGTCGCCTCGTCGACGGCGCCTCCGGCCTGGGCGGCAACCGTCTCGGGCGCGAGAGTCCTCGCGGTCATGCCACCGCCTCGACGCCGATCGAGGCGATGCCGAGGCGGGCGAGGCTCTCGCGCGTGGCGGCCACCGAGCCGTCGACGTCGATGCCGCGGCAGGCGTCCTCGACCACCACCACGTCGAAGCCCACCCGGCGCGCGTCCTCGGCCGAGTAGCGCACGCAGAAGTCCAAGGCGAGGCCGGCGAGGAACAGGCGCGTGAAGCCGCGCTCGCGCAGATAGCCGGCAAGGCCGGTCGGCGTGCTGCGGTCGTTCTCGAAGAAGGCGGAGTAGGAGTCGATGCCGGCATGATAGCCCTTGCGCACCACCAGCTCGGCATGGGGAATGGCGAGCCGCGGGTGAAACTCCGCCCCCGGCGTGCCCTGCACGCAGTGGTCGGGCCACAGCACCTGCGGCCCGTAGGAGACCGTTACCGTCTCGAACGGCTTGCGGCCGGGGTGGGAGGAGGCGAACGAGAGGTGGCCGGGCGGGTGCCAGTCCTGCGTCAGCGCCACGTGGGGAAAGCGCCGCCCCAGCCGGTTGACCAGGTCCACCACCTCGTCGCCGCGCGGCACCGCCAGCTTGCCGCCGGGGCAGAAGTCGTTCTGCACATCGACCACCAGCAGGAGGTCGCGCTCGGTCACGGCCATCGTCTCGGTCATGGCTGCAGCCTCGTGGAGGCGCGCGGCGAGCGGCCGGCGCGGCCGCTGGAGCTTTGTGCCAGGAGCCGGATGGCGAAGGCGTAGGCCCGCGCGTACTCGCGCAGCGTGTCGAAGCGTCCCGAGCCGCCGCCGTGGCCGCCGCGCCCCTCGAGCACCAGGATGACCGGATTGGCGTCCGTCTTCAACTGCCGCAGCTTGGCCACCCACTTGGCCGCCTCCCAGTAGGGCACGCGCGAGTCGTTGAGGCTCTGGTAGACCAGGATCGGCGGATAGGCCTGGGCGCGCACGTTGTCGTAGGGCGAGTAGGCGCGGATGGCGAGGAAGTCGTCCTTGCTGTCGATGGGGTTGCCGAACTCCGAGAAGCTCGATTCGGTGAGCGGCAGGCTGCGGTCGAGCAGGGTGTTGAGCACGTCGACGAACGGCACCTCGGTGTAGACCGCGCCGAACAGATCGGGCCGGCGGTTGATGGCGGCGCCGACCAGGGTGCCGCCGGCCGACGCGCCCGAGGCGGCGATGCGCCCGGCGCGCGCGAGGCCCTGGGCCACCAGGTGCTCGGCCACGGCGATGAAGTCCTCCACCGAGGTGGCCTTGTTGGCGAGCCGCCCGGCGTCGTGCCAGGCATCGCCCTTCTCGCCGCCCCCGCGCACGTGGGCGATGGCGTAGACGAAGCCGCGGTCCACCAGCGACAGCCGCTCGGTGCCGAACTCGGGGTGCTCGATGTCGCCGTAGGCGCCGTAGCCGTAGAGCCAGGCCGGTGCCGTGCCGTCGAGGGGCGTGTCCTTGCGGTAGAGCACGGTGACGGGCACGCGCACGCCGTCCTTGGCCGGCGCCTCGAGCCGCCGCGTGACGTAGCGGGAGGGGTCGTGGCCGCTCGGCACGTCCTGCACCTTGCGCAGCGTGCGCTCTCTGGTCTCGAGGTCGTAGTCGAACACCTGCCGCGGCTGGGCCATGGTCTGGTAGGCATAGCGCAGCGTGCGCGTCCTCTGCTCGAGGCCGATCTGCAGCTCGAGCCTGGCCGGCTCCGGTCCGAGCTGGATGGCGTGCTCGCCCCCGTCCGACCAGCGCCGCACGCGGATGCGCTGCCTGCCCGTCTCGCGGTCGCGCTCCAGCCACACCAGGTGCTCCGAGAACGCGATCGCCTCCTCGATCACCCGCCCGGGCACGTGCGGCACGATATCGACCAGGGGGCCATCGGCCGGCGCCGACAGCGGCTTCTCGCATATCTTCCAGTCGATGGCGCCGCCGGCGTTGGTGAGCACGATCAGCCGCTCGCCGTGATGGCTCACGGAGTACTTGTCGCCGTGCTTGCGCGGGGTGACGGCGCGCGGCGGCTCGGTCGGCTGGTGCAGGTCCAGCAGCCGCACGTCGCTGGTCGAGAAGTCGCCGGACTCGATGGCCAGGAAGCGGTCGGAGAGGGTCTGGCGCAGCGACACCGAGAAACCCTCCGCGCTCTCCTCGAAGACGAGCTGGTCGGCGGACGACGGCGTGCCGAGGCGATGGCGGTAGACCTTGCGTCCCCACTTGGTCGGGTCGCGCCCCACGTAGAACAGCCACTGCGCGTCCTGCGACCACACCACGCCGCCGCGCACCTCGGCGATCGCGTCGGGGAGATCGCGCCCGGTGGCCAGCTCGCGCACGCGCACCGTGTTGCGCTCCGACCCGTCCTTGTCCTCCGCGTAGGCGAGCAGCCGGTGGTCGGGGCTCACGGCGATCTCGGGGATCGAGTACTCGCGCCGTCCCCGCGCCAGTGCGTTCTCGTCGAGCATGAGCTGCTCGGGCCCGCCCCCGCGCGGCCGCCTGTAGTGCACGCGGCGCTGGCTGCCGTCGCGGTAGCGTGAGAAATACTCCCACGGGCCCCACGTCTCCGGCACGGTTTCGTCGTGGCGACTCGCGCGCGCACGCATCTCCGCCACCAGGCGCCGCTCGAGTGCGCGGTTGGGGGCCAGCACGGCGCGCGCGTAGCGGCTCTCGGCGTCGAGATGGGCGCGGATGCGGGGCTCGAGCGCCTCCGGCCGGCTCAGCAGGTCCTCAAGCCTGCTCGTGCGCATCCAGGCGTAGTCGTCGGTGAGGCTGATGCCGTGGTGCTGGGTGACGACGGGCTCGCGGGCCGCCACCGGCGGGCGCGGCCCCTCGGCGGCCCGTGCGCCGCCGGCAAGAAGGGCGGCGAGGGCGAGCGTAAGGGCAAGGGGCGCCCGCGCCCGCCAGCCTCGCTCCCGGCTCGCCGGTGCGCCCCGTGCACGTCTATCCCGCATGGATCTCGGCCTCGCGCTGCTCGAGCGCGAGAACGCAGCGGGACATTCCGTCGGCGAAGGCGACGACCGGAGGCTCGTCGCGGCTGCAGCTCTCGCGCCGCACCGAGCATCGCGGATGGTAGTGGCAGCCCGGTGGCGGCCGCTCGGGGGAGGGCACGTCGCCCAGAGCCACCGGCCGGGTGCTGCGGCGGTCGGGGTCGAGCGAGGGGATCGAGGCGAGCAGGGCCTTGGTGTAGGGGTGGCGCGGGGCGGTGAAGATGCGCTCGGTGGGGCCGGTCTCGACGATGCGGCCGAGGTACATCACCGCCACCCGCGTGGCGAAATAGCGCACCGTGCCGAGGTCGTGCGTGATGAAGAGATAGGTGAGGTCGCGGTCCGCCTGCAAGTCCGAGAGCAGGTTGAGGATCTGCGCCTGGATCGACACGTCGAGGGCCGAGGTGGCCTCGTCGCAGATGAGGAGCGTGGGGTCGACCGCCAGCGCGCGGGCGATGCAGATGCGCTGGCGCTGGCCGCCCGAGAACTCGTGGGGGTAGCGCCACATGGTGTCGGGGTCGAGGCTCACCTTGCGCATCATCGCCGCCACCCGCTCGGTGCGCTCGGCGTGGTCGGCGCCGATGCCGAAGGCGTCCATGCCCTCGGCGATGCAGTCGCGCACGGTGAGGCGGGGATCGAGGGCCGAGCCCGGGTCCTGCATGACGATCTGCATGTGGCGCCGGTAGGGGTGGAAGGCCTCGCGCGAGAGGCCGGTGAGCTCGACGCCCTGAAACCATACGTTGCCGGCGGTGGGCTCGACCAGCCGCAGCAGGGAGCGCCCCACCGTGGTCTTGCCGCAGCCCGACTCCCCCACCAGCGCCAGCGTCTCGCCCGGGAAGATGGTTAGGTCGACCCCGTCGACCGCCCGCACGAAGCCCCTGACGCGCTGCAGCACGCCGGCACGGATTGGAAACCAGGTGCGCAGGCCGCGCACCTCGACCAGCGCGTCGGCGCTCAGCACCGTCATGATCCGACCTCCCTCGCCACGAGATGGCAGGATGCGGCCTGAGTCTCGGACACGCCCGTCGGCTGCGGCTCCTCCACCGGGCAGGGCTGGAACGCGTGCGGGCAGCGCGGATGGAAGCGGCAGCCGGGCGGCCAGTGCCCGGGCCGCGGCACCGCGCCGGCGATCTCCGCCAGCCGGCCGCCGCGCGCCTCGGGCCGGGGAATGGAGCGCAGCAGGCCCTGGGTATAGGGATGGCGCGGGCGGGAGAGCAGCTCGTGCCGCGTGCCCGTCTCCACGATGCCGCCTGCGTACATGACCGCGACGCGGTCGGCCACCTCGTTGACCACGCCGAAGTCGTGGGTGATGAGCAGCACGGCGGTGCCGGTGCTGGCCGAGAGGTTGCGCAGCAGCTCCAGGATCTGCGCGCGGATGGTGGCATCGAGCGCGGTGGTGGGCTCGTCGGCGATCAGCAGCCTGGGCCGCATGGCCATGGCCATGGCGATCATCACGCGCTGCTTGAGGCCGCCCGAGAGCTGGTGGGGATAGGCGTCGAAGCGCGTCGCGGGGTCGGGAATGCCGACCTGGGCGAACAGCTCCAGCACGCGCTTGCGGGCATCGCCGCGGGAGAGCGGCGCGTGCAGCTCGATCGCCTCCCGCACCTGCTCCCCCGCGGTCACCACCGGGTTGAGACTGGTCATCGGCTCCTGGAAGATCATGCCGATGCGGGCCCCGCGCAGGGCGCGCATCTCGGGCACCGGCAGCGAGAGGAGGTCGCGGCCCTCGAAGGCGATGCGGCTGCCGGCCTCGATGCGGCCGGGCTTGGGCACGAGCCGCATGACGGCGAGCGCGCTCATGGATTTGCCGCAGCCCGACTCGCCCACCAGTGCCAGCGTCTCGCCCGGCGCGATGGAAAGGCTCACGCGGTCGACCACGCGCATGCGCTCGCCGGCCGCCGCGCCCGGAAAGGAGATGCTGAGGCCCTCGACGGCGAGCAGGGCGGCGGCGCTCATAGCTCCTCCCTGTGCGTGCGCGGATCGACGATGTCGCGCAGGGCGTCGGCGATGAGATTGACGGCCAGCACCAGCGCGAACAGCGCCACCGACGCGCCGGCGAGGTTCCACCACACGATGGGCGTGCGGGAGAGCTCGTTGCGCGCCTGGTCGATCATCTGTCCCCAGCTGCCGTCCAGGCCGATGCCGAGATAGGACAGGATGGTTTCCGACAGCACCAGGGCGGTGAAGGTGAGCGCGAAGGTGATGATGACGAGGTGGGCGAGGTTGGGCAGGATGTGGCGGCGGATGATGGCGCCGTCGGAGACGCCGAGCGCGCGGGCGGCGGCGACGAAGTCGGCTTCGCGCAGCTTCAGCGTCTCGCCGCGGGCGATGCGGCAGAAGTGCACCCAGCCGGTGACGCCGAGCGCCACGCACACCTGCACCGTGCCCTTGCCCAGCACCATGATGAGGGCGATCAGCAGCAGCAGCGAGGGTACCGAGGCGAGCACCGTCATGGCGAAGAACACGCCGTCGTCGATGCGTCCGCCCCAGTAGCCGGCCGAGACGCCGAACAGCAGGGCGATGGGAATGACGACGAGGCTGGTGAGCCCGCCGATCAGCAGGGCCACGCGCACGCCCTTGAGCGTGCGGTAGACCACGTCGCGACCCAGCAGATCGGTGCCGAGCAGGTGCTTGCCCGGGTGAGCGAGCGGCTGGCCGCCGTAGAACGAGACGCGGGCGAGGGGGGCCGAATAGCTCGCCTCCCTGAAGGTCTCGGGCTGGAAGATGCGGTCGATGATGGTGCGCGGCTTGCCCGAGGTCAGCGCGTTGGCCTCGCTCGCCGGGTCGATCCAGGCGATGGAGTCGAGCAGGGCGATCGCCACGTAGACGCCGACGGTCAGCACCGCCAGCCGCCGGCGGCGCCACAGCGCCAGGGTGTTCTCCCGCCAGAAGCGGTCCTGCGCCACCCGGCGCCAGAGCCAGACCGCGCCCAGCGCGAGGAGGACGACGACGATGTTGGAGACCTGGTGCACCTCCCCCCTCCGCTCAGCCCAGCCGCACCCTGGGATCGGCGAGAGCATAGCTGATGTCGGTCAGGATCTGGCCCAGGATGAACAGCAGCGCGCCCAGGTAGACCATGGTGCGCAGGGTGGAGAAGTCGTTGCCCTGGATCGCCTCCACGGTGAGCGAGCCGAGGCCCGGTATGCCGAAGAACGACTCCAGCAGCAGGGCGCCGGTGAACAGGAAGGGAATGGCCATGACGATGTTGGTGAGGATCGGAATGAGGGCGTTGCGCAGCACGTGGGCCACCATGACGCGGGCGTCGCCGCAGCCCTTGGCGCGGGCCGTGCGCACGTAGTCGCGGCTCATCTCCTCGACGAAGATGGTGCGCAGGAAGCGCACGTCGGCGCCGATGCCGGCGACGACGCCGATCAGCACCGGCAGGGCGACGAAGCGCGCCGCCACGGACGGATCGGGGTCGAAGCCCGAGATCGGGAACCACTTGAGCAGCATGCCAACCAGGTATTGGCCGGCGATGATGTAGAGCAGCGCGGCGACGCTCATGGTGAGCATGCACAGCACGAGCACGGCGCGGTCGATGTAGGTCTCGCGGAAGAAGGCGACGAACAGCGCGAGGGCGACACCCGCCACCAGCCCCAGCACGAACAGCGGCACGGTCAGTGTGAGGCTGGGCCCCGCGCCCTGCCACAGCCGGCGCGAGATGGGCGAATCGTCGGCGTCGCTGCGGCCGAAGTCGAAGGTGAGCATGCGCCGGAAGTGCTCGGCGAGCAGCGTATCGGTGTAACGGCGCGCGTCCGATGCGGCGTAGGCGCGGTTGACGAACAGCGGCTTGTCGTAGCCGTGGTTGACCTTCCACTGCGCGTAGACCTCGGGCCGCGCCCGCTCGCCCACCGCCTTGCGGGCGATGTCGTCGGGGTCGGTGACGGCGAAGAACAGCACGAACAGCAGCAGCAGCACGCCGAGCACGGTGAGGGCGCCGTAGGCGACGCGGCGCACGAGATAGGCCAGCATCCTAGAGGCGCTCCCGATAGTAGGTGCGGATGGCCGGCACGGTGGCCGCCACGACCAGGATCAGGGCGAGATAGAGAGGCCAGCGCATCGGCGCGTTCCATTCCTCCTGCAGGCGCGCCCTGAGCTCGGGGCGCACGTCCTTGTACTTGTAGGCGGGATAGGAGATGCCCATCGGCTTGGAGTTGACGAGCCAGGCGTGGCTCAGGATGTAGTCCTCGCGGTGGTAGAGCTCGATCCACGGCCGCTCGCGCTCGAGGATCTCCAGCATGCGCCGGATGACGGCGGCGCGGCGCCCGTCGCTCGGCATGTCCTTCATCTCGCGGTAGAGGCGGTCGAACTCGGGGTCGCAGAAGTTGGCGGTGTTGGGGCCCCCGCTCTTGGAGCGCGCGCTCTGGCACTCGAGCAGGAACAGGAAGTTCTCGGGATCCGGGAAGTCGGCCACCCAGCCCCAGATGAAGATCTGGTAGGCGCCGCGGCGGATCTTGTCCTGGAACTGGTTATAGGTCGTGGCATTGATCTCCACGTCGAGGCCGATCTGGCGCCACGCCGAGGCGAGAAACTCGAACTGCAGGTTGGCCGCGGCGGTGGTGGCCGACGTGTCGAAGCTGATCCTCAGGCGCGTGTTGGTGGCGGGGTCGATGCCGTTGCGGTAGCCGGCCTCGGCCAGCAGCTGGCGGGCGCGCGCCACGTCGTGCTGGCGGAAGGGGTTCTTGTAGGCGGTGTCGTAGCCGAAGATGCCGGGCGGCAGCGGCGACTGGGCCGGCACGCCCCGGCCGTTGAGGAAGAGGTCGAGGTACTGGCGACTGTCGACGGCGAGGCTCATGGCCTGGCGCAGCTTGCGGCCGCGCTCGCCGGCGGGCGCCCCCACCACCTTGTCCTCCATGTTGAAGCCGACGTAGAAGATGGTGGGCTCCACCTCCTTGTCGAGCCGCATGCCGCGCGCGGCCATCGCCGGCGACAGACGGTCGCCCTGGATCACGGCATCGAAGCTCTCCTTGATGATGCCGCCGTCGTCGTAATAGCCCTGCAGGAACTTGTTGAAGCGCGGAATGTCCTCGCGCTCGCGTGAGAACTGGATGCGGTCGACGAACGGCATCAGGCGGCCGGCGTAGGCAGGGTCGAGCCGGCCCGCGGCCACGTCCGCCGGGTCGATCTCGCTCGGGAACACCGCGCCCGGCGCGTCGCGGTTGGCAGGCACATGCCCGTACCAGGCTTGGTTGCGCTCGAGCACCAGCCGGTACTGCTTGTCGTAGACGGCGAGCCGGTAGGGGCCGGTGCCCACCGTATGGTCGGCGAAGCTCGCCCGCCCTTCCTTGCCGTCGTAGAAGGCCACCGCCTCCCAGGCGACGGGGGCGGTGAAGGGCATGGCGAACCAGTAGAGGATCTGGGCGTTGGGCGAGGCGAGCACGATCTCGAGCTCGCGCGGCCCGTGCACGAGCACGCCGGCGATGCCGCCGGCCCGCGCATACTGCTCGTGGGCGGGCAGCCTGGCGAAGCCACGGTCGGCACGGCGCAGCTCCGCGAGCCGGCTGCCGAACTCGCCGAATCCCTGCACCTGCGCGAAGCTGCTCACCACCGGGCTGTTGACGGCGGGATCGGCGAGGCGGGCGAGGGCGAAGGCGACGTCGGCCGCCACCACCTCCCGCGTGCGCCGGCCCTCGCCCCCCAGCGCGAAGCATGGGTCGTCGTGGAAGGTGATGCCGGGGCGCAGGCGGAAGCGATAGGACTGGCGGCCGTCGGCGAGCTGCCGGGGCTCAGGCACTGCCTCGGCGAGGCCGCCGATCAGCTGGTAGGGCCGCTTCAGGTAGTGGTACTCGAGCAGCGTGTCGTAGACATTGCCCGTGATGACGTGCTCGGCGGTGGTGTAGGCGACGGCCGGATCGAGCGTCTTGGGCGCCTCGCTGAAGGAGGAGTAGAGCACCGTCCGGTCCCGGTCCTCGTCCGGGTAGGGGTTGTTGGTGCAGCCGGCGGCGGCGAGGCATGCCGCCAGCGCAACGATCGCCAGGACCCGCAACAAAGCCACACCTCGCAGCAACCCCTGCTCCGAGCTTACCCGCATTCGCGCGTCTGTCATACGGGGGCTGAGGGCCTTCGGGCGCGGCCGCCGCCCGGGCTCATGGCGTGGCTGCCGCGAAGCGGGCCAGCGCCTCCCGGTCGACCTCGATGCCGAGGCCCGGCCCCTCCGGCACGCGCACGATGCCGCCCGCGTGCTCGATGGGCTCGCGCAGCACCGCCTGGCGGAAGGGGTGCTCGGAGCGGTCGAACTCGAGCAGCGGCTCCTGCGGGGTGTGGCGCGGGGGATTGTGGGGCAGCACGGCGAGGAGCTGCAGCGCGGTGGCCAGCCCCACGCCCGTGCCCCATACGTGCGGCACGCAGCGCACGCCGAAGGCCGCCGCCATGTCCGCTACCTTCTTGGCCTCCGACAGGCCCCCCACGGCGCAGATGTCGGGCTGGGCGATGTCCACGGCCCGGGCCGCGAACACGTCGCGGAAGCCCCAGCGCGTGAACCAGGTCTCGCCGCCGGCGACGGGGATCGGCTGGCCGCGCCGCACCTCGGCGTAGCCGGCGAGGTCCTCGGGCACCACCGGCTCCTCCAGCCAGCCGATGCCGCAGTCGGCCACGCGCCGGCCCAGCTCGATGGCCTCCGCCACGTCGTAGCCGTGGTTGGCATCGAGCATCAGGCCCATTCTCGGGCCGAGCGCCTCGCGGCAGGCGCGGATCAGGTCGGCATCCTGCGCCACGCCGAAGCCGATCTTGAGCTTCACGGCCGGGAAGCCCTGGCGCGCGTAGCCCATCACCTCCTCGACGATGTAGCCCAGAGGATCGGCGGTGCCGCGCCGGTAGGTGCCGGTGGCATAGGCTGCGACCTGCCGCCGGATCGGCCCGCCCATCAGCACGTGCACCGGCGCGCCGTAGCGCTTGCCGCGGATGTCCCACAGCGCGATGTCGACGCCCGACAGGGCGGTGATGGTGAGCCCGCGCTGGCCCTGGTCACGGAAGCGGTCGTAGAGGCGCATCCACAGCGCGTCGCAGGCGAGGGCGTCGGCGCCCAGGAGGTGGGGCCGGAACGCGGCGACGATTGCCGCATTGAGCGTCGCCGGCCCGAAGCACTCGCCCCAGCCCACCGTGCCGTCCTCGCAGGCGATCTCGACCAGACAGGCCGTGCGCACGGACGTGGAGTTGAAGGACCAGGCGAAGGGCTCGCTGAGCGGCGCTTCCAGCACGTGCGTTCTCACCTCGGCGATGCGCATGGCGGCTCCTGCGGGACGGCGGCTGTTGCTCGCCGCAGCCACCGATAGCACGGCCGTCGCGGGCGCGGCAGCCGTGGCCCCTGCCCTGCATTCCCGCTGGCCCAGACCCGAGGAAATGCTAGATTGACGCGAGCCTTGCCGCGCGTGTGTCCTCGACGCCGCCGTCCAGCCAGATCCAGCCGGTAAACCCGCGATGCCGCATCTTTCAACCGACGATGGCGTCAAGCTCTACTACGAGGAGACGGGCACCGGCACGCCGGTGGTGTTCGTGCACGAGTTCGCCGGCGACTACCGCAGCTGGGAGCCGCAGGTGCGCTATTTCTCGCGCCGCTACCGCTGCATCACCTTCAACGCGCGCGGCTGGCAGCCCTCGGAGGTGCCCGAGAACGTCGCCCGCTACTCCCAGGCGCGGGCCTGCGACGACATCCGCTGCGTGCTCGACCACTTCAAGATCGACCGCGCCCACATCGTCGGCCTGTCGATGGGCGGGCTCGCCACCCTGCACTTCGGGCTCACCTATCCCACCCGCGCGCGCTCGCTGCTGGTGGCCGGGGCGGGCTACGGCTCGGAGCGGGGGGAGCGCGAGAAGTTCCGCACCGAGGCCGTGACCATCGCCGCGCGCCTGGAGAAGGAGGGCATGGCGGCCTTCGCCGAGGCCTACGCCTACGGCCCCACCCGGGTGCAGTTCGAGAACAAGGACCCGCGCGGCTTCGCCGAGTTCAAGCGGCAGCTCGCCGAGCACTCGGCCAAAGGCGCGGCCTGCACCCAGCTCGGCGTCCAGCGCGAGCGTCCCTCCGTGTTCGACCTCGAGGAGGGCCTGCGCAAGCTCACCGTGCCGATGCTGGTCGTCACCGGCGACGAGGACTGGCCGTGCCTCCTGCCCGGGGTGTTCATCAAGCGCACGTGCCCCTCGGCCGCCCTGCTCGTGGTGCCCAACAGCGGCCACACCATCAACATCGAGGAGCCCGGCTTCTTCAACGCCGCGCTCGCCGACTTCCTGGCGCAGGTGGACGCCGGCCGCTGGCCCCTGCGCGACCCGCGCGCGGTGAGCGACAGCATCACCGGCATCACCAGGTAGTGTCGAGGAGCCGAGGGGCGTATCGGGACCATGAAGGACGCGCAGGCGCCGGCGGGGCCGGTCGAGCGGATCGGCCGCATCGCCGGGCTCATCGAGGGCGCCGCGGCGGCGAGCGAGGCGGCCGGCCAGCTTACGGCCGAGGTGGTCGACGCGCTCCACGCGCAGAGGCTCTTTCGCCTGCTGCTGCCCGCCGCCTACGGCGGGGAGGAGGTCGATCTCGCCACCTGGTTCCGGGCCATGGAGGCGCTTGCCAAGCTCGACGCCAGCGCCGCCTGGTGCGTCGGCCAGATCAACGGCTGCGCCGCGGCGTCCGCGGCCCTGGAGCCGGCCATCGCCCACGAGATCTGGGGCGGCGCGCGCTCGGCGCTCAGCTGGGGCCCGCCGGTGGCCTCGCGCGCCGAGGAGGTGGACGGCGGCCATCGCCTCACCGGCGAGTGGATGATGTCGAGCGGCAGCCGGCACGCCACCTGGATCGGCCTGATGGCGCCGGTGGTGGATCGCAGCGGCGCGCCCGTGCCGCTGCCCACGGGCGTCACCACGCGCATCTTCCTGGTGCCGGTCGAGGCCGTCACCTTCATCGACAACTGGCAGGTGGTGGGCCTGAGAGCCACCAACAGCGGCGGCTTCAAGGTCGATGGGCGCTTCGTGCCGGATGGCTACTCGCTCGCCCGCGAGCACCTGGCCGACGTGAGGCTGCCCGGCCCGCTCTACAAGTTCCCCCTCAACAGCCTGTTCGCCATCGGCTTCTCGGCCGTGGCGCTGGGCATTGCCCGCTCGATGCTGGACGCGGTGCTGGCGCTGGCCAGGGAGAAGACGCCGCGGCTGGCCAAGACCTCGCTGCGTGACAACCACCACGTGCAGTTCCAGATCGGCGAGGCGGAGGCGCGCCTGCGCTCGGCGCGCGGCTTCGTGGAGAGCACGGCCGCCGGCGTCTGGCAGGAGGTGGCCGCCTCGGGGCAGCTCACGGTGCCCCGGCGCATCGACATCCGCATGGCGTCGACCTTCGCCATCCACGAGGCGGTGGCCGTGGCCGACGCCGCCTGGCAGATCGCCGGCGCCAGTGCCATCTTCAACTCGGGGGCCTTTGAGCGGCGCCTGCGCGACATCCGCACCCTCATGCAGCAGGCGCAGGGGCGCAAGTCGCACCTGCAGGACGCGGGCGCCTATCTGCTCGGGCTGCCGCCCAACTTCGCCTTCGCCTGAGCCTCAGTTGCAGCGCACCAGCTCGTTGCGTCCGGCGCCGAAGCACAGCTTCTGGCCGCTCCTGGGGTTCGACGGCGGCTCGCCGTAGCGCTCGCGGGCGGGCCGGTGCTGCTGGCGGGGCTCCTCGCGCCGTTCGGCCCGCGCCGGCCGCACCTTGGCCACGCAGCGTCCGTTGACGAGGCGCTCGTCGTCATCGCACACGGGCGGGCAGATGCGCCCGCGCGCGGCCGTGGCCGCGTCGAGCACGGCGATGCTCGGCTCCTCGCCGTCGACGCCGAGGCGCACGTGCTTGAGGAACGATTTGACCGCGGCGCGGCTCTTGTCGCCCCACACGCCGTCGGCTTCGCCGCCGAAGCAGCCAATGCGCCTAAGCTCCCGCTGCAGCGCGCGCACGAGCTCGACGTTCTGCGCCGGGGCCGGCTGACCGGCGCCGGCGGCCGGCGGCGGCGGTTGCGGAGGCGGATCGACAGCGGCGGCGCGCGGCGGCGGCTCCTCCTTGGGCGGGTCGGTGGCGGCCGGCGGGGGAGGCGGCTCGCGCGGCTCCGTGCGCAGGGCGGCGAGGCGCTGGCGGGCAAGGTCGGCGTAGCGGCCGTTGGGGTAGAGATTGAGGTAGCTCTGCAGCCGCACCGGGTCGTCGCTGTCGGCCACCGCGGTCCACACCTTGGTCTCGACCTCCTCGTCCGGCACGGCCGTCCTCTCGGGCGCACCGGCGCCTGCGGGTGGCGACGGCGGAGCGGGCGCAGTGACATTGTCGGGCGCGGGGCCGGCCGATCGCGCCGGCGCCGGAGGCTCGGGCTGGGTTGCAGGCTGGGGCGGCGCGGCGGCCTGGGCCGGGAGGGGCGCGGCCGGCGGGTCGCTCCGCGGCGCCGCGGCTGGCGGGGGCTCGCTTCTCGGAGCCGGACGGGGCGGCTCGGGCGCCGCTGCCACTCGCGGCGGCTCGGCCGACCGCGGCTGAGCCTTCGCCACATCGGGCGTCGGCGTCACCAGCTTGTCGAGCGCCTGGCGCGGCTGGGTCGACTGCGGCACGCGATAGAGGAAGGCTGCGGCGCCCGCTATCACGACCGCGACGACCAGAGTGATGACCGCTGCCCGCGACTCACCGCTGGGCGGCGGCGGGGTCTTGGCGCCGCTCTTGTCCGCCAGCGCCTCGTCCGCCGGTGTCTTGCGCTCCATCATGGCAGACGCTGCCTTCTCCCGCTCGAAGGCGGATTTTAGGCGGCCCTGGCGCCAGCACAAGGCAGGCGGCGCACAATATTTGCCGCTCGCCGCGGCCGGGGGGCGCTGGCCTGAGGCCGCCCGACGCGTCTCAGGGCTCCCACACGCGGCTCGCATCGCCCGTGAACTCGGCGCTGCAAAACGTTCCGCCCTGGTAGAAATCACCGACAGGGTCGGGCTTTAGCTTGGCCTGCTCGGCGAAGGCGTGCTCGCGGAAGTCCTCGGCCCGGCCGGTCGGGCGGTAGCCGAAGGCATAGGCGCGGCTGTTGTCCCACCAGGTGCGCTCGTTGAAGGAGGCGCCGTAGAAGATCTCGAAGCGGATGTCGGGGTGCTCCAGGCCGATGCGCACGAGCTGCACAAGGTCCTCCGGCGAGAGCCAGATCGACAGGCGCCGCTTGTCGAGCGGCCGGTCGCCCAGGTTGCCGATCCTCAGGCACAGCACGCCGAGCCCGTGCTTGTCGGCATAGAGCGCGCCCAGCGCCTCGCCGAAAGCCTTGCTCACGCCGTAGCGGGAGTCCGGGCGCACGGTGACGTCGGGGCCGATGCGGGCATGGCGCGGATAGAAGCCGACGGCATGGTTGGAGGAGGCGAACACCACGCGCTTGACGCCCTTGCGCCGCGCCGCCTCGAACAGATTGTAGCAGCCGACGATGTTGGCCTGCAGGATCGTCTCCCACGGGCCCTCTACCGAGTGGCCGCCCAGATGAACAATGCCCTCCATGCCCTCGACCGCCTTCTCCACCTCCTCCAGGCGGGCGAGATCGGCCGGCACGAACGGCTCGTCGGCGCCGAGGTCGACGGGGCGGCGTATGTCGCTCAGCCGCAGCTCGGGATAGACCGGCTTCAGGAGCCTGCGCAGGCGCGTACCGATGTCGCCCGCCGCCCCGGTCAAGAGCACCCGCCTCATCGCTTGCCTCCTCGCTTCCGCCGGGTTGGTGCCGCTCCCGCCTGGCCCGCCAGCAGCTGCTGGCGCTCGGCGAGGCGGCGGTAGCGCTGCAGACTGCGCGTGAGGTGCGTGCGCATGGCCTTGCGCGCCTCGCTCGGCTGGCCGCTGCGGATCGCCGCGTGGATGCGGGCGTGCTCCTGCTGGATGCGCACGAGATAGCGGCGCTGCTCCTGCGGCGTGCCCACCATGACGCGGATGCTCTGGCGGGGGATGACGTGGCGGCCGAGAAACTCGAGCAGCTCGGCAAAGCGCGGGTTGCCGGAGGCCTCGGCGATGGCGCGGTGGAAGGCGAAGTCCTCGTTGACGGCGCCCTCGCCGCGGCCGATGGCGGCCTCGATGGCCTCCAGTGCGCGGCCGATGGGGGCGAGCCGCTCCGGCGTCGTGCGCTCTGCCGCCAGCGCCGCCGCCTCCACCTCCACCGCGAGCCTCAGCTCCATCACCTCCAGCACGTCCTCGATGGAGCTGAGCCCGTCGGGATCGATGCGGAAGGGAACGCGGCTGGCATCGGCGGCCACGAACGCTCCCGAGCCCTGGCGGGTGGTGACGAGGCCCTCCGCCCGCAGCGCCGCCACCGCCTCGCGCACCACCGTGCGGCTGACGCCCATCGCCGCCATCAGCTTGTGCTCGGTGGGCAGGCGCGCGCCCGGCCCCAGCCGGCCCGTGCGGATCTCCTCGGCGATGCGCGCCACCACCTCCCCGGTGAGATTGCGGGCGGGGCGCAGCGGCGCCAGCAGAGCCGGCTTGTCAGCGGCCGGCGCGGCGGCTAGGCTCATCGCTCGTCGGGTCATCGTACAAGTTCTAGAGCCGATGCGGCTGCCGTTCAACAGCCTCGCACGACGGCCCCCGCGCCGCTCGGCGCGAGCAAGGACAATCCTGAGGAGGACGCACATGGACATGGACAGGCGATCGGTGATGAGGCTCGGCCTCGCCGGGGTGGCGGCCGGGGCGATCGGCATCCGGCCGGCGCTGGCGCAGGCCAAGATGGTGCTCAAGGCCACCGACGTGCACCCGCTCGGCTATCCCACGGTGGAGGCTGTGGTGCGCATGGGCAAGAAGCTCGAGGCCGCCACCAACGGCCGGCTCAGCGTGCAGATGTACCCCTCCATGCAGCTCGGCGGCGAGAAGGAGATGATCGAGCAGGCGCAGGTGGGGGCGCTGGCCATGGCCCGCATCAGCGTCGGCCCCATGGGCCCGATCGTGCCGGAGCTCAACGTCTTCAACCTGCCCTTCATGTTCCGCGACGATCAGCACATGGAGAAGGTGATCGACGGGCCGATCGGCGACGAGATGCTCAAGAAGCTCACCGATTCCAATGCCAACCTGGTCGGCCTGTGCTGGATGAACGCCGGCACCCGCAACGTCTACAACTCCAAGAAGCCGATCAAGACCGTGGAGGACCTCAAGGGCCTCAAGATCCGCATGATGGGCAATCCCGTCTTCGTCGACACCATGAACGCGCTCGGCGGCAACGGCATCTCGATGGGCTTCGACCAGCTCATCAACGCGCTGCAGACCGGCGTGGTGGACGGCGCCGAGAACAACTACCCCACCTATGAGAGCGGCCAGCACTACCGCTACGCCAAGTACTACTCCAAGACCGGCCACCTCATGATCCCCGAGATCCTGGTGTTCTCCAAGAAGATCTGGGGCACGCTGTCCAAGGAGGACCAGGACCTCATCATGAAGCTCGCCAAGGAGGCGCAGCAGGAGGAGCGCAAGCTCTGGTACGAGCGCGAGAAGGAGTCGCTCAAGAAGATGATCGAGGCCGGGGCCATTGTGAACGAGGTCGAGAACAAGGCCGCGTTCCAGGCTGCCGTCAAGCCGGTGTGGGACAAGTACGGCGCCCAGTACGCCGACCTGATCAAGCGCATCCAGGACGTGAAGTAGCCTGGCGCGGTTCGCGAGCGGGGCCGGTCGCTCCTGTGCGGGCGCGCCGGCCCCTCGGTCTGTCGGGGGTGTCGCAATGCGAGCGCTCTACGTCCGGTGCATGGACGTCCTGCACCGGTTCTGCCTGGTGGTGGCGGGCCTCTGCCTCGTCGCCATCACCCTCATAATTCCGTGGGGCGTGTTCACCCGCTACGTCCTCAACAGCGCCTCGTCGTGGCCGGAGCCGGCCGCCGTGCTGCTGATGATCTGGTTCTCGTTCCTGGCCGCGGCGCTGTGCTACCGCGAGCACCTGCACATCGGCGTCGCCGTCATCCCCATGATGCTCAAGGGCAACCTGCGGCTGGCGGTGGGCTGGCTGGTCGAGGCCTGCATGATGGCCACCAACCTGTTCATGCTGTGGTGGGGCATCAAGCTGGTCGCCACCACCTGGCACCAGTCGATCTCCGACTTCCCGTGGTACTCGGTGGGCGCCTCCTATCTGCCCGTGCCGATCGGCGGGGCCATCACCGCGCTGTTCGTGATCGAGCGGCTGCTCACCTCCGACCTCTTCGCCGGGCCCGCGGCGGAGGGCGCCGCCCAGCTCGGCACCGAGTAGACGCGATGGACATCCTGATCCTGATCGGCGGTTTCGCGGTGCTGTGCCTCCTCGGCATGCCGGTGGCCTATGCGCTGGGGCTCGCCGCCATCCTCGCCGCCCTGTGGATCGACCTGCCGCTCGAGGCGGTCATGCTCAAGACCTCGGACGGCATGGACGATTTCGCCCTGCTGGCGATCCCGTTCTTCATCCTGGCCGGCGGCATCATGGCCGAGGGCGGCATGGCCGAGCGCCTCGTCAACCTCGCCAAGGTGTTCGTGGGCTTCCTGCGCGGCGGCCTGGCGCTCGTCAACATCCTCGCCTCCACCTTCTTCGGCTGCATCTCGGGCTCCTCGGTGGCCGACACCGCCTCGATCGGCTCGGTGATGATCCCGCAGATGGTCAAGAACGGCTATCCGCGCCTGTTCGCCGTCAACGTCACCATCGCCGGGTCGCTGCAGCCGCTGCTCATCCCGCCCTCGCACAACGCGGTGATCTACTCGCTGGCCGCCGGCGGCACCATCTCGGTCGCCCACCTGTTCATGGCCGGCGTCATCCCCGGCCTCCTGCTTGGACTGTCGCTGATGGCGCTGTGCTTCTACATCGCCCACCGCGACAACTTCCCCAAGGGCGAGCCGATTCCGCTGCGGCGGGCGCTGCGCATCCTCGTCGAGGCGTTCTGGGGTCTGCTCACCGTCTTCATCATCATCGGCGGCATTCTGTCGGGCGTGTTCACGCCCACCGAGTCGGCGGCGGTGGCCTGCGTCTACTCGTTCCTCGTCACCATGTTCATCTACCGCGACTACAAGTGGAGCGAGCTGCCGCTGCTGGTCGCGCGCGTGGTGCGCACGGTGGGCATGGTGATGATCATGATCGGCTTCTCGGTGGCGTTCGGCTACCTGATGGCGATCATGCAGGTGCCGGGCAAGGTGACCCAGTTCTTCCTCACCGTTGCCAGCGACAAGTACACCTTCCTCCTGCTCGTCAACATCCTGCTGCTGGTGCTCGGCACCTTCATGGACCTGGCGCCGATGCTGCTCATCTGCACGCCGATCTTCCTGCCGGTCATCAAGACCTTCGGCATCGATCCCGTGCACTTCGGCATGATCATGATCCTCAACCTCGGCATCGGCCTGCTGACGCCGCCGGTGGGGCCGACGCTGGTGGTGGGCTGCGCCATCGGCAAGGTCACCATGGAGGCGGTGTCGCGCTCCATCATGGTCTTCTACGTGCCCATGCTGATCGTGCTGGGGCTGGTCACCTACATCCCGGCGCTGTCGCTGTGGCTGCCGTCCGTGCTGCTCAAGTAGGGGGAGGCGGCTATGGCCTCGATGGGTGAGCTGCGCTATCGTCCGCCCCTCGGCCCGCCGGGGTGATGCTCGCAGGATCGCCGCGCAGGAACGCGACCAAAGCAGGAGGAAACCGACCCATGCAACGCAGAGAAGTGCTCGCCGGCCTGTGCGCCGCCGCCGTCGCCCTGGGCGCCGGCCTTTCCGGCGCTGCGCAGGCGCAGGCGCCGATCACGCTCAACGGCGCCGTGCAGTTCAACGACGACCACGCCTTCACCAAGGCGCTCGTCAGGTTCGAGGAGCTGGTCAAGAAGTATTACGGCAAGCCGATCAACTTCAACCTGCACAAGAACTCCTCGCTCGGGCTCGAGAAGCAGTATTTCGAGTACATGGCCCAGGGCAAGGCGGTCGACTACGCCATCGTCTCGCCGGCCCACATGTCGACCTTCTCCAAGGCCGCGCCGTTCATCGACGCCCCGTTCCTGTTCCGCGACCTCGACCACTGGAACAAGGTGCTCGACGCCGACCTCCTGAAGCCGGTGGCCGACGAGATCGCGCAGAAGGCGGACGTGATGCTGATCGGCTATGCCGGCGGCGGCATCCGCAACATCTTCATCAACAAGCCGATGGGCTCGCTGGCCGAGATCAAGGGCCTCAAGGTGCGCGTGCAGGGCGCCCCGATCTGGTCCAGGACCTTCCAGGCGGCAGGCATGGCGCCGACCGTGATCGCCTACAACGAGGTCTACAACGCCATCCAGAACGGCGTCATCCAGGCCGGCGAGAACGAGGCGGCGGGCGTGGAATCGATGAAGTTCTACGAGGTGGCGCCCCATCTCGCCATGACCCAGCACGCCATCACCATCCGTCCGCTGTGCTTCTCCGGCAAGACCTTCAAGGCGCTTCCCGCCGACCTGCAGGCGGCGATCCTCAAGGCCGGCAAGGAGGCGGGCGCCTACGGCCGCCAGATCGAGTCCTCGGAGGACGAGCAGAAGCTGGTGGCCATGGAGAAGGCCGGCAAGCTCAAGCGCGTCCCCTTCAAGGACCGCGCCGAGATGGAGAAGCTGGTGGCGCCGGTGATGGCCGCCTACGCCAAGGAGATCGGGGCGGAGGAGATCTACAACAAGATCGCCGCGCTCAAGTGACCAAGGGGCGGCCAGCTCCCTCTCCCCGCCTGCGGGGAGAGGGTCGGGGTGAGGGGCGGCCGCAGGCGCCGCTGCTGGTGGCTGCCTCTCGCCCTAACCCTCTCCCCATGCCGGAAGAGGCATGGGGAGTGGCGACGTGAGCCTCTGGCGCCGCTTCACCGCCTTCTACGCCGCCCTGCTGTCGTGGCTGCTGGCGCTGTCGGTGGCCATCCTCGTGATCCCGGTCAGCTTGCAGATCTTCTCCCGCTACACGGCGCTCATCCCCTCCTACATCTGGACCGAGGAGATGGCCCGCTTCCTGTTCATCTGGACCATCATGATCGGGGCGATGATCGGCGTGCGCGAGTCGACCCACTTCGAGGTCGACATCTGGCCGCGCCTGCCGGCGCGCGGGGAGGCCCTCGTGCGGCTCCTGGGCCGGCTCGGGGTGCTGGCGGCGGCGGTGGTGTTCGTCTCGGCCGGCATCCAGTTCACACAGTTCGCCTGGCACCGCATCTCCGAGCTGGCCGAGCTGCCGCTGTGGCTCATCCACGTCGCCTGGCCCGTCACCGGGGTCACCTGGCTCGTGTTCCTCGGCGAGCAGGTGCTCGACGACCTCAAGGTGCTCGCGGGGAGAGGCGCATGACGGGAGCCGTGCTGTCGCCGGGGCTGGCGGCGATGATCCTGTTCGGCCTGTTCTTCCTGCTCATGTTCCTGCGCGTGCCGGTGGCGTTCGCGCTCGGCCTCGCCTGCCTGCCGATCCTTGCCATCGAGCCGCGGCTCGACACCATGACGCTGATGCAGGAGACCTTCAACGCCTACAACTCCTTCATCCTGCTCGCCGTCCCCTTCTTCCTGCTCACCGCCAACCTGATGAACGTGGGCGGCACCACCGACCGCTTGATGCGGCTCTCCCGCGCCATGGTCGGCCACTTTCCCGGCGGGCTTGCCCAAATCAACGTGGTGCTGTCGATCTTCTTCGCCGGCATCTCGGGCTCCTCCACCGCCGATGCCGCCAGCCAGTCCAAGATCTTCATCGAGGCGCAGACCAAGGAGGGCTACGACCTGTCGTTCTCGGTGGCGATCACGGCGGTGTCGGCGGTGCTCGCCGTCATCATCCCGCCCTCGATCCTCATGATCGTGTGGGGCGGCCTCCTCACGGTGTCGATCGGCGCCCTGTTCCTGGCCGGCATCCTGCCCGGCCTGCTCATCGGCCTCGCCCAGATGGCCACCGTCCACGCCTACGCCAAGGCGCGCGGCTATCCCACCTACGCGCGCTCCACCTGGCGCGAGTTCCTCTGCGCCTCCTGGGTGGCGATCCCCGCGCTGATGACGCCCGGCATCATCATCGGCGGCAAGATCTTCGGCTGGTTCACGGCGACCGAGTCGGCCTGCATCGCCGTGCTCTATGCCGGCGTGCTCTCGCTCCTCGTCTACCGCGAGATGGACATGAAGGGGCTCTACCGGGCGCTCCTCGACACCGGCAAGCTCGCCGGCATCGCCCTCTTCTGCGTCGGCACCGCCTCCACCTTCGGCTGGCTGCTCGCCTACTACAAGATCCCCGAGGCGGTTCTGTCGGGCGTGTCCGCCTGGGGCATGGGCTTTGCCGCCACCGGCTTCTTCATCGCCGCCGTGTTCCTGATGGTGGGCTGCTTCCTCGACGCCATTCCCGCCATCATCATCTGCGCGCCGATCCTGGAGCCGCTCGCCAAGGGCGTCGGCATGGACCCAGTGCACTTCGCCATGATCGGCATCGTGTCGCTGGCCTTCGGCCTCGTCACCCCGCCCTACGGGCTGTGCCTGATGATCGCCTGCTCGATCGCCGGCATCCGCATCCGCGAGGCGCTCAAGGACACCGCCATCATGCTCCTGCCCATGTTCCTGGTGCTGGGGCTGGTGATCGTCTGGCCCAAGGTGTCGCTGTTGCTGCCGAGCCTCATCTCCCCCGAGTTCCTGCGCTGATGCGCCGGACGCGCCCGTCGCGGCGCGCGGCTACGGCGCCCCGGCGGCCAAGCGCCGCGGCAGCACGCCCAGCAGCGGGGCGACGCGCTCCACGATGCGGGCGGTGGTGGGCGCGGCGTTGAGGCCGGCGGTGACGTGGTCGCCCCGCCCCTCGCCGGTGTGCGGCTCGAACAGCATCACCAGCACCAGATACCTGGGCGCATCCATGGGGAAGGCGCCGACGAAGGAGGAGATGACGCTGCCGGCCTGGTAGCCGCCGCGCCCTGGGATCTCGGCGGTGCCGGTCTTGCCACCCACGCGGTAGCCCTGGGCCTCCGCCCGCCGGCCGGTGCCCGCCGCATGCGTCACGTTGAGGCGCATGAGCTCGCGCAGGGCGGCGCTGGTGGCGGGCGACACCACCCGCACTCCCTCCCCGCGCGGCGCCGCGCCGGCCACGAGCGTCGGGGCGACCCGCCGGCCGCCGTTGACGAGGGCGGCCATCGCGGCCGCGAACTGGAGCGGCGCCACCGCGAGCCCGTGGCCGTAGGCGACGGTGATGGTCTCCGCCCGTCCCCACTGCCTCGGCAGGATCGGCGCGGCCACCGGGCCGGCTTGCGTGCGCATCGCCTCGGCGAGCCCCATGCGCGCCAGGAACGCCTGCTGGCGCTCGGCCCCCGCCGCCACCGCCAGCATGCCGGCGCCGACGTTGGAGGAGTAAAGGAAGATCTCGCGCACGCTGAGCGGGCGGCCCTGCGGGTAGGGGTCCTTGATGGTGTGGGGGCCGGCGGCCAGGCCCTCGCGCACGTCGAGCACGGTGTCGAGGCTCGCCGTGCCCGTCTCCAGCGCCATGGCCACGGTGATGGCCTTGAAGATCGAGCCCAGCTCGTAGCTGCCGCCGGCCAAGCGGTCGGTGCGCGTCTGGTCGAGCCAGTCGGCGGGCCGCGCCGGATCGGCCTCGGGCAGCGACGCGGCAGCGGCCACCTCGCCCGAGTCGACGTCGAGCACCAGGCCGGCGGCGGCGCCGGCGCCGTAGCGCGCGCAGGCCTGCTTGAGCTCCTCGGCGAGCGCGTGCTGGGCGCCGATGTCGAGGGCGAGCCGCAGCGGCGGCCGCGCGCTGCGGGCGGGTCCCTGCACGGCCTCCACCTGGCCGGTCTCGTCGAGCATGCGCTCGATGCCGGCGAGCCCCTTGTTGTCGGTGTTGACGGTGCCCACGATGTGGCCTGCGAGCGCGCCCAGCGGATAGGCGCGCTTGAGCTCGGTGCGGAAGGCGAGCCCGGGCAGGCCCAGGTCGTGCACCCGCTGGGCCTGGCGCGGGGAGAGGCCGCGCGCCACCCAGGCGAAACGGCGGCTGCGCTCGCCCAGCGCCCGGCGCAGTTCGCCGGCATCGAGCCCGGGCAGGGCCGCCCCGAGCTTCTCCACGGTCTCGTCGAGGTCGAGCACCTGATGGGGGTCGGCGTAGAGGGAGTGAACCGGCACATCGGTGGCAAGGAGGCGCCCGGCCCGGTCGACGATGTCCGGCCGCGCCCAGGTGCGCGCCAGCGGCTCGGCCAGCGTCGCCCGCATCTCCGGCGCGCCCCGGACGGCGAGGCGCACGAGCTGGCCGGCGACGGCGGCGGCGGCGACCAGCACGGCCATCCCAGCGGCCAGAGTGCGCCGGCGCAGGTGCAGGGCGTCGGCCGCCTCGCGGGCGCTGCTGCCGCCGGGAAGCCTGACGGGGACGGGCGCGACCGGCATGGCCCTCACCTGCCGGCGTCGGGGCGCGCTGCGGCGGCGGGCTCGTTCTGCTCGCCCGCCTCCGCGCGCAGGTACTGGCCGGCGGTGATGGGCGCCAGCCCCAGCATCCGCGCCAGCGGCTCGATCCGCTCGGGCCGCGCCAGATGCGCACGCTCGGCGAGCAGCACCTGCACGTCGCTCTCCACCCTCTCCAGCGCTCGCTCCTGGCGCTGCACGCGCGCCTCGAGCCGGCGCGTGTCGTACTTGAGTGCATAGAGCGCGAAGGCGGCGGCCAGTGTCGCCGAGATCAGGAGCCACGTGACGGTGCGATGCATGGCCCACTCCGGCTGGCGGGCGCCTCACGCCCCGAGGCGCGGGAACGGGAGATCGCCCATGTCCGCCTCCCAGGCCGGCGCCGCGGTGCGCACGGCCGCCCGCAGGCGCGCCGATCGCGCCCGCGGATTGGCGGCGGTCTCCTCTGCGCTCGGGCTTACCGGGCGTTGGTTAACAAGGCGGAAACTCGGCGCGCGCGGGGCGGCCTGGGGCGGCAGGTGGCGCGAGCCGCCCTCGGGCGGCAGCGCCCGCTCCCGCAGGAACTGCTTGACCAGCCGGTCCTCGAGCGAATGGAAGGTCACCACCGCCAGCCGGCCTTCCGGCGCCAGCGTGCGCTCCGCCGCCGCGAGCGCGCCGGCCAGCTCGGCCAGCTCGTCGTTGACGTAGATGCGCAGCGCCTGGAACGTGCGTGTGGCGGCGTGACGGCCGGCGATGCGCTCGCGCCCGAGCACGCGGGCGACGAGGCTCGCAAGCTCGCCGGTGCGGGTGAAGGGCCTGTGGCGGCGCTGCGCGGCGATGGCGCGGGCGATGGCCCGCGCGCTGCGCTCCTCGCCGAGGCGATGGAGGATGTCGGCGAGCCGCCCCTCCTCGGCGGTGTTGACCACGTCGGCGGCGCTGGGGCCCTGTCGCGACATGCGCATGTCGAGCGGGCCGTCGGCCTGGAAGGAGAAGCCGCGCTCGGGGTCGTCGAGCTGCATGGAGGAGACGCCGACGTCGAGGACGATGCCGTGGGCTGGCAGGAAGCCCACCCTGCGCGCGATGCTCTCCAGCTCGCCGAAGCGGCCCTCAGCCAGCGTCAGCCTGCCCCGGTGGCGCTCCGCCAGGGCCGCGCCGGCGGCAATGGCGGCGGGGTCGCGGTCGATGCCCAGCACGCGCGCGCCCGGGGCGGCGGCCAGGATCGCCTCGGCATAGCCGCCGGCGCCGAAGGTGGCGTCAATGTAGGCTTCGCCGGGTCTCGGCTGCAGGGCCTGCAGCATCTGGGGAAGTAGCACGGGAACATGGCGCATCGTCCCTCTCGGGGCACCCTCGGCCGAAGGGGCGCCTCGCGTCGCCATTATTCCCGTGCTCCTCCCTCTCCGCCTCCGTCCCCCTGAGCGAGGCGGGCCCCCGCGCCGAATAGCCGGCGGTGGTCGTGAACTTTCTCGCGGGCGCGGGCGCGCCGCTCCTCGAAGCGCGCGGGCTCCCACATCTGGAACTTGGTGCCGAGACCCACGAATGTGACCTGGGTGGTGAGGCCGGCATGGGCCCGCAGGGCCTCGGGAAGCACGATGCGCCCGTCCTGGTCGAGGGCGAGGATGTGCACATCGCCATAGAGCGCGACAGACAGCTCGTCCCGCTCGTCCGAATAATCAGGCAGGCCCTCAAGAAGCCCGTCGATCTTCTTCGCAAGGCTCTGGCCGCCTGCATCGAGCGCCGGAGCGTCGAGCGAAGGGTAGCAATAGATGCCGCCGGCGCCGCCGACCATGTAGCCGTCGCGCTCCAGCACGGCGCGGAAGGACGCCGGCACCGAGACCCGACCCTTGGCGTCGATCTTGTTGATGTATGTCGAGACAAAGCGGTCCATCCCTTTGCACTCGAGCCTTCCCTGCTACGCCGGGTCTTCGCGCCCGGGGCCGGGCCGCTTGGGCTGACGATCCCCTGGTGGGCATGGCCGGGATCGCATGGTATTTCATGGGAGTCAATGGGCAAGCGGCGCGTCCATGTGGGCAGCCCCAGTCCGACACCGGCCGTTGCGCATCTGCCACAGGAGGCCGTCGGGGATCGCGGCCGCCGAGCCTCAGCGCGCCGCCCCGCCGCCCTCGCCCACCACCACGAACGGCGCCCAGTAGCCGGGGGGATGGCCGGCCGCGATCAGCTCCAGCATCGAGCGCCGGAAGGCATCGGCGCGGCCGATACCGGGGTTGGCGGCAAGCCCGGCGAAGGTGCGCGTGGTGAGCTCGGTGGCGGCCGTGGAGTAGACCGCCCAGTGCGAGACCAGAAGCGCCCGCGCTCCCGCGTAGAAGAAGGCCCGGGCGAGGCCCGAGAGCGCCTCGGCCCCCTCGGCGCCTCCCGCTGCCGTATTACATGCCGACAGCACGACCCAGTCGGCGTTGAGCTGCAGGGTGGCGATCTCGGAGGCGGTGAGCAGGCCGTCGTCGGCCTCGCTCGGCACGTCGGGAGGCGTGAGCACTAGCGCCGGCTCGGCGAGGCCCGAGAGGTCGCCCGCCACCAGCCCGTGGGTGGCGAAATGGATGATCCGGTACTGGTCGAGGCGGGTCCCCTTGAGCCTGGTCTCGGTCGCCGCCTCGCGCAGGTTGATGGCGTCGGACGGAGCGCCCAGCATCTGGGCGATGGTGCGCAGCTCCTCTGCCGTCTCGGGCAGCGGCGTGAGCTCGCGCACCGCGCGCACATCGGCGAGACCGTTGCGGTAGTAGCCGGCCGGACGCGCCGCGAGCCGCTTGCGGCCGCTGCGCTGGCGATCGGCGGGATCGGGACCCTCGAGCACCGGGTCGCCCATGCCGAAGAACGGGCGCGCCGCCGGGCCGCCGCCCGGCAGCGCGCGCAGCGCCGCCAGCGCCGGCACGGACGGCAGCACGCTCAGCGCATGCCGCTTGATGAGCCAGGCCGCCTCGCGCAGGGCGGCGGGCGTTCCGGCGGCGGGCGGGGGTGCCGTCAGCAGCACCTGGAAGGGCAGGCTGGTGAGCGCTCCGGTCGGCACCACGATGAGATGGCGCTTGCCGGCGAGGCTGCCGGCCACCGGGCCCAGCACCAGCCGGTAGAGCGCGTGCGCACGCGCCAGGTCGAAGCCCTGGACCACGCCGGCGCGGCTGCCCTCGCTGCCCTCCGCGTCCTGCTGCGCCAGCGGGTCGAGGCCCCGCCGGAGCGCCTCGACGTGCTCGGCGAGCTCTCGCGCGCCGGCCTCGATCTCGGCCCACTCGGCACCCTCGCGCGTCACCGCCCACACATAGCTTCGCGACGAGCCCACCAGGACGGCGACGAGGCCCTCGTCTGGCCGCAGCAACGCCTTGACTTGGTCGAGCGCCAGCGGCTCGGGGTCGGCCAGCGCCACGTAGGCGGGAAAGGCCGCAACGATTGCGGCCCGCGCGTCCTTCACCGCGCGCTCGGTGCGGTCCATGTCGTCGCGCAGCGCGGTGCGGCGCGCCGTGAACTCGGCATAGCCCGGCAGCGCCCGCTCCGCCGCCTCCATGCGGCGATGAATGGCCATGATCTCGCCGGCCCCGGCGGCGGCGGCCTGCGATGCCTTGGCGAGCTCGGCGCTGAGCGCCTGGCGCTCCTTGTCGGCCGCCTCGCAGCCCGCCTTCCTTTGCCCGGGCGGGCAGCGCTGCAGGTGCGCCTGGAGCTCCTGGGCCAGCTCGCGCTGGCGCCCGACGGCGGGGTTGCGGGCGTTGGCGGCGCTGGCGGCGCGGAACTCCTCGAGCGCGGCGCTGTAGGCCTTGTCGGCCTTCTGCACCTGGTGCCAGTCGGCGAGCAGCTTCTGGTCGTCGCCGTTGAGGCGCAGGATGCGCTCGGAGAGGTCCTGCATGCGGCGAATGCGGCGGCCGAGGTCGGTGTCGCGGGCCCCGAGCCGCGCCGTCATCTTGGCGAGCGCGGAGGCGGCCGAGGTGTTCCAGGCCTGCTGGCCGGCGCGGAAGGTCTCCTCGAGCAGCGCGGCGCGATCGGCCTCCGCCGCCGGCCGCGTCTGCCAGGCGGCGCGGCAGAGCCCGACGAAGGTGTCGCGATAGCGCCTGATCTCGTCCTCCACGATCGACTTGACGACGGTCTGGGAGGTGTCCTGCGCGGTCAGCAGCCGGATCGCCTCGCGGTAAGAGGCGAGCGCCCTGCCCCACTCGCCCCGGGCGAGCGCCACGTCGCCGAGGTTGGAGTGGCCGCTCGCCGAATAGGCGTGGTTGGGCCCGACCAGGGCCTGCTTCAGCCTCAGGGCCCGCTGGAAGATCGGCTCGGCCGCGTCCGGCCGGCCCTGCTTGACGTGGATGCCGCCGAGCTTCTCGAGCGCCTCGGCCACGCTCGGGCCGTCGACGCCATAGACCTTCTCGCGCACCCGCACCGTCTCGCGGTAGTAGCGCTCGGCTGCGGCGAGGTTGCCGGCCATCTCGGCGGTCAGGCCCAGCGAGTAGTAGTGGAGGCCGGTGCGCTCGTGGTCGGACCCCCAGGTGCGCAGCACGAGCGGCAGGGCTTCCTCGGCCACCGCGAGGGCCCGGGCGTAGTCGCCCGAGCGGTAGTAGGCGTGCGAGGACTCCACCAGCCGCTGCAGCTCGGGTGGAGGCTCCTGAGCCGCCGCCCCCGGCGCCAGCAGCAGGGCGGAGGCGAGGAGCGCAAGCAGCGGACGGGCCCGGCGACGAGGCGACGCATCACCCATGGGCAGCGGCCCGCAGCTCACTTGCCGGGGCAGCCGGTGGTGAGGTCGCCGGCGCGCGCCACCGGCTTGCCGTTGATGAACACGCCGCCGCCTCCGCCCACCACGACGCCGCCGCAATCGGTGCGGTCGCCGGTGGTGGCGGCGGGCTTGCCGTTGATGAACACGTTCTTGGAGCCCTGGACGACCGAGCCGCCGTCGGTGGCATCGCCTTTGCGCGCGGCCGGCAGCCCGCCGATCGACACGTTGCCGCTGCCCTGGGTGACGACGCCGGGACCGGCAGACGCCGGCGGGCTGGCGGGCGGAGCCGGAGCCTGCGCCAGCGCGGCGCCCGCGGCACCCGAGGCGAGCAGGAGGAAGATCGAGGCTGGCAGGATGCGCATGACGAACCCCCGAGTGCGAGAATTGCTCCGAGCCGATGCACCAGATCTAGCGAGCTATGCGCGCTGCATTGTGGCATCCCGGCGCCGCCATTGCAGCAGCGCGATCAGCCCCGCCGCCGCCAGCCCGCCGCCGATCGGCCACAGCTGGGAGGGCCGCGGCGCCGGCTCGAGGATCGCCAGCACCTCGTAGCCCGCGTCCAGGCCCAGGCGCCTCGCATAGGACCCGAACGCCACGTTGGTGATGGTGACCTTGTCGCCCAGGGGCGCCACCCCGAGCCCTACCGCCCGCAACCTCAGGCGCGGCTCCTTGGGATCGCCGAGCGGAACGCTCACGGTCTTGCGCACCGTCTCTCCCTCGACGTTGGTGCCCTCCACGACCATGGTGAGCCGTGCATCGTCCGGGGCAGCGGCAACGCGCGCCAGCAGCTCCCGTGCCGGCACCTCCACGTACCTCGGGTAGAAGCGATCGAGCCACCAGTCGGGCCGGAAGAGGGTGAAGCACACCAGCAGCAGCACCGCCGACTCCCACAGCCGGCTGCGGCAGACGAACCATCCCATGGTCGCCGCGGCGAACAGCAGCACGGAGATCAGGCTGGCGGCGATGACGACCGCGAACTGCCACCAGTCGTCGATGCCGATCAGCAGCATCGCCGGGTTGAAGATGAACACGAACGGCAGGACGGCGGTGCGCAGCGAGTAGAGCGCCCCCTGGAAGCCAGTGGCGATCGGGTCCTCGCGCGAGATGGCGGCGGCGGCGAAGGCGGCGAGGCCCACGGGCGGCGTGATGTCGGCCATGATGCCGAAATAGAAGACGAAGAGATGCACCGCGATCAGCGGCATCGCCAGCCCGGCCTGGGCGCCGAGCTCGACCACCACCGGCGCCATCAGGGTGGCGACCAGAATGTAGTTGGCGGTGGTCGGGATGCCCATGCCGAGCACGAGGGAGATGAGGGCGATCAGGATCAGCATGGCGATCACGTTGCCGCCGGACAGGAACTCGACGAACTCGGTCATCATCAGGCCGAGACCGGTGAGCGTGACGGTGCCGACCACGATCCCCGCCGTGGCCGTGGCGATGGCGATGCCGATCATGTTGCGCGCGCCGCTGGCGAGGCCCTCGACCACGTCGGTGCGCGCCTGAGCCAGCGCGGCGACGACCGACTGGCGGCGGAACAGGGCGAGCAGCGGCTTGCGCGTCGCCACGATCCCCAGGATCGACAGCGTTCCCCAGAACGCCGACAGGCCGGGAGAGAGCTGCTCGACCGTGAGGCACCACAAGAGCACCACCAGGGGAATGACGAAATCGAGGCCGGTGCGCGCCACGTCCCAGGTGCGGGGCAGCCGGATGATGGGCGCAGTCGGGTCGTCGAGGGCGAGGTCGGGATACCGGGACGCGTACCACAGCGTCAGCAGATAGAGGCCGGCGCCGGCGGCGGCGAGCACGGTCGGGGCGGCGGCTCCGAAGGCCGCCTGCGCGGCGAGGATGCCGTAGTAGAGCAGGCAGATGGCGGCGACCGTGCCCGTGAGGCCGAGGCCCGTGCGCAGGACGCGCAGCCTCGCGGGCATGTGCTCGCGCGGGATCGGTCGGGAGCCGAGCTTCACTGCCTCCAGGTGCACGATGTAGAAGAGCGAAATGTAGGAGGCGATGGCCGGCAGCGCGGCATGCTTGATGATCTCCGAGTAGGGGATGCCGACGTACTCCACCATCAGGAACGCGGCCGCGCCCATGACCGGCGGCATGATCTGCCCGTTGATGGACGAGGAGGCCTCGATGGCGCCGGCCTTCACGCCGGAGAGGCCGGTGCGCTTCATGAGCGGAATGGTGAAGATGCCGCCGGAGACAACGTTGGACACCGACGAGCCCGACACGACGCCGTTGAGGGCGGAGGAGACCACGGCCACCTTGGCGGGGCCGCCGCGCAGGTGGCCGAGCAGCGCGATCGACAGCTGCATCATCCAGTTCCCGGCGCCTGCCCGGTCGAGCAGGGTGCCGAACAGGACGAACAGGAAGACGAAGCTGGTCGACACGCCGAGCGCAATGCCGAACACGCCCTCGGTCACCAACCACTGGTGGGTCAGGAAGCGCTGCAGCGAGGCGCCCTTGTGCTGGACCGCCTCCGGCATGTAGGGGCCGGCGAAGGTGAACAGGATGAACGCGGCGGCCACGCACACCATGGGCAGGCCGAGCGAGCGGCGAGTGGCCTCGAGCAGAAGCAGGATGCCGCCGCCGGCGGTCGCCAGGTCGAGCGCGCTCGGCGTGCCGGGGCGCTCGGCGATCTGGTTGTAGAACAGGAACAGATACGAGCCAGCGAACGCGCCGGCCAGCGCGAGCAGCCAGTCGACCGCGGGGATGCGCTCGCGCGGGGAGGCCCTGAATGCAGGATAGGCCGTGAACGCCAGGAACATGGCCAGGCCCAGGTGGATGGCCCGCGCCTCCGTGTCGTTGAGCACGCCGATCCCGAGGATGAACGGCAGCGGCGAGGCATACCAGAGCTGGAACAGCGACCACAGCACAGCCACCCACAGCAGGACGGTCGCGGCCGCGCCGGTGGGCTTGCGGCCGCCGATGTCGGCCTCGGCCACAAGCTTCTCGAGCTCCTCGGAAATGGCCGGCTGCTTGGGGGCTGCGTCGGTCACCGACTTCTCCGCCTGGCTCCCGACTCGATGCGCAGCGCACGGGGCTGCCGTTGCCGAGGCCGAACATGGTGCGGGGGCGCCCTTGCCGAGCGCCCCCGCCCGATCAGGGGTTGGCGGGGCTCACCTCACCCAACCCTTCTCCTTGTAGTACTTCTCGGCGCCGGGATGGAGCGGCGCGGAGAGGCCGTCCTTGACCATCTTCGCCGGGTCGAGATTGGCGAAGGCGGGGTGCAGCTTCTTGAACTCGTCGAAGTTCTCGAAGGTGGCTTTCACCAGCTGGTAGACGGTCTCGTCGGCCACCTTGGCGGAGGTGACGAGCGTCGCCAGCACGCCATAGGTCTGGGTCGGCTGCGGGTTGGCCGCATACATGCCGCCGGGGATGGTGGCGGCGGCGTAGTAGGGCTTCTCCGCAATCAGCTTGTCTATGGCGGGGCCGGTCAGCGGGATCAGCTTGGCGCCGCACGTGGTGGTGGGATCCTGAATGTTGGCCGACGGGTGGCCGACGGCGTAGTAGAAGCCGTCGATCTTGTTGTCGCACAGGGCGGGCCCGTGCTCGTCGGCCTTGAGCTCGGAGGCGAGCGCGAAGTCGGAGAGTTTCCAGCCCATGGCGCCAAGCAGCTCCTCCATGGAGGCGCGCGTGCCGGAGCCGGGGTTGCCGACGTTGAAGCGCTTGCCCTTGAAGTCTTCGAATTTGGTGACGCCGGCCTCCTTGCGCGCCAGCACCGTGAACGGCTCGGGGTGCACCGAGAAGACGGCGCGCAGGTCGGCGTAGGGGCCCGCCTCCTTGAAGCCCGCCAGGCCCTTGAGCGCATTGTAGTGCACGTCCGACTGGGCCATGCCGAAGTCGAGCTCACCCGCCTTGATGGTGTTGATGTTGAAGGCGGAGCCTCCAGTCGACTCCACCGAGCAGCGGATGCCGTGCGCCTTGCGGTCCTTGTTGAGGAGGCGGCAGATGGCGCCACCGGCGGCGTAGTACACGCCGGTCACGCCGCCCGTGCCGATGGTCACGAACTTCTGCGGGGCCTGCGCCGTCGCGGCCGGCCCGAGCAGCGCCAGTCCCGCCGCCAAGCCAATCAGCCTATGCGATCGTCTCATCTCTCGGTCTCCGATCTTGTCTGGGCTCACTTGCTACGCCCCGCCCGGCAAAGATGCAATCGCCGCGTCCACCGCCTCGCCCAGCCGCTCGACGATGGTGTCGATGTCCTGGGCCGCGGAGATGAACGGCGGCGCCAGCAGCACGTGGTCGCCATGGACCCCGTCGATGGTGCCGCCCATGGGGTAGACCATGAGCCCGCGCGCCATCGCCTCCTGCTTGATGCGCGCGTGGAGCTTGTGCTGAGGCGCGAACGTGGCCTTGCTGGCGCGGTCGGCAACCAGCTCGATCGCCTGGAACAGGCCGCGGCCGCGCACGTCGCCCACGTGGTGGTGGTTGCCAAAGCGCTCCTTGAGGCGCCTGGTCAGGTGCTCGCCCTGGCGGCGCACGTTGGCGAGCAGGCCGTCGCGCCGGATCACCTTCTGCACGGCCAGCGCGCCGGCACAGGCGAGCGGGTGGCCGAGGTAGGTGTGGCCGTGCTGGAAGAAGCCCGAGCCGCCAGCGAATGCCTGAAACACCTTCTCCGCCACCAGCACCGCCCCGATCGGGGCGAAGCCGCCGCCGAGCCCCTTGGCGATGGCCATCAGGTCGGGGGCGATGCCCTCCTGCTCGCAGGCGTGCAGCGTGCCGGTGCGGCCCATGCCGCACATCACCTCGTCGAGGATGAGCAGGATGCCGTGGCGGTCGCAGAGCTCGCGGATGCCCCGGAAGTAGCCCTCCACCGGCGGGATGCAGCCGGCCGTGGCGCCGCCCACCGTCTCGGCGACGAAGGCCATCACCGTCCCCGGCCCGAGCTCCTCGATCTTGGCCTCGAGCTCGGCCACCAGCCGGGCGCCGTACTCGCGCGGGGTCTCGCCGGGGCGCCGGTCGCGGTACTCGAAGCAGGGCGAGACGTGGTGGACGTCGATCAGCAGCGGCGCGAACTGTTTGCGCCGCCACACGTTGCCGCCGACCGCGAGCGCGCCCAGCGTGTTGCCGTGATAGCTCTGGCGGCGGGCGATGAAGTGGCGGCGCTGCGGCTCGCCGATCTCCACGAAGTACTGGCGCGCCATCTTGAGGGCGGCCTCGATCGCCTCCGAGCCGCCGCTCACGAAATAGACGCGGCCGATGCCCACCGGGGCGTGCTCAACGAGGTCGTCCGCGAGCTCCTCGGCGACTGCCGTGGTGAAGAAGCTGGTGTGCGCGTAGGCGAGCTGGTCGAGCTGGGCGTGCATGGCGGCCAGCACGTCGGGGTGGCCGTGGCCCAGGCACGACACGGCTGCCCCGCCGGAGGCGTCGATGTACTGCTTGCCGGCCGCATCCCAAAGGTGGATGCCCTGCCCGCGGGCGGCCACGGGATAGCGGTGGGCGATGGCGCGGTGCACGATGCGGGTCATGGGCCTCAGTCCTCGGTTGATGCTCCCGATCCTGGCCGAGGTCGCGCCCCGCTGTCATCCGCGATTTGGCGGCTCCGGGTCCCGCCCGCGGGCGCGAAGCGCGGTGGGGCCCGAGCGCGGCGGCGGGGCCGTGGCGGTTTGACGCCCCGCTCCCGGCACAATAAGAAGCCCGCATCTGCAAAAGCGGGCGTCGCGTCCCCGTCCTGCACCCGCAGGTTGCGAAGGCCGACGCCCGGCTGCACCGTCGGCACGGGCGCCGGCACCAGGAGAGCGCAACGAGAGGCCATGCACCTCCAGTTCCTGCTGGGTCCCGAGACGACCGCACCGGCCGGATGCGGGGCCGTGGAAATTGCCGGCCTCACCGCCGACAGCCGGCAGGTGCGGCCGGGCTGGCTGTTCGCCGCGCTGCCCGGCGCCAAGGCCGACGGCGCCGCCTTCGTGCCCGAGGCGCTCGCCAAGGGGGCCGCCGCCATCCTGGCCGCCGAGGGCGCGCGCATCGAGGCCCCCGTCCCCCTGCTGCGGGCGCGCGAGCCGCGCCGCGCCCTGGCGCTGATGGCGGCGCGCTTTCATGCCCGCCAGCCCGGCACCATCGTCGCCGTCACCGGCACCAGCGGTAAGACGTCGGTGGCCGACTTCACGCGCCAGATCTTCGCGGCGCTGGGCCGCAAGGCGGCCTCGCTCGGCACCATCGGCCTGGTCAAGCCCGACGGCAGCGTCTACGGCGGCCTCACCACGCCCGATCCCGTAACGCTGCACGAGACCCTGGCCGGGCTCGCCGGCGAGGGCGTTACGCACCTCGCCTTCGAGGCCTCCTCGCACGGCCTCGACCAGCACCGGCTCGACGGCGTGCGGCTGGCGGCCGCCGCCTTCACTAATCTCGGCCGCGACCACCTCGACTACCACCCGAGCATGGAGGCCTATTTCGCCGCCAAGCTGCGGCTCTTCGCCGAGCTTCTGCCCCAGGGCGCAACGGCCGTGGTCAACGCCGATGCCGAGCATGCCGCCGAGGTGGCGGCCGCCGCGCGCGGGGCGGGCCGGGCCGTCCTCGCCGTCGGCCGGGCCGGGGAGACGCTCACCCTCCTCTCGCTGGAGCGCGACGGCTTCGCCCAGCGCCTCCTCGTGCGCCACGCCGGCCGCGACCACGCGGTCCGCCTCCCACTGATCGGCGAGTATCAGGCCGCCAATGCCCTGCTGGCCGCCGGACTTGCCGTCGCCGTGGGCGAGCCGGGAGAGCGGGTGCTGCCGGCGCTGGAGGGCCTGGCGGGCGTCAGGGGCCGGCTCGAGATCGCGGGGCGCGTGCGCGGCGGCCTGGTGGTGATCGACTATGCTCACAAACCCGATGCCCTGCTCGCCGCCCTGCAGGCGCTGAAGGCCTTCGCGCCGGGGCGCGTGTCGGTGGTGTTCGGCTGCGGCGGCGACCGCGACCGCGGCAAGCGGCCGATCATGGGCCGCATCGCCGTCGACAACGCCCACCACGTCATTGTTACCGACGACAATCCCAGGAGCGAGGACCCCGCCGCCATCCGCGCCGAGATCCTGGCCGCGGCCCCCGGCGCGCGCGAGATCGGCGATCGGGCCGAGGCCATCCGCGCCGGTATCCGCCTGCTCGGCGCCGGCGACGTGCTGCTGATCGCCGGCAAGGGCCATGAGACCGGCCAGATTGTGGGCTCGCGGGTGCTGCCGTTCTCGGACCATGAGGCGGTTCGGGCCGCTCTGGCGGAGGCCCCCATCAATGTCTGAGGTGCTCTGGCGGTGGCCGGACCTGGTGGCGGCGGCGCAGGGGGTGGCCGACGGCACGCCTTCGCTGCGCATCACCGGCCTCTCCATCGACACGCGCAGCCTCGCTCCCGGCGACGTGTTCGTGGCCCTCCAGGACGTGCGCGACGGCCACGAGTTCGTGCCCAACGCCTTTCGGGCCGGCGCGGCGGCGGCGATCGTGAGCCGCGCCTTCCCCCGTGCCGGCACGGCGGGGGCGCTGGTGCGCGTGGTCGACCCGCTGCGCGCCCTCGAGGGCCTGGCGCGCGCCGCCCGAGCGCGCAGCAGCGCGCGCGTCATCGCCGTCACTGGCAGCGTCGGCAAGACCGGCACCAAGGAGATGCTGCGCCTTGCCCTTTCCGCCGCGGGTCCCACCCACGCGGCCGAGAAGTCCTACAACAACCACTGGGGCGTGCCCCTCACGCTCGCGCGCATGCCGGCCACGAGCCAGTTCGCCGTGTGCGAGATCGGCATGAACCACGCCGGCGAGATCACGCCGCTCGCCGAGCTGGTGCGCCCGCACGTGGCCATCGTCACCACCGTCGAGGCCGTCCACCTCGGCCACTTCCCCTCGGTGGAGGCCATCGCCGAGGCCAAGGCCGAGATCTTCACGGGCCTGGTGCCCGGCGGCACCGCGGTCCTGCCGCGCGACAACGCGCACTTTCCCCTGCTGCGCGAGCGCGCGCTCGCCGTCGGCGCCAAGCTGGTGACGTTCGGCTATCATGAGGAGGCCGACATCCGGGGCCTGCAGGTGGACCTCGGCCCCAAGGGCTCGGGGGTGATCGCCGGGCAGGGCTCGCAGCGCTTTCCCTACCGCGTCGGCGCCCCCGGCGAGCACTACGTGAAGAACTCGCTGGCGGTGTTGGCCGCGCTCATCGCCGTGGGTGCCGATGCCATGCGCTGCCTGCCGGCGCTGGCACGCGTCAGCGCTCCGGCCGGACGCGGCGCGCGCACCCTGCTCGAGGCGGCCGACGGCCCCATTCTGCTCGTCGACGAGAGCTACAACGCCAACCCCGCCTCGGTGCGGGCGGCGCTGGCGGCGGTGGCGGCCACCCCGCGCGAGGCCTTCGGGCGGCGGGTGGCGGTGCTGGGCGACATGCTGGAGCTCGGTGAGGCGGCGGCCGAGCTGCACCGCGGTCTCAAGGCCGCCGTCGACGCGGCCGGCATCGACCTCGTTCACGCCTGCGGCCCGATGATGCGGCTGCTCTACGACGAGCTGGCGCCGTCACAGCGGGGGGCCTGGGCGCCGTCCTCGGCGGAGCTGGCGGAGGCGCTGGTCGAAAGCGTTCGGGCGGGCGACGTGGTGATGGTAAAAGGCTCGCTGGGCACGCGCATGGCGCCCCTGGTGGAGGCCATGATTGCCCGCTTCGGACCGGGGCGGCCTGGAGGGTAGGGAATGCTGCATGCGCTGGTGAACTTCAGCGACCAGATCGGGCCGCTGAATGTGTTCCGCTACATCACGTTCCGCACCGGCGGCGCGATCATGACGGCGCTGCTGTTCGTGTTCCTGTTCGGGCCGGCGATCATCGACCTCTTGCGGGTCAAGCAGGGCAAGGGCCAGCCCATCCGCGAGGACGGCCCGGCCAGCCACTTCTCCAAGAAGGGCACGCCCACCATGGGCGGCCTCATGATCCTGTCCGGCGTCACCGTCTCGACCCTGCTGTGGGCCAACTGGGCGAGCTGGTACGTGTGGATCGTGCTGTTCGTCACGCTCTCCTACGGCGCCATCGGCTTCTACGACGACTATCTCAAGGTCACCAACAACCGCTCGGCAGGCTTCTCCGGCAAGCTGCGGCTGCTCGCCGAGCTGATCGTGGCCGCCATCGCCGCCTGGGCGGTGATGAGCATCGGCAGCCCCGGCTTCTCCTCCTCGCTCACGGTGCCGTTCTTCAAGAACGTGGTCATTCCGCTGGGCGCCATGTTCGTGGTGCTGGGGGCGCTGGTCATCGCCGGTGCCGGCAACGCCGTAAACCTGACCGACGGGCTTGACGGCCTCGCCATCGTGCCGGTCATGATCGCCGCCGCCACCTTCGGCCTCATCGCCTATCTCTCGGGCAACGCCAATTTCGCCCGCTACCTGCAGATCCATTACGTGGCCGGCGCCGGCGAGCTCGCCATCATCTGCGGGGCCCTGATCGGGGCGGGCCTCGGCTTCCTGTGGTTCAACGCGCCGCCGGCCATGATCTTCATGGGCGACACCGGCTCCCTGGCGCTCGGCGGGGCGCTCGGCGCCATCGCGGTGGCCACCAAGCACGAGATCGTGCTGGCCATCGTCGGCGGACTGTTCGTGCTGGAGACCCTGTCGGTCATCATCCAGGTGACATCCTACAAGCTCACGGGAAAGCGCGTGTTCCGCATGGCCCCGCTGCATCACCACTTCGAGCAGAAGGGCTGGCACGAATCGACGGTGGTGGTGCGCTTCTGGATCATCTCGGTGGTGCTGGCCCTGATCGGGCTTGCCACGCTCAAGCTGCGCTGAGCTTCTCGCTCTCGCCGTCGTCCTTCACGATGGCGAGAGGGCCAGGGTGGCGGGCAGCCTCACCCCCCACCGGCTCCCCCGCTCCCCGCTTGCGGGTAGAGGGTCGGGGTGAGGGGCAGCCCCATGCTCCGATGCGGCGCGCGTTTCTGCCCGCGCACTAGGCCTCTTCCCCCAGGCGGGGAGAGGGAGCACCGCGTGTTCCCACGTAGTGCAGCACCACCTCGCGGGCGTGCGGGGCGTCGCGGTGCTCGATGAGATAGATCGCCTGCCAGGTGCCGAGCAGGAGTCGGCCCGCCGCCACCGGCAGGCCGAGGCTGGTCGCCGTCAGCATCGATTTGATGTGGCCCGGCATGTCGTCGGAGCCCTCGATGCTGTGGCGGTAGCGCGCACCGCGCGGGGCCGCCCGCTCCAGCGCCTCGGCGAGGTCGGCCAGCACGGCGGGGTCGGCGTTCTCCTGGATGGTGAGCGAGGCCGAGGTGTGGCGCACGAACAGCGTGAGCAGCCCATCGCCGGCGCCGATGCTGCCGACCCACGCCGCCACCTCCCCCGTCAGGTCAGTGAACCCGGGGCCATGGGTATCCACACGCAAGGTGTGCCGTGCCTGCTCGAGCACGCTTGCCTCCTCTGCCGCCGGCCGCCGCACACCGCGAATCGCGGGCGCCATCGCGCGTCCGGCGCCACGCTTGCGCCGGCGCGCGCCGCGCCATGGAGCGCCGAATCCGCCGTGCGCGCAGGGCCGCGCGCCACTTAACCGAAACTTTACGGCCGATTGCCACCTTGGGTCGAGCCTTCTGGTGCCCGCGTCCCGAGCTGCGCACGCCTCCGCCGGCACGAACGAAGCCGCCCTCCGACCGCTTCGATCAGCCCTCGCGGGCATGCCGGCCGAGGTCCACGTGCCGCGCCGTCCCCTTTGGCCCTCAGGGATACGCCATGCCGTCCTCAGAAGAGTTGCCGCGCCAGCCGGCCGTGCCGCAAACGCCGCCCGCCGCCGCCTCCCAGCTCTGCGGAGCCGCGGCGCTCCAGGACAAGCTGCAGCGGATAGCGAGCCAGATCGGCGACGCCGATCGTCGCCACTGCGACGCGCTCAAGGACCTCGAGCAGCGCCTGGCACTGGTCGGCCGGCAGATCGAGATTGCCCGCACCGGCCTGCCCGAGCAGCAGGCGAGCGCCCTCGGGCGCATCGAGGACGGCATCGCCGGCCTTGCCGACCGCATCTCCCACTTCGCCCGCGCGCGCCAGTCGGGAAAGACCGCAGTGGCGGAGACGCCGGTGCTGTCGCTTCCGGGCGACCCCGAGGCGCCTTGGGACGCGCAGTCGGCCGAGGCGCTCACCCGCGTCTGCGAGCAGGCGGCAGCCGAGCCCGCCGGCGCCCGGCCCCCGAGCCGGCCGGCGCGGGAGCCGATGCCGGCACCGCCCGCTGAGCCACCCGGCATCAACGCCACCTGGCTCGAGGCGCGGCTGGCCGAGATGGCCGCCCTGCTGCGCGGCGCGCTGGCCTCCGCCCCCGAGCGCTCGTTCGCCGCGCTCGACCGCCGGCTCGAGCTCTTCGAGCAGCGCCTCGAGCAGGCCCTGGGCCAGAGAACGGCGCGCTTCGGGCGCGAGGAGGTGGCGGCCATCGAGGCGCACATCGCCGAGCTTGCTGGTCACTTCGAGGCGACACGCCGCCAGCTGGCTCGGCTCGACGCCATCGAGGCCCAGCTTGCTGGCCTCGCACGCGCGCTGGAGGGGGCGCGGCCGGGTGGCGGGCTCACCGAGGCTGCCATCGAGAGGCTGCTCGACAGCGCAGCCGAGCGCGCCGCGAGCCGGGTGGCCGCAACCCCACCGGTGCCATCGGCCGCGCCAGCGGTCGATGCCGAGAGCCGGCAGCGCCTGGCGACGCTGGAGGAGCTCTTGCAGGAGTACGTCGCCGAGCGGCGGCGGGACGAGGAGGCCACCGCCGGCATCCTGCACACGATGGAGGCTGCGCTCATGCGCATCGCCGACCGGGTCGATGCCATGGAGGTGGCCCAGGTCGCGGCCCGCGGCAAGGACGAGGCGGACGCCGGCGATGCCGAGGACGCCCTCGACGCCGAAGGTCGGCGCCTGGCTGAGGCCTACGCCGCCGGCGCCCGGGTGCTGGGCGCTCGGCCCCTGGAGGAGCCTGCGCCAGACGCCGCCGATTACGTGGCGGCCGTCGGCGGCAAGGCGCCGGCCGGCGCCCGTCTGTCTGCTCCCGACATCGAGGCCGCCCGCCACGAGCTCAGCGCCTCCGCCATCCGCGCCAAGCTCAAGGCCCAGTCGCGGCCCGCCGAGGCACCGGCAACCGCCCCGCCGCTAGGCGCGGCCCGCCCTGGCGCCATCGGGCAGGGTCGCGGACCTGAGCGCCCGGCCCGCCGCTTCGGTGTGCTGCTGCCGGTGGCAATCGCCCTCCTGGCCGGGGCGGGTTATCTCGCCGTCGACACCTTCGTAGGCGACGCCCCGACGGGCGGCATTGCCGATGGCCCGGCGGGCGGCCGTCTGCAGCCTGCCTCCACGACCACCCTGGAGAAGGAGACGCCGCGTCCCGCCTCCGCCGCCGGCGTGGGCGAGGATGCCCCCGCTGGTGACGCCAGCGATGCCGACGCGCCGGCCTCGGCGCCGATGCCCAGGCCGGCCAAGCACGATCAGGGGCCGCGGCGCATCACCGACGAGGCAGCTCCCGAGGAGGCATCCGACCTCCACCGTCCGGCCGGCCTGCGGTCGGGCGAGAACGTGGTCGGGGATGCGCGTGCACTGGTGCCCGCCGCGCTCATAGACACGGGCGGGCCGCGTGCCGCGGCGCCGCCCGGCCGCGAGCCACTGCCGGCCGCCATCGGCACCGAGGCGCTGCGCCTGGCGGCATCGGGTGGAGATGCCTCCGCCCAGCTCGAGGTCGCCACCCGGTTCGCCGAGGGCAAGGGTGTGGCGCGCGACGACGAGCTCGCCGTGCTCTGGTTCCAGCGCGCGGCCCAGCGCGGGCTCGCTGCCGCCCAGTTCCGCCTCGCCGCCTGCTATGAGCGCGGCCTCGGGGTGGCTCAGGACCGCGAGCGCGCCAAGGTGTGGTATCGTCGTGCCGCCGAGCAGGGTCATGCGCGCGCCGCTCACAGCTTGGCCGTGCTGATCGCCGGGGAGGAACGCGACGAGGCCGATGGCGCGGCCGCCGGCTGGTTCCGCCGGGCAGCGGAGGGCGGGCTCGCCGAAAGCCAGTTCGTCCTCGCCGTCCTCTACGAGAGCGGCCGCGGCGTGGGTCGCAGCCTGCCCGAGGCCTACAAGTGGTACAGCCTGGCCGTCCGCGGCGGCCAGGAGGCGGCCGCCGGCCGCCTGCGCCAGATCCGGCAGCGCCTGGCTCCCGCCGAGGTGGAGGCGGCCGACCGCGAGCTGGCGCTGTGGACGGCGCAGGCCGCCGCCCGCCACGGCCGCTGAGGCGCCGCAGCCGATTGCGGACGCCGTCCGCCGGCCCGTCGCAGGATCGGCGCATTGCCAACATTCTTGACGCGTCGCGCGCAGGTGCCCTTGCAATTCCTGCGCACATGGTGTCCCTATCGCGCACGGGAAAGGTTGCGGCCGCCGGGAGCCAGACCCAGCGAGGGAACGCCCAGTTGCGGACCTCGCCGATAGGCGGCGTGTCGGTGCGGCTTCCGTCGCAAGCCATCTTCCCGAGGGGTCCGATCTCGACCTGGTGCTGCAGTGCAAGCACCGCGCGCCCGCCGGCGGTGCGGCCCGAGGCGTTCCAGCGGCGAACGGACCGGAGCGTGGTGGCGCATGCACTTCTATCTGCCGGTCGCCGAGATGTCGGCAAACGTCGCGGTGCTCCTGGCCATGGGCGGCGCGGTGGGCTTCCTGTCCGGCCTGTTCGGGGTGGGCGGCGGCTTCCTCATGACGCCGCTCCTGATCTTCTCGGGCATCCCCCCGGCGGTGGCGGTGGGCACCGAGTCGGCGCAGATCACCGCCTCGTCAGTATCGGGCGCGTTCGCCCAGTGGCGGCGCCGCAATGTCGATTTCCTGATGGGGGCGGTGCTGCTCGCCGGCGGCATCCTGGGCTCGGTGTTCGGGGTCCAGCTGGTGGGCAGCCTGCGCCGCCTCGGCCAGTTCGACTTCTTCGTCGCCGCCTGCTACGTGACCTTCCTCGGCGTGATCGGCACGCTGATGATGATCGAGAGCCTGTCCACCATGCGCAAGGCGCGCGGCGGCCTTGCCGTCGGCGGCCGCCGGTCGGGGCAGCACAACTGGATTCACGGCCTGCCGCTCAAGCTGCGCTTCCACCGCTCCAAGCTCTACATCAGCGCCATCCCGCCGTTCCTGATCGGCATCTTCGTGGGCCTGCTCGCCGCCATCATGGGCGTGGGCGGCGGCTTCATCATGGTCCCGGCCATGATCTATCTGCTGCGCATGCCGACCAACATCGTGGTCGGCACCTCGCTCTTCCAGATCGTGTTCCTGACCGCCGCCACCACCGTGCTGCACGCCTCCCAGAACCAGACGGTCGACGTCGTGCTGGCGGTGCTGCTGATGGTGGGAGGCGTGATCGGCGCCCAGTTCGGCGCGCTCGCCGGCGAGCGGCTCAAGGCCGAGCAGCTGCGCTTCCTGCTGGCGGCGCTGGTGCTCATGGTGGGGCTGCGCTTCGCCTGGCAGCTGATCGCGCCGCCCGCCGATCTCTACTCGATCAGCTCGCCGGTGGGAGGTGCGTGATGCTCCGGAGCGGGGCGAGGGGCGCGACCGCGGGCCTGCTGGCCACCCTGGCCGCCGGCTTCCTGGCGCTGGCTGCCACCGAGACCCAGGCGCAGCGCCGGCAGAAGGCGCCGCCGCCGGTGGCGCGCGAGGCCCCCCACACGCGGGCCGAGGAGGTCAAGCGCCTGCAGCAGCCGGGCGCGCGCGAATCGGTGCAGGCCGACGTGTCCGCGCGCAACGTGGCCGTGACCTCGAGCTTCAACGGCATCGAGATCGTCATCTTCGGCGCCGTCGACAACAGTCAGCAGCCGAGCGCGGAATCGGGCTACTACGACGTGCTGATCGTGGTGGAGGGCGTGCCCGGCCGCATCGTCGCCCGCCGCAAGAACAACGTGGCGGGGCTGTGGCTCAACACCGCCTCGGCCACCTTCGACCTGGTGCCGAGCTACTATGCCATCGCCTCCACGCGGCCCATCGACGAGATCACCACCGAGGAGTTCAGGGCGAGCCACGGCGTGGGCTTCCAGCACCTGCGCTTCACGCCCGCCTTCGGCCAGACCCAGGCGCTCTCCACCGAGGACCTCAAGCAGTTCCGCGAGGCCATCATCCGCCTCAAGGAGAAGCAGGGGCTCTACATCCAGGACAACTTCCGCGTCGCCTTCATCGGCAAGAGCCTGTTCCGCGCCACCATCGAGCTGCCGGCCAACGTGACGGTGGGGCCGTTCGAGACGCGCGTCTATCTTTTCCACCAGGAGAATCTGCTGAGCCAGTACACCGTGCGCCTCAACCTCGAGCGGGAGGGGGTGGAGCGCTACCTGCACCGCTTCGCCTTCGGCTATCCCACCCTCTACGGCCTGATGACGGTGACGATCGCGGTGGCGGCGGGCTTCCTCGCCTCCACCATGTTCCGCAAGGCGGCCCATTGAGCACCGCGGCCATGCCGCAGCCGGCTCAGTCGGGCATCCCGTCGGGCGCATTCCCCTCAGTTTCCCCCACCAGGGGTGCCAGCGCCAACAGACCGATGAGCGGACCAGGGGCGAGAAGCAGGAACACATACTGCACCCCGAGCACGCCGATGCCGTGGTTGACGAGCTGGATGCTGACGACGGTGATGGCGAAGCCGATGCTGTTGGCGATCGTCAAAGCCGATCCTACAAGAGCTCCGGGGGCAAACCGCGCATTGAGCGCCGAGAACTGGGGCGAGTCGCCGGCCACCACGACGCCCCACGCCACGAGGTAGGCAACGAATGCCGGCCCGGGCAGCTGCATCACGAGAGGCGACAGCAGGCAGCAAAGCCCGGACAAAGCCAGCTGCGCCAAGGCAACCCGCGCGCTGCCGAGACGCAGGGAAATGAGGCCGCCGACCATGCAACCCAGCGCACCTGCTGCAATGATTGCGAAGGTGCACAGGGGGACGTTGAGGTCGGCATCCGCAGTTCGGGCCACGTAGGCGGCGATCAGCAATGGCACGAAGGCCCAGAAGGCATAGAGCTCCCACATGTGCCCGAAGTATCCGAACGCCGAGGCGCGGAACTTTTTTGACCGGAAAACCGACGGCAGGGATTTCGCGTCGAATGGCGATCTCGTGCGCAGGTATGGTCCGTCGGGCACCAGCGCAAACATGGCAGCACCTCCCGCAAGGGCAAGAGCAGATACGGCGACCATCACGCCTTCCCACGGGAGCGTCTGGCCGAGGCCCCTGAGGAGGTGCGGAAAGGCGGTGCCGAGCACCGTCGCCCCGACCAGGAAGCCGAGGGCTCTACCCAGGTCGCGCTGGTACCAGCTGGCGGCGATCTTCATGCCCACGGGATAGATGCCGGCCAAGAAGAATCCCGTGGCAAACCGCAGACCCAGCAGGGCCGGCAGACTTGGGCCGCTGAGGTAGGCCGCGGCGTTTGCCAGCCCCCCGAGAACGGAGCAAGCCAGGAAGACGCTGCGCGGGGAGTACCGGTCAGAGACGGTGAGGACAGCGAAGGCCAGCGTTCCTGCAATGAAGCCGAGCTGCACTGCGGTGGTGACGTCACCCAGTGCCTCCTGCGGCAAGCCCCAGCGCCGTTGCAGATCGGGCATGACCGAATTGGCCGCGAACCACAGCGAGGTTCCGGCGAACTGCGAAAGAACGATGGTCGGCAGGATGCGGCTGGGAGGATGTCTCATGCGAGGTGCACATCGGTTCGCTCAGACACCAGGGACCGGCAGCTGCCGCGCCCGCTTCAATCCGGGCGCAGCGCTTCCGGCGCCACGGGGTAGAGCCCCTCCTCGCCCACCACCCACACCGCCATCGCCTCCCCAGCGCGCCCGAACAGGGCGGCGAAGGCGGCATCGCGCACGTTGAGGCCGCCGGTGAAGGCGCCGAAGGCCGGCAGCACGAGGCGGCGGCCGTCGCCCACGAAGCAGGGCCGGCGCAGGGTAGCGCCGGCGCGCGCGAGCTTGGCCACCGGGTGCAGGTGGCCTGCGATCTCGCCCGCGGCCGGGCCGGGCGCCGGCTCGTGCCGCAGGACGAGCCCGCCGAGGCGAAGCTCTGCGCACACCCGTCCGCCGGCGCAGGCCGCGATCTCGGGGTCATGGTTGCCGGCGATCCACACCCACTCGCGCCGCCGCTGCAGGCGGGCGAGGGCTGCGCGCTCCTCCTCGCCCATGCTTGCGGGGCCGTCGAGGCGATGGAAGCTGTCGCCCAGGGCGACGATGCGAGCCGGATCGTAGCGGGCCACGGCCCTGGCCAGGCGGGCGAGCGTCTCGCGCGTGTCATAGGGTGGCCACAGGGCGCCGCGGCCGGCCAGCGCCGCCGCCTTCTCGAGGTGGAGGTCGGCGACGATGAGCGTGCGCTCCGCCTCCCAGTAGAGCGCGCCCGAGCGGTCGGGCGTGAGGCGCCGGCCACCGACGGCAACGGCCCCGGCGTGACCGGCGGCAAGTGCCCCGCGGGCCGGCGCGCCCCCCGGCCGGCCCGCGTCTCTGGCATCGCGATCGCCCATCTTACGCTCACCCCCGCCGCATCGCCTCGCGCACCAGCTCGTCGGCCGTCTCCCGCAGGATGGCGTCGGCCACGCCGCCGCCATACACCAGCTCCTGGCCGATCTCCAGGAGCACCGGCACCGCCAGCGGCGACACGCGGTCGAGCGGCCGGTGGCGGATGCGGCCCTCGATGCGGGCGAGGAAGGCGCCGAGGCGGGAGATGTCGAGGAGGCCGGTGGCGGCGTCGGCCCAGGTCGCCTCGAGCAGAATGTGGCGAGGGTCGTGCTTGCGCAGCACGTCGTAGATGAGGTCGGAGGAGACCGTCACCTGGCGGCCGCTCTTCTCGCTGCCCGGGTGGCGGCGCTCGATCAGGCCGGCGATCACGGCATTGACGCGGAAGGTGCGCTTCATGAGGCTCGACTCGGCGAGCCAGGCGTCGAGGTCGTCGCCCAGCATGTCCTGGGCAAACAGCTCGGCGAGGTCGAGCCGGCCCTCGCGGGCGAGCGCGCCCATGTCGGCGAGGCCCCACACGGCGAGCGCATAGTCGTTGGCCACGAACCCCACGGGGTCGGCCCCGAGGCGGTGCAGGCGCCGGGTGAGCAGCATGCCGAGCGTCTGGTGCGCGAGCCGGCCCTCAAAGGGATAGACCACCAGGAAATGGCGGCGCCCGCGCGGGAAGGTCTCGACCAGAACCTCGCCGGCGTCGGGAATGGCCGAGCGCTCGGCCTGCGCCAGCAGCCACTCGCGCACCGGGTCGGGCAGGGCCTGCCAGCGGCGCGCATCCGCCAGCATGCGACGCACGCGCTGGGCAAGGTGCGTCGACAGCGGGAACTTGCCGCCCTCGTAGGAGGGAATGGCGGGCTCCGGATCGCTGGTGCGGGTGACGAACGCCTCGGTCTCGGCCAGCCCCTCGAAGCGCAGCACCTCGCCGGCAAAGGCGAAGGTGTCGCCGACGCTGAGCTGGTTGATGAAGTATTCCTCGAGCTCGCCCAGCACCCGCCCGCCGGCGAGGGGCCGCGGCGTGCCCGGGGTGTGGCGGGCGGCGCGGCGGCCGACCAGCCTGATCCTGATCTTCGGCGCCTCGACGATGGTGCCGGCGTTCATGCGGTACTGGCGCGCGAGCCGCGGATGGGAGAGGCGCAGGCGGCCGTCGCCCGCAGGCCGCAGGCGCGCATAGCGCTCGTAGGCGCGCAGCGCGTACCCGCCGGTGGCGACGAAGTCGACGATGCGCTCGAAGCGCTCGCGCTCGAGTCCGGCGTAGGGTGCGGCGAGACGCACCTCGCGGTAGAGCGCATCGGGCGCGAACGGCCCGGCGCAGGCAGTCCCCCACACGTGCTGGGCGAGAACGTCGAGGGCGCCCGGGCGGTGCTCGACCGCGTCGTGGTCGCCGGCCTTTGCCGCCTCCAGCGCTGCCTGGCACTCCAACACCTCGAAGCGGTTGGACGGTACCAGGAAGGCGCGCGAGGGCTCCTCCAGGCGGTGGTTGGCGCGGCCCACCCGCTGGATGAGCCGGCTCGCGCCCTTGGGCGCGCCGACGTTGACGACGAGGTCGACATCGCCCCAGTCGATGCCGAGATCGAGGGTGGAGGTGGCGACCACGGCGCGCAGCGTGCCCGCCGCCATCGCCGCCTCCACCTTGCGCCGGCGGGCGGCGTCGAGGGAGCCGTGGTGGAGCGCGATCGCCAGCCCCTCCTCGTTGAGCCGCCACAGCTCCTGGAACATGAGCTCGGCCTGGCTGCGGGTGTTGACGAACACCAGCGTCAGGCGATGGGCGCGGATGGCGGCGAGGATGTCGCGGGCGGCATAGCGGGTGGTGTGGCCGGCCCATGGCAGCGGCTCCTCGGCCTCGAGGATCGCAATCTGCGGCGCCGCCCCGCCTGCCGCCGTCACCAGGTCGGCCAGCTCCATGGCGTCGGCGCGCCGCTGGGGGACGAGGTAGGCGCGCAGCTCGCTCGGCCGCGCCACGGTGGCGGAGAGGCCGAGGCGGCGGTGGCCGGGGGCCAGCGTAGACAGCCGGGCGAGGCCGAGGGCGAGCAGGTCGCCGCGCTTGGTGGGGGCGAGCGCGTGCAACTCGTCGAGGATCACCGTCTCGAGCCCGGCGAGGGCCTGGGCGGCGTCGGCGTGGGAGAGCATCAGCGCCACCTGCTCGGGGGTGGTGAGCAGGATGTCGGGCGGGCGGACGCGCTGGCGGGCCTTGCGGGCAGGCGAGGTGTCGCCGGTGCGCGTCTCGACGCGGACCGGCAGGCCCATCTCGCTCAAGGGCACCAGCAGGTTGCGCTCAACGTCGGCGGCGAGCGCCTTGAGCGGCGAGACGTAGAGGGTATGGATCGAGGGGCGCGGGCGCGCGCGGGCCGCGAGCGCAACAAGGCTGGGCAGGAACCCCGCCAGGGTCTTGCCCGAGCCGGTGGGGGCGATCAGCAGGGCCGAGCGGCGGGCGGCAGCCTTCTCGAGCAGCGCCAGCTGATGGGCGCGCGGCTGCCAGCCCCGGCGACGGAACCAGGCGGCGAACTCGGGTGGCAGCAGGTCAGCGGTCGGCTCTGCCGGCTCGACCGGCCGCGGCGGCGGGCGCCGGCGGCGTGTGGTGTTGCTGTCGGCGCGCATCGGGTCGGGGGCCCGCGGGCTGTTGCTGGGTCGCGCGCCATGCTAATCCCAAATCGGGCGGCCGTGCGCCCGCAGATGCGCGGAGGGAGAAGCCGGCATGAACTGGCGCCAGGTCATCGGCGAGGGCATCGGGGCCACGCTCGTGCGCCTGGTGCTGCTCTCGATCGTGGTCGGCATCGTGTTCTCGGCACTGGGCATCACCCCGGCCAACCTGCTCGATCGCCTCGAGGACTTCGTGCGCAACCTGGCGACGCTGGGCATTAACGCCGTCACCTGGGCCTTCAAGTACTTCCTCCTGGGGGCGGTGATCGTGTTCCCGATCTGGCTCATTGCCCGCCTGTTCGGCCGCCGCACGCCCAAGGCCTGACTGCAGTCCTCGCCGTGGCCGCGGGCCAGGTCAGGTGCGGCCGCGAGCGCGGTTACTTCATGGTCGGGATGACGAACTCGGCCCCCTCCTTCACGCCCGAGGGCCAGCGCGAGGTCACGGTCTTGGTCTTGGTGTAGAAGCGCACGCTGTCCGGCCCGTGCTGGTTGAGGTCGCCAAAAGCGGAGCGCTTCCAGCCACCGAACGTGTAGTAGGCGAGCGGCACCGGGATCGGCACGTTGACGCCGACCATGCCGACGTTGACGCGGGCGGCGAAGTCGCGGGCGGCATCGCCGTCGCGGGTGAAGATGGCCACCCCGTTGCCGTACTCGTGGTCGTTGGCGAGCTTGAGGCCCTCCTCGTAGGTCCTGGCGCGCACCACCGACAGCACGGGGCCGAAGATCTCCTCCTTGTAGATGCGCATCTCGGGCTTTACCTCGTCGAACAGGCAGCCGCCCATGTAGAAGCCGTTCTCGTAGCCCTGCATCTTGAAGTTGCGGCCGTCGACCTTGAGCTTGGCCCCCTCCTTGATGCCGAGGTCGACGTAGTCCTTGACCTTCTTGAGGTGCGCGGCCGTGACGAGGGGCCCGAAGTCGGCGTCGCCCGAGGTGGAGGGGCCGATCTTGAGGCCCTCCACGCGCGGGATCAGCTTCTCCACCAGCAGGTCGGCCGTCTTCTGCCCCACCGGCACGGCCACCGAGACCGCCATGCAGCGCTCGCCGGCCGAGCCGTAGCCCGCCCCGATCAGCGCGTCGACTGCCTGGCCCATGTCGGCGTCGGGCATGACGATCATGTGGTTCTTGGCACCGCCGAAGCATTGCACGCGCTTACCCTCCGCGCAGCCCTTGGCATAGATGTAGGCGGCGATGGGCGTGGAGCCGACGAAGCCCACGGCCTGGATGTCGGGGTGCTCGAGGATGGCGTCCACCGCCTCCTTGTCGCCGTTGACGACGTTGAGGATGCCGGCCGGCAGCCCCGCCTCCATGAACAGCTCGGCCAGCATCAGCGGCACGCCGGGATCGCGCTCGGAGGGCTTCAGGATGAAGGCGTTGCCGCAGGCGATGGCGGGCGCGCACTTCCACAGCGGGATCATGGCCGGGAAGTTGAAGGGCGTGATGCCGGCCACCACGCCGAGCGGCTGGCGCATGGAGTAGAGGTCGATGCCGGGGCCGGCGCCCTCCGTGAACTCACCCTTCATGAGGTGGGGGATGCCGCAGGCGAACTCCACCACCTCCAGCCCGCGCTGGATGTCGCCCTTGGCGTCGGCGATGGTCTTGCCGTGCTCGCGGGCGAGGCAGTCGGCGAGCTTGTCGTAGTCGCGGTTGGCGAGCTCCAGCAACCTCATCAGCACGCGGGCGCGGCGCTGCGGGTTGGTGGCGGCCCAGGCCGGCTGCGCCGCCTTGGCGTTCTCTACCGCGGCGGCCACCTCGGCCCTGGAGGCGAATGCGACCTTGGCCCGCACCTCGCCGGTCATGGGCTGGTAGACGTCGCCGGCGCGCCCGCTCGTGCCCTTGACCCGCTTGCCGCCGATGAAATGCCCATAGTCGATCATGGGGCCCACTCCCTGGAACAGAGGCTGTCGCCTGAACCATTGCGCTAGCACGCAGCCCCCGCAAGCGGCAACCGATCGCAGGCGGCGACGGCCCGGCGGACCGGCCGGTTGGGGCTGCAACGCCCTCCGCCGCCGGGGCTGCGGCGCCTCGTCCCAAAGCCCAACTGGCGGCGGACGGCCCCTTCGCCTATGGAGGGGCGGTCGGACGGGTTTGCGCTGCGGGGCCCTGTCGGATTGTCAGACGGGGGCGCCGGGGCTACAAGGGCGCGGAGTTGGGCGGAAGCCCACCGAAGCAAAACATCCGTAGGCCGCACTGCTGCGGCCGGGAGGAGCCAAGGACGTGAACGACAAGGTCGTCGGACCGGGAGCGGGCGCCGCCGGTGCGCCCTGCGACACACTGCCCAAGCTGCTGCTGCGCAACGCGGCCCAGTACGCCGACCGCCCCGCCATGCGCCACAAGGACCTCGGCATCTGGCAGACCTGGACCTGGGCCCAGCTGGCTGATGAGGTGCGGGCGCTGGCCATTGGCCTGCGCAAGCTCGGCCTCGAGCGCGGCGACGCGGTAGCCATCATCGGCGACAACCGTCCGCGCCTCTATGCCACCTTCGCCGCCGTGCAGAGCCTCGGCGGCATCCCGGTGCCGGTCTACCAGGACTCGGTGGCCGAGGAGATGGCCTACGTGCTCGAGCACGCCGAGGTGAAGATCGCCGTCGTTCAGGACCAGGAGCAGGTCGACAAGGTGATCTCCGTGGCCGAGCGCCTGCCACGACTGCGCCACGTCGTCTACGACGAGGAGCGCGGGCTGGCCGACTATGATCACACCCACCTCCACGCCTACGACGAGGTGCAGCGGCTGGGGCGCCAGGAGCTCTCCGCCAACGCCGGCGCGGAGGGGTGGTGGCTCGACGAGATCGCCAAGGGCAAGGGCGCGGACGTGAGCGTGATGCTCTACACCTCGGGCACCACCGGCCGCCCCAAGGGCGTGATGCTCACGCAGGAGAACATCATCGTCTCGGCCCAGAACGGCAACAAGTTCGACGGCTTCGGCCCCGACGACATCATTCTCGCCTACCTGCCGATGGCCTGGGTCGGCGACCACATCTTCTCCTACGCGCAGGCCTACGCGGCGGCCATGTGCGTGTGCTGTCCGGAGAGCCCCGAGACGGTCGTTGAGGACCGCCGCGAAATCGGCCCCACCTACTTTTTCGCTCCCCCGCGCGTGTTCGAGAACCTGCTCACCCAGATCATGGTGCGCATGGAGGACGCGGGCTTCCTCAAGAAGCGCATGTTCCATTACTTCCTGGGCGTCGCCCGCCGCTGCGGCGAGGCCATCCTCAACCGCCAACCGGTCGGCGCCAAGGACCGCGTGCTCTACTGGCTCGGCAATCTGCTCGTCTACGCCCCGCTGAGGAACCGCATGGGCTTCTCGCGCACGCGCGTGGCCTACACCGCCGGCGAGGCCATCGGCCCCGAGCTCTTCCGCTTCTACCGCTCGCTCGGCATCAACCTGAAGCAGCTCTACGGGCAGACCGAGGCCAGCGTCTACATCACGCTGCAGCCCGACGGGGAGGTTTATCCCGACACCGTCGGCAAGCCGGGCCCGGACGTGCAGATCAGGATCGCCGACAACGGCGAGGTGATGTTCAAGAGCCCGGGCGTGTTCCTCAAGTACTACAAGAACGACGAGGCCACCGCCGCCACCAAGACGCCCGACGGCTGGGTGCACACGGGCGATGCCGGTTTCTTCGACCAGCGCGGCCACCTCAGGATCATCGACCGCGCCAAGGACGTGGGACGGCTCAACAACGGTGCGCTGTTCGCTCCCAAGTACCTCGAGAACCGCATCAAGTTCTATCCCGAGGTGCGCGAGGCGGTGGCCTTCGGCCAGGGCCGCGACTACGTCACCATGCTGATCAACATCGACCCGGTGTCGGTCGGCAACTGGGCGGAGCGCAACAACGTCTCCTATGCCAGCTACCAGGAGCTCGCCGCCCATCCACAGGTCTACGACATCGTCGCCGCGCGCGTGGACGAGCTCAACCGCGCGCTGGCCGAGGAGCCGCAGATGGCGGCTTCCCAGATCCGGCGCTTCCTCATCCTGCACAAGGAGCTCGACGCCGACGACGGCGAGCTCACCCGCACCCAGAAGGTGCGCCGCTCGTTCATCGCCGATCGCTACGCACCGCTCATCAAGGCCCTCTACGACGGCTCCATGGAGTGCCACGTCGTCACCGAGGTGACATTCGAGGACGGCCGCAAGGGCGTGGTGGAAGGCGACGTGGCGATCCGGGACATGAAGGTCTACCCCTCACGCGCCGCCGAGCCCCTGCGGGAGGCCGCCGAATGAAGGCCGACGTGGAGCCCAGGCCGATCGCCGGGGACCGCAGCGCCATCGCCCCCGGCGAGGTGCTGCTGTCGCTGGAGCACGTCTCCCTGTCGTTCGGCGGGGTCAAGGCGCTGCGCGACGTGTCCTTCGACATCCGCAAGGGCGAGATCCGCGCCATCATCGGCCCCAACGGCGCCGGCAAGACGTCGATGCTCAACGTCATCAACGGCTTCTACCACCCCCAGGAGGGCGTCATCACCTTCAAGGGGCAGCGCCGCCGCGACATGCGCCCCTACATCGCGGCCAGCCAGGGGATCGCCCGCACCTTCCAGAACGTCGCCCTCTTCAAGGGCATGTCGACGCTCGACAACATCATGACCGGCCGCACCCTCAAGATGCGGCGCGGGCTGTTCGCCCACATGCTGCACTGGGGGCCCGCGCAGCGCGAGGAGATCGCCCACCGCGTGGCGGTCGAGCGCATCATCGACTTTCTCGAGATCGCCCACATCCGCAAGGTGCCCGTGGGCCGGCTGCCCTACGGCCTGCAGAAGCGGGTCGAGCTCGGCCGCGCTCTCGCCATGGAGCCGGAGCTCCTGCTGCTCGACGAGCCGATGGCCGGCATGAACCTGGAGGAGAAGCAGGACATGAGCCGCTTCATCCTCACCGTGAAGGACACCTTCGACACCACCATCGCCCTCATCGAGCACGACATGAGCGTGGTGATGGATCTCTCCGACCGGGTGGTGGTGCTCAACTACGGCGCCAAGATCGCCGACGGCACGCCCGCCGAGGTGCAGCGCAACCAGGCGGTCATCGAGGCCTATCTCGGCGTCAGCCACTGAGGCAAGGGAGGCAGCGCCAGCGGGCCCGCCATGGACTTCCTGTTCAGCATCTTGGTCGAGCCCTGGATCACCATCCTCACGGGGCCCCTGTTCTTCGGCGAGGTGGTGATCGGGGGCATCCTGTCGGGCGTCATGTACTCGCTCGTGGCGCTCGGCTTCGTGCTCATCTACAAGGCCTCGGGCGTGTTCAACTTCGCCCAGGGCGTGATGGTGCTGTTCGCCGCCCTGTCGCTGGTGGGGCTGATGGAGCGCGGCGTGCCGCTGCTGCTCGCGGTCGTGCTCACCGGCCTCATCATGCTGGCGCTCGCCTTCGTCATCGAGCGCGTGATCCTGCGGCACATGGTGAACCAGGAGCAGATCATCCTGTTCATGGCCACCATCGGCCTCACCTATTTCCTGGAGGGCTTCGGCGAGACGCTGTGGGGCTCGGACGTGAAGGCCCTCGACATCGGAATTCCCGACCTGCCCCTCAACGTGAAGGGGGTGACGATACCCAATCCGCTCGTCGTCACCGCCTTCGCCGGCGCGACGCTGGCGAGCCTCGCCATCCTGCTCATGTGGCGGGTGCGCGCGGCGCGGCGCGCGGCCGAGGAGGGCGACGGCGCCGCGGCTGTCCCGGTGGGCCCGTTCGGGCTGATCGTGGCCGTGCTGGGCCTCGGCCTGTTCCTCGCCCGCTTCGCGTTCGGGCCCGACGCCGCCTTCATCCAGGGCAAGCCCAGCAAGACGGCGGCGTTCCTGGCGAGCCTGTCGTGGGCGGGGCTGGCGGTGGCGCTGGCGGTGGCGCTCGATGCCGCCGCCATCTGGCTCGGCCGCCGCCAGGCGCAGCGCGACGCCGGCACCCTCGCCCCGCCCCTGCACTACGCCTGGTTCCTGGCGCTGGGGCTTGCCGGCACGCTGGCGGCGGCGGCCGGCGTGCTGTGGGCGGCGCGCAGCGGCATCCTCATCAACTCCTTCGAGCTGTTCGCGGCGGCGATGGCGGCGAGCCTCGTCATCGTGCTCGCCCTGTTCTTCCAGAAGACGCGCGTCGGCCGCGCCCTCCGGGCGGTCGCCGACGACCACGCCGCCGCCCTGTCGGTGGGCATCTCCCTGCGCGGCATTTGGGTCATCGTGTGGGCGGTCGCGGGCCTGGTGGCGCTCGCCGCCGGCATCATCTGGGGCGGCAAGAGCGGCGTGCAGTTCTCCCTATCGCTGATCGCGCTCAAGGCACTGCCGGTGCTGATCCTGGGCGGCTTCACGTCGGTGCCGGGCGCCATCGTCGGCGGCCTTATCATCGGCGTGGGCGAGAAGGTGGCCGAGGTCTACTGGGGGCCGGCCATCGGCGGGGCCATCGAGAACTGGTTCGCCTACATGCTGGCGCTGGTGTTCCTGCTGGTGCGGCCGCAGGGGCTGTTCGGCGAGAAGATCATCGAGCGGGTATAGCTGCCAGCCGAGGAAACGATGCTCTACCGCGAAGCCGGCCAGTTCAAGTCGACCTACGCCGCCGACCAGGCGATCTTCCCGATCGCCCAGGACCGCTGGCTCGTGGCCGCGCTGCTGGTGGCCGCCTACCTGGTGCCGCCCCTGTTCCTCGGCTCCTACTGGTTCAACGCCATCCTCATCCCGTTCCTGATCTTCTCGATGGCGGCGCTGGGCCTCAACATCCTGGTCGGCTACTGCGGACAGATCTCGCTCGGCACCGGCGGCTTCATGGCGGTCGGCGCCTACGCCAGCTACAAGCTCACGACCGTGTTCTTCCCCGACCTCGGCATGATCTTCATATTTCTGCTGTCGGGGCTGGTGGCGGCGGCGGTCGGCGTGCTGTTCGGCCTGCCCAGCCTGCGCATCAAGGGCTTCTACCTGGCGGTCGCCACCCTCGCCGCCCAGTTCTTCCTCACCTGGCTTTTCAACAAGGTGCCGTGGTTCTTCAACTACAACTCCAACGGCACCATCGAATCCCCTCCGCGCACCCTGTTCGGGTCGATCATGGAGCCCGGGGGCGCGCTCGAGGCGCTGGTCTTCCTCAATCCCCTGGTGACGAGCCCGCGCGCCAGCCCCGAGGCCAAGTACCTGTTCGCCCTGACACTGGTGGTGGTCTTCGCGCTGATCGCCAAGAACCTGGTGCGCGGTCGCATTGGCCGCTCGTGGATGGCGATCCGCGACATGGACATCGCCGCCGAGCTCATCGGCATCCGGCCGATGCGGACCAAGCTGCTGGCCTTCGCCGTGAGCTCCTTCTACTGCGGCGTGGCCGGTGCCATGCTGCTCAATCTCTACCTCAACAGCGTCGAGACCCAGGCCTTCGCCATCAACGTCTCCTTCGACGTGCTGTTCATGGTCATCATCGGCGGGCTCGCCAGCATCCTGGGCTCGTTCCTGGGCGCGGGCTTCATCGTGCTGATGCCGATCTTCCTCACCAACTTCCTGCCCGCCGTCGGCCTGCCGGTCGATACCGCCACCCAACGGCACATCGAGCTGATGCTGTTCGGGGGCTTGATGATCTTCTTCCTGATCGTGGAGCCGCACGGCTTCGCCCGGCTGTGGCAGATCGGCAAGGAGAAGCTGCGTCTGTGGCCGTACCCCCACTGACGGGCTTGCGCGAAGGGGAGGGGTGCGCGTGGCGGGCGCCGATTTGAGTTGGTCGCGGCGCGTGCTACGTATGGGCAGTGGCCGCCTCTCGCGGCCGGCTCTGCCGCTGCGGCCAACGATACACGACAAGCTCCAAAGGGAGGTGTGAATGACCCTGAGCTACCTCAAGATCGGCGCCATTGCCGCGGCCGCGCTGGCCGCGCCCTGGACCGCCCCGGGCGCCGTGGCGCAGGACGGGCTCTACATCCCGACCTTCGTCTACCGCACCGGCGCCTATGCCCCCAGCGGCATCCCCATCGCCAACGGCTTCAAGGACTACCTCAACCTCCTCAACGAGCGCGACGGCGGCATCGAGGGCGTCAAGATCATCCACGAGGAGTGCGAGACCAACTACGACACCAAGCTCGGCGTGGAGTGCTACGAGCGGCTCAAGAGCAAGAACCCGCTCATGATCAACCCGTACTCGACGGGCATCACCTACGCCCTGATCCCCAAGGCCCCGGTGGACAAGATCCCGATCCTATCGATGGGCTACGGCCGCACCGACGTGGCGGTGGGCTCCGTCCATCCCTGGATCTTCAATGCGCCCACCAGCTACTGGAGCCAGGCCTCGGCCAAGATCAAGTACATCGCCTCCAAGGAGGGCGGGCTCGACAAGCTCAAGGGCAAGAAGCTCACGCTCATCTACCACAACAGCCCCTACGGCAAGGAGCCGATCCCCACGCTCGAGGCGCTGTCCAAGCAGCTCGGCTACGAGCTCGAGCTGCTCGCCGTCGACCATCCGGGCCAGGAGCAGAAGGCGACCTGGCTCAAGGTGCGCCAGTCCAACCCTGACTGGATCTTCCTGTGGGGCTGGGGCGTCATGAACCAGGTGTCGGTCAAGGAGGCCGCCGCCAACGGCTTCAAGATGGACCGCATGGTCGGCGTGTGGTGGTCCGGGACGGAGGCCGACGTGGTGCCGGCGGGCGATGCCGCCAACGGCTACGTGTCGGCGACCTTCCACGCCCCGGGCAAGGACTTCAAGGTGCACGAGGACATCAAGAAGGTCCTGTACGACAAGGGCAAGGGCGCCACCAGCTGGGACAAGGTCGGCGAGGTGCTCTACAACCGGGCGCTGGTCAACGCCATGATCACCACCGAGGCGGTGCGCGACGCCATCAAGAAGCACGGCAAGAAGGTGACGGGCGAGCACGTGCGCGAGGGCATGGAGAACCTCAATCTCACCCAGGAGCGGCTCGAGAAGCTGGGCTTCGGCAAGATGATGCGGCCGCTCAAGGTCTCCTGCAACGACCACGAGGGCAACGGCCCGATCCTGATCCAGCAGTGGGACGGCAAGCAGTGGAAGATCGTCTCCGACTGGATCGAGCCCATGCGCGACGTGGTGCGGCCCATGATGGAGACCTCGGCCAAGAAGTTCGCCGAGGAGAACAAGGTCACGCCGCGGCAGTGCCCGTCGTCGTGATCGCTACCCAGGCAAGAGGGGGCGGCGGCCGCAGGCCGCCGCCTCGCGCCGCTCTCCTCCCTGCGCCATGACCCAGCCCGTCGCCCTCGCTCCGGCCGCGGCCGCCCAGCCGGCCAAGGATGCGGCCCGCCCGATGCTTGCCCTTAACAACGTGGAGGTGATCTACGACCACGTCATCCTGGTGCTGAAGGGTGTCTCCCTCTCCGTGCCGAACGGCGCCATCGTTGCCCTGCTCGGCGCCAACGGCGCCGGCAAGTCGACCACGCTCAAGGCCATATCCAACCTGCTGCTCGCCGAGCGCGGCAAGGTCACCAAAGGCTCGGTGGAGTTCATGGGCGCGCGCGTGGACGGCCTCTCGCCCAGCGAGCTGGTGCGCCGCGGCTGCATCCAGGTGATGGAGGGGCGGCACTGCTTCGGCCACCTGACGGTGGAGGAGAACCTGCTCACCGGCGCCTACACGCGCTCGGGGGGCAGCAGCGTGCTCAAGCGCGACCTCGACATGGTCTACTCCTACTTCCCGCGCCTCAAGGAGCGGCGCCTGTCGCTTGCCGGCTACATCTCGGGCGGCGAGCAGCAGATGGTGGCGATCGGCCGCGCGCTGATGTCGGCGCCCAAGATGATGCTGCTCGACGAGCCCTCCATGGGGCTGGCACCGCAGCTGGTGGAGGAGATCTTCGAGATCGTCAAAAGGCTCAATGCCGAGCAGGGGGTGTCGGTGCTGCTCGCCGAGCAGAACACCAACATGGCCCTCAGATACGCCACCTACGGCTACATCCTGGAGAACGGCCGGGTGGTGATGGACGGCGACTCCAGGTCGTTGCGCGAGAACGAGGACGTCAAGGAGTTCTATCTCGGCGTCGGCGGCGGCGACCGCAGGAGCTTCCGCGACGTGAAGTCCTACAAGCGCCGCAAGCGCTGGCTGGCGTGACGCAGGCCGGCGCGGTGCGCCATCAGGGGAGTGAGGCGTCGTGTCGGTGAAGAACGGCCACTTCGATCAGCTCGAGACGCGCGATCCCGCCCAGCGCGAGCTCGCCCAGTTCAACCTGCTGCCGGACCTCGTGCGTCACGCCATCGCCAACGCGCCGGGCTGGGCGCGGCAGCTCGCCGGCATCGACCCCGCCGGTGTGACGTCGCGCGCGGGGCTGGCCAAGCTGCCGGTGCTGCGCAAGTCGGCGCTCAAGGAGCTGCAAGCGAAGGACCCGCCCTACGGCGGGCTCACCACCTCCCCGGCGGCGGGCCTTGCCCGCATCTTCCTGTCGCCGGGGCCGATATTCGAGCCCGAGGGCTACGGCAGCGACTGGTGGCGCGCCGCGCGCGCGCTCCATGCCGCCGGCATGCGCAAGGGCGACATTGTGCACAATACCTTCTCCTACCATCTCACCCCCGGTGCCTGGATTCTCGATTCGGGGGCGCGCGCGCTGGGCTGCGCGGTGGTGGCGGCAGGCCCCGGCCAGACCGAGCAGCAGCTCGACATCATCCGCTACGTGCGGCCCACCGCCTACGTCGGCGTGCCGGACTACCTCAAGATCCTGCTCGACAAGGCCAAGGAGGCGGGCACGGACGCCTCGAGCTTCAAGAAGGCCCTGGTGGGCGGGGCCGCCCTCTTCCCCTCGCTCAGAGCCGAGTACAAGGAGCGCGGCATTGCCACCTTCCAGACCTACGCCACCGCCGACGTCGGCATCATCGCCTACGAGAGCGAGGCACTGGAGGGCATGATCGTCGACGAGGGGGTGATCGTGGAGATCGTGCGGCCGGGCACCGGCGAGCCGCTGCCCGAGGGCGAGGTGGGCGAGGTGCTGGTCACCACCTTCAACCGCGACTACCCCATGATCCGCTTTGCCACCGGCGACCTCTCGGCGGTGCTGCCGGGCACGAGCCCGTGCGGGCGCACCAACATGCGCATCAGGGGCTGGCTCGGTCGCGCCGACCAGACCACCAAGGTCAAGGGCATGTTCGTGCATCCCGAGCAGGTGGCGGAGGTGGCAAGGCGCCACGCCGGGCTCGGCCGCGTGCGCCTTGTCGTCGGCCGCTCGGGCGAGCAGGACGTGATGACCCTGCGCGCCGAGGCGCCGAGCCCCGACGCCGGGCTCAAGGCCAGGCTCGCCGAGACCCTGCAGGCGGTCACCAAGCTCAAGGGCGAGGTGGAGCTGGTGGCGCCGGGCACGCTGCCCAACGACGGCAAGGTGATCGCCGACGAGCGCACCTACACCTGACGGGCGCGCCGTGGCGCAGGCGGGGCCGGTCAGTTGGTGCGGCCGGCGGGTGCCGGCTTGCGCTGCAGCGCCTCGCGCTCGGCGATGCGGGCGAGGTGGAAGCGCTGGAAGCTCCGGTCGCGCTCGTAGAGCTTGTGGCGCACCCACACCAGCAGGTCGTAGAAGGTGTTGGGGCCGAAGCTCAGCGGCAGGCGCTCGACCGCCTCCAGCTCGCGCCCCCACTTCCCCTCGAGCCCCGTCAGGTCGTCCTTGAAGAAGATGATGGTGGGCGTGAAGACGATGCCCCAGCGCTCGGCCAGCGCCCGCTCCTGCAGCACCCGGCCGTCGAAATCGGTCACCTCGCGCGCCCCCCACAGGTCGAGCTGAATGACGGCGAAGTTCTCGCGCAGGTAGTCGTTGAGGTACTTGAGCGCGAGAAGCTCGGTGTGGAGCTTGATGCAATAAGGGCAGCCGCGCTGCTCGAAGATCACGGCCAGGCGCTTGCCGGCGGCCCTGGCCTCGGCGAAGTCGTCCCTCAGGTCGAGGAAGGAGAGGTGGAACCAGCTCTGGCGATAGAGCCCGTCGTCGCCCTTGAGCGGGGCAACGCGCGGCTCGGTGGGCCCGGTGGGCGGCGGCAGCGGCTCGGCGCGCGCGGCCGCGAGGCCGGCGAGCGCCACGGCGGCCGACAGCAGCAGCGTCGGCCTGAGGCGGCAAGGGCGTGTGATGCGAGGCATGAACCAAGCTTAGCGCGGCGCCAGCGCGGTGAACATGGCTCCGCCGGCCGGGCCTGCATGGCTGCCAAGCGGGGACCTCACTCCGCCGCCGCCAGCGCGCCGGCCCGCTCGCCCTCCACGATGGCGATTGCCTCGCCCAGCACGCCGATGCCGGCGCCCGGCCGCGGCGCCAGCTCGGAGAGATGGCGGCGGAAGGCGCGCGCCCGCGGCCGGCCGTGATAGAGGCCGAGGACGTGGCGGGTGACGCTGGCAAGCCGCCCTCCGCCCCGCAGGTGCCGCTCCACGTAGGGGATGAGCGCCTCCAGCACCGCCCCGCGCGAGGCCGGCGCCGCCTCCTCCCCGAACAGGAGCCGGTCGACCTCGGCGAGCAGCCAGGGGTTCTGGTAGGCGGCGCGGCCGAGCGCCACGCCGTCGACGCGGGCGAGATGGGCCACGGCCTCGTCGAGCGAGGCGATGCCGCCGTTGATCACGATTGCAAGCTCGGGGTGGGCGGCCTTCAGCCGATGGACGCGCGGGTAGTCTAGGGGCGGGACCTCGCGATTGTCCTTGGGCGAGAGGCCCTCGAGCCAAGCCTTGCGCGCGTGGACGATGAAGGTGCGGCAGCCGGCCGCCGCCACCGTCGCCACGAACCGCTCGAGGTCGGCCTCGCTGTCCTGGTCGTCGATGCCGATGCGGCACTTGACGGTGACGGCCACGCGCACCCGCCGCGCCATGGCCGCCACGCACTCCGCCACCAGCTGCGGCTCGGCCATCAGGCAGGCGCCGAAGCGGCCCTCCTGCACCCGGTCGGAGGGGCAGCCGACGTTGAGGTTGATCTCGTCGTAGCCCCAGCCCTCGCCGATCGCGGCGGCCTCGGCGAGCCGCGCCGGATCGGCCCCGCCGAGCTGGAGCGCCACGGGGTGTTCCTCCGGGCTGAAGCCCAGGAGCCGCTCGCGGTCGCCGTGCAGGACGGCCTCGGCCGTGATCATCTCGGTGTAGAGGCGGGCGCGGCGCGTGAGCAGGCGGTGGAAGAACCGGCAGTGCCGGTCCGTCCAGTCCATCATGGGGGCGACGCAGAACCTGTGCTCTCGGTGCGTCACTGCCGTCGCTGCGCTTTCCGCACTCCCGCATCTGCCGCTTGCCGGCATGCGCATGGCACGTAACGGGCCTGCCCGCAAGGGTTGCCGGGCCTCCGTGGCGGACCGCGCGCAGTTGACCGGAGGTGAGAAGCGGCGATACTCGGCCGCGATCCCGGGAAGGTGGCGATGGCCAGGCTGGCGGCCGTGATCGGAATGGGGCAGATGGGGTCCGGCATGGCCGGGCGCCTGCGCGAGCACGGCTGGGACGTGGCCGGCTACGACATCAGCGAGGCGCAGCGCGCCCGCCTCGAGGCCGAGGGCTTCCGCATGGCGGCGAGCATCGGCGAGGCGGTGGGGGGCCGCGAGGTGGTGCTCTCGAGCCTGCCCGACCCCCGCGCCGTGCGCGAGGCCTGGCTCGGGGCCGGCGGCATCGTCGCCAGCGCCGGCGAGGGCAGCCTGTGCATCGAGCTCAGCACCATCGACCCGCAGACCATGCGCGAGGTGGCCGACGCTGCCGCGCGCCGCGGCCTGGCGGTGGTCGACTGCCCGGTGAGCGGCAGCCCGCGCGAGGCCGCCGCCGGCAAGCTCGTGCTCATCGCCGGCGGTGAGCCGGAGCACGTGGAGCGCGCCGCGCCGATCTTCGCGCTGCTCGGCACCGAGTGGAAGCACACGGGCGGCGTCGGCACCGCCAAGGTGGTCAAGATCGTCAACAACATGATGTCGATGGGCAACGTGCTGGTCGCAGCCGAGGCCTTCGCGCTGGGCGTGGCGGCGGGCGTGGCGCCCGACAAACTCTACGAGGTGCTGTCGGTGAGCGGCGGGCGCTCCCATCACTTCACGAAGCGCTTTCCCAATGCGCTCAAGGGCGACTTCAGCCCGGGCTTCAAGATGGAGCTGGGCGAGAAGGACCTGGCGCTGGGCATCGAGCTCGGGCGCAGCCTGCACCTGCCCACGCCCACGGCCTCGACCGTGCGCGAGCTCTATGCCCTCGCCCTCGCCGAGGGCCTGCGCGGCCAGGACATCGTGGCGCTGCTGTCGATGTACCAGCGCTGGGCGAAGGCGGGCGGGCCGCGCGGGAGCTGACGGTGCGGCCCCTGCGCCGATGCCGAGGCGGCGTCCGCGCCCCCGCCAGGAGACCGATCGGGGAGGTTCGATGACCTACCTGCTTGCCGAGAGCCTGCCGGCCGAGCCCGCGGGCCTGCGCCTGCGCCGGCTCATCGCCCGCCCCGGCATCCTCATGATGCCGGGTGCCTACAACGGGCTCGCCGCCCTGCAGGCCAGGGCCGCGGGCTTCGAGGCGCTCTACCTCTCCGGTGCAGCCATGTCGGCGTCCATGGGCCTGCCCGACCTCGGCATCCTCACCGTCGACGACGTATGCTCCTTCGTGCGCCAGGTGGTGCGCGCCGCGCAGCTGCCGGTGCTGGTCGACGGCGACACCGGCTACGGCGAGGCGCTCAACGTCATGCACATGGTGCGCGCGTTCGAGGAGGCGGGCGCCGCGGCGGTGCAGATCGAGGACCAGCTGCTGCCCAAGAAGTGCGGACACCTCAACGACAAGCGCCTCGCCAGCCCACAGGACATGGCGGCCAAGGTCGCCGCCGCCGCCAGAGCGCGCCGGCACCTCTACATCGTCGCCCGCACTGATGCGGCGGAGAGCGAGGGGCTGGAGGGGGCCATCGCCCGCGCGCGGCTCTACGTGGAGGCCGGCGCCGATGCCGTCTTCCCCGAGGCGCTGGGCAGCGCCGAGGCGTTCCGGCGCGTGGTCGAGGCCGTGCGCGTGCCGGTGCTGGCCAACATGACCGAGTTCGGGCGCACCCCGCCGACGACCGCGGCGGAGCTCGAGGGGCTGGGCTGCAAGATGGTGATCTGGCCGGTGAGCGCCCTGCGCATGGCGGCCAAGGCGCACGCCGAGCTCTACGCCGGCATCCGGGCGGACGGCGGCACCCACCGCCTGCTCGAGCGCATGCAGACCCGCGCCGAGCTCTACGCCACCATCGGCTACGGGCAGTACGAAGCGCTCGATGCCTCTATCGTCGCCTCCATCCTGCCGCCGGCCATGCCGCCGGCGGCGGAGAAGGGCTGAGCGGGTGCCGGCTCAGGCGGAGTTGGAGCGCCGGCCGGCGCTGGCCCCGGCCAGGCGGCCGAACACAGCGCCGGACATCAGGCCCGCGCCGCCCAGATAGTTCTCGTAGAAGATGCCGCCCACCAGCTCGCCCGCGGCATAGAGGCCGGGAATGGGCCGGTCGACGAGGTCGAGGACCTCGCCGCTGGCGTTGATCCTGAGGCCGCCGAAGGTGAAGGTGATGCCGCAGGTTACGACGAAGCCGGTGTAGGGCGGGGTGTCGATGGGCAGCGCCCAGTTGGACTTGGGCGGCGTGATGCCCCTGGTGCACTTGCCGTCGAGCACGGCCGGGTTGAACTCGCCGGGCTGGCAGGCGCGGTTGAAGGCCTCGACCGTGCGCGTGAGCCCCTCCACGTCGATCTCGAGCTTCTGGGCGAGCTCGGCGATGGTGCCGGCCTCGGCCTTGGTGACCTGGCGGATGCGATACTCGTCGCGCACCATGCCGATGGTCTTGGCGTCGAAGATCTGCACCGCCGCCCGCTGCGGCTGCTTCATGATCTCGCGGCCGTACCTGGCGTAGGTGTGGTTGCGGTAGTCGGCGCCCTCGTCGAGGAAGCGCTCGCCGCGCAGGTTGACGACGATGCCGATCGGATAGGAGTGCTTCTGGAAGTTGTCGAGCACGGTGCGGTCGCCGAAGGGCGGGGCGCCGATGTCCCAGGCGACGGCGTGGCAGGTGGACCAGCCGCCGTAGGGCTGCGCGCCGATGTCGAGGGCGGCGCGGATGCCGTCGCCCGTGTTGTGGCGCGTGCCGCGCACCCGGCACAGCTCCCAGCCGGGCCCCAGATAGCGCACGCGCATCTCCGGGTTGGCCTCGAAGCCGCCGCAGGCGAGCACGACGGAGCGGGCGGCGAGGTCCTCGAAGCCGCCGGGGCCCTTGGCGGTGAGACCCGTCACCCTGCCGGTGCGGTCCTGGATCAGGCGCACCAGCCCCGTTTCGTAGCGGAGGGCCACGCCCGCGCGCGCGGCGGCCTTCATGAGCTGGTCGACGAGGCCCCAGCCGCCGCCCACCGCCTCGACGTTGACGCCGCCGTAGAAGTGGTGCTTGCCGCCCACCTTGTAGGACTGGCGGCCGAACATGGGGATGAAGCGCACGCTGTGGCCGCGCATCCAGCGCATGGTTTCGCGCGAGCGCCCAATGAGGAGGGTTGCCAGCTCCTCGTCCGTGTTGCCTTCGGTGACGCGCATGAGGTCGTCGAGATAGGTCTCCCTGGTGAGCGGCGGCAGCACGATCTGGCAGGCCTCCGCTTCCGAGAGGTCCTGCAGGATGTCGGCGCGCAGGTCGTCGAGGCCGTCGTGCACGAAGCGGAAGCCGCCGGCGGTGAAGAGCGAGTTGCCCCCGCGCTCGGCCTCGGGCGCCTTCTCGAGCACGAGCACCCGGGCGCCCTGCTCGCTCGCCGAGATCGCCGCGCACAGCGCCGCATTGCCGGCGCCGACCACGATCACGTCCCATATCGCCGCTGCGGCCATGTCGCTCCTCTCCTCGTCAGGGCATGCGGTAGAGCACGCGGCCCTCGAACAGCCGCCGCGCGCTGCGGTAGACGGCGCCGTAGCGCGCGCGGAGGGCCCCGCCGGGGCCGTCGGCGCCCACCGCCGCGTCGACCAGCGTAATGCCGGACGGATGGGCGATGCGGATGGGTCCAGCCGGGGCGCGGCAGAGGCGGTGCGGGACGGTGCCGGGCACGCGCGCGGCGACGGCGAGGCAGATGGCGCCGGTGATGGGCACTGCGCGGTGCGGCTGGCCCATCGAGATCATGCGGACGCAGATGTCGGCGTCGGACGCGGCGAGCCTGCGGCCGGAGAGCGTCGCTGCCGCCTGCGGTGCGCTCACCACCGCGACCTTGGGCACGCTCCCCTGGCGCGCCGCGGCGGCGGGGTCGGCCGCGAGCCCTATGCGCACGGCGGCCGCGCGCCTGATGCGCTCCATGCGCTCAAGGAAGCCGGCATCAGCCTCCAGCTCGTCGGCGAGTTCGGCGCCCGTCTTGCCGAGATCGGCGGCCGCCACGAACACGCACGGGTTGGCCGCGTCGACGCACGAGGCGGCCACCGCCCCCTCGCCGTCCCCAGCCTCCAGCTCGTCGCAGGCCCTGCCCGTGGGCAGCAGGCTGCCGGTGCGGGCGCCACCGGGGTCGAGGAACTCGAGCCGGATCGGCGCGGCCCGTCCGGCAACGCCGTCGATGGCGAAGTCGCCGTCAGCGGCAAGGGCCCCGCCGGCCACGGGAAAGCGGGCAACGATGATCTTCGACGTGTTGGTGTTGTGGATGCGCACGACCGCCTCGCCGTCGGGCGGGGCCGGCACCAGGCCCTCCTCTAGAGCGAAGGGGCCGACGGCGGATGACATGTTGCCGCAGTTGCCGCCGTAGTCCACGAGCGGCTCGCGGACGGCCACCTGCGCGAACGTGTAGTCGACGTCGGCGTCGAGCCGGCTCGGCGGGCCGATCACGCACACCTTGGAGAGGGATGAGACGCCCCCGCCCATGCCGTCGAGCTGGCGGCCGTCGGCATCGGGCGAGCCCATGATGTGCAGGAAGATGGCATCCCATTGGCCGCGGTCGGCCGGCAGGTCCTCGGCGCGCAGCATCACCGCCTTGGAGGTGCCGCCGCGCATGAAGACGGCGCGCAGGCGCTGGTGGCGCATGGGTCTCCTCCGCTCCCTCCGCTCGGGCCTTCCGCGACAATGCCCGGCCTGCGCGCGCAGGTCGAGTGGTGCGGGAGCGCAGAGGCGAGCCCGCCACGGGCGATTGACCGGCCCGGCACGCCTTGCATGATGCGGGTCGCGGTTCGCGCGCCCGTGCGGGGCGCTCGAGGCCGACGGCAGGGCCCGGCGCGCACTCTCGTTCGCGCCGCCGCAGGAAGGATACGAGGACATGCCCGCCCCGGCCCCCAACACACCCGCCGATGGCCTCCCGCCGAGTGCGCTGCCCTATACCGCCGACCCTGCCGTTCCGGCCCTCGATGGCGCCGTGCTGCGCCGGGCGGTTGAGGAGGCCGACATCCGCGTGCTGCTGATGGTGGTGCTCCATCTCTCCGGCGACCGCAGATGGCTCGGCGCCCGCTACCGCCCGCAGCGCGACGTGCGCCTCATCGCCGACGAGGATGCCGGCCTGCCGCCGGAGGTGCGGGCCGAGGTCAGGCGGGCCGCGGTCGACCTCCTGCTCGCCGGGGCGGGGCGGCCGCCGGCGGTGCACGACCCCGGCAACGGCCTGATGCTCGAGATGATGGCCCAGTGCATGGGCGAGAGCATCGCCGAGGCCTATGCGCCGATGATGCGGGAGGAGATGGGCCTCACGCCCCGCGACGTGCAATGGGAGGCGCCGCCGACGCCGGAGAGGCTTGGCGCCATGCACGTGCTGATCGTGGGCGCCGGCGCCAGCGGCCTCATCCTGGCCGCCCGCCTGAAGCGCCTCGGCATCCGCTACACGGTGGTCGAGCAGGCGGGCGAGGTCGGCGGCACCTGGCGCGACAACCGCTATCCCGGGTGCGCCGTCGACACGCCCAACCACGCCTACTCCTTCTCCCTCGGGGGGCGCTACCGCTGGGTGTCCTACTTCTCCCCGCGCGATCAGATCCTCGACTACCTGCGCCGCGCGGCCAACGAGTTCGGCGTGCGCGGGGACATCCGCTTCCACACCAAGGTGACGGCCGCACGCTGGGACGAGGCGCGCAGGCGCTGGATGGTCACGGTCGCCGCGCCGGCCGGCCCGGAGGTCATCGAGGCCAACGCGCTGGTGAGCTGCATCGGCCAGTTCGGGCTGCCCCACGTGCCCGACATCGCGGGCCTGGAGGGCTTCCGCGGCCTCAAGTTCCACACCAGCGAGTGGCCCCAGGGGCTGGATTTCGCCGGCCGCAGGCTGGCCATCATCGGCACCGGAGCCTCGGCCATGCAGATCGTGCCGAGCGTGGCCGGTAGCGTGGCCCAGCTCGACATCTATCAGCGCAGCCCGCAGTGGGCACGCCCCATCGCGCGCTTCCACGACGCCCTCTCCGAGGGCGCGCAGTGGCTGCTGCAGCACGTGCCCTACTACGCCGCGTGGTTCCGCTTCTCCATGCTGTGGCGCTACGGCGACGGGCTGCTGCCGTTCCTGCGCAAGGACCCGGCCTGGCCCCATCCCGAGCGCTCGCTCAACCGCGTCAACGACAAGCACCGCCAGGAGATGCTCGACTACATGCTGGCCGAGCTCGGCGACCGCCAGGACCTGGTGGCCAAGTGCGTGCCGAGCTATCCCCCCTACGGCAAGCGCATCTTGCTCGACAATGGCTGGTTCAGGACGTTGCGCCGGCCCAACGTGGAGCTCGTCACCGAGCCCATCGCCCGCATCGCCGCCGACGGCGTGGTGACGCGGGACGGCAGGCGCCGCCCGGCCGACGTGCTGGTGCTCTCGACCGGCTTCCGCATGACGCAGATGACGGCGCGCCTCAACGTCACCGGCGCGGGCGGCCGCAACCTGCGGGACGAGTGGGGCGACGACGATGCGACCGCCCACCTCGGCATCACCGTGCCGGGCTTTCCCAACCTGTTCATCACGCAGGGCCCCTCCACCGGCCTCGGCCACGGCGGCAGCGCAATCTGCCAGGCTGAATCGCAGGCGCGCTACATCTGCGCCATGCTGGCGCGCATGATCGAGCGGGGCATCGCCGCCGTGGACGTGCGCCGGGAGGTGCACGACGCCTTCGTCGCCGAGGTCGACAGGCGCCACGCCGAGCTGATCTGGACCCATCCCGGCATGTCCACCTACTACCGCAACCGCCACGGCCGCGTGGTGTCGGCCACGCCCTTCAGCCTGGTCGAGTACTGGGCCATGACGCACGAGCCGAGGCTCGAGGAGTATCGCCTGCTGCTGTGAGGGCCACCGTCCTTCGCCGGTAACCCCGGGAAGCGCGGAAGCCTCAATTCTCCTCCATCTTGAGCGCGGCGATGAAGGCCTCCTGCGGGATCTCCACCTCGCCGAATTGGCGCATGCGCTTCTTGCCCTTCTTCTGCTTCTCGAGCAGCTTGCGCTTCCTCGTGATGTCGCCGCCGTAGCACTTGGCGAGCACGTCCTTCCGCAAGGCGCGGATGGTCTCGCGGGCGATGATGCGACCGCCGATGGCTGCCTGGATCGGGATCTGGAAGAGGTGGGGCGGGATCAGCTCCTTGAGCTTCTCGCACATGGCCCGGCCCCGGCTTTCCGCACGCGCGCGGTGGACAATGACGGAGAGCGCATCGACCGGCTCGCCGTTGACCAGGATCGACATCTTCACGAGGTCGCCCGGCTCGTGGCCCTTGATGGCGTAGTCGAAGGAGGCGTAGCCACGGCTGATGGACTTGAGACGGTCGTAGAAGTCGAACACCACCTCGTTCAACGGCAGCTCGTAGACGAGAAGCGCGCGCGTGCCGGCATAGGTGAGGTTCTTCTGGCGGCCGCGGCGGTCCTGGCACAGCTTGAGCACGCTGCCCAGGTGCTCGTCGGGCACCAGGATGGTGGCCTCGATCCACGGCTCCTCGATGCGGTCGATCTTGACCGGATCGGGCATGTCCGCAGGGTTGTGCATCTCGAGCCGGCTGCCGTCGGTGAGGTAGACGTGGTAGATAACGCTCGGCGCCGTGGTGATGAGCTCGAGGTTGAACTCGCGCTCGAGCCGCTCGGTGACGATCTCGAGGTGGAGGAGCCCGAGGAAGCCGCAGCGGAAGCCGAAGCCCAGCGCCGCCGAGCTCTCCGTCTCGTAGGTGAAGCTCGCATCGTTGAGGCGCAGCCGCGCCATGGCCTCGCGCAGATCCTCGAACTGGGCGGCGTCGACGGGAAAGAGGCCGCAGAACACCACGGGCTGCGCCGGCTTGAAGCCGGGCAGCGGCTGGGCGGTGGGCCGCCTCTCGTCGGTCACGGTGTCGCCGACGCGGGTGTCGGCCACCTGCTTGATGGCGGCGGTGAAGAAGCCCACCTCCCCGGGCCCCAGCGCCTCCAGCATCTCCTGCTTGGGGCGAAAGATGCCGACCCGCTCCACCTGGTAGGCGGCGCCCGACGACATGAGGCGAATGCGCTGGCCCTTCCTGAGCGAGCCGTCGATGATGCGCACGAGCACCACCACGCCGAGATAGGCGTCATACCAGCTGTCGATGAGCAGGGCCTTGAGCGGGGCGGCGGCGTCGCCCTCGGGCGGGGGCAGGCGCGCAACGATGGCCTCCAGCACCGCCGCCACGTTCTCTCCGGTCTTGGCCGAGATGGGGATGGCGCCCGAGGCGTCGAGGCCGATCACCTCCTCGATCTGCTTCTTGACGCGCTCGGGGTCGGCGGCCGGCAGGTCCACCTTGTTGAGCACGGGCAGGATCTCGAGGTCGTTGTCGAGGGCCTGGTAGACGTTGGCCAGCGTCTGCGCCTCCACGCCCTGGCTCGCGTCCACCACCAGCACCGCGCCCTCGCAGGCAGCCAGTGAGCGCGACACCTCGTAGGCGAAGTCGACGTGGCCCGGCGTGTCCATCAGGTTGAGCTGATAGGTGCGCCCGTCGCTCGCGCGGTAGTCGAGGCGCACGGTCTGGGCCTTGATGGTGATGCCCCGCTCGCGCTCGATGTCCATCGAGTCGAGGATCTGCTCCTTCATCTCCCGCTCGGGGACGTTGCCGCACAGCTGGATCAGCCGGTCGGACAGCGTCGACTTGCCGTGGTCGATGTGGGCGATGATGGCGAAGTTGCGGATGCGGGAGATGTCCGTCATGGGGGCGCTGCTTAGCATCGCCGGGCGGCGGGTTGAACCGCCAACGGCACGGACACCCGCGCCGCCCTCGACGGGATGCCGAATAAACATACATAATTGCACATTACATGAAACTGCCAAGTGGGCGGGTTCTGCATATCGGGGATGACCTCCACAACCTCCGGCGCGACAAATACCTAGGGTCTACGCAGTACTCTGAAACTCGCTGGGCATCTTCTTCTCGGGCAGCGGACAGCGGCGGTCCGTTACAACTACAAATTGAAGGATTATACTCGGCCCCTGGCAAGACTGTGCAATAATTTACTGTGACATAAAGTGCTCGATCTGCGAAACCGCGAGCGCAATGGCCAACACGCTCGCGCCCGAAGTGCGTTCGCAGTTCGCGAAACGCCTGAAAACCATCAGGACCCAGCGCGGCTTCCCGCGTGCGCGCTACTTCGCCAAGACGCTCGGCATCGAGGAGAACCGCTATACACGCTACGAACGCGCCGAGGTGGAGCCCAACCTCACCCTGATCCACAAGATGTGCCAGACGCTGGGGGTCTCGCCCAACGAGCTCCTGGGTTTCGGCGAGCCGCGCCCCGGCCGCCACGAGGCGATCCCGGGTGTGGCCGAGGAAAGCCGCGAGGACGAGGGCTTCAGCCCCGAGCCGGAGGCGGCCGGCATCCAGCCCGATCCGCTGGGCTCGCTTGCCTGGAGCCTGGCGGCGGAGATCGTGACCATCCGCCAGCGCCATGCCGGCCGCGGCAAGGCCGGCGACACCTTCGCCGCCCTGCAGGAGACGAGCGCGCTGTTCGCGGCCCTGCGCGCGGAGCCCTTCCGCACCGTGGCCGAGATCGTCAACGACCGGGCGCTGAAGGACGTGGACGGCGCCAACAAGGCCAGGCTAGCCGAGCTCGCCCAGGCCTTCACCGACGCCGCGAGGGAGCCGGGCCGGGCGCGTCGGCGCCGCTGAGCGCGCCCGCGCCGCCCTTCGCCCCTCAGCTGCGGATGGTGCCGCCCGTGGCCTTGCCCACCGCGGCGATCACCTTGGCCGCCACCGCCTCGATCTCCTCGTCGGTCAGCGTGCGCTCGACGGGCTGGAGAGTGACCTCCAGGGCCACCGACCGCTTGCCCGCTCCCAGGCTCTCCGCCTCGAACAGATCGAACACGTTGACGGAGGCGATGAGCCGCCGGTCGGCGCCCTGCGCCGCCCTTACCACGTCGCCCGCGGGCACGGCCGCGTCGAGGACGAAGGCGAAGTCGCGGCGCACCGGCAGCAGGTCGGCGGCGGCGAGCGGGGGCCGGGCGAGGCCCTTGCGCCGCTGGCGGGGCAGCGCGTCGAGGAAGGCCTCGAAGGCGGCGACGGGGCCCGCGGCGTCGAGCGCGCGCAGCGTGTCGGGGTGGAGCTCGCCGAAGTGGGCGAGGACGACCTTGGGCCCGAGCTTGAGGCTGCCCGAGCGGCCGGGATGGAACCAGGCCGGCGCCTCGCGCATCACCTGCGCCTTGGCGGCATCGAGGCCGAGCTCGGCGAGGAGTGCCATCACGTCGGCCTTGGCCTCGAACACGCCGGCCTGGGGCGCCGCCCCGGCCCAGTGGCGGCCGGAGCCGGCGAGCGCGCTGGCGCCGACGCGCACGCCGGCGGCGGCCATGACCTGGTCCTCCGGGCGGTCGCCGCGGTAGGCTTGGCCGACCTCGAACAGGGCGAGGTCGGCGAAGCCGCGGTTGCGGTTGCGCTGGGCGGCGGCGACCAGCCCCGGCAGCAGGCTCGGGCGCATGGACGACATGTCGGCCGAGATCGGGTTGGCGAGCTCGAGCGCATCCTGGCCGCCGCCGAAGGCACGCGCGGCGGGCCGCGCAATGAACGACCAGGTGACGGCCTCGACCATGCCGCGGGCGGCGAGCGCCCGGCGCGCGCGCCGCACGTGGCGCTGCATCTCGGTCAGCACCGGGCGGGCGACGCCGGCGGCGCGGCGCATGGGTGCGGAGGGAACCTTGTCGAGGCCGGCGATGCGCACGACCTCCTCGACGAGATCGGCGGCGCCGTGCACGTCCGGCCGCCAGGTCGGCGCCGTGACCTTCACGGTGGCGCCCTTGCCCTCGACCGTGAAGCCCAGCGCCTGCAGGGTGGCGCGGATCTGCTTCTCCTCGAGCCTGATGCCGGCGAGCTTCTCGACGAGGCCCAGCGGCATGGACACGGTGGTGCGCCGCACCGGCGGGGCGCCGGCGACGCGCCGCCTGGAGGGTGTGCCGCCGGCCACCTCGAGCATCATGGCGGTGGCGAGGTCGAGGCCCGGCAGGATGAAGGCCGGGTCGACACCGCGCTCGAAGCGGTAGCGGGCATCGCTCTGGATGCCGGCCTTGCGGCCGGTGGCGGCGGTGCGCAGCGGGTCGAAGTAGGCGCACTCGATGAGCACGTTGCGGGTGGCGTGGGTGCAGCCCGTGTCCTCGCCGCCGAGGATGCCGCCGAAGCCCAGCACGGCGCGGTCGTCGGCGATCACGCACATGGTCTCGTCGGCCTCGTGCTCGCGCCCGTCGAGGCCCTTGAAGCGCTCGCCCTTCCTCGCCAGGCGGGCGCGGATGGCGCCCATGAGCTTGTCGGCGTCATAGACGTGGAGCGGCCGCCCACGGTCGAGCGAGATGTAGTTGGTCACGTCGACCAGGGCGTTGATGGGGCGCAGGCCGACCGCCTTGAGGCGCTGCTGCATCCAGGCGGGCGCGGCGGCGTTGTCGACGCCGCGGATGTAGCGCCCGGCAAAGCAGGGGCAGGCGTCGGCGGCCTCGGGCGGGAAGGACAGCTCGATGGGGACGGGGCACTCGAAGTCGCCCTCGACGGCGGGGAGCTTCCTCTCGGGCAGGAGCGTGCCCATGCCGGCGGCGGCGAGGTCGCGGGCGATCCCGCGCACGCCGGTGCAGTCGGGCCGGTTGGGGGTGAGCTTCACGTCGATGACGGGGTCGGCGAGGCCCGTGACGTCGGCGTAGCGCTCTCCCAGCCTGTCGCCGAGCTTGGCGTCGAGCTCGATGATGCCCTCGTGGTCGTCGGAGAGCTCGAGCTCGCGCTCCGATACCAGCATGCCGTTGGAGACGACGCCGCGCACGGGCCGCGCCTCGAGCGTGATCTTGGTGCCGGGGATGTAGCTGCCGGTGGGCGCGAACACGCCGATCATGCCGGTCTTCGCGTTGGGGGCGCCGCACACCACCTCCACCACGCCGCGGCCGGTGTCGACCTTGCACACCTTGAGGCGGTCGGCGTTGGGGTGGGGCCTCGCCTCCAGCACGCGGGCGATGGTGAAGGGCGCGAGCCTGGCGGCCGGGTCCTCCACGCTCTCCACGTCGAGGCCGATGAGGGCGAGCCTGTCGGTGAGCTCGGCCACCGAGGCCGAGGTGTCGAGATGGTCCTTGAGCCAGGCGAGGGTGAACTTCACGGCGCTCTCCCGGTCATGGTGACAGCCCGCCGGCGAGCGAGGGCACGTCGAGGGCGGTGAAGCCGTAGTGCCTGAGCCAGCGCAGGTCGGCGGCGAACATGTCGCGCAGGTCGGGGATGCCGTACTTGAGCATGGTGATGCGGTCGAGCCCCATGCCGAAGGCGAAGCCCTGGTACCTGTCCGGGTCGAGCCCGCAGTTGCGGATGACGTTGGGGTGGACCATGCCCGAGCCCAGGATCTCCAGCCACTGCCCGGGCTTGCCGATGGCGGAGGCGTCGATGTCGACCTCCATGGACGGCTCGGTGAAGGGGAAGTGGGAGGCGCGGAAGCGCATGCGCACCTCGTCGACCTCGAAGAAGGCCTTGCAGAACTCCTCCAGGCACCACTTGAGGTGGCCGAGATGGGTCTCCTCGTCGATGACCAGGCCCTCGATCTGGTGGAACATGGGCGTGTGGGTGGCGTCGCTGTCCATGCGGTAGACGCGCCCCGGCACGATGATGCGGATGGGCGGCTTCTGCGCCAGCATGGTGCGGATCTGCACCGGGCTCGTGTGGGTGCGCAGGAGCAGGCGCGAGCCGTCGGCCTTGGGGTGGAAGTAGAAGGTGTCGTGCTCCTGGCGGGCGGGGTGCTCGGGGGGGATGTTGAGCCTTGTGAAGTTGTAGTCGTCGGTCTCGATGTCGGGACCCTCGGCGATGGCGAACCCCATGTCGCCGAAGATCTCCGCCACCTCGTCGAGCACCTGGCTCACGGGGTGGATGCGGCCCTCCTGCAGCGGCCCGACGCGGACGGGCAGCGTCACGTCGGCCGTCTCGCTGGCGAGACGGGCCGAGATGGCGGCGCGCTCGAGCTCGGCCTTGCGGGCCTCCAGGGCCGCCCCCACGCGGTCCTTGAGGCTATTGACGGCCTGGCCGAAGGCCTTGCGCTGATCGGCCGGCAGCGTGCCGAGCCGCGCCATCAGCTCCGAGACGCGGCCCTTGCGTCCGAGCGCGGCAATGCGCACCCGCTCGATGGTAGCGAGGTCGGCGGCGGCGCCGATCTCGGCCAGCAGCGCGCGCTCGAGGGCAGAGATGTCGGTGTCTTGTGTCATCGGCGTCATCCCGGCCGGAGCGTGTCAGCGCGCGGAGCCGGGACCCACAGAAATATCCCAATGGAGCCTGAAGCTCCTGGGGCCCGGACCGCCGCTTCGCGACGTCCGGAATGATGGGCTAGGCCGCCTTGAGCTGGGCGGCAGCCTGATCGACGAGCGCCTTGAAGGCGGGGGCGTCCTTCACGGCGAGATCGGCCAGCACCTTGCGGTCCACGGCAATGCCCGCTTTGGTGAGGCCGTTGATAAATCGGCCGTAGGTGAGGCCGTGCTCGCGCACGGCGGCATTGATGCGCTGGATCCACAGGGCGCGGAAGGTGCGCTTCCGGCGCTTGCGGTCGCGGTAGGCGTATTGCATCGCCTTCTCGACCGCCTGCTTGGCGACCCGGATCGTGTTCTTGCGGCGGCCGTAGTAGCCCTTGGCCTTTTTGAGGATCTTCTTGTGCTTGGCGTGGGCGGGAACGCCGCGCTTGACGCGTGCCATCGATGAGACTCCGTGGGCGGGTGAGCTGGCGGGCCTGGACCCGCCGGCGGTCAGCGGTGATAAGGCATGTACTTCTTGACGATCCGGGCGTCGCTGTCGCAGAGCACCATGGTGCCCCGCGCATTGCGCACGAACTTGGCCGTACGCTTGATCATGCCGTGCCGCTTGCCCTGGGCCTGCACCTTGACCTTGCCGGTGCCGGTCATCTTGAAGCGCTTCTTGGCGCCGCTCTTGGTCTTGAGCTTGGGCATTTTGCTCTCCTGACTGGGGCGGTGCGCGTGCGGCACCGGCCATCTCGAAGCATGAAAGCCGCCACGGCATGCCCCGCCGGGCGACTTGCGGGCATCTCTTAGTCCGAACCATGAGAGCGTGCAACGGCTTTCGCCGCCCCGCTCTGCCCGGCGCCTGCGGAATCCGAGCCCGGCGCGCCAGCCAGGAACGGATGGTGCGGGCGCACCGCCCGGGGGCGCATGGGCAGGCCCGGGCACTTCGGCCGGGGATCCATGCCGACCTGTCCGCAGCCGGGGCCGGCGCAGGCGTGATAGCGTGGACCTCAGGCCGGGCGGGAGGGGAGGCGCCGAAGGCGCGGCCCCTTCCGGGACGCGGCGCCGGCGGCCGCCGCCGGCCTGTCGCAGCCCACGCCCGCGCCTCGCCCACCGCTCGACCCGGAGGCCTCGATGCACCTCTTTTGCTTCGGCTTCGGCTATACGGCGGAAGCGCTGGCCCGGCGCCTCAGCGCCCGCACGCTGTCGCTCGCGGGCAGCAGGACCAGCCTCGCCGGCTCCGAGCCGCCGCTTGCCGCCCAGCTCGCCGAGTACAAGGGCGATACCCCCTCGGCCGAGGTGCGCGCGCTGCTCGGGCCCGCCACCCACGTGCTCGTCAGCATCCCGCCCGACCTCGAGGGCGATGCGGTGCTGCGCCACTTCCGCGACGATCTCGCCGCGCTGCCGGACCTCGCCTGGATCGGCTACCTCTCCACGGTCGGCGTCTACGGCGACTGGAAGGGCGCGTGGGTGGACGAGACCAGCCCGCCGCGGCCGATGTCGGAAAGGAGCCTGCGCCGCCTGCAGGCCGAGCGGGCTTGGCAGGCGTTCGGCCGCGACAGCGGACGGCGGGTGGAGGTGTTTCGCCTCGCCGGCATCTACGGCCCCGGCCGCAGCGTGATCGACACGCTGCGGTCGGGCACGGCCCGGCGCATCGTCAAGCCGGGCCAGGTGTTCAACCGCATCCATGTCGACGATGCCGCGCGCGTGCTCGCCGCCGCCATCGACACGCCCACCGGCCATGGCCTCTACAACGTCGCCGACGATGAGCCGGCCCCGCCCGAGGACGTGGTGGCCTACGCGGCCGAGCTCCTCGGCCTGCCGGTGCCGCCGGCCGTGCCCTTCGACGAGGCGGGGCTCGCCGGCATGGCGGCGAGCTTCTGGGCGGAGTGCAAGCGCGTCTCCAATGCCCGCATCAAGAGCGCGCTCGGCGTCCGCCTCGCCTATCCCACCTACCGCGAGGGCCTGCGGGTTCTGGCTGCAACCTGAGCCGTTCAGCCGGCGTTCAGCCACGCTCCCGCTTTCCGCCGCAAAGGCGGATGAGATTGCCGCCCGCGGGCAGGAGGTCGGCCGATCGGGCGCCGTCCCCGCCCGCCAATGCGATCGGCGCTGCGATCGAGCCGACGCGAATTCTCGACGCGGGATCACATCCAGGAGTGGGCAATGTCCGGGAGGACGATTGCGCGCGCAGCGATCTTTGCGGTCGCCGCGGCGGCGATGGTGCCGGGCGCGCCGGGGCGCGCCAGCGAGGCGGCGCACCGCATGGCGGAGAAGTTCGCCGGCGCCTCCGACGAGGCCAAGAACCGGAAGGCCGAGACGAAGGCGGGCGAGCCCGCGCGCAAGGGCGCCACCCCCAAGAGCGGCAAGGGTGAGCCCGAGCGGTCCGCGGGCCGCGCCGCCGATCCCGGCAAGGCTGCACCCGATGCCGCGGCCGAGAAGAAGGCGCTGGAGGCCAGCAAGCGCGAGGCGGCGCGCAAGGCCGAGGCCGCGCGGCGGGCCGCCGAGGCGCGGCGCCGGGCGGCCGCCGCCGCCGCGGAGGCGGCGCGTCGCGCTGCCGAGGAGCGGCGGGCCGATGAGGCCGAGATGCTGGCAAGGGCGCGCCGCGAGGCCGAGGAGAGCCGCGCCGCCGAGGAGGAGGCGCGCCTGGCCGACGAGGCCCGCCGGCTGATCGAGGAGGCCGAGCGCGAGCGCGCGCGGGCCGAGGCCCTGCTTGCCGGGCAGGCCGAGCAGGAGCGCGCCGAGGCCGAGGAGCGGGAGCGGCTGTCGCGCCAGCGCGCGGAGGAGGCACGGCGGCTGGCCGAGAAGCTCAAGCGCCTGCGCCAGGCCCGCGAGGAGCGCCTGAAGGTGCAGGGCGGCGCAGCCGACGGGCGGGCCGAGGCGGAACAGCCCGCGGCCGAGGCGACCGCCTCGGCGCCCCCCGCGGCCGGCGCCTCCATCGACGAGGAGCGGCCGGAGGAGGAAGCGCAGGCCGCGGCAGCGCGGACCGAGCCGCCGCCGCCGGCGGTCGCGGAGACGGCATCTCCGCCCGCCGCGCCCGCCGGCCGGCCCGAGGTCGCCGCCGGCCCCGCGCCGGCTGCCACCGCCGATCGCCTGCCGCCACCCACCAAGCCCGACGCGCCGGCCGCCCCGGCCGCGGGTCCGCCACCCGTGTCCGACCCCCCGCCGCTGCCGAGCCGGCCGCCGCCTGCGGCCGCCATCGAGCGGGCCGAGCCCGCGTGGCCCCCTGCCCCGCCCGCCGTTGCCATGGAGCCGTCCAGGCCCCGCGCCGGCATGCGTGCCGGACCCGGCGAGGGGCGCGTGGCCGTGCTGCTCGTGCTCGAGCCCGGCAACTATGGCATCCGCCGCGGCCGGCCCAAGGTGGCCGATCCCGTGCTGTGCGCGCGCGATGGCTGCTACGTGAGCGCCGGGCCCGAACGCCCCGCCGTGTTCATGCCGGGCCGGCGCGCACTGGGCTTCCGCAATACGTGGGGCGGGCGGGCAGGCGCCTGCCGCGGCCAGCTCGGCTGCGTGTTCCGGGCCGTGGAGCTGGGGCCGCGGCCGGGCTACCTGCAGCCGGTCGATCTGCACATCTTCAAGCACGACCGGCGCGAGGGCCACACGGTGTTCGACGACTCGCAGTGCGGCACGCGCGCCGGACGGCTGGTGTGCAGCCACGGCATCTACGCCGACAATTACACCATGTGGATCGTGCCGGAGAGCGTGGCGGCGGCCGTCGGCGCCGACGCCCTGCAGCGCGCGGTGGCCGAGGGCCTCAACGGCCCGCGCTCGGCGGCGCTCGCGCCGGGTCGCGGCGGGCGCTCAGCCAGGCTAGCGATAGACGTAGGTGACGAGGAAGGTGCGGTCGCGGAGCGGTGAGCCGGCGGGCGGGATCGGGAAGCTCGCCTGCCTGACCGCGAACAGCACGCTCTGATCGAGCGCGGGGTTGCCCGAGCCGCTGACGAGGCGCAGGTCCGCAAGGTCGCCGGTGTCGGACAGCAGAAGCCGCACCGTGACGCGGCCGATGGTGTCGGCGGGATAGGGCATGGTCTGGCGCAGTGCGCGGATAACGCCGCGGCCGAACTCGTCGTTCTCCCCCGACCGCGTCACGCCCGGCGGGCGCGTCACCGCTGCCGAGCGGCCCGCCGCCATCGCCGCATCCGGAACTGTCAGGTGCAGGGGCGGGCGCGGCGGCAGCGTGAGCAGGCTTTCGTCGATGGCGCTGCCTGGCGCGCCGCCCGTCTCCCTCGGCGGCCGTTGCCCCGGCGCCTCCAAGGCGGCCGGCGGCTCGGCCGCGGGTGCCTGCCCGGGCGGCGCCGCCGCATTCTCCCGTCGCCGCTGGGCCGCAGGCGGGCGGGGCGCGCCGGCCGCAGGCGGTGGCGCGGCGCGGGCGGCGAGCTCGGCCGCGTCGACGATGTCCACGCTGATGGCGTCCCGGCTGCCGTCGGGCTCACCCATGTGGCGCGGGGCGGAGCCGATGAGGGCCAGGAGCAGCGCCGCGTGCAGGGCGACGGCGCCGGCGAGCGCGATGCGGAAGGCGCGGTCCGGCCGGCCGTGTGCGCCCCACGCTGCGAGCGCGGCGGCGGCCCGGTGGGCCCAATGCGCGCCCGGCCCGCCCCGACCATCCGCCTCGTTGGCAGCGACGCTCACCCGCCCCCCTCGTGCTGTGGGCTCCGAGCCGCCCTGGTTAGCACGCATGGCCCGCCGCGTCTGCCCGCCGGGCCCGCATGCCGCCGGCGCGCAGGCTAGCCGGCGCCCGCCGCGCCCACGAGCTCGCCCACCGTTTCCGTGAGCAGCTCGAGGTCTTGTGGGCGGGAGAGCCGGTGCTCGCCGTCGGGCACCGCGCTCACCCGCGTCCAGTCGCCGGCGAGCAGGGCGACAAGATCGAGCGTGTGCTCCCACGGCACGTCGGGGTCCTGCAGGCCGTGCAGGATGCGCACCGGCCGGCCGGGGTCGAACGGCTCGGGGCCGAGAAGATGGCGCCGGCCGTCCTCGATCAGGGTGCGCGTGATCGGGTAGGGTCCGTCGCCGTAGTGGGAGGGACGCAGGTAGACGCCCTTCTCCTCGATCTCCCTGCGCGCCGCCGCCGGCAGGCCCGCCCACATCAGCTCGGTCATGTTCCAGGCCGGCGCGATCAGCACCAGCCCCGCGATGCGCTGGGCCTCCTCGGGCGCCTCGGCCATCAGCTGCCGCAGGAGAAGGAGCGCGATATGGCCGCCCATGCTTGAGCCCACCAGCACCACCGGCCCCTGCGTCTGCGCCTCGACCAGCGCGCGCGCCTCCTCCAGCCAGCGGGTGAGCGTGCCGTCCTCGAAGCGACCCTCCGAGCGGCCGTGGCCGGAGTAGTCGAGGCGCAGGCAGCCTGCCCCCTTCTCCGCCGCCCAGCGGGCGAGCGCGCCGGCCTTGCTGCCCGTCATGTCCGACTTGAAGCCGCCGAGGAACACCACCCAGGCGCCGCCCGCCTGCCGGGGCGGCTGCCTCAGATAGGCGATGCGGCGCCGCTCGGGCCCGCTGCCCACGACCATGAATTGCGGCGCGCTGTCGTCCATCCTATGAACCTGTCGTGCCGCAGCCTGCGGCGGCGAGGAGACCTGTGGCCAAAGGCCCCCCGACCATACTGCAGATCATCCCGCAACTCGACACCGGCGGCGCCGAGCTCGCCGTGGTGGAGATCGCGGGCGCCGTCGTGCGCGCCGGCGGGCGGGCCCTGGTGGCGGCCGAGCCGGGGGGCCGGCTCGCGCCCAAGGTGGCCGCCGCCGGCGGCGAGCTGATCGCCTTCCCCGCCGCCAGCAAGAACCCCGTGCGCATGCTGGCCAATGTGCACGCGCTGGAGCGCCTCATCCGCCGCGAGGGCGTGGATCTCGTGCACGCACGCAGCCGCGCGCCGGCCTGGAGCGCGCTTTTCGCCGCCCGGCGCGCGGGCGTGCCGTTCGTCACCACCTACCACGGCGCCTACGGCGAGACGAACCGCCTCAAGCGCCTCTACAACGGGGTGATGGCGCGGGGCGACGTGGTCATCGCCAACTCGCGCTATACCGCCAACCTGATCTCCCGCCGCTACGGCACGCCGGCCGAGCGCCTGGAGGTCATCCATCGCGGCGTCGACCCCGCCGTCTTCGACCCGCAGCAGATCGCCCCGGACCGGGTGGCGGCACTGCGGGCGGCCTGGGGCGTGGAGCCCGGGGTGCGCATCGTTCTGCACCCGGCGCGGCTCACGGGATGGAAGGGACAGGGGGTGGTGATCGATGCGGCCGCCGGGGCCGCGGCCATGCACCGGATGGGCGATGCCGTGGTGGTGCTGGCGGGCGACGCGCAGGGCCGCGAGGCTTATCGCCGCTCGCTCCTTGAGCGTGTCGCCCGCGCCGGCCTTGAGGCCCGCGTGCGCCTCGTTGGGCATGTCGCCGACATGGCGGCAGCCTACCTCGCCGCGCACGTCACGGTTGTAGCCTCCACGGAGCCCGAGGCGTTTGGCCGGACCGCCATCGAGGCCATGGCCATGGGCTGTCCGGTGATCGCCACCGCCATCGGCGCCCCGCCCGAGACGGTGCTGGCCACCCCGGCGGTCGCCCCGGATGCGGCCACCGGCTGGCTCACGCCGCCGGGCAACGTCGGCGCGCTTGCCCAGTACCTCATCGCCGCGCTCGCCATGAGCCCCGCCGAGCGCGCGGCCATGGGCGCCAGGGCGCGCCGCCACGTCCTTGCCCAATTCACCGTCGAGGCCATGCAGCGGCGGACGCTGGCCGTCTACGACCGCCTGCTCGGGACCGTCCTTGAACGGCGTTTTTGCGACGTCGCGGCAGGGGAAGAGTCGTCGGCAGCCCTGCGACAATCTTGACTTGAGGGCCCAACTCTCCGATTCTTGGCGGGCTGGGGGCGGGCCTGGAGGCCGGCCCGTCGGCATCCGTTCAACAACCGATGGAGAGTGCAACATACGTCGTCCTATGCGAGCCGCGCCCGAGCGCGAGCCAACGGGTCCGCGGATCAACGAGAGCATCCGCGCCCGCGAAGTCCGACTGATCGACCAGAACGGCCAGAACGTCGGCATTGTCGCCACCGAGCAGGCGCTCGCCCGCGCCGTGGAGGCGGGGCTCGACCTCGTCGAGGTGTCGCCCGACGCCAACCCGCCGGTGGCCAAGATCCTGGACTACGGCAAGTTCAAGTACCAGGAGCAGAAGAAGGCGGCCGAGGCCCGCAAGCGCCAGAAGATCGTCGAGATCAAAGAGATCAAGATGCGGCCCAGCATCGACGATCATGACTACGACGTGAAGATGCGGTCCATCCGGCGCTTTTTCGACGAAGGCGACAAGGTCAAGGTGACGCTGCGCTTCCGCGGCCGCGAGCTGGCCCACCAGCAGCTCGGCTGGGACGTGCTGCAGCGGGTCAAGGCCGATGTGGAATCCATCGCCAAGGTCGAGGCCGAGCCGCGCATGGAAGGCCGGCAGATGGTGATGGTGCTGGCGCCGCGCTGATCCTGGGGCCGGGCCAACGGCCCGCCCCGCCCGCTTCCCGCCCTCGCCTCTCGCATAGTTATCGCGCCGGCTGGCCACGGGCCTGGCTGGGTTCTCGCGATGGCCAAGGCACCCCTCCGCATGCGTCCCCGGCCCGCGCGCCCGGACCGACCGCAGATCGGGCCCGGGCGTGCAGAGCCGGGTCTTGCCCGCTGCCTGGGAGCGCGGCGCGGACGCCTCCAAGCCGCGAGGGCCGCGCACTTCATCCGCGGGGGACTGCCTCGCTCTGCGCAGAGCGCCGGGGCTCGGCTTCCGGCAACGCGAGACGGGGGCTGCGCGTTGGCCGGCACGGCTTCCTGAACGCATGGTGGGGGAACGGCGCGGCGCGCCCGCTCAGTTGAGCGGCACCGTGAGCTGAGCCTTACCGGTGGCCGCCTCGAGCCGGCTCTCGCCCAGGCCCTCGTAGCCGGCGGAGAGCTCGAGCCGCAGGCCCTGCGGCACCTGGAGCTTGACGCCCGCCTCTATGCGGGCGCGCAGGCGATCGACCGGCTCCTGCACCACGCCGCCGACGAAGACCTCCCCGTCGCGGGTGAAGGTCCACAGGCCCTTGAGGGCAACGCGCGGCTCGACCAGCACGCCCGCCGGCGCCAGGTAGCGGTAGGACACCTCCGGACCGGCAATGAGCCGGCCGATGGTCACGTCCTGGGCGGGAGCGAAAGCGCCGTTGCTTGCCCCGAACGCCTTCTGCTCGTCGCGATAGCCTACGATGCGCGCGCTCGGACTGAACAGCCACGGCCCGGCCTCCCACCAGCCGGTGAGGCCCGCCGAGACCAGCCAGCGCGTGGTGTGGAAGTCGTCGACCGTGCCAGGCGCGGTCGCGAGGCTGTTGTCGGAGGCGCCCCACAGCCCCCTCACGTCGGCGATGACGTTGCGGGCCAAGCGCATCTCCGCGTAGGGCCCTGCCATCCAGCCGGTGCCCTCGATCCAGTAGCCGGAGGCGCCCGATTTCTCGCGCATGCGGTCGAATTGCACGAGCGCGCCCACCAGGAAGCCCGGGGAGACGAGATAGTCGGCGCCGAGCTTGACGAGGCCGAAGCTGCCGGAGGCCTCCTCGCCCCAGGTGTCGCGATCGAAGGCGGTGATGGAGCCCTCGATCCACACGTCGAGCCCGGGCCGGGCGCCGGGCCAGCCCGGCGGCGGGGGCGGCCCGGGCGCACGGCCGTCGCCGCCCATGCCGAGCCCGGAGCGAAGGCTGGCGTCGGCTTGGGCATTGGCAGCGCGCAGCTGGGAGAGGCTGGTGGCAAAGCGCAGCCTGCCCGCGCCATCCTCGCTTGCGGCGCCGAGCGTCATGGGGCCGAAGCCGGCGAAGCCCGTGCTGCCGCCGCCGCCCAGGAGCCGGTCGAGCAGGCGCGAGCGCCAGTCGTCGCCGGTGAGGAGGTCGCCGCGCTGGGCGAGGAAGTTGGCGATGATCGAGGAGATCGCCACGGTGCTGGGGCCGGCGGGTGCGATCACCACCTGGTTCACGACCACTGAGGTGCTGGCGGCATAGTCGGAGTCTCCGGGGTAGCTTGCCACGATCGGGTGGGTGCCGGCGGCGAGCGAGGAGGTGGTGAAGGTGGCCACCCCGCCCGAGGACAGGATCACAGCAAGAACCGTCGCGCCCTCGCGGAAGGTGATGGGGCCGTCAGGGGTCGGACCCGCCGCCGAGAGGGTGGCGGTGAAGGTCACGGGCTGGCCGACCTGGCTCGGATTGGGCGAGGAGGTGAGGCTCAGGCTGGTTGCGGTCTGCGCCGTCGCCTCGTGCCAGCGGGCGTCGAGGCCGAGCATGGCGAGCGCTAGCGCCGCCATTGCGACGTGCACGGCGGCGAGCGTCAGAACGCGCCGCAGCCCGTGGATGCGCCCGCCCCCGGCCTGCCTAGCCAGGGCCGGCGCCGCCAACTTGCCGATCTTCGCCACGCCCTTTGCCCGGTTGCTCCAGGACCGGCCCGGGTCAAGCCCGAGCCGGGCCAGATGGCTGTGCCACTTGCTAGCACACAGATCGGCTTGGCAGATGTAGCCGGCGCACCACAGCGCCGCCCCGACTGGTCGGCCTGTGCAGGACTGGTAGTCTCACGCGCCAGCCACGACGCCCCATTCGGCGCGCACCTCGGGATCGGTCTCGGCGGCGAGCCGCCGCCGCCCCACCGCCTCCGCATGCGCCGGATCGGCGAGCCGCTGCAGGGCCCAGGCCGCCATCGCCCGCACCAGCGGCGAGGCGTCTCCCACGAGCTGCTCGACGGCTGGCAGCAGGCTGCGGTCGCCTGAGTTGCCGGCGGCAATGAGGGCGTTGCGCACCACGCGGTTGCGGCCGGTGCGCTTCACCGGCGTGCCGGCGAACCGGGCGCGGAAGGCGGCATCGTCGAGCGCCAGCAGCTCGGCGAGCGGCGGGGCGCGCAGGGCGGGCAGGGCCGCCAGGCGGACGTTGCGCGCCGCCTGCGCGAACTTGTTCCACGGGCATACGGCCAGGCAGTCGTCGCAGCCGAACACGCGGTTGCCGATGGCCGGGCGCAGGCCCGCGGGGATGTGGCCCTTGTGCTCGATGGTGAGGTAGGCGATGCAGCGGCGCGCATCGAGCTGGTAGGGGGCCGGGAAGGCATCTGTGGGGCAGATGTCGAGGCAGCGCCGGCAGCTGCCGCAGCGGTCGACCTCGGGCGCATCGGGCTCGAGCGCGGCAGCGGTGAGGATGGCACCGAGGAATAGCCAGGAGCCGTGCTCGCGCGACACCAGGTTGGTGTGCTTGCCCTGCCAGCCGAGCCCGGCCGCCTCGGCCAGCGGCTTCTCCATCAGCGGCGCGGTGTCCACGAACACGCGCGCCTCGGCGCCGGAGAGGCGCACGAGGGCCCCGGCCACGCGCTTGAGGCCGGCCTTGACCACGTCGTGATAGTCGCGGGACTGGGCGTAGCAGGAGATGGCGCCGCGGCTGGAGTCGGCCAGCGCGGCGAGCGGGTCCTCGGCCGGCGCATAGCTCATGCCCAGCATGACGATGGCACGCGTCTTGGGCCACAGCTCGAGCGGGTGGCGGCGGCGGTCAGCGGTGGCGGCCATCCAGCCCATGTCGCCGTGCCGGCCCTCCTCCAGGAAGCGGGCAAGGCGCTCGCCGATGGCGGGCCCGATCGCCTCCGGGCGCGTCACCCGCACCGCGTCGAAGCCCGCAGCGCGCGCCTCCTCCAGGACGAGGCTCTTGAGGCTTTGGGTCATCGCTGCCCAGGATACCGGTGCGGCGGGCTTGCAACCAGCCGGAGATTTCGGGCCCCGGACGGGTGCGGAACGGCCCTGGCAGGGATGACGCGGCGCGGCGCGGTGCGCTAATAGATCGCTGCCGACGACGGACATCCTGCCGACAGGCATCCTGCGCCGCCGCCCGGGACTACGCACGCGCTCGCCAGCCACCTCAGCCGGAGCCTCGATGTCCACCTGGCACGTGATCCTGCTCGGCTTGCTCGAGGGGCTGACCGAGTTCCTGCCCGTCTCCTCGACCGGCCATCTCCTGCTCGCCGGCCATTTCCTGGGCTTCCGGTCGCCCGGCAAGACCTTCGAGGTGCTGATCCAGCTGGGGGCCATCCTGGCGGTGCTCTCCGTCTACGCCGCCAAGCTCGTGCGCCTGCTCGTGGATGCGCCGAGCGATCCGCGCGCGCGCCGCTTCATCCTGGCGGTGCTGGTCGCCTTCCTGCCGGCGGCGGCGATCGGCGCCGGCCTGCACAAATACATCAAGGGCGTGCTGTTCGAGACGCCGTGGCTCGTGTGCACCAGCCTGATCGTAGGCGGGGTGGTGCTGCTGGCGGTGGACCGCATGCGGCTCGAGCCGCGCTATCGCGACGTGATGGATTTCCCCGTGCCACTCGCCTTCGCCATCGGCCTCGCCCAGTGCGTGGCCATGGTGCCGGGCGTGTCGCGCTCGGGCGCCACCATCGTCGCCGCTCTCCTGCTCGGCACCGACAAGCGCTCGGCCACCGAGTTCACCTTCTTCCTTGCCATGCCCACCATGGCCGGCGCCTTCGCCTACGACCTCTACAAGAACTACGCCCTGCTGGAGGTCGACGACGTCAAGAGCATTGCGCTGGGATTTGCCGTCTCGTTCCTGGCCGGGGTGGTGGTGGTGCGCTATCTGCTGGGCTTCGTCGGCCGGCACGGCTTTGCCCCCTTCGCCTGGTGGCGCATTCTGGTGGGCGGCATGGGCCTCGGCGCGCTGGCGGTGTTGGGCTGACGCGGTCTACTGCGGCTGGGTGGCGTCGTGGATGAGCCGCGGCCCCACCAGCAGCAGCGGCCGCTGCGGGGGCTCGGTGATGGCGCGCCGGATCGCCGCCAGCGGCGCCGTGTCGAGGAGCCTTATGCGCTCCCCTGCAGTGTCGACGCCGAGCTGGGCCCACAGCGCGTCGAGATCGGGCGCCACCGACCTGTCCTTCCAGCCCGCATAGAGCTCCTGGAGGACCGGCACGCCCACCGCCGCATCGCCTACGCCCAGCGCTCGCTCCACCTCCCACATGGTGGCGAGCGTGCCGCCGGCGTCGAGGATCGCGCGCAGGGCATCCTTGAGGCCGCGGCGATTGCCGGTGCGCCGCCTGATCTCCACGTCCGCGACCAGGCAGAACATGGCCCCGCCCCAGTAGCGCCGGTCCTCGCTCGGCGTGTCGTCGAGGCCGTTGTCGCCCTTCTCGGGCAGGCCCTGGGGCATCTCCTCCACGAAATGCCGCCACAGCTGCACCGGCGTGATCTCGTTGGCCTGGGCGCTGGCGATCGACTCCACGTAGGTGGCAATGCCCTCGTGCAGCCACAGGTGGGTATCGTCGAGATCGGGGAAGCCCAGGTGGGTCATCTCGTGCACCAGCGTGCTGTCGCTCCTGAGCACGCGCGCGCTGGTCTCGCGGCCGATGACGAGGCGGATGCGGGCTCCGGGCGTGGTCCACGCCAGGCCCTCCATCACGCCCCGGCCGCCATTGGTCGCGTGCAGGGTGATGCGCACCTCCGACACCGGAAAGCGGCCGAAAAAGGTGGCCGTGGCCCGCGCAGAGCGCAGCACCCAGTCCACGATCTCGGCGTGGGCGAGCGTAAAGTCGCGGGCGGCATAGCTCAGGAGCAGCCGGGTGGTGCCGAAGTGCAGCTCGTGGGTGTCGTGGCCGAGCGGCGTGGAGGGGGGCGGGGGCGGCCACGCGCCCTGGCGGCGGGAGGCTGCGGCGGCGTCGGGCAGGAGGGCGCAGGCAGCCGCCAGCGCCACCCCGCCGAGCAGCACTGCGCGCCAGTTCCGCCTCACCGCCTGCCGCACTGCAGCTCCAGCCGTTTACCCTTCACCAGGCCCGCTCGCCCGACGCGAGTTGAGCCACACAATATGGTGCGAAAGCGGCACCTTGCGCAGCTTACGCCTGGCCGCCTTACGAAATGCGCAACGAGCACCTTTCACACCGCACCCGACCGGCGCAGGTCTGCTATGTCCGCCGCCGTGAAGCCGGCCTCGGCCAAAACCGCCTCGGTGTCGGCGCCCAGCGCCGGGGCAGGCCGGCAGGGCAGCTCCTCGCCCCGGCAGTGCACGGCCGGGGCAAGCAGGCGGATGGCGGCCCCGCCATGGTCCAGGCTGCGCACGCGGCCGGATTGCGCCACGAACGGACTGTCGAGCGCGCCGGCCACGTCGTAGACGGGGGCGGCCGGCACGCGCCCGCCCAGGATCTCGATCCACTCGGCCGTGGTGCGCGCCGACAGCGCCTCGTCGAGCTGGCGCGTCAGCCGGTCGCGGTTGGTGCGGCGCGCGGTGAAGTCCTTGTAGTCGGGGTGCTCGCTCCACTCCGGCCGGCCGATGGCGCGGCACAGCTCCGGCCAGAACTTCTCCTTGTTGCACATGATGAAGATGAAGCCGTCGCGGGTGCGGTAGAGCTGGCTCGGCACCAGCGAGGGGTGAGCCGAGCGCGGCTCGCGGCCCTGGTTGTGGCCGCCGTTGAGATACCACACCGCGAGGTAGCAGAGGTTCTGCAGGGCGGTGTCGAACAGGTTGACGTCGATGTCGCGCCCCTTGCCGGTGGCGCGCGCCGACAGGATGCCCGACACGGTGGCGAAGGCGGCGTTGAGGCCGGTCATGAGGTCGACGATGGACAGGCCCATGCGCGAGGGCGGCCCGTCGGGCTCGCCGGTGACGGCGAGATAGCCGGCCTCCGCCTGCATCAGATAATCGTAGCCGGGCCAGGCCTTGCGCGGGCCCTCGCGGCCGTAGGCGGAGAGGTGCGCGCACACGATCCGCGGGTTGATCGGCGCCAGCCTGTCATAGGTGAGGCCGAGCTTCTCGGCGAGATCTCCGCGCAGGTTGTCGAAGGTGGCATCGGCGGAGCGCACCAGCCGGTGCAGCACGCGCTCGGCCGCTGGGTGCTTGAGATCGAGGGTGAGGCTTCTCTTGTTGCGGTTGAAGGCGTGGAAGAACTGGCTGTCGCCGGGAGCGAAGAAATGGGGGCCCACGCTGCGGCTCACGTCGCCGCCCTCGCGCGGGTTCTCGATCTTGATCACCTCTGCGCCGAGGTCGGCCAGCGCCATGCTGCCGAACGGCCCGGCCCCGTATTGCTCCACAGCGACGATGCGCAGGCCGGCGAGCGGGAGCATGGGAGGTCAGCGCGCCTGCACCTGGCAGAGGCGGTCGAGGACGGGCCGCGCGTCCGCCGCCGCCTCCAGTCCCAGCACCGCCGCGCACACCTCCTCCGCCCGCGAGGCCGAGAGCGACATGCGCGCGTTGCCCATGAACTTCTCGACGATCTCGGCATTGGAGAGGGGCCGGTCGGCGCAGCCGCGGTTCATGGCCTCCCTGTGCTGGAGCGTGCGCCCGTCGCGCAGCCTGATGTGCACCTCCCCGCAGTAGTGGCGCGGGAAGGTGGAGCGGGGGTCGACCTTATAGTCGACGCGCTGGCACAGGCCCAGGATGGTCTCGTCGGCGAGCACCTCGGGCTCGAGCTCGGCCAGCGTGAAGCGGCCGCGCACCAGGCTCGCCGCCACCAGGTAGGGGATCGAGAACTGCGCGTCGTAGGCGTTGGCCGGCCGGCGCTTGTTGGCCTCCGGCTCGCACACCGTCTTGACCACCTCGGCGGGCACCAGCGCGGTGATGCGCTCGACGTCCTCGGCGCGCAGCTTGTGCTGCCTGGCGAGCGCGATGGCGGCGTCGGCGCAGGCGTGCGTGAAGTGGCAGGCGGGCATCGGCTTGACCGCCACCGCCATCGTCTCCCAGGTCTCGCCGAGGCCGGCCGTGGCCCGTCCCCAGCGCTCGGGCTCGAAGCCCTCCTGCAGGTAGGACTTGAACAGGCCGAACCGGCCCTCGTAGGCGCGCGAGGGGCCCACGAACCCCGCCTGCGCCAGCGCCGCCGCGGTGATGCCAGACTGCGCCGCCCAGCCCGGGTGCATGCGCTTGGTCCACGCCCCGTCCTCCAGGAACTCGAGGCTGCCGGCGGCCATCGACAAGGCGATGCCCTGCGCCATCACCAGGGCGCTGGGGGGAAGGCCCACGAGCTTGCCGGCGGCCAGCGCGCAGCCGAACACGCCGATGAGGCCGGTCGGGTGGAAGCCCACCTGGTGGAACGGCCCGCTGCCGACGGCGGCAAGCCGGGTGGCGGTCTCCACGGCGGCGACGTAGGCGGCGACGAGGTCGGCGCCGGAGGCGCCGCGCATGCAGGCGGCCGAGAGGGTTGCCGGCCAGGCGCTGGCGGTGGCGTGGATGACGCCGCCGGTGTGGGTGTCGTCGAAGTCGAGGCCATGCGCCAGGATGCCGTTGAGCAGGGCCGCATCGCGGGCGGGAAGCCGCAGCGGCAGGCCGATCACCGGCACCTCGCCCGCGCCGCCCAGCCCGGCGATGGCGGTCGCCGCCTTGTGGGCGAACTCGTAGCGGGTGGAGGCCAGCGCGATGCCGGTGGCATCGAGCATGAGGTGGCGGGCGCGCTCGCGCACCTCGGCGGGAATGGCACCGGGCGAGAGGTCGTGCACGAAGTCGGCCAGCGTCCGGGCGATCAGCCGCGGCGCGGCGCTCCCACCCTGGGCCTCATCGAGGCTGCGCGGCATGATGTTCATGATGGCCTCCCGGGCGGCGCGATCCCCGATCAACAATAGACGCTGGCGCGCGGCCCGCAAGCCGGGCGCCCCTTCCCGGCGCCATGGCCGCATTGCCTGGCCCCCGCATGCCATGTCACTGTTGCGCCTCGCCACCTCCGGCACGGCGCAACGGCCCGGCGCCGGCTGCATGGCGCGGCTCGAGGATGCTCCACCCATGTCGCGCGTTCCCATCACCGTCGAGAACGGCCCGCCGGCCGAGCTGCGCCGGCCCCGGGTGCGGATTCCGGCGCATAGCCCATTCAGTCGCCATCTCGAGCTGAGCCGCTTCGACGGCGTGCGGCAGCTCGACGTCGCGCCGGTCGTGGCCGTGCGGGAGGCCGCCGAATGAGCGACGGCGCGCGCCGGGAGGAGGAGGCCGCCATCCTCGACGCGGTCGGCAAGTGGCTCGAGCGCGACGTGCGCCCGCACGTGCACGCGCTGGAGAAGGACGACGTCTATCCCGCCGACATGGTGGAGCAGATGAAGGCGCTGGGCCTGTTCGGGGCCACCATCGGCGCGGCCTACGGGGGGCTCGGGCTGTCGGCCACCACCTACGCCAAGGTGGTGCAGAAGGTGTCCGAGGTATGGATGTCGCTCTCCGGCATCTTCAACTCCCACCTCATCATGGCGGCCTGCGTGGAGCGGGTCGGCACCGAGGAGCAGAAGCGTGCGTGGCTGCCGCGCTTCGCCACCGGGGAGCTGCGCGGCGGCCTGGCGCTGACCGAGCCCGACTGCGGCACCGACCTGCAGGCGATCCGCACCCGCGCCGTCCGCTCGGGCAACGACGCCTATCTCGTGAACGGCACCAAGACCTGGATCTCCAACGGCATCCACGGCCAGGTGTTCGCCCTGCTGGTCAAGACCGACCCCGCCGCCGAGCCGCGCCACAGGGGCATGAGCATGTTCCTGGCCGAGAAGGGGCCGGGCTTCCGCGTCTCGCGCAAGCTGGAGAAGATCGGCTACAAGGGCATCGACTCCGCCGAGCTGATCTTCGAGGACTACAGGGTGCCTGCCGCCAACCTGATCGGCGGGGTGGAGGGGCGCGGCCTGCAGACGGCGCTGGGCGGCCTCGAGCTCGGCCGCATCAACGTGGCGGCGCGCGGCTGCGGCATTGCCAAGGCGGCGCTCGACGAGTCCGTGCGCTACGCCCAGCTGCGCAAGACCTTCGGCAAGCCCATCGCCCAGCACCAGGCGATCCAGCTCAAGCTCGCCGAGATGGCCGTGCGCACCGAGGCTGCCATCGCGCTGACCTACAACGCGGCAGCCGCCTACGACGAAGGCCGGCGCTGCGACATGGAGGCCGGCATGGCCAAGTACGCGGCCTCCGAGGCGGCGGTGGAGAACGCGCTGGAGGCCATGCGCATCCACGGCGCCTACGGCTACTCCAAGGAGTTCAACATCGAGCGCTACTATCGTGACGCCCCGCTGCTGGTGATCGGCGAGGGCACCAACGAGCTGCAGAAGATCATCATCGCCCGCCAGCTCATCGAGCGCAGTCCGGTGTGAGCCCGCCGCGGCCCCATGCCGGTGCATCGAGTCTTCCCGTGACCCGCCGATCCGAGACCACCCCTGCCGCGTCGGAGCCAGCCGGGCTCGTGGTGCGCGTGCTGGCGCCGTTCGCGCTGGGCTACTTCCTCACCTACCTGCTGCGCTCGGTGAACGCTGTGGTGGCCCCCGACCTGGTGGCCGAGATCGGCCTCAGCGCCGCCGACCTCGGCTTGCTTACCGCCGCCTATCTTGGCGCCTTCGCCCTCTTCCAGCTGCCGCTCGGCGTGCTGCTCGACCGCTACGGACCCCGCCGCGTGCAGGCGGCGCTGTTCGGCGTCGCCGCACTGGGATGCCTGCTGTTCGCGCTCGGGCGCAGCGCCGCCACCCTCACGCTCGCCCGCGCCATCATCGGCATGGGCTTCGCGGGCGGCCTCATGAGCTCGTTCAAGGCGGTGGTGAACTGGGTGCCGGCTCCGCGCCGCGCCCTGGCCAATGCCTCCGTCATGTCCTTCGGCGCGGTCGGCCTCCTGGTCTCCACCGCCCCCACCGAGCTCGCCGTGCAGGCGGTGGGATGGCGCACGGTGTTCATCGCGCTGGCCGCCGCCACCACGGCGGTGGCGTTCCTCATCCTGGCGCTCGTACCGGAGCAGACGGCGCCGGCCGGCGTCCCCTCGCTCCTGCGCCAGGCGGGCGAGCTCGTCCACATCTTCCGTGACCGCGCGTTCCTCGCCATCGCGCCCCTGCTCGCGCTCACCGCCGGCAGCCACATTGCCATTCAGACGCTGTGGGCGGGCCCCTGGTTCCGCGACGTGGCCGGCCTCGACCGCGCCGGCGTGGCCAGCCACCTGTTCGCCATGGGCGTGGCTTTCCTCGTCGGCATCCTGGGCAGCGGCGCCATTGCCGACTGGTTCGCGCGCCGCGGCGTGAGCGAGCTCGCGGTGATGACGGTCTTCCTGCTGCTCTATCTCATCGCCCAGGCCGGCATCGTGCTCGATGTCGCCGAGTACCGGCTCGCCCTGTGGCTCGTGTTCGGCATGAGCGGGCAGGTGGCCGTGCTCGCCTATCCCTGGCTGTCGAGCCGGTTCGGCGCCGCGCTCTCGGGCCGCGCCAACACCGCCATGAACCTGCTGCTGTTCCTGGCCGCCTTCGCCATCCAGTACGCGATCGGCGGCATTATCTCGCTCTACTCGCCGGGCGCGGCCGGCGGCTACGATCCCAGATCCTATCAGGTGGCCTTCGGGCTGCTGCTCGGCCTGCAGGTGGCGGCCTTCGCGCTGTTCCTCGCCAACCGCAGGCTGTTCACGGTGCAAGCCGCCTGAATGCACATCGTCCCGGTGCGCGGGATGGTTGAGGACAAAAAACCTGACGAATCCGCGCCTTGAGCGCTGGTGCGCTGCAGCAGGCGCCGCCGCCCTCGCAGCCGGGGCAACCTTTCGAATCCGAGCGCGTTTCAGGGCATGGCCGCCCCACCCGGGGCTCGGCCGTAGATGCGTGGAGGTTCCCATGAAGCTCAAGACCGGAGCCAGTGCGGCCATTCTGACCCTTGTGCTCGGCGCGGCGACGGCCGTGGCCCAAGCCCCGCCGCCCTCGCCGCAGAAGCCCAGCCCGCCCGCGGCGACCGAGGCTCCCAAGACCCCCGTCGAGGGCCAGATCCTCGTGCAGGACGCCAATACGGTGCTTGCCAAGGAGCTGCTCGGCCAGACCGTCTATGCCCCCGACAAGGCCAGGATCGGCACCATCGGCGATCTCATCCTCAGCAAGGACGCCAAGGCCGTCGAGGGCTTCGTCATCGGCGTAGGCGGCTTCCTCGGCATCGGCGAGAAGAACGTGGCGCTGAAGATGGACCGGCTGCGCATGGGCCAGGACGAGCGCGGCGGCCTGCAGCTGACCATGGACATCAAGAAGGAGGAGCTCAGCAACGCGCCCTCCTTCAAGTCCAAGAAGGACCAGGACGCGGAGCGCCAGGCAGCCGAGCGCGCCCGCAGCCAGCCGCAGTCGCCGGCGCCGGGCGGCGGCCCGAAGCGGTAAGGCTGCAGAAGCAGTAAGGCTGCACCGGCACACCCGTGCCGGCATCCAACCTGGGCGGCGCTGCCGGTGCGGCGGCGCCGCTCTTCTCACGCGACAGCGGCCGCGGCCGCGCGCCCCGCCGTCCGCCCCGAGAAGATGCAGCCGCCGAGGAAGGTGCCCTCGAGCGCGCGGTAGCCGTGCATGCCCCCGCCGCCGAACCCCGCCACCTCGCCGGCCGCGAACACGTTCCCGAGCGGCTCTCCGTCGGCCTTCAGCACACGGGCGGAGAGGTCGGTGGCCAGGCCGCCCAGCGTCTTGCGCGTCAGGATCCACAGGCGCACGGCGATGAGCGGGCCATTGGCGGGATCGAGCAGGCGATGGGGCTTGGCCACCCGGACCAGCCGGTCGCCGAGGTAGCTGCGGGCGCTGCGGATCGCCATCACCTGCGCGTCCTTGCTGAAGGCGTTGTCCATCTCGCGGTCGCGGGCGGCGATCTCGCGCTCCAGCGCGCCGGCGTCGATCAGGCCGTCGCCGGTGAGCGCGTTCATGCGGCGGGCGAGGTCGGCGAGGCTGCTCGCGACGATGAAGTCCTCGCCCTTCTCCAGGAAGGCGCGCACGGGCGGCGGCGGCCCGCCCGCGCGCCGGCTCCTGAGCACCCTGAGCCAGCTGCCGCTGGTCAGGTCGGGGTTCTGCTCCGAGCCCGACAGGGCGAACTCGCGCTCGACGATCCTCTGCGACAGGACGAACCAGGAGTAGTCGTAGCCGGTTGCCCTCAGGTGGGCGAGGGTGCCCAGCGTGTCGAAGCCGGGGAACAGCGGCACCGGCAGCCGCCGCCCGCGCGCGTCGAGCCACACCGAGGACGGGCCCGGCAGGATGCGGATGCCGTGCCCGGTCCAGATCGGGGCCCAGTTGCGCACCCCTTCGGTGTAGTGCCACATGCGGTCGCGGTTGAGGACGGCGGCGCCGGCCGCCTCGGCGATGGCCAGCATGCGCCCGTCGACGTGGTCGGGCACGCCGCACACCATGCGCCCGGGCGCCCGGCCGAGCCGCTCGGGCCAGCACCGGCGGACGAGGTCGAGGTTGGCGCCGATGCCGCCCGAGGCGATCACCACGGCCTGGGCGTTCAGCGCGAAGCTGCCCGTCGCGGTGCGCGAGCTGGGCCGGCCCCGCTCCGCGCCGGTCGGCTCCAGGATGTCGCCGGCCACGCCGTCGACGGCGCCCGCCGCGCGCGTCAGCTCGTTGACGCGGTGGCGAAAGCGCAGCGAGACGAGCCCGCGCGCCGCCCCCTCCCGCACGCGCGCCACGAACGGGGCGATGATGCCGGGCCCCGTGCCCCAGGTGACGTGGAAGCGCGGCACCGAGTTGCCGTGCTCGGTGGCGGTGTAGCCGCCGCGCTCGGCCCAGCCGACGATGGGAAACCAGGAGAGGCCGCGGGCGCGCAGCCAGGCGCGCTTCTCGCCCGCGGCGAAGGCCACGTAGGCCTCCGCCCACTTGCGCGGCCAGTGGTCCTCGGGCCGGTCGAAGTCGGCGGCGCCCAGCCAGTCCTGCAGGGCGAGGTCGTAGGAGTCGCGGATGCGCAGCCGGCGCTGCTCGGGGCTGTCGACGAGGAAGAGGCCGCCGAACGACCAGAACGCCTGCCCGCCGAGCGACTGCTCGCCCTCCTGGTCGAGCAGGATCACCCGCCGCCCGGCCTCGATCAGCTCGGCGGTGGCGACTAGTCCGGCAAGCCCGCCGCCGACGACGATCACGTCTGCATCCATGCCGTCCCTCCCGCTCTCCTATCGCGCCACGTGGGCCACCTGGTCCGGGCGCAGGCGCGGCGGGCCTGCGCCGGCCTCCTCCGCGCCCTTGATCAGGCGCGCGATGCGCTCGGTGAGCGGCGCCGCCACGCCCTTGTCCCGGGCAAGCCGCAGAATCGCGCCCTGCAGATGGTCGATCTCGGTCGGGCGCCGGCGCTGCAGATCCTCCCACATCGAGGAGCGCGCGTGCGGGTCGATCGCCAGCATGCGGCGGGCGACCAGCCGGAACAGCCAGGTGGGCAGACGCAGGATGAAGGGGATCGCCCGCGGCGGAACGCGCTCGAGGCGGGCGGGCTCGATGCCGGCGGCCGCCAACACCGCCAGCGCCTCCTCGATCTGGGCGGCGAGCAGGCGGCGCCAGCCGCGGTCGGCGAGCTCGGCCGACAGCGGCAGGTCGGAGAGCGCGTTGAGCGCATTGTTGAGGTTGAGGAGCAGCTTGGCCCACAGCACGCCGGTCATGTCCGGGTGCTCGTCGAGCTGGGCGCCCGGTACGTCGAGCGCGTCGGCCAGGCCGGTCGCGTCCGGCTCGACGAGCAGCGTGCCGGCGGTGGCGCGGTGGAAGCGCACCGGACCGCCGTCGTCGGCCATGGGCACCACATTGAATGGCACCATGCCGGCCACGACGCGCTGCGTGGGCGCCAGCCTCTCGCGCAGGACGCCCGCGTTGCCGACGCCGTTCTGCAGGCTGACGACGACGGCGTCCTGCGGGGCATGGCGGGCGATCAGGCGGGCCATCTCGGCCGTGTCGCGGCTCTTGACGGTGACGAGCACGATCTCGGCGTCGGCCAGGGCCGCGCCGGCGTCGACCGCAAGCCTTAGGGCGACCGGCGGCAGAATGCGGTCGCTGCCCTCGAGGTCGGAGATGCGCAGGCCCCGGCGCGAGACCGCCTCGGCCAGCGCGGGGCGCATGAGCAGGGTGACATCGCGCCCGGCCAGCGTCAGGCAGCCGCCTATGTAGCAGCCGACGCTGCCGGCGCCGGCTACGGCGATGCGCGCGGTTCGGTCCAGCCCCATGGCGGGCGACATTGCCACAATGCGCCGCGCCGCGCCTCGGGCCGCGCCAGCGCCTCAGCTTGCATTATTATGCATGGTCGGCTAGGACTATGGAAAAATAATGCATTGCGCCTGATCAACGGGACAGGCGCCAGCCCTGGCAATCGTCTAGCTTCCGACGCCGACAGGGAGGGGTGCCGGAGATGGCCGCACGCATCGATTTCCAGACCGAGCCGGGGCGCTATCGCCACTGGAAGCTCGCCTTCGAGGGCGAGGTGGCCGAGTTGATCATGGATGTGGACGAGAACGCCGGCCTCTTTCCTGGTTACCAGCTCAAGCTCAACTCCTATGACCTCGGCGTCGACATCGAGCTGGCCGATGCCGTGCAGCGGCTGCGGTTCGAGCACCCAGAGGTGAAGGTGGTGGTGCTGCGCTCGGGCAAGGAGCGCGTCTTCTGCGCCGGCGCCAACATCCGCATGCTGGCCGGCTCGTCCCACGCCCACAAGGTCAACTTCTGCAAGTTCACCAACGAGACGCGCAACGCCATGGAGGACGCCAGCCGCGCCTCCGGGCAGAAGTATATCTGCGCCGTGCGCGGCACCGCCGCCGGCGGCGGCTACGAGCTGGCGCTCGCGACCGACCTGATCCTGCTCGCCGACGACGGCAACTCCTCGGTGGCTCTGCCCGAGCTGCCGCTGCTCGCCGTGCTGCCCGGCACCGGCGGCCTCACGCGCGTCACCGACAAGCGCAAGGTGCGGCGCGACCTGGCCGACGCCTTCTGCACCGTCGAGGAGGGAGTGAGGGGAGCGCGCGCCGTCAAATGGCGGCTCGTCGACCAGGCGGTGCCCAACTCGCGATTCCAGCAGGCGCTGAAGGAGGCCGCGCGCAAGCTCGCCGCCCAGTCCGACCGGCCGAGCGGCGCCAAGGGCATCGCGCTCACGCCCCTGGAGCGCACCTTCCGCGACGACGGGGTGGCCTACTCCAGCCTGAAGGTGGAGATCGACCGCGCCGCCCGCCGCGCCACCCTCACCGTGGGCGGCCCCGCGGGCGAGCCGCCCGCCTCCCCCGCGGCCATGCACGAGGAGGGCGCAGCCTTCTGGCCGCTCAGGCTCGCGCGCGAGCTCGACGATGCCATCCTCCACCTGCGCCTCAACGAGCCCGAGATCGGCGTGCTCATCTTCAAGAGCCAGGGCGACCCGGAGCGGGTGCTGGCCTTCGACGCCTTCCTGGAGTCGGCGCGCGAGCACTGGCTGGCGCGCGAGATCCTGCACTACTGGAAGCGCACCCTGAAGCGCATCGACCTCACCTCGCGCTCGCTGGTGGCGTTGATCGAGCCCGGCAGCTGCTTTGCCGGCACCCTGGCCGAGATCGCCTTCGCCTGCGACCGATCCTTCATGCTGTCGGGCGGGCTGCCGGGCGACAATCGCCCGCCCGCGCGCATGGCCCTCGGCGCGCTCAACTTCGGTGCCTATCCCATGAGCAACGACCTGTCGCGGCTCGCCACCCGCTTCCTCGGCGAGCCGGAGAGCCTCGAGGCGGCGAGGGCCGAGGCCGGCAGGCTGCTGGAGGCGGAGGAGTGCGAGCGCCTGGGCCTCGTCACCTCTGCGCCCGACCACATCGATTGGGGCGACGAGGTGCGCATCTTCCTGGAGGAGCGCGGCTCCTTCTCGCCCGACGGCCTCACCGGCATGGAGGCCAACCTGCGCTTCGCCGGGCCCGAGACCATGGAGACCAAGATCTTCGGCCGCCTCACCGCCTGGCAGAACTGGATCTTCCAGCGCCCGAACGCGGCCGGCGCGGAGGGCGCGCTCAAGCGCTACGGAACCGGCATGAAGGCGAGCTTCGACCCGGAGAGGGTTTGAGTTTCTCCCTCTTCCCGCCGAAGTGGGGAGAGGGAAACGAGCAAGAGGAATGCGAGATGCCCGAGACCACCCACGTCGACTACTCGAGCAAGATCCCCAACAACGTCGGCCTGATGGACGACCAGCGCGTGCTCAAGGCGCTGGAGCAGTGGCACCCCGGCTACATCGACTGGTGGATGACGATGGGCCCGGAGGGCTTCCAGACCTCCGAAGTCTACCTGCGCACGGCGATCTCGATCGACCCCAAGGGCTGGGCCAAGTTCGACTACGTGAAGATGCCGGAGTACCGCTGGGGCATCCTGCTCGCCCCGCGCGTCGAGGACCGGCGGGTCAACTTCGGCACCCACAAGGGCGAGAAGGCCTGGCAGGAGGTGCCGGGCGAGTACCGCGCGATGCTGCGCCGCCTGATCGTGGTCCAGGGCGACACCGAGCCCGCCTCGGTGGAGCAGCAGCGCCACCTCGGCAAGACCGCCCCCTCCCTCTACGACATGCGCAACCTGTTCCAGGTCAACGTCGAGGAGGGCCGCCACCTGTGGGCGATGGTCTATCTGCTGCACAAGTACTTCGGCAAGGACGGCCGCGAGGAGGCCGACGAGCTCCTGCAGCGGCGCTCCGGCGACGCCGACAAGCCGCGCATGCTCGGCGCCTTCAACGAGGCCACCCCCGACTGGCTCTCGTTCTTCATGTTCACCTTCTTCACCGACCGCGACGGCAAGATGCAGCTCGAAAGCCTCGCCCAGTCCGGCTTCGACCCGCTCTCGCGCACCTGCCGCTTCATGCTCACCGAGGAGGCCCACCACATGTTCGTGGGCGAGACCGGGGTGGGGCGCACCATCGAGCGCACCTGCCAGGCCATGAAGGAGGCGGGCATCGAGGACCCGGGCGACATCGCCGCCGTGCGCAGGCTCGGCGTCATCGACCTGCCCACCATCCAGAAGAAGGCCAACCTGCACTTCTCGCTCTCGCTCGATCTCTTCGGCTCGGAGGTGTCGACCAACGCCGCCAACTACTACAGCTCCGGCCTCAAGGGCCGCTTCCAGGAGACGCGCATCGAGGACGACCATCAGCTCACCGGCGCCACCTACCCGGTGAGCAAGCTCGTCGGCGGCGAGATCAGGCTGGTGGAGGAGCCGGCCCTCACCGCCATCAACATGCGCCTGCGCGACGACTACGTGGCCGACTGCGCCAAGGGCGTGGAGCGCTGGAACAAGGTGATCGAGAAGGCGGGCGTCGACTTCCGCCTGCGGCTGCCGCACGTCGCCTTCCACCGCCACATCGGCGAGTTCGCCGGCGTCAAGGCCTCGCCCGACGGCAAGGTGCTGAGCGAGGCGGAGTGGGCGCGGCGCAAGGACGACTGGCTGCCGTCGAAGGCGGACGGCGATTTCATCGAGAGCCTGATGGCGCCGTGCTGGGAGCGCGGCAAGTTCGCCTCCTGGATCGCCCCTCCCAAGGTCGGGATCGACAACAAGCCGGGCGACTTCGAGTACGTGAAGATCCACCAGGCCTGAGCCCCGGGCGGCGCGCTGCGGGGCGGCGCTTGGGCGTATCCGGCTATATGGTGGGCGGTCGAGACACCGGGGAGGATGGCGCGCCGCAGGTTGCGGCCGCCGAGCGTAGCTGGGAGGTAAGCAGCATGAAGACCACACTGATCGGCGCCGCCGCCGTCGCGGCCGTGGCCCTGGCGGGACCCGCCATGGCGCAGGGGAAGTCCGTCAAGATCGGCTTTGTCAGCACGTTCAGCGGCCCCACGGCCGTGATCGGCAGCGACATGCGCAACTCCTTCGAGCTGGCGCTCGACCACCTCGGCCGCAAGATGGGCGGCCTGCCGGTGGAAGTGATCTACGAGGACGACCAGCAGAAGCCGGAGGTCGGCAAGCAGAAGAGCGAGAAGCTCGTGCAGTCCGACAAGGTCGACTTCGTGGTGGGCTACATCTGGTCGAACGTGCTGCTCGCCTCGCTCAAGCCCGTGATCGACTCGCAGACCTTCCTCATCAGCGCCAACGCCGGCCCCTCGCAGATCGCCGGGGAGCTGTGCTCGCCCTTCTTCTTCTCGACGTCCTGGCAGAACGACCAGACGCCGCAGGCGGTCGGCGAGTACATGAACCAGAAGGGCGTGAAGTCGGTCTACCTGATCGGCCCCAACTACGCCGCCGGCAAGGACATGCTGGCCGGCGTGCGTTCCACCTACAAGGGCAACATCATCGGCGAGGACCTCACCAAGTGGCCAGACCAGCTCGACTTCTCGGCCGAGCTGACCAAGGTCAAGGCGGCCAAGCCCGACGCCGTCTTCGTGTTCTACCCTGGCGCCTCGGGGGTGCAGTTCCTCACCCAGTACGCCCAGGCCGGCCTCAAGGGCCAGATCCCGCTCTACACCGCCTTCACCATCGACGCCATCACGCTCAAGCTGCAGAAGGACCTGGCCCTCGGCGTGCCCGGCGCCCAGCACTGGGTCAACGATCTGCCCAACCAGGCCAACAAGAGGTACGTCGCCGATTTTCGCAGCAAGTTCGGCAACTACCCGACCTTCTACGGCGCCCAGAGCTATGATGCAGCCAACCTGATCAACAGCGCGGTGGTGGCGGTCAAGGGCGACCTGTCCAAGAAGGACGAGATGCGCGCCGAGATGCGCAAGGCCAACTACGCCTCCGTGCGCGGGCCCTACAAGTACGGCAACAACCACTTCCCGATACAGAATTTCTATCTGCAGGAGGTGGTCAAGGACGCGGAGGGCAACCTCACCCTCAAGACGGTCGCCACCATCGTCAAGGACAGCCAGGACAAGCACCACGACAAGTGCCCGATGAAGTGGTGAGTGCAGACTGACGGCGGCGGCGGGGCGGCATTTGCCGCCCCGCCGTCCTTGTCCTATTGATGAGCCGTCGTAGGCGACCGGGGGCGCCGATCCCAGGGCCATGCTGCTCGTTCTCGAACAGTGCCTGAACGGCCTGCAATTAGGGCTGCTGCTGTTCCTGCTCGCAGCCGGGCTGACGCTGGTGTTCGGCATAATGGACCTCGTCAACCTCGCGCACGGCTCCCTCTACATGATCGGCGCCTATTTCGCCGCCACCTTCACCGCGCTTACCGGCAGCTTCCTCGCCGGCGCGCTGCTGGCGCTCGGCGCCACCCTGCTCGTCGGCATGAGCGTGGAGGTGGTGGCGCTCAGGCGCCTCTATGGCCGCGACCACCTCGATCACGTGCTCGGCACCTTCGGCCTCATCCTGTTCTTCAACGAGCTCGTGCGCCTCATCTGGGGGCCCGCCGGCCTCACCGTGCCGCTGCCCGACTGGCTCAACACGGCGGTGCCGGTCATGCCGGGCCTGCTCTATCCCACCTACCGCATCGCCATCATCGCCATGTCGCTGCTGGTGGCCCTGCTGCTCTACCTCCTGGTCATGCGCACCCGCCTCGGCATGCTGATCCGCGCCGGCGCCTCCAATCGCGAGATGGTGGGCGCGCTCGGGGTCAACATCCAGCTGCTCTACACGCTGGTGTTCGGTCTCGGCGCCGCGCTCGCCGGGCTCGCCGGCCTCATGCAGGCGCCGATCCTGACGGTGGCCATCGGCATGGGCGAGAACATCCTGATCCTTGCCTTCGTCGTGATCATCATCGGCGGCATCGGCTCGATCCGCGGCGCCTTCATCGCCTCGATCCTGGTCGGCCTCGCCGACACGCTGGGCCGCGGCTTCCTGCCGGAGCTGTTCAAGCTGGTGGTGAGCCCGGCGGCAGCGGCGGCGGCGGCGCCCGCGCTCTCCTCGATGCTCATCTACCTCATCATGGCGGCGGTGCTCGTGTTGCGGCCCGAGGGCCTGTTCCCGGCGGCGAATAGATGACAGGGCTCCTCGACCTGCGCAGCCTCGTGGTCGCCGCCCTGCTGGTCCTGCTTGCCGCCTTGCCGCTCTACACCGGCCTCACCGGCAACCAATTCCTGCTCTCGGTGTTCACCCGCATCGTGGTGCTGGCCATCGCCGCCGTCAGCCTCAACCTGATCATGGGCTACGGCGGCATGGTGAGCTTCGGCCACGCCGCCTACATCGGCATCGGCGGCTACGCCGTCGGCATCCTGGCGAGCGAGGGCGTCACCTCTGGCCTCGTGCAGCTGCCGGTGGCGCTCGCCGTCTCGGCGCTGTTCGCCCTCGCCGTCGGCGCGCTCAGCCTGCGCACGCGCGGCGTCTATTTCATCATGATCACGCTGGCCTTCGCGCAGATGATCTACTACGTGGCGGTCGGCCTTTCCCGCTACGGCGGCGACGACGGCCTCACCATCTACCGCCGCAGCCAGCTCGCCGGGGTGCTGGACCTCTCCAACAAGACCGTGTTCTACTATTTCTGCCTCGCCTGGCTCGCCGCCACCGTGGTTCTGGTGTGGCGGCTCGTCAACTCGCGCTTCGGCATGGTCATCCGCGGCGCCCGCTCCAACGACCGGCGCATGCGCGCCATCGGCTTTCCCACCTTCCGCTACCGCCTCGTCTGCTTCGTCATCTCCGGCACGCTGTGCGGGCTGTCCGGGGCCCTGCTCGCCAACCACACCGACTTCGTCAGCCCGGCCATGATGCACTGGACGCGCTCCGGCGACCTCATCGTCATGGTGGTGCTGGGCGGCATGGGCTCGCTCTTCGGGCCGCTCATCGGCACCGTCACGCTGCTGGTGCTGGAGGAGGCGCTGCCGGTGATCATCGGCCTCCTCGCCTGGCCGCTGCTGGGGGCGGGGGCGGCGCGCGCCGGCGAGTACTGGCAGCTCGTGCTGGGTCCGCTGCTGCTGCTGATCGTGCTCTACGCGCGCGGCGGCATCGACGGCATGCTGTCGGGGGCGCGCCGTGCCTGAGGCCATGCTCGAGATGGACGGGCTCACCAAGCGCTTCGGCGGCGTCGTCGCCTCGGACGCCATCACGCTCGCCGTGGAGGCGGGCGAGCTGCACGCCGTGATCGGCCCCAACGGCGCCGGCAAGACCACGCTCATCGGCCAGCTCACCGGCGAGACGACGCCGGATGCCGGCCGCATCCGCTTCGCCGGCCGCGACATCACCTCCCTGCCGGGCTGGCGGCGCTGCGCGCTTGGGCTCGCCCGCTCCTTCCAGATCACCTCGCTGTTCCTCGACTTCAGCGTGCTCGACAACGTGGCGCTGGCCGTGCAGGCCCGCGCCGGCCACTCCTTCCGCTTCTGGCGCGACGCGCGCCGGGAGCCGGAGCTGCGCCAGCCGGCGCTGGCCGCGCTGGAGCGCGTCGGCCTCGCCCACCGCGCCGACGTGCTGGTCGCCGGGCTCAGCCACGGCGAGCACCGCCAGCTCGAGATCGCCATGGCGCTCGCCACCTCCCCCCGCATGCTGCTGCTGGACGAGCCGATGGCGGGCATGGGGCCGGAGGAGTCGGTGCGCATGGTGGGGCTGCTGCGCGAGCTCAAGCGCGAGCTCACCATCCTGCTCGTCGAGCACGACATGGAGGCGGTGTTCGCGCTGGCCGACCGCATCACCGTGCTGGTCTACGGCCGCGTCATCGCCACCGGCGCGCCGGAGGCCATCCGCGCCAACGCCGAGGTGCGCCAGGCCTATCTGGGCGACAGCGAGGAGGCGGCCGGCCATGGCTGAGGCCCCGCTGCTCGAGCTCGAGGGCGTCGACACCTGCTACGGCCGCAGCCAGGTGCTGTTCGGTCTGTCGCTCGCCGTTGCCGCGGGCGAGATGGTGACGCTCATGGGCCGCAACGGCATGGGCAAGACCACCACCGTGCGTTCCATTATGGGGCTGACGCCGGCGGTGGCGGGCTCGATCCGCTTCGCGGGCCAGGAGATCCGTCGGCTGCCCTCCTACCGCATCGCCCAGCTCGGCGTCGGCCTGGTGCCGGAGGGCCGCCAGATCTTCCCCAATCTCACCGCGCGCGAGAACCTGGTGGCGACCGCAGCCGAAGGCGCCGGCCGGGGCGATCCCTGGACGCTCGACAAGGTGCTGGCCCTGTTCCCGCGGCTCGCCGAGCGCATCGACAGCATGGGCAGCCTGCTCTCGGGCGGGGAGCAGCAGATGCTGGCGATCGGCCGCGCGCTGATGACCAATCCGCGCCTGCTCATCTTCGACGAGGCCACCGAGGGCCTCGCCCCGCTCATCCGCGCCGACATCTGGCGCTCCCTGGCGCGCCTCAAGGCAGAGGGGCTGGCGCTGCTCGTCATCGACAAGAACGTGCAGGCGCTGACCCGGCTCGCCGACCGCCACTACCTGATCGAGCGCGGCCGCGTGGTGTGGACCGGCACCTCGGCCGAGCTCGCCGCCGCCCCCGAGGTTCAGCACCGCTACCTCGGCGTCTGAGGGCGGCGCCGCCGCGCGGCCTCAGGCGGCGCAGGCCACGGCGCCGACGGCCATGGCCACCGCCGCCTGCGTAGGGTCGATCACGGGCACGCCCAGCGCCGCCTCGAGCGGGGCGCGGTGGCGGGCCATGCCGGCGCAGCCCATGACGATCACGTCCGCCCCGTCGGTCTCGCTGAGCTGCCGTCCGACCTCGATCATGCGCGCCAGCGTGCCCTCCCCGGAGGCCGTCTCGGCCACGCTCATGTTGAGCGGTCGCTCGCCGGCGAAGCGCCCGGTGAGCCCCATCTGGCGCAGGTAGCGCACGTGCCGGCGGATCGAGCGCTGGCCGATGGCGATCACCCCGAAGCGCTCCCCGCGCGCGAGCGCGGTGAGCACGCCCGCCTCGTTGATGCCGAACACCGGGCGGGCGGTGGCCTCGCGGCAGGCGTGCAGGCCGGGGTCGGAGTAGCAGGCGATGACGAAGGCGTCGGCGGCGTTGCTTTCCGCCACAAGCCGGCGCAGCGGCAGGGTCACGCGCTCCACGTCCTCCTGCGTCTCGATGCCGTAGGGGCCCTCCTCCAGCGTGCGGCACTCGATCTGCGGCCCGTCGGCGAAGGCGAGCGGCGCCAGCGCCTCGGCCAGCCCGCGGGTGACGGCCTCGTTGGAGTTGGGGTTGACCACCAGGATGCGGCGGCGGCGGTGCGCGGCCATGCTGGCTTCCTCCTCGATTATTGGCCATTCTTGAGCCACGCCGGCCTCGCCGTAAAGCGCGCAGCGCAGGCTCAGCACTGGAGAGGCACCCATGGCAGAAGCCCAGCTCGACCTGGTGATCCGTGGCGGCCGCGTGGCCACCGCCGTCGACGAGTTCGACGCCGACATCGGCATCGCCGGCGGAGCCATCGCCGCCATCGGCCGCAGCCTGCCCCGGGGCGCGGCCGAGATCGACGCCGGCGGCCGGCTGGTGCTGCCCGGCGGCATCGACGCCCACGCCCATATCGAGCAGGTGTCGGCGGCGGGGCTCCTCAATGCCGACACCTTCGAGAGCGCGACGGCGGCGGCGGCCTTCGGCGGCACCACCACGGTGATCCCCTTCGCCGCCCAGCACCGCGGCATGAGCCTCATGAAGGTGGTCGAGGACTACATGGCGCTCGCCCGCAAGGGCGCCATCGTCGACTACACGCTGCACATGATCATCACCGACCCGAGCAGGATCACGCTCGAGGAGCACGTGCCGGCCCTCGTCGCCCAGGGGCACGCCAGCCTCAAGGTGTTCATGACCTACGACCTCCTCAACGTCGGCGACGAGGGGCTGCTCGACATCCTGCTCGCCGCCCGCCGCAACGGGGCTCTGGTGTGCGTGCACGCCGAGAACCACGGCATGATCTCGTGGATGGGCAAGCGCCTCGTCGAGAAGGGCTACACCGCCCCCAAGTTCCACACCGTCAGCCATCCACGCGGCTGCGAGGCAGAGGCCTTCAACCGCCTCATCGCCTTCGCCGAGCTGGTCGACCAGCCGGTCATGATCTTCCACGTCTCCACCGCCGAGGGCGTGGCCGCCATCCGCCAGGCGCGCGGGCGCGGCCTCAAGGTGTTCGCCGAAACCTGCCCGCAGTATCTGTTCCTGACGGGGCGCGACCTCGACAAGCCGGGGCTCGAGGGCGCCAAGTGGATGTGCTCGCCGCCGCCGCGCGCCGAGAGCGACCAGGAGGCGATCTGGCAGGGCCTGGCGCTGGGCGACCTGCAGCTCGTCTCCTCCGACCACGCCCCCTACCGCTTCGACAGCTCGGGCAAGCTCGCCGCCGGCGACAGCCCCACCTTCAAGCAGATCGCCAACGGCATGCCGGGCATCGAGGCGCGCCTGCCGCTCATGTTCGACGCCATGGTGTCCAAAGGGCGGCTCGGGCTCTCGAAGTTCGTCGAGCTCACGGCCACCGCCCCGGCCAGGATCTACAACCTCGCCCCGCGCAAGGGCTCGATCGCCATCGGCGCCGACGCCGACCTGGTGGTGTGGGACCCGGAGCGGCAGGTGACCATCACCGATGCCACCATGCACGACCGCACCGGCTACTCGCCCTATGCCGGGCGCACCGTCACCGGCTGGCCCGCCGTCGTCCTGCGCCGCGGCGAGGTGATCGTGCGCGACGGCCGGCTCGAGGCCAAGCCCGGGTCGGGGCGCTTCATTGCGCGGACCGGCGGGCCCGCCGCCGCCCCCCTCGGCCGGCTGACCGCCGACATGGACCCCGCCCGCAACTTCGGCGCCCGGATGCTCTGAGGGCCGCGCCCGACAGGAACGACAGCGGCAGAGCTCGAGCTGCCGCGGCTTGCTGCCGCGGCGGTTGCACGGCACCAGCCGCGGCGTGCCGGCGAACTCCCCGGACCGGCTTGCAACGTTGGAACCTGTCGGGCAAACAACGCGGCGTGCTTCGACCATGCGCCTAGAGCGCCTGGAGCCGGCGATCACCTCTTGCCCCGCTTCTCAGGTGGCCAACCGCAACGCCCACTCGCGAACCGTCGCGACATGTCCGATAGCGTGCTTCCAGCCGAGTTGCGGGCCTTCTTGGAGGACCACATCGATTCGGTGGCCCACCTCGAGGCGCTGCTCCTGATGCGCAGCTCGCCTGACGTCGTGTGGGACTCGCAGGCAACGGCCACGCGGCTCTATATCAGCGAGGCGGAGTCGCTCGCCGTGCTCGCCCATCTGGCCGCGCGCGGGCTCGTCCGGCCGGAGGGGGACGGGTACAGGTTCGATCCCCGGCCGGGCGAGCTTCTGCGGGCCGTCTCTCTCTTGGCGGACTACTATCGGACCCATCTCATCCCGATTACCAATCTCGTGCATGCCAAGCGGCGGATTCAGCAGTTCGCCGACGCGTTCAAGCTGAAGAAGGAATGAGCTGTGGGCTGGATCGTCTACACGCTGTGCGCGCTGACCGCGGCGCTGTGCGCGGTGCTGCTACTGCAGTCCTACGCCCGCAGCAGGTATCGACTTCTGCTCTGGAGCGGGATGTGCTTTGCGGGGCTCACTCTCAACAACCTGCTGCTCGTGCTCGACAAGGTATTGCTTCCGGACGTGGATCTGTCGGTGTGGCGATCGGCGGTCGCTCTGGCAGCGATGGCCACGCTTCTCTACGGCCTCGTCTGGGAAGCGGAGTGAAGCCGTGAACGCCCTTATCCTCGGCGCGGTGGCGATGGCCTCCTCCATCGCAGCCCTGTTCTTCCTGCGCTTCTGGCGAAAGACCCGCGATCCCCTCTTCCTGCTTTTCGCCCTGGCCTTCGTGGTCGACGCCCTGACGCGTATCGCGCTGGGATTGGGGAGTGTGGCGAGCGAGCACGAGTCGCTCGTCTACCTGGCGAGGCTCGTCACTTTCGCGCTCATCCTGGCGGCGATCGTCCACAAGAACCGGCGCGGCGCCTGACCGAGTCGGCCGCCGGCTACCCCCGCCACCGCGCCAGGTTCGCCGCCACGAAGGCGTCGTCGGCAAGCTCGGGATAGGTGGCATAGAGGCGGTCGATGCCCTCGCTTTGGCCGGGGCTCAGCACCTCGGCCGGATCGAGGCAGAGCGCCGTCTCCATCAGCCCCTGCCGGCGCAGCACCTCGTGGCAGCCCGGGATGCAGCCGGCAAAGCCGTTGGCCACGTCGAAGATCACGGCATTGCAGTCGGTCACCATGGCATCGAGCGCCAGCAGGTCCTCGGGCACGGCCCCGCTCCCCGCCGCGCGCTGCACGCGCGCCAGCAGCGCCACCGCCGTCCTGGTCCACACGCTCCAGTGGCCGAGCAGGCCGCCGCGGAAGCGCAGGGTCGCCTCCCGCCCCCCGGTGCGGACCGTGAGCGGCGTGACGAGGTCGGGAACGATGTGGTCGTCGTTGCCGGTGTAGAGGGCGATGCGCTCCTCGGCCCCCGCCGCCGCCACGCCGAAGGCCACGTCGAGCGTCCTGTAGCGGTCGAAGGGGGCGACCTTGATGGCCACCACGTTGTCGATCGCCGCAAAGCGCGTCCAGAAGGCGCGCGAGAGCGCAATGCCGCCCACCGCCGCCTGCAGGTAGAAGCCGACGAGCGGCATCTCGCGCGCCACCGCCGCGCAATGCTCGATGAGCTCGTCCTCGCTCGCCCCCTTCATGGCCGAGAGGCCGAGCAGCACGGCGTGATAGCCGAGCGCGCGGGCGAGCCGCGCCTCCTCGAGCGCCTGCGCGGTGCGGCCGATGGCGCCGGCGATCAGCACCAGCGGCCCCCGGCCCCACTCAGCCGCGGTCTCGGCCGCCAGCTCCAGCACCGGCCGGTAGAGGCCGGCCTCGCGGATGCGGAACTGGGTGGCGTGCACGCCCACGGCGAGGCCCCCGGCGCCGGCGTCGATGTAGTAGCGCGACAGCGCCCGCTGCGAGACGCGGTCGAGCCGGCGGCTCCGGTCGAGCGCCAGCGGATGGGCGGGCAGCACCGTGCCGCGGGCGAGGAGGGCGGCGACGCCGGCGGGAAGATCGCTGCGATGGAGCCCGGCCATGGCGCCCCGCCCCTCAGGCGAGCTCGGGGCCGGCTACGGCGAGCACGCGCGCCGGCCCTTCCATCGTGCCGCCGCGCATCATGCGCACGAAGCCGCGCGGCACAGTGGCGCCCTGCTCCTGCAGCCAGCGCCGGACGGCCTGATGCGCGTCGGGCACGTCGGCGATCACCGGGCCGCCCGCGGCCGCCATGGCGGCGGAGAGGAGGGCAAGGCCGATCGCCTCGTCCTCGGCGCACACCGGCCCCACATGCGGCGTGCGGGCGCCGTCGCGGCCCAGCGCGAAGCCGGCGAGGCTGCCGTCGCCGCGCTCGGCCACGTGCGCCAGGGCCGCGGCGCGGGTGACGAGATCCGCCACCACCCCGGCCCGCGAGAAGCCGGTGCACCGCCGGTCGCAGGCGGCGATGGCGGCGAGGTCGGCGGGCCGCGCCGGCCGGATCGAGATGCCGGCGGGCGGCGGCACGGCTCCGCGCACGCCCCGGCCCGCGTGCCAGCGCGAGAGGGTGTAGACGTCGCCGAAGCCGAGCGGCAGGTAGATCGGCCGGCCGAGCTCGGTGGCGTCGAGCCCCGCCGATGCCCCCATCGCCTCCACCTCGGCGATGCAGCGCCTGAGCAGCGCCGTGCCGAGCCCCCTGCCACGCTCGGCGGCGGTCACCAGCACCATGCTGATCCAGGCGATGGAGGATCCGAGCGGCAGGACGAGGGCGCTGCCGACCCAGCCCCCGCGCGCACCGCGGATGCCGAAGCCGGTGCCTGCGCCGAGCATCAGGCGCCAGTCGGCGGGCACCTGGTTCCAGCCCGCCTCGTGGGCGAGCGGCGCCAGCGCCGGCGCGTCGTCCGGGCGCAGGGGCTCGATCCCGGCGATGCGCGGGTCAGAAGCGGCCATCGCGCACCTCGTAGCGGGTGGGCTTGCCGTAGCTCGGCATGCCCCGCCCGACCCAGTCGGCGGTCCAGTCGAGCATGCGCTCGAGCGGCACGCGCGGCGGCCCGAGCTCCGCCACCATGCGCGAGGCGTCGTTGAGCCAGCCGGTCTCCGCCTCGCGGCCGACGAGTCGGGGCGTGCGGCCGAGACGGCGCCCCAGCGTCTGCGCCAGCTCCCGCACCCTGAGCGTTCCCGGTCCCGTCACGTTGAGAGGCGAGGTCGGCGTGGTCGCCCGCGCCAGGCAGCGAAGGGCGGCCGCATTGGCATCGCCCTGCCAGATGACGTTGACGTGGCCCATGGCGAGATCGATCGGCTCTCCCTCCAGCACCTTGCGGGCGATGTCGTGCAGAACCCCGTAGCGCATGTCGATGGCGTAGTTGAGCCGGATGAGGCGGCCCGGCGTGCCGAACCGGGCCGAGAAGTGCTCGAAGGTGCGCTCGCGGGCCACGCACGACCACGCGTAGTCGCCGGGCGGCGGCACGGTGGGCGCCGCCTCGGTGGCGCCGCCGCCGTCGACCGCCACGAACGGATAGACGCAGCCCGTGGAGAAGGCGACGATGCGCGATGCGGCGAAGGTCTCGGCCACCACGGCCGGGGCCAGCGCGTTCATGGCCCACGTGAGCGCCGGGTTGCCGCTCGCCCCGAACTTCATGGCCGCCATGTAGACCACGTTGGCGAGCCGGGGCAGCGCCTCGACCGCGCGCCGGTCGAGCAGGTCGGCGGCGATCGTCTCCACGCCCGCCGCCTCCAGGCCGGCCCGCACGGCGGGGTCGGAGAAGCGGGCCACACCCACCACCCGCCGGTCCGGCGCGGCGCGCTTGGCCATGCGCGCGAGGCTCGGACCCATCTTGCCGGCGACGCCCAGCACCAGGATGTCGCCCGGCACCCGGGCGAGGTCGGCTGCCAGCTCGGGCGGAGGCCGGCTGGAGAGTTCCTCAAGCTCGGCCACGTCGGCGAAGCGCGCGGGCAGCGGCTCGCCTTTCATGACAGCCTCTCGGGATGGGCCGGCGCGATCGGCGTCAGCGGCACGGTTGGCATCCGGCGCATGGCGGCAAAGTCCATCTCCGCGGCCACCGCGAGCCCCGGGCAGGCGAGCGAGCCCAGCGCCAGGCGCCCGTTCTCGATGCGCAGCCGCGCCGGCCCGCCGGCGCGCTCGTAAAGGTCGGGATGGGCGCGCGCGAAGGCGGCCTGCTCGTGCTCGGGGGCGAACGACATGCCGTCGACGAAGTGGTGGCCGTTGCGCTCCACGTGGTCGAGCCCCAGGAGCGACACCAGGGCGAGGTCCTGCTGCACGCTCGCACCGGCAAGCGTCGTCAGGTCCTCCCCCGACATGAAGAGCCTTGCCGCCCCGGGTCGGGCGTTGAGCCGCGCCACCCGCGCCGCGTTGAGAAGCGATTTGTAGAGCCCCTTGCAGCTCTTGCTCGACACGCCCGCGTAGCCCAGCTGCAGCGCCTTGGGGAACGACGACAGCTCGCCGTCCGATTCGTCGATGATGAGCGGAATGTCGGCCGCCAGCTGGCCCACCGGCTTGGTCAGGGCCGCCGCCCGCTTGATCGGCTGCTCGATGAACAGCGTCGCCGCGGCGAGGCGGGCAAGGCGCGGCGTCTGGCGGACGCGCCGCCACAGCTCGGCGATGCCCTCCACGTCCCCGTACTGCTCGTTGCCGTCGAGGGTGGTGCGATAGTCGGCGGCCTCGCGGTCGAGCACGGCGGCGATGCGGCCGAGCCGGTCGAGATCGGCGGCCACGTCCCCCGCCACTTTGAGCTTGTAGTATCGGCCGCGATAGCGCCGCACCACCTCCTCCAGCGTCTCCGGCAGGCCGTCGTCGACGCGCTCGCCGGGCCCCTGGTCGGCGGCCGTGATGGGGTCGAGCAGGCCCACCGTGTGGCGCACGGCGATGTCGGGGCGCGGGGCGAGGCCGGCCAGGAAGCCCGCCAGGTCGAAGCCGTCGAGATCGGGGGCGAGCTCGCCCGCCGCCATGCCGGCAAGGTTGCGCCGCATGATCTCCGCGAACGGCAGCGCCAGCGCCCGCCCCAGCCCGTCGATGATGGCGCGGTCGAGCAGCGCCGGGCCGTAGCAGGCCGCCAGCGGCTCGAGCCCCAGCTCGGCCCCGCGCGCCAGCTGCAGGGCGTAGGTGCCGGCATAGAGGCCGAAGGGCGTGCTCCAGCCCTGGGCCCGGTAGAGGCCGATCGCCGTCTGCAGCGACTGGCGCAGCTGGTCGAGGTTCTGCTCGTCGCTGAAAGCGGGGCTCTTGTCGAACCACTTGGCGGCGAGCGATTCGGCCGCCACCCCCGTCGCCCTGCGCCCATCCTCCAGCGCGATGCCGACGCGCACCACGGCCTGGGTGGTGCGCGTAACCGTGACGACGCCGAATCGGAACGGCAGGCGCAGCTTCACGTCGCGCTCGAAGCACTCGGCCGCTTCGAGCCGCACTCTCATCGCCCGCGCACCTTGTAGAGGGCGTGCCGGCGGTTGCGGGTGAACGGCCTGACCTCGCCCGGCCAGCGGCCGGCCTCGGCCGCCTTCTTCCACTCCGGGCTCAGGAGCACGTGCGGGCCGTCGATCTCGTAGATGGCGCTGTAGCGCGGGCCGTCGTGGGCCACCTTCTTCTCCTGCCCCGCGAGGCTCATGGTGAAGGGCTCGCCCTCCATGCGGACGGCCGAGCGCACGCCCGGGACGGTCAGGATGTTGGGCACGTGCTCGCGATCGTAGACCTCGTTGAAGAGCGCCTCCTTGTCCGCATCGACGTCCATGCTGACGACGAACAGATACTTCGAGCTGATCGGCATGCGCGGTCCCCTGGGTTGCGTAATCGGCATCGCTCGGGCGAAGATCGTCGCGGAGAGCGTGCTATTCTACATGCCTTCGACCCGGGGCGCACCCTCGCCCGCCGGGCCGGGGGTAGGACGGAGGACCCCAGCGATGGCCTACACCTTGACCCAGCTCGCCGCCGACATCCGTGAGGCGCTGAAAAGCGAGAGCGGGCGCGCCGCCAAGGAGCGCATCTGCGGGTACGTTTCGAAGGCGCTCACCGACCGCGACTTCGTCGCCCGCCACCTCAAGGAACGCGCGCCGGGCGCCCACCCGCGCGAGGTGCTCTACGAGGACCCCGAGCTCGGCTTCTGCATCTGCGGCCATGTGTACGACGGGCCGGCTCACGGCAGCCCGCACGATCATGGCCCGAGCTGGGCCATCTACGGGCAGGCCGCCGGCGTCACCGAGATGACGGACTGGCGCATCGTCAGGAAGGGCTCGGGCGAGGAGCCCACGCTGGTCGAGCCGGCCCGCACCTACACCATGAAGCCCGGCGACGCCCACCTCTACGACGTGGGCGACGTGCACTCGCCCAGGCGCGATGCCCCGGTCAAGCTCATCCGCATCGAGGGCCAGAACCTCGACCGCGTGAAACGCTCCAACATCAAGGCGAGGTGAGCGAAAGCTCCCGCGCTCTTCGCCCGGGCTCACGGCGTCGCTCCGCCCGCGGCCCGCTGTTAACCCTGCCTGCACTTATCCCCGGCTTCCCGGGCCGTGGCATGATGGGCGCGTCCGCCGCGAGGCGGGCAGCGCTCTTTCTCATCGTGAACCCATTGGTCCGGGCTTGGCCCGGCGCCTGCGCCCGCGTGCGGCCGCTCGTCATCGGCCGGCGATGCGGAAGGCGGCGCGCTCCTGGGCATCGAGCTGGCCGACGAGGCCCATCTCCCAGGCCAGATAGGCTCGCGCCGCGGCGGCGTCGCCGTCGTGTCGGGCGGCGGTGAAGAACAGGAAGTCGATGCAGTCCGCATCGGCAGGCACGCCGGGCGTGGCCGCCACCGGCAGGCCGGCCGCGCACCACGCCTCGTGGCCGCCCTCGAGCAGGCGCACGTCGGAGAAGCCCGCCTCGGCGAGGTCGAGGGCGGCAAGGCGCGCCGGCTCGGCCTCGTCGGCGATAAGCGCCACCGTCCCGGCCGCGCCGGCGGCCGCGGCGGCGATGCGCGGGCGGATCGACCAGCGCGCCTGTGATGCGTGGCTCTTGCGGTAGGCCATGCTCGGGCGCAGGTCGAGCGCCTGCGCGCGCCGGGCCGCGAGCGCATCGGCCAGCGCGCGCGGGGCGATCGCCGGCAGCGACGGCAGCGCGGGCCTCGCCGTCGGGCGGCCCCAGTCGAGGCGCGCTGCCGCCTCGATGCCGCCCTCGAGCACGCAGGCGTCGTGGCCGAGCTGCAGTAGCCAGGCCGCCACCACCGGGGCGCGCGCGCCCTCGGCGTCGAGGAGGACGAGCCGCGCCCCCCGCACGCCCACCCACTGGTCGGTGGCCTGGATCAGCTGGCCGCCCAGCGCGTGCACGAAGCCCGGCACGGGCCGGGCGGCGGCCTCCTCGGCGGTGCGCACGTCGAGCAGGTAGGTGGTGCGCCCGGGATCGGCGAGCCAGGCGTGCGCCGTCTCGGCGGCGACGAACGCCACCCCGCGCGACCTCGCCAGCTCTCGCGCACGCGCCACCCGTCGCTCCAGGTCTGCCGGCCGCACGTGGTCGCGGTAGCGCCGGTCGGCGCCGTGCTCGAGCTCGAGGCCCGCCAGGAACCAGCCCTGGGTGCCGTTCTCCAGCGCGTAGACGGGGTTGGGCAGGCCGAGGTCGATCAGCGTCTGCGCGCCGATGATGGAGCGGGTGCGGCCGGCGCAGTTGACCACGATCTTGGTGGCGGGGTCGGGGGCGATGTCGCCGATGCGCAGGGCGAGCTCGCCGTTGGGGCAGCAGATGCCGCCCGGGATGCTCATGCGCCTGTACTCCGCGAACGGCCGGCCGTCGACGATGACGAGCTTGTCGCCGGCCCGGCGCATCGCCTCGAGCTCCTGGGCGGTGACGCGCGGCGTCCCCCGCTCGTGCTCCACGAGCTCGCCGAACGTCTTGCTCGGCACGTTGACGCCGGCATAGAGCGTGAAGCCCGCCTGCGACCACGCCGGAACGCCCCCCTCGAGGACGTGCACGTTGCCATAGCCCATCGCCTTGGCGCGGGCGGCGGCGCGCTCAGCCACGCCGTCGCCGCCGTCGCACAGGACGAGCCGCACGCGCGGGTTGGGCACGAGGCCGGCGAGCCCCGGCTCCAGCCGGCTGTAGGGCAGCGGCACGGCGAAGAAGGGGTGGCCTTCTCCGAACTGGCCGTGCTCGCGCACGTCGAGAAGGGCGATCTCGGCCCCGTCGGAGAGCCATCCCTTGAGCGTTCGGGCGCCAACCATTCGCGTCATGCCATTCCTCCCTCCTGGCGGCTGTGCGCCAGGGTACACCGCAAGGCGTGCCCGCGAGGCGTAAAAATCGGCCCGAAAACTCCTTGCTTTGGCCAAAATGCGGACCTGGAGCGCCGCCGCAGGGCCAACACTCCGCCCCAATGGCTTGGCATGCTCCGCATCGTTGCCTCTCGGCCCGGTCCCAAGGGTGAGGCTTCGGATTTCTCAGCCCCCCAGCCCCCCGGGGTCTCGCTTGAAGGACCGGGCCACCTGCCCACAACAAGAAGAGGCACGCCTGAAGTGGTATGACCTGCAAGGCCGGCCCGATTAGCCGGCCGCTGTTTTATCGGCCGCCGCCGTCCGGCCCCGAGCCGTCCCGCGCCAGCTCCGCCACGCCCGTCCGCCGCACCTTGCCGGTGCTGCCCACCGGCAGGCTGTCGCGCACGTGGATGGCGTCGGGCACCTTGTACCTCTCCGTCCGTTCTGCGAGCCAGCGCCGCAGCGCCTCCGGCTCGATGCGGGCGCCGGCCCTCGGCACCACCACGGCGTGGAGCGCCTCGCCCAGGCGCGCGTCGGGCACGCCCGCGCACAGCGCCGCGGCCACGTCGGGGTGGGAGGCGATGAGCGCGTCGATCTCGGCGGGGGAGATCTTGTTGCCGCCGCGCGAGACGATGTCCTTGAGGCGGCCGACGATCTCGACGCGGCCGTCGGGCCGCAGCCGGGCGAGATCGCCGGTGCGGAAGAAGCCGTCGCTGTGGGAGCGCGCGGTGAGATCCGGGTCGTCGAGGTAGCCGAGCATGCCGAACGGCGTCCGGACGGCGAGCTCGCCGTCGGCGCCCTCCGCCGCCGGGCGCCCCTCGGGGGTCAGCAGGCGAAACGTCACCTGCTCGGTGGGCGAGCCGATCGAGCCCGCACCCGCCTCGTGCTCGGCCGGCCGCAGGCAGAAGTCGCACGAGCCCGTCTCGGTCAGCCCGTAGAGGTCGCAGATGCCGGCCTGCGGCAGTGAGGCGCGCAGGCGCGCCCCCAGCGCCACCCCCAGCGTCTCGCCGCCGGTGAGGATGAGGCGCAGCGCCGGCGCGGGCGGCGCCGCCTCGGCGACCAGGGCGCGCAGCATGGTCGGCACTGCCGCCAGCACCGTGGCGCCGCCGGCCAGATCCTGCGCCACGCCGGCGGTCGTGAACCGCGGGACCAGCACCAGGCGCGCGCGGGCCGCCAGCGCGAGCAGGCTCACCCACAGGCCGAAGATGAAGGTGAGGCGCAGCGGCACCAGCACGCGGTCGCCGGGCGCGAGCCCGACCAGGCGCTGGAGCACGCCGAGCTTGGCCGCCATCGGCGCGTGCCCGATCACGACGCCCTTGGGCCGGCCGGTGCTGCCCGACGTGAAGATGACGAGCGCCGCATCCCGCAGGAGATCGCGCGCCGGCGGCGGCACCCCGCCGATGCGCTCGGTGCCGCCGCGCGCCAGGCGCAGGCGCGCCCCGGTTGCCGCCTCCAGCGCCTGCATGGTCGCGGGTGCGGCATCGGCCGCCACCGGCACCGCCACCCCGCCCGCCAGCCACACGCCGAGGAGCCTCGCCAGGTCTCCCGGCTCGTTGGCGATGGCGACCAGCACCGGCTCGTCGGGCGCGATGCCGGCGAGCTCGCCCGCGATCTCGCGCGCCAGCTCGTGCAGCGCGCCCGCTGCGATCGCGGTGCCGTCGCTGGCGGCGAGTGGGGGCGCGCCGGCGAGCGCTGCCTCCAGGTAGTGTGCCAGCGCGCCGGTCACGGGCCGGCCGCCCGGAAACGCGCATCGCGCCAGGCCAGTGCGGCCTTGAGCCCGTCGCGGCGCGCGATTTCCATGAACTGGCGCTTGTCGGGCGAGCCCTCCCCCTCGATGGCAAGGTCGATGTCGAGCGCCGCCTCCAGCGCCTCCAGCATGCCCTGCGCCTCGAGCGCGCGGTTGATGGCGCGCTTGGTCTCCTTGACGAGGCCGGGGTCGACGGCGGCGATGTGGCGGGCGAGCGCGAGGGCCTCCGTCTCGAGCCGGTCGGTCGGCACCACGCGGTTGATCATGCCGATCGCGAGCGCCCGCTCCGCGCTCACGCGGTCGGCGCCGGTCAGGATGATCTCCTTGGCCGCCTTGGGCCCCACGATCCACGGCAGCAGCATGACGACGATGCCGGCCCCGAACTTGAGCTCGGGCTCACCGAAGAAGGCATCGGGCGTGGCGATGGTGAGGTCGCAGGCCAGCGCCAGCTCGCAGGCGCCGGCCAAGCAGGGCCCGCGCACGGCGGCGATGGTGGGCTTCGGGCAATGCCAGAAGCGCATCACCGTGTCGAAGTCCCGCCGCAGCAGCGGGCGCCAGTCCGCCACTCCGGTCGGCCGGCGCTCCATCTGCTCCTTGAGGTCGAAGCCCGAGGAGAAAGCGGCCCCCGCGCCCTTGACGACGACGGCGCGCACGGCCGGGTCGGCCTCCACCGCGTCCATGGCGGCACCGATCTCGGCCAGCATCGCCTGGCTCAGGGCGTTGGCGCGCTCGGGGCGGTCCAGGGTGATGACGGCGATGCCGTCGGCGACGGCGAGCTTTATGGTGGCGTAGGGCACGCTGCTCCTCCTGGGGTGCCGGGCGCGAGCGCCGGCACGGCAGCTGCCCACAATGCACCAGGCCCGCTGGCGGCGCGAGGGGTTGGCGAGGGGCCTCCGCGTGTTCCCGCGGGAACAGCGCCGTGACGCCCGGCCGTTGAGGTACCACGTTGCCCGCTCGCCGCGGGACCGAGAAAGGAGGACCCACGTGCACATGAACCTGGCGGACTGGCAGCGGCCACTGGCCGTGGCGGAGATCGCCACCGGGCTCGGCATTCTGCTGTTCTGGGCGGCGTTCTTCACCATCGGCCTGGTGCCGGCCAACGCGCCGCCCTGCTATCTGGCCTTCGAGCATTCCTTCCCGCTGCCCGACGGCGTTCTCGCCGCCGGCCTCCTGGCGGCCGGCACCCTCCTGCGGCGCGGCCGGGCGGCGGGCGCGGCGCTGTCGCTCATGTGTGCGGGCGGGCTGCTCTTCCTCGGCTTGATCGACGTCGCCTTCAACCTGCAGAATGGCATGTACACGGCCAGCCTCGCCGGCGGGCTCGCGGTCGCTGCCATCAACCTGTGGTGCATCGTTCTGGGAAGCGCACTGGCCCTCGCGTTCGTGCCGACGACGCGGGCCCAGGCATGAGGTCGGCAGTGTCAGGCACGCGCGCAGGAGCAGGCGAGGTGGTGTTGGTGACGGGCGGCTCGTCCGGCATCGGCCGGGCGATCTGCGACCGGCTGGGCCGCGCCGGAGGGCGCGTCTACGGCGGCAGCCGCACGCCGTGCGCCCCCGAGTGCTGGACCTACCTGCGGCTCGACGTGACCGACGACGCCTCGGTGGAGGCGGCCGTCGCCGAGATCGTGCGCCGCGAGGGGCGCATCGACGCGCTCGTCTGCTGCGCCGGGGTGAGCCTGGCCGGCCCGGTCGAGGACACCACCGTCGAGGAAGCGCAGCGCCACTTCGACGTCAACTTCTTCGGCAGCGTGCGCACGATCCGCGCTGTCCTGCCCATCATGCGCAGCCGACGCCGCGGCCGCATCGTCGTCATCGGCTCCATCGGCGGCCTCATCGGCCTGCCCTATCTCGGTTACTACAGCGCCACCAAGTTCGCCCTCGACGGCCTGATCGAGGCGATGCGCGCCGAGGTCGCCCCGTTCGGCATCGAGGCCGCCGTCCTGCACCCGGGCGACTTCGACACCTCGCTGGGCCAGCGCCGCACCTACAGCCGCGCCACCGACGCGCGCTCGCCCTACTTCGCCACGTTCGAGCGCATGCGCGCCTTCCACGCCGGCATGGAGCGCCAGGGCCGGTCGCCGGACGCGGTGGCGCGCAAGGTGGAGCGGATGCTCGCCAGCCGCCGGCTGCCGGTGCGCGCCCTGGTGGGCTCGCCGCTCGAGGTGTTGGGCGTGTGGGGCAAGGCGCTCCTGCCCTCGCGCAGCTTCGAGTTCCTGTTCTGCCGGGCCTACGGCCCCCGCCCGTGGGGGCGAGGTCAGGCGGCGCGCGCCGAGCCCGACCCGCAACCCTGAGCGGCGCCCCCCAGAGCGGTATTCCACGCTCGTTCCCTGGGGAACTGTGGCGCCGCTCCCTGCCCCCTACCTTCGCCCACGACAGCGGGCCCCGTTCGCGGGCGCCGCCGAGAGGCTCAGGACAAACGAGGCAGGCGATGAACGCGGCACGGCGCGTGGTGGTGACGGGGATGGGGGCGGTGACGCCCATCGGCAACGACGTGCCGAGCTTCTGGGAGGCGCTGAAGGAGGGCCGGTGCGGCATCGGCCCCTTCCAGGATCGCGATGCCGAGGCCGGGTTCGCCGACGAGCTGCAGATCAGGATCGCGGGCCAAGTGAAGGGCTTCGATCCCAAGGCGCGGCTCGCCAGCCGCCTGCTGCAGATGGCCGACCCCTACTCGCAGTTCGCCGCCTCCGCCGCCGACGAGGCTTTCGCGCAGTCGGGCCTGGAGGTGACGGCCGAGGCGGCCTACCGCACGGCCTGCATCATCGGCTCGGGCGCGGGCGGCCTCGCCACCATCGAGCACGCCTACCGCGACCTCTACATCCACAAGAAGCGCTCGGCCAATCCCTTCACCCTGCTCAAGTTCATCGGCAGCTCGGCGGCCGCCCACGTCGGCATGGCGCGCGGCATCAAGGGCCCCACCTTCGGCACAGTGAGCGCCTGCGCCACCGCCACCCACGCCATCGGCCTGCTGTTCCAGTTCATCCGCAACGGGCTCGTCGACTCAGGGGTCGCCGGCGGATCGGAGGCGGCGCTGAGCTTCGGCTCGATGAAGGCGTGGCAGGCCATGCGCGTTCTCTCCCCGCAGGGCTGCTTCCCCTTCTCCAGGAGGCGCAACGGCACCGTTCTTGCGGAAGGCGCTGGCGTGCTGGTGATGGAGGAGCTCGAGCATGCGCGTGCGCGCGGCGCCAGAGTCCTGGCCGAGGTCAAGGGCTTCGGCATGGCCTCAGACGCCAAGGACATGGTCAATCCCGACATCGACGGCCCCAAGGAGGCCATGCGCCTGGCCTTGGCCGATGCCGGCCTCGCTCCCGCCGACATCGACTATCTCAACGCCCACGGCACCGCCACCACCCTCAACGATCTCAACGAGACGCGGGCGATCCGCGCGGTGTTCGCCAACGCTGCCGGCAAGCTCGCCGTGTCCTCGACCAAGTCGATGACCGGCCACATGCTGGGCGCGGGCGGCGGCGTGGAGGCCATTGCCTGCATCAAGGCGATCGAGGACGGTTTCGCGCCGGCGACCCTCGGCCTCACCGAGCCCGATCCCGACTGCGACCTCGACTACGTGCCCAACGTCGGCCGCCGCAAGGCCATCGGCCACGCCATGTCCAACTCGTTCGCCTTCGGCGGCCTCAATGCGGTACTTGTCTTCGGCCCCGCTCCGGCGTGAGAAATACGCCGGGCCGGAGACGCTGCCGGCCCTCGGGCCCGGGAGGCCCACGGGAGGCGCCACATGGACGTCCACGGCGAGCAGGATGGCGCCGCAGCAGGCTGCCGCGGCGCCCGCGCGGAGACGCGCACGGTTAACATCGCCCTGCAGGGCGGCGGCGCCCACGGCGCCTTCGCCTGGGGCGTGCTCGACGAGATCCTGCAGGACGGGCGCATCGACATCGAGGGCATCTCGGCCACCAGCGCCGGGGCCATGAACGCCACCGTGCTCGCCTACGGCTTCGGCGAGGGCGGCCGCGAGGGCGCGCGCAAGGCGCTTGCCGCCTTCTGGCGCCGCATCTCGCACGCGGCCAGCGCCTATCCCCTCCTGCCCTCGCTGCTCGGCATGAGCTTCAGCCCGGCCGTGCACGCATTCGACCTGTTCGTGCGCCTGTTCTCGCCCTACCAGTTCAACCCGCTCAACTTCAACGTGCTGCGGCACGTGCTGGAGCAGTCGGTGGACTTCGAGCGGCTGCGCCGCACCTCGCCCATCAAGCTGTTCCTCAGCGCCACCAACGTGCGCACCGGCAAGGTGCGCGTGTTCAAGAACGCGGAGATTACGCCCGACGCGGTTCTGGCCTCGGCCTGCCTGCCCACGGTGTTCCAGGCGGTGGAGATCGACGGCGAGGCCTACTGGGACGGCGGCTACATGGGCAACCCGGCCATCTTCCCGCTCATCTACGAGTGCGCCTCGCGCGACGTGGTGGTGGTGCACATCAATCCCATCGCCCGCCCCGAGGTGCCCCGCACCGCGCCCGACATCATGAACCGCATCAACGAGATCTCGTTCAACTCCTCGCTCATGCGCGAGATGCGGGCCATCGCCTTCGTCACCCGCCTGATCGACGAGGGCAAGGTGGCCGACAGCTCGATGAAGCGCATGCTCATCCACGCCATCGCCGCCGAGGAGGTGATGCAGGGGCTGGGCGCCAACAGCAAGCTCAACGCCGACTGGGAGTTCCTGAGCCGGCTGCACGCCGTCGGGCGCGAGCGCACGGCGGCCTGGCTGGCGGCCAACTTCGCGAGCCTGTCGGTGCGCTCCACCGTCGACTTCGCCGCCTATCTGTGATCACGGCCGCAGCTCACGCCTCGCCCTCCGCCTTGAGCCAGCGCACCGCTGTGCGGAAGGCCTCGAGCGTACGGGCCACCTCGCGCGCCTCGTGGACGGCCGAGACCAGCCCGCCCGGCGCCCCCATGATGTCGACGCCGTTGGCCAGCATGGCGATGCGCAGGCGGTAGGCGAGGTTGGGGTTGCGCGCGCCCTTGAGGCCCTTGAAGCCGAGCTTCACGGGATCGAAGGTGGCGGGGTCCACCGCCAGGCGGCTGGGGTTCTGGAATATGAGGAAGGAGGAGGCCTCGCCGTACACTCCCCAGGCCACCCCCTCCTCGATCAGGATCCGGCGCAGGCCGTCGCGGATCTCGGCCGCGGTGCGCTCGGCCCTGGCGCACACGTCCTCGTTCTCGACGATTGCGAGCGTTGCGAGGGCTGCGGCCGCCGACAGCGGGTTGGCATTGTAGGTGCCCTGGTGGCCGATCTTCTCGCGGCCCGCGGCCTTGGCCGCCGCGGGATCGAGCTGGTCCATGATGTCGGCGCGGCCGGCCACGGCGCCCCCCGGCAGCCCGCCCGCCACGATCTTGGCGAGCACGGCGAGGTCGGGCGTGATGCCGTAGCGCGCCTGGGCCCCGCCGCGCGACCAGCGGAAGCCCGTCACCACCTCGTCGAACACGAGCAGGACGCCGTGGGCGCGCGTCGCCTCGCGCAGGCCGGCGAGGAAGCCTGCGGGCAGCGGCACCTGGCCCCAGGAGGCACCCGACGCCTCGAGGATGACGGCCGCCACGTCGTCGCGGCTGGCCAGCGCGTCGGCGACGCGCGCGGCATCGTCGGCGGGCAGCAGGATCGACTGCTCGACGAGGCCGGCGGGGATGCCGGCCGGGACGCCGCCGTCGAAGTGCGACATCGCCCCCGCGGCGACGCCGTCGTGCCAGCCGTGGAAGTGGCCGACGAAGCGGATCACCTTGGGCTTGCCGGTGAAGGCGCGCGCAAGGCGGAGCGCCAGATGCGAGGCCTCCGTGCCCGAGCCCGTGAAGCGCACGCGCTCGGCGCACGGCACCAGCCGGGTGACGAGCTCGGCCCAGCGCACCTCGAGCTCGTGTGAGGCGCCCCAGTGGGTGCCGAGCGGGGCCTGCCGGGCGATCGCCTCCACCACCGCCGGGTGGGCGTGGCCCAGGAGCAGGGCGCCGTGGCCGCCGAAGTAGTCGACATACTCGTTGCCGTCCACGTCCCATTTGCGCGGTCCGGCGGCGCGGGCGGCATAGATGGGATAGGGCAGCAGCGTGCGGCTGTCGTGGGTGAGCCCGGCCGGGATCACCCGGCAGGCCTCGGCGTAGAGCTCGGCCGAGCGGCGCGTGCGCGCCCGGTACTCGGCCTCCACCCTGGAGTTCGTGCGCGACTGCGACATGTCTGCCTCCATCAGCCCTCGAGTGCGACGACGATGTTGCCGCCCGCATCGAGCCGGGCCGAGGCGCCCGGCGGCACCACGCAGGTGGCGTCGTACTCCTCCACGATGAGCGGCCCGCTTCGCCCCGCCGCCAGCTCCGATCGTCTCAGCACCGGCGTCTCGATCCAGCCGTGCTCGGCCCCGAAGTAGGCGCGGCGCGGCGGCCCCGGCTCGGGCTCGGGCCGGCCAAGCGTCACGCGCTCCGGCACCCCGCTGCCCTCGCGCAGGCCCTGCCCCACCACCTGGATCGACACCAGCTCGACCGGCTCGTCGGGGCCGGCACGGTGGCCGTAGGTGCGCTCGTGCTCGGCACCGAACGCCTCCTCCAGGTGCGCTGCCATCCCGGCGTCGAAGGGCCCGTCCGGCACCGGCACCACCAGGTCGAAGCTCTGGCCGCGGTAGTGCAGGGCGCCGGCGCGGCGCACGCGGGCCCGGGCGCCGGAGAAGCCCTCGGCGGCGAGCTGGGCGGCGGCCTGGTCCGCCAGCTCCCGCCAGGCCGCATCGATCTCGGCGAGGTCGGCCTGGCGCAGCAGCCGGCGGAAGGAGCGCGAGTAGTGGTGCTCCACGTCGGCGTAAAGGAGGCCGAAGGAGGAGAAGAGCCCCGGCGCCGGCGGCACGATCACCCGCCCGATGCCGAGCGAGCGGGCCATGCCGCAGGCGAACAGCGGGCCATTGCCGCCGAAGGCGAACAGCGCGAACTCCCTGGGGTCGCGCCCGCGCTCGGTCGACACCGCCTTGATGGCGCGGATCATGTTGGAGGCGGCGATCTGGTGGGCACCGTAGGCGGCCTCCTCCAGGCCGAGCCCCAGCGGGCGGGCGACCTTCGCCTCGAACGCCGCGCGCGCCCTGCCGGCATCGAGCTTCAGGGCGCCGCCGACGAGGTGGCGGGGGTTGAGCAGGCCCAGCACCACGTTGGCGTCGGTGATGGTGGGCACCTCCCCGCCCGCGCCGTAGCACACGGGCCCGGGCGAGGCCCCGGCGCTCTCCGGCCCCACCTGCAGCGCCCCGCCCGCGTCGATCCACACGTGCGAGCCGCCGCCGGCGCCCACCTCGGCCAAGTCTATCGCTGGAACCTTGAGCGTGTAGCCGGCGCCCGTCAGCAGGCGCGAGCCGACCACGATCCCGCCCCCCACCGCGTACTCGTGCGCCCGCACCACCTCGCCTTTCTCGACCAGGGAGGCCTTGGCGGTGGTGCCGCCCATGTCGAAGGTGATGATCTTGTCGAGGCCCTTGGCGCGCGCTAGCGCCTGGGCGCCGACCACGCCGCCCGCCGGCCCCGACTCGACGATGTGCATCGGCCGCTCGGCGGCAGCCCTGTCCGTCATCAGCCCGCCGTTCGACTGCATGAGCAGCAGGCGCGCGCTGATGCCGGCCGCATCGAGCCCCTTGCGCATGGCGGCAAGGTAGGTCGCCACGATCGGCATCACGTAGGCGTTGATGACGGTGGTGGAGGTGCGCTCGTACTCCTTGATTTCGGGCAGCACCTCGCAGGAGACGGAGAGCGCCACGTGCGGGGCCTTGCGGCGCACGATGTCGCGCACCGTCAGCTCGTGCACGGGGTTGGCGAACGAGTTGAGGAGGCAGATCGCGATCGCCTCCACGCCCTCGGCCAGCAGCCGCTCCACCGCCCGCTCGGCGTCGGCGGGATCGAGCGGGCGCTCGATGCGGCCCCTGTGGTCGATGCGCTCGTCCACCACCTGCCGCAGGTAGCGCTCCACCAGCGGCTCGGGCTTGCTCCAGGTCATGTCGTAGAGCCGCGGCATGCGCAGGTTGCGGATCTCCAGGATGTCGCGGAACCCCCTGGTGGTGACGAGGCCGACGCGCGCGCCCTTCTTCTCCAGGATGGCGTTGGAGGCGACCGTGGTGCCGTGCCGGATCTCCTCGATCGCGGCAGCGGGGATGCCGGCGGCGCCGAGCAGCTCGCCCAGCCCCTCGACGATGGCGCGGGCGTAGTTGTCGACGCTCGAGGAGATCTTCTGGGTGTGGATCGTGCCGTCGGAGCCCAGCAGCACGATGTCGGTGAAGGTGCCGCCGATGTCGACGCCGGCGCGATAGGTGGTCATGCCCTCACTCCGCGGCCCGGGCGGCGGAGAGAGGGTCGTGGCGCTGCACCTTGGGCGGGCTCGTCCAGCCGCGCCGTCGGGCGATGTCGGCGCGCGCCCGCTGGGTGGCGGCCTCGTCCACTCTCCAGCGCGCGGTATCGACCGCCACGCCGTAGTCGGCCAGCGCCCTGGCGGGGCTCAGCAGCTCGTTCCTCACGTCGCGCAGGACGGCGGCGGGATCGCGCTCCAGCGGGTCGCCCCAGCCGCCCCCGCCCGCCAGCACGTGGCGGAACACGTCGCCCTTGCGGATGGTCATGGTGAACTTGCCGGGCAGCACCCGGTTCTCGCCGTCGGGGTTGAGATAGTTCTCCGATGGCGCACCGGGGCTGCCGCCGTAGAGGCCGAACGGGCGATGGTCGCGCCGGTCGGAGCGCACCTGCAGCGTGCCCTCGCTCTCCTTGAAGCGGTAGTCGCGCCGGAACGGCACGCCGCCGCGATACTTGCCGGCGCCCGCCTTGTCGGGCACCAGCTCGTAGGCGAGCAGCGAGATCGGATGCTCGGCCTCGGTCACCTCCACGGAGTGGGAGGCCATGTTGGCGAACATGTGCGAGCAGCCGTCGAGGCCGTCCGCCCACGGCCGCGCCCCCCATGCTCCGCAGGTGAAATCCACGTACACGAAGGGCCGGCGCTGCCCGTCCCAGCCGCCGATGGAGATGCCGGTGTTGCCGCCGTCGCCGGCCGCCTTCACCCGGTCGGGCAGCATCATGGCGAGCGCTCCGAACATGCAGTCGACCATGCGGAAGCCGGTGAGCCCGCGCGCCGCGCAGGCCGCCGGCAGCACGCCGTTGCCGACCGTGCCCGGCGGGCAGATCACCTCGATCGCCCGGAACACCCCCTCGTTGTTGGGGATGTTGGCCGGCAGCACCGAGCGCACGCCGGTATAGGCGGCCGCCTTGGTGTAGGAGAGCGTGTTGTTGATCGCCCCCTTGACCTGCGGGCTGGTGCCGGTCCAGTCGACCACCATGTGCCCGCCCTTCTTGCGGATGGTGACGAAAAGGCGGATCGGCTTGCCATAGTCGATGCCGTCGTCGTCGATGAAGTCCTCGAAGCTCCACTCCCCGTCGGGCAGCTTCTCGAGCGCGGCGCGCGTCAGCCGCTCGGCATAGTCGATGGTCTCCTGCAGGAACGCCCTGGTCGCCTCGGGGCCGTGGCGGGCCACCAGCTCGGCGAACTGCCGCTCGGCCGTGTGGCAGGCGGCGAGCTGGGCGCGCAGGTCGCCGAACAGCTGCACCGGCAGGCGCACGTTCTTCTCGATGATGGTCATCAGCGTCCGGTTGGGCCGGCCCGCCTCGTAGAGCTTCATGGGCGCGATGCGCAGCCCTTCGGCGTAGATCTCGGTGGAGTCGGAGGCATTGGAGCCGGCCACCCGCCCGCCCACGTCGCAGTGGTGGCAGACGGTGCAGGCGAAGGCCATCCGCTCCGCGCCGTGGAACAGCGGCTTCATCACGAAGATGTCGGGCAGGTGCATGCCGCCGTCGAAGGGGTCGTTCATGATGAAGACGTCGCCGGGGGCGATGTCGTCGCGGTAGTGGCGCATGATGGCGGCCATGGCGGTCGGCACCGAGCCGAGGTGCCCCGGCAGGGTGAGGCCCTGGGCGGCGAGCCGGCCGTCGGCATCGGCAAAGCCCGTCGAGTAGTCCATGTTGTCCTTGAGCACGCCCGAGTAGGTGGTGCGGAAAATGGTGAGCGCCATCTCGTCGGCGATGGAGAAGATGGCGTTCTTGAACAGCTCGAGCGCGATGGGATCGGGTCTGGCGGACATCGGGCGGGCCCGTGGGCGGTGGGAGGATGCGGCTGGCGACGTTAGCGGATCGCCCCGGCCCGGCAAACGGCGAAATGCGCCGGGCGGGCCTGCCGCGGGCGCCGGTTGCAGGTCGGCCGCAGGCGCCCCGCGGGCGCCGGTGCTCATGGCCGTCCACGGAGCACCGCTCGGGATTGGGGGCACGGCTTAACCATCGCCGCATTTCCACCACCGCCGGCGCGGACCCTTGTGCTGCCTGTTACGCAGGTAACAGCCGGCTGCCGCGGGATCTGCGACAAGGGCACGCGCCGTTGACGGGCGAGTTACGAGGCTCTTAACGTAGGTCTGCTTCGATGCAGTCGGGGACTGGGCACAGGCCGCATGGGGAGTGCCGTGTGATGACCGACAACGTGGCCGGAGCGCATCCCGCCGGACGCATTCTCGGCTCGCGCCTGCGGGTGGAGCGCACGCTCGGGCGCGGGGGCTTCGCCATCACCTACCTCTGCCGCGCCGGCGAGTACGACAAGGCCTTCGCGGTCAAGGAGTTCCTGCCCATCTCGCTGGCCGTGCGCGGGGTCGACGGCGTCGTCCGCCCGCTCTCCGAGGACGAGCAGGAGATGTTCGACCGCGGCCTCGCCGACTTCATCGAGGAAGGGCGGCGGCTGCTCAAGTGCCGGCACCCCAACGTGGTGCAGGTGGAGGACTTCTTCGAGGAGTACGGCACCGCCTACCTGGTGATGGAGTGCGTGGAGGGCGAGACGCTCTCCCAGCACGTGGCGCGCGAGGGGGCGCTCTCCGCCCGCCAGCTTGTCACCGTGCTGCTGCCCGTGCTCGACGCCCTGCAGGTGGTGCACGACAACGAGCTGCTGCACCGCGACCTCACTCCCAACAACATCATGCTGCGCGGGGGCGACCTCGCCTCGCCGGTGCTGATCGACTTCGGCGCCGCCCGCCACGCCAGCGCCATCCGCAGCTACAGCATCGCCCAGGTGTGCAGCGACGGCTACTCGCCGCCCGAGCAGTACGACTTCCGCGGCAAGCAGGGCCCCTACTCGGACATCTATGCCCTGGGCTGCATCGCCTACCGCTGCCTGATGGGCGAGCGCACGCCCTTCGCGGTCGAGCGCCTGACGCAGGACCCGATGGCCGACTGGGCTGCCCGCTTCCCGCAGGCCGAGGGCCGCCTGCTCGTGCCCATCATCTCCAAGGCGATCGCGGTGGAGGCCGCCGACCGCCACCAGAGCGCCGCCGAGCTGCGCGCCGAGATCGAAGCCGTGCGGCGCGTGTGGGACGAGCTGGCGCGCATGAAGGCGAGCGAGCTCACCCGCGACGTGACCTGGGAGGAGCGCACCGATGGCTCCCTCGCCCTCGCCGGCACGGTCGCCAACGACGAGGTGGCGAGCAGCGTCGTCGCCGCCCTGCGCAACGCTTCGCCGCGCCTCGTTGTCCACGACGACCTCAGGGTGCGCTCGGGCGTGCGCACTGCAAGGCTCACCGCCACCCAGGTGCTCACCCGGCCCTCCGGCATCGCCGACATGGCCACCCGCGTCGCCGGCGATGCCGGCCTGCCCGCCGGCGCCACCGAGCCCATGCCGGCCGGGACGACCGCCGCCTCGCTCGGCGCCACGATGCTCAGGTGGCAGCGCCGCAACCCGAGGCAGTCGGCCCTGCTCGGGGCGGCGGCGGTGCTGGCCGTGGCCCTCGGCCTGTCCTACGGCCTGTGGACGCGGACCGGCGGCACTGCCACCGCCGTTGCCAAGGTCGAAACCGGCACCTCCGACAAGGCCGACAAGCGCGCCGAGACGCCGGTCGACAACCCCTTCCAGGTGCACATCGAGCTGCCGCGCACCCGCTTCAAGGTGGGCGACGACTTCTCCTTCGTGGTCAAGGCCAACAAGGACTGCAACTTCCTGATCTACACGGTGTCGGCCGCCGACAAGGTCGAGCTGCACGACCCCAAGGTGTCGGGCGCCTTCATGGGCGACCCGCTGCTCAGGGCCGGCGAGCGGCGCGAGATCCCGGTCGGCACCGCCCCGGGCCGCGCCCGCATCAATCCCCCCGCCGGGCCCTACCAAATCGGCGCTGTGTGCGGCCGCGAGGACCTCGACAAGCTCGGCATCGGCGAGACGCAGCTGCGCCGGCCGGCCCAGGAGGGCAGGCGCAGCTTCGCCTTCACCATCGACCAGATTGTGAACCGCATCGACCGCAGCAAGCTCGCCCGCGCCACCGTCACCTACGAGGTCGAGTGAGCGGGATGCACGTCGCCAGCAAGGAACCGAGGAAGCGAGTGAAACCCATGTCCGTCACCAGCTCCGCCCCCACCACGATCCCGCGGCTCGGCGCCTGCCTGGCGCTCGCCCTGGGCACCATCCTCCTCGCCGGCCAGGTCGCGGCCCAGTCTCCGGCGCCCAGCACCGAGCAGATGGTGCGCGACCTCGAGTGCCGCGCGGGTCAGGACTGCGAACCCGAGCCGCCACGGCGCACGCGCGGGCTCGGCGGCACCAAGAAGCGCAGCTTCACCTTCGAGACCAACACCGAGCAGGGCCGCAAGGAGCTCGAGCAGCGTGTCAACGAGGGCAAGCTGCCGAGCACCGACCTCGAGGTCTACTTCGCCTACAACTCCGCCGAGGTGCTGCCCGAGGCGCGCACGCTGCTCGACAACCTCGGCCGCGCCCTCACCGACCCGCGGCTCGCCAACAACCGTTTCGTGCTGGTCGGCCACACCGACGCCAAGGGCTCCGACAAGTACAATCAGGCGCTGTCGGAGCGGCGCGCGGCGGCGGTGCGCCAGTACCTGATCCAGACCTTCGGCATCGACCCGGAGCGGCTGCAGGCCTACGGCCGCGGCAAGACCGCCCTCAAGCTCCCCGACGAGCCGTTCGCGGCCCAGAACCGGCGCGTGCAGGTGGTCAACGGCGGCACCGTCGCCGCACGCTGAGCCCGACCGTCCCGTCGCTGTCATCCCGGAATTCGCCGAAGGCGAAATTCCGGGACCCGGGGCCGCCAGCACGCGCCTCGGCTTTGCCACCCGGAATACGCCGTAGGCTCCCACGCCGCCATTGCCGGGCGGGATGGAACGTCGCATGCTTGCGCTTCCGAGCAGCGACAAGGGGGGCCCATGATCCGCAGCACCGAGCGCTTCCTCACCACCCACACCGGCTCTCTGCCGCGGCCCGACGACCTCGTCCGCATGATGTACGCCAAGGAGGAGGGCGTGCCGGTCGATGCCGCCCAGCTCGCCCTCCGCGTGCGCGCGGCCGTGGCCGAGGTGGTGAGGAAGCAGGTCGAGGCCGGCATCGACCTCGTCAACGACGGGGAGATGTCCAAGCCGAGCTACGCCACCTACGTCAAGGACCGGCTCAGCGGCTTCGGCGGCAGCGGCAACACCTTCGTCTACCAGGACCTCGCCGCGTTCCCCCGCCTGGAGAAGCGGGTGTTCGGCGATCCCGGCCGCTCGCGGCGCAGGACACCCGCCTGCAACGGCGCCATCGGCGTGCGCGACCCCGCCGCCGCCCGCGCCGATGTCGACAACCTCAAGGCGGCGGTGGCCGGCGCCAGGGTGGCCGGCACCTTCATGAGCGCGGCCTCGCCCGGCGTCGTCTCGCTCTTCTTCCGCAACGAGCACTACAAGGACCAGGACGCCTACCTCGAGGCCATCGCCGAGGCCATGCGGCAGGAGTACGAGACCGTGGCGAGCGGCGGCATCACGCTCCAGATCGACTGCCCCGACCTCGGCATGGGCCGCCACATCCAGTACGCCGACCTGCCGCTGCCCGAGTTCCGCAAGCGGGCGCACCGGCACGTGGAGGTGCTCAACCACGCGCTCCGCAACATTCCGGCCGAGCAGCTGCGGCTGCACCTGTGCTGGGGCAACTACGAGGGCCCGCACCACTGCGACGTACCGCTCGCCGATGTCATCGACATCGTGCTGCTGGCCAAGCCCGCCGCCATCTCGCTGGAGGCCGCCAACCCGCGGCATGCCCACGAGTGGGCCCTGTTCGAGCGCGTCAAGCTGCCCGAGGGCAAGGTGCTGATCCCCGGCGTCATCGAATCGAAGTCCAACTTCATCGAGCATCCCGAGCTCGTCGCCCAGCGCATCGGCCGCTACGCCAACCTGGTCGGGCGCGAGAACGTGATCGCCGGCAGCGACTGCGGCTACGGCACCTGGGTCGGCCAGGCGGCGGTGGACCCCGACGTGGTGTGGGCCAAGCTCGCGGCCATGGCGGAGGGGGCGCGGCTGGCGAGCAGGCAGTTCTGGAGGTAGCCGGCCGTCACCCCCCGGCCGCGGGGGCGCTCACCCGCGCCCGCATGAAGTCGTCGAGCCGGGCCGCCTCCCCGGGCGTCAGCCGCAGGCCGAGCTTGGAGCGGCGCCACAGCACGTCCTCGGCCGTGCGCGCCCACTCGCGCTCGGCGAGATAGGCCACCTCGGCCTCGGTCAGGCCGGCGCCGAAGTGCCGGCCGAGGTCCTCCGCCGCCCTCGCCTTGCCCAGCAGCTCGAGGGCGAGCGTGCCGTAGGCTCGCGCCAGGCGGGCGGCCTGCGCGTCCGACAGGAAGGGGTGGCTGCGCTTCAGGCGCACGCCGAGGAGACCCACCTCGCCCGGCTCGATCTCGCCGCCCGGCAGCGGAATGGTGCCGGTCCAGCCGGGCTGCAGCCCCCGCCGCTGGGGCAGATGGCGGGCAAGCCGCGCCAGCGCCGACTCGGCCAGCCGGCGATAGGTTGTGAGCTTGCCGCCGACAATGGAGAGCAGCGGCGCCGCGCCGGGCCCCGCGTCGAGCTCGAGCACGTAATCGCGCGAGGCGGCCTTGGCCTCGCCCTTGCCGTCGTCGTGGAGCGGTCGCACGCCGGCGAAGCTCCACACCACGTCGGCGGGAGACACCGTGCGGGCGAAGGCGGCGCTCGCCGCCTCGCACAGGTAGGCGACCTCCTCCGGCGTGGCGGCCGCCGCGCCAGGATCGCCGGCATAATCGCGGTCGGTGGTGCCGATCAGCGTGAAATCGCCCTCGTAGGGGATGGCGAACACCACCCGCCCGTCGGGGTTCTGGAAGATGTAGGCGCGGTCGTGGTCGAAGAGCCTCGGCACCAGGATGTGGGCGCCGGCCACCAGCCGCACCCGCCCCGGCCGCCGCGCGCCGCCGAGCCAGCCTGCCACCTCGCTCACCCACGGCCCCGCCGCATTGACGACGGCGCGGGCGGAAACGGTCTCGCGCCGGCCGCCGGCGGCGTCCTCCAGCGTCAGCCGCCAGGCGTCGGCGCCGCGCTCGGCTGCCGCCGCCTTCGTGCGCGTCCGGATGAGCGCGCCGCGGTCGGCCGCGTCGCGGGCGTTGAGCACGACGAGGCGAGCATCGTCCACCCGGCAATCCGAGTACTCGAAGCCGCGGCCGAACAGGCCGGGCCTCAGCGGCGCGCCGGCAGGGTCGTGCGCCAGGTCGAGCACGCGCGTGGCGGGCAGGCGCCGGCGGGCGCCCATGTGGTCGTAGAGGAGGAGCCCGGCGCGCAGCATCCAGGCGGGGCGCAGGCCCGCCCGGTGCGGCAGCACGAAGCGCAGCGGCTCGACGATGTGGGGGGCGATGCGCCACAGCACCTCGCGCTCGGCGAGCGATTCGCGCACCAGGCGGAGCTGGAGGTGCTCGAGGTAGCGCAGGCCGCCGTGGATGAGCTTGGTGGAGCGTGACGAGGTGCCGGCGCCGAGGTCGCCCATCTCGCACACCAGCACGGAGAAGCCGCGGCCGGCCGCGTCTCGGGCGATGCCGCAGCCGTTGATGCCGCCGCCGACGATGGCCAGGTCGTAGATCTGCTGTGCCATGGCTCCGTACGACCGCGAATCGGGTCGCGGGCGTCATTGTAAGCGCCCGCCGTCCCCTCCGACGAGCCCATCCGTCGGGCCGCATCGGCCCCCTCACGCGTCGCGGTCGGGGATCTCGATCTCGAAGGTGGCGCCCCTGGGCGTGTCGCGCAGGCGGATAGCGCCGCCGTGGGCCGTCACCAGCTCGTGGGCGACGGCGAGCCCCAGCCCGGTGCCGCCCTTGCGCGCCGAGCCCTGGAACGGCTGGAACAGGTGGGCGCGCGCTTTTTCCGGCACGCCCGGACCGTCGTCGCTCACCTCGATGGTGACGCGCCGGCCGTCGCGGCGGGCCAGCACGCGGATGTGGCCCCTGACCGGCTCCTGCTGCTCGATCGCCTGCAGCGCGTTGCGGGTGAGGTTGCTCAGCACCCGATAGAGGTGGTCGCGGTCGGCGTCGATGCGCAACTCCTCGCTCACCTCCACCGTCCACGCCACCGCGCCCTCGCGCGGCAGGCTCAGGCCGTCGCCCACCTCGTGCACCAGCGGGCGCAGGAGCACGAGCTCGCGCCGGGGGGGCGCCTCCTCGGCGCGCCCGAACTTCAGCGTGCTGTCGGCGAGGTTTATGGCGCGGCCGAGCGAGGCGATGAGCTTGGGCGCGAAGCGCTGCACCGCCGGGTCGGGCAGGCTCGACAGGCGGTCGGAGATGAGCTGGGCGTTGGCCAGCATGTTGCGCAGGTCGTGGTTGATCTTGCTCACCGCCAGGCCGAGGGCGGCGAGGCGGCTCTTCTGCTGCAGGGTCTGCGTCAGCTCCTCCTGCATGTGGGCGAGCTCGCGCTCGGCGGTGCCGATCTCGTCGCGGCGCGGCGACGGCACGATGATGCGGCTGGCATCCTCGGGGTTCTGGGAGAAGTGCAGCATGTTCCGCGTCAGCCGCATCATCGGCTGCACCAGCAGGCCGTTCAGGGCGAAGTAGACGAGGGCGGCGGTGATCACCGAGATGATCACCGACAGGCCCAGCACGTTGAGGCCGTAGCGGATCATCGCCACCTTCAGCGGCGCCTCCGGCAGCACCACCTCGATGAAGTCGCCGGCGCCCATGCCGGGCTCGCCGATCACGCGGATGATGCGCCCCTCCGGGGCCCAGAACACGCTCAGCGCGTCCCAGATCAGGCGCAGGCGCAGCGCCAGCTCGTTTCCGACGCCGCGCGGGCGCGAGCTGGCGCGGAAATCGAAAGTGTCGTCGATGGGCGAGACGGCGTCGGGGGGCAGCACCAGCCGCCGCTCGTTGCTGCGCTTGAGCGCCACCGCCCGCACCTGCGCGGTGCGCAGAAGCTCGGCGCGCAGGCCGTCGGGCAGCACCCCGCCCGGAACCGCGTCGGCTGCCAGCGCGGCGAGCTGGGCGGCGGTGACGCGGTCGTTGAGCCAGGTGATGCGGAAGTTGGCCACCGAGGGCACGAAGATGAGCACCTCGGCCAGCATCACGAACACGATGGTGAGCAGCAGCAGCTTGGCCGAGAGGCCAAGCCCGCGGCGCTCGGCGGAGGGCGCGAACGGCCAGCGCAGCGCCCTGAGGCGCTCCATCAGCCGGCCGGACCAGGCCAGGGCCTCACCGATGCTGTCGCGTGGCACGCCTACCTCGCTCGCCTCGTCCCGGCCTCATCCGAGCTTGGCCAGCCAGCCCACCAGCCTGCGCACCAGAGGACTGGCCGCCGCCGTCGCATAATAGCCGTAAGCGACCCGCCTGTTTATCTCCGAATAGGTGGGATAGGGCGAGATCCATTGCGTCATCGCCTTGATGGTGAGGCCCTGCGAAACGGCGAGCGACCACATCTGGATCAGCTCGCCGGCGTGCTCGCCCACGATGCTGGCGCCCAGGATCTTGCCCCTGGCGTCGGTTACCACCTTCACGAAGCCCTCGGCCGCGCGCTCCGTGTGGGCGCGGTCGTTCTCGCTGTAGGGCCAGCGGAACACCCGCACCCGGCCGCTGCGCTTGCGCGCCGCGTCCTCGGTGAGGCCGACGTGGGCGAGCTCGGGGTCGGTGAACGTCACCCACGGGACGATGTCCGGGTTGACCGTGGCCGGCTGCCGGAACAGCGCCCGGCGCACGACGATGCCGGCGTGGTAGTTGGCCACGTGGGTGAACTGCGGGCCGCCGACCACGTCGCCGATGGCATAGACCCGCCGGTTGGAGGTCACCAGCCCCTTGCTCACGTGAATGCCGCGGCTGTCGTACCTGATGCCGGCAGCCTCCAGGTTGAGGCCGGCGACATTGGGCGTGCGGCCGGTGGCGACCAGCAGGTTGGTGCCCTGGACCACGCCCGGCACGCCGCCCTCCGAGATGTGCACGTCGATGAGCCGCGTGCCGCCGGTGACGCGCTCCACCAGCGCGCCCTCGCGGATCTCCACCCCCTCCGCGCGCAGGCGCTTGAGCACGACGGCGGAGAGCTCCGGATCGTCCTTGCCCAGCGCCTTCATGGCCTCGAGCACGGTCACGCGGCTGCCGAGCCGAAGATAGGCCTGCGCCAGCTCGAGCCCGATCGGGCCGCCGCCGATGACGATCAGATGGCTGAGCTGCGAGCCGTTCTCGAAGATGGTCTCGTTGGTGAAGTAGGGCACGCCGTCGAGCCCGGGAATCGGCGGCACCGCCGGCGAGGAGCCGGTGGCGACCACGAACCGGCGCGCCTTGATGCGGTGGTCGCCGGCCACCAGCGTGTCGCGGCTGATGAACTGGGCGGTGGCGCGGATCACCCTTACGCCGAGGCCGGTGAATCTCTCCGCCGAGTCGTTGGGGGCGATCGAGGCGATCACGCCGTGGATGTGGTCGTGGACGCCCTTGTAGCTGACGGTGGGATTGGTGGGCACGATGCCGAACGCGGCCGACGTGCGCATGAGGTGGGCGCGGCGCGCCGAGGCGATCAGCGACTTGGAGGGGACGCAGCCGTAGTTGAGGCAGTCGCCGCCCATCTTGTGGCGCTCCACCAGCACGACCTGCACGCCGAGCTGGGCGGCGGCGGCCGCCACCGTCAGACCTCCGGCCCCGGCGCCGATCACGCACAGGTCAGGGCGCAGCTCCTCCGCGCCGTCGCCCGCCAGCGTGTCGTCCCGCGTCGGCACCGCCGGATCCGCCCCGCCGCCGCCCACTCGCAACAGGCCCACCGCGCGGTCACTTGGCTGCTGCATGCGTGCTTCTCCATTTTCTCAGCGCCACCGGGATCAGTGCGACGATGCCCAACAGCACGAAGGCGAGCAACAGCTCCTTGGTGACGAGCGAGCTCGCATGAATGGCGAGCCGGCAGTGCTCCGCTCCGATCTGCGCCACGCACGCGGCGTGCTGGGCCTTGGCCGCCATGATCACGCTGTCGAGCCCCGCGCCGGCCGAGGCGAACGCGAAGGTGCCCGGTATGATGCCGAAGAACGTGCCGATCACATAGGTCCTGAGCGGCACCCCCAGCACCGCCGGCGCCACGTTCACGAACCAGAAGGGAAAGGCGGGAACGAGGCGAAGGAACAGCAGATAGCTGAGGGCGTCCTCGCGGAATCCCTCGCGCAGCTTGGTGAGCCACGGCAGCGTCCGCTCGCTCATCAGCCCGCCGACGGCCGTGCGCGCGATCAGGAACAGGATGGTGGCCCCGATGGTCGCCCCGACCACGGTGGCGAGCCCCCCCACGAGCCAGCCGAACATCAGTCCGCCCATGGCGGTCAGGATAGGGCCGCCGGGCAGGCACAGGGAGGCGGCGGCGATGTAGACCCCGATGTAGACGAGCACGGCGAGGAGGCGGTGGGAGTCGAGCACGTCGTGGAACCGGTCGCGCAGTGTCACGACGTTCTCGAGCGTGACCTCGCGGTGCCAGCCCATGGCCAGGATGAGGAGGATCACTGCGATCACTGCGACGAGCGGGCCGAATCGGCGCAGGGCGACCGCAGCCGGATGCAGCCCGACCTCCGCACGTCCGCCGGCCCCGCCCAGGGGGGGCCGCGCGAGGCGCGGCAGGTCGTCGGCAGGCTTCTTGTCGGTCATTCTTCGAGCGCCGGGTCGAGGCGCGCCTTCGCCCGCGGTGGGCAAAGGCTGCGACACAATGCAAAATAGTCCCTGCCGGGCGCATTTGTCGCCGCTGTCAAGCACACGTGAGAGAAAGGGAAAAGAATTGATGGTTTTAGGCCGATTGTACAGGGCGTTCGCCTCGCATTGACTTGCATAGGCCCCAACCCTATAAGCGCGGCGACTTCCGATCAGCTTCGGGCCAGGGCCTGCGCTGCCATGGCGGCTCGGCCCCGTGCGGCAGCAGGGGCCCGAGCGCTCCGCCAGCAGGGTTTGAGATCAACGGAGAGCGGCCGTGAAACGGACCTACCAGCCGAGCAAGCTTGTACGCAAGCGCCGTCACGGCTTCCGCAAGCGCATGGCGACCACGGGCGGGCGCCGAGTGGTGGCGCGGCGGCGGGCAAAGGGTCGCAAGCGCCTGTCGGCATGATCGCAGTCGCGGCAACGGATCGCGCATGGGCACGGCACCGGCGAGCGGCAAGCGGAGCTCCAGGCCGCGTCTGGCCACGCTCAAACGGCGAACCGAGTTCCAGCGCGTGCGCAAGGGCGCGCGCTGGGCGACACCGGCCTTTGTGCTGGAGGCCAGGGCTCGCGGCGAGGGGCAGGATGAGCACGCGGCCGGAACACCGCGCTTCGGCTTCACGGTCACCCGCCAGGTCGGCAAAGCGGTGGAGCGCAACCGCATCCGGCGGCGGCTCAAGGCGGCGGTGCGCGAGGCCGGGCTGTCGCACGCCAGGAGTGATTTCGATTATGTTCTGATCGCGCGCCGGCCAGCGCTTACGTCGGCCTACCAGGTGCTGGCCGCCAGTCTGGTCGAGGCGCTGCGCCGCGTGCATCGGCCGGCTGGCCGCGGGCGCTGAGCGGCCGGCAATACGACAGGAGTGCGCGGGAGCGCTCATGCAACAGGACCAGGAACACCAGAAGAACCTCCTCCTCGCCATCGTTCTTTCGGTGATCGTGCTGCTCGGCTGGCAGATGTTCTATGCCGGACCGAAGCTCAAGGAGGAGCAGGAGCGCCGCCAGCGCATCCAGCAGGAGCAGGCGCTTTCCAAGGAGCAGCCGGGCGCGCCCAGGTCCGGCCCGGCGACCGTACCCGGCGCCGCGCCGCCGGGCGTCGCCCCCTCAGCCGTGCCGATGGCGCCGGCGCCCACGCGCGAGCTGGCGCTGGCGGGGACCGCGCGCACGCGCATCGACACGCCGAGCCTCAGAGGCTCGATCGCCCTCACCGGCGGCCGCATCGACGACTTGGTGCTCGCCAAGTACCACGAGAGCGTCGACCCGCAGAGCCCCAACGTGGTGCTGTTCTCGCCCTCCGGGGCGCCGCACCCCTACTACGCCGAGTACGGCTGGGTGGCGGCCGGCGGCTCGGCGCAGCCGCTGCCCGGACGCGACACCGTCTGGCGCGCGGAGCGGGATGGCCCGTTGACGCCGGGGGCCCCCGTCACCCTGGTGTGGGACAACGGCCAGGGCCTCGTCTTCCGCCGCACCATAGCCGTCGACCAGGACTACCTCTTCACCGTCACCGACGAGGTTGAGAACAAGTCCGGGGCCGAGGTCGTCCTCTACCCCTACGCGCTCATCTCGCGCCACGGCATGCCCAAGACGGAGGGATACTACATCCTGCACGAGGGGCTGATCGGCGTTCTGGGCGAGGCCGGCCTGCAGGAGCTCACCTACTCGGACGTGCTCAAGGAGGGCGGTAGCAAGCCTTTCAAGCAGGTCAAGGGCGGCGGCTGGCTCGGCATCACCGACAAGTACTGGGCGGCAGCCCTGATCCCCGACCAGAAGGCGCCCTACAGCGCCACACTCGGCGGCAGCAAGGAGGGCGGCAAGGAGCGCTTCCAGACCGATTTCCTGCTCGATGCGGTGACCGTGCCGCCGGGCGCCAGGCGCGCGGTCACCAGCAATCTCTTCGCCGGCGCCAAGCAGATGAGCCTGATCGAGGGCTATCGCGACAAGCTCGGCGCCAGGCAGTTCGACCTGCTGATCGACTGGGGCTGGTTCTATTTCATCACCAAGCCGCTGTTCAAGCTGCTGCACTGGCTGTCGCAGGTGTTCGGCAACTACGGGCTCGCCATCCTCGCCACCACCGTGCTCGTCAAGCTCGCCTTCTTCCCGCTGGCCAACAAGAGCTACGAGTCGATGGCCAAGATGAAGAAGCTGCAGCCGGAGATGGAGAAGATCCGCGACCGCTTCAAGGACGATCGCGTCAGGCAGCAGCAGGAGCTGATGGCGCTCTACAAGAACGAGAAGGTCAATCCGGCCTCGGGCTGCCTGCCCATCATCCTGCAGATCCCGGTCTTCTTCGCCCTCTACAAGGTGCTGTTCGTCACCATCGACATGCGGCACGCGCCGTTCTTCGGCTGGATCAAGGACCTGTCTGCGCCCGACCCGACCTCGCTCTTCAATTTGTTCGGGCTGCTGCCCTTCAGTGTGCCCGACTTCCTGCTGATCGGCGTGTGGCCGGTCATCATGGGCGTCACCATGTGGGTTCAGATGCAGCTCAATCCGCAGCAGCCGGACCCCGTGCAGCAGAAGATCTTCAACTGGATGCCGGTGATCTTCACCTTCATGCTGGCGTCGTTCCCCTCCGGCCTCGTCATCTACTGGGCCTGGAACAACGTGCTTTCGCTCATCCAGCAGTACTACATCATGCAGCGCAACGGCGCCGAGATACACCTCTGGAAGAACCTCGGCATGGACAAGTGGCAGGCACGGCTCGCCGCCGCCAAGGGGCTCGACGTGAGCGGCCTCAAGGGGCGGATTGCGGGCGCCTCGGCCAAGGGCGTGGGCCGGTTGCTGCAGCGAGGCGGGTCGGCGCCGGGGGGTGCGGGCGCCCAGCCGGCCGGCAGCGGGGGTGCCCGCGCGGCGGCGATGACCCGCGAGGAGGCGCTCGAGGCTCTCGGGCTCGAGGCAGATGCGAGCGAGCACGAGATCGACGCCGCCATCGCCCGGGAGCAGAAGCGCCGCCAGACCGGGCTCAACGGCTCCGACCACGCGCTCGCCGCCCGCTTCGATGCCGCCCGCGCCGTCCTGCGCGGCAAGGAAGGGACCGGGTGAGGGCTCGCCCCAGGCTGAGCTCGAGCGGCGCTCGGAGCATTCCGCCCGGCTCGCCGGGCGCAGCCGCTGCCGGCTCTCGCCCCATCGGATCGAGGCGGTATGGAGTTGACGCCCGAGGAGCTTGCCGCCGGTGAGGCGCTGTTCGCGCGGCCCTGGGAGTTCCTCAGGAGCGTGCCGAGCCTCGAGCTGCTGCCTGCAACCGACCGGCCCGAGATCGCCTTCGCCGGCCGCTCCAACGTCGGCAAGTCGAGCCTCATCAACGCGCTCGTCCGCCGCCGCGGGCTGGCGCGCACCTCCAACACGCCTGGCCGTACCCAGGAGCTCAACTTCTTCCAGACCTCGGGGGTGGCGCTCTATCTCGTCGACATGCCGGGCTACGGCTTCGCCGACGCCCCCAAGGCCAAGGTCGAGGCCTGGACCAGGCTCGTGAAGGACTACCTGCGCGGACGGTCCACGCTTGCGCGCGTGCTCCTGCTGATCGATGCGCGCCACGGCATCAAGCCGCCGGACCTCGCCGTGATGGAGCTGATGGATGCAGCCGCCGTCTCCTATCAGGGCGTGCTCACCAAGGCCGACAAGGTGAAGCCGCAAAGCCTATGCGCGGTGCAGGCGGCAACCGCCCAGGCGCTCGCCTCCCACGCCTCCGCCCACCCCGTGCTGCTTGCCACCTCGGCCGAAAAGGGCACAGGGCTCGCCGAGCTGCGGGCCGAGATCGCCCGCCTCGCCCGCGCGCACGACGCCCGCTGAGCGCGCCCGATCACGCCGCTCGCCCCCAGCGTCCCGCCGGGACGCCAGGCGCCGAGCCGCTATGCCTCCTTGCCCACGTGCGCCGCGGCCAGCGCGTAGGCCTCGTCGAGCTTGGCCAGCACCGCATAGTGCAGGTTGCCGGCGAGGCGGCGGCGCAGCTCGCCCACGATCTCCTCGCAGTCCTCGAGCTTGGCGTGCGTGAGGCTGCACAGCATCTGGTAGTCGGCCGAGATGTCGTAGAGCGCGTCGGCCACCGCCTCGCGGAAGCCCGCGATCCGCGCGAGCAGCTCGCGCTCAGGGGCGTCCCCCGTGGCCTCCTCGTCGGGCGGCGGAGGGATCGATGCAGCGAGCTTTTCCACGAGGCTCGGCTGGGGCGGCTCGGGAAGTTGCGGCCAGTTGCCATCGAGCGCCGAGCGCAGGCCCTTGCGTGCGCCGAACACGTTGCGCGGCATGTGCGTTTCCCCCATCGATACCGGAATTCTTGTTGGTCAGCGAACCGCCCGGCGCTTGGCCTACCGTTGCAGCGCTGCGATCTCCGCCACCAGCTTCTCCGCCTCGGCGATTTTTCCCAGCACGGCATAGTGCGGATTGCCGGCGAGCCGCGCCTCCAGCTCGCGCGTGCAGCGGGCACAGTCCGCAAGCCCGCTCTCCTGCAGCTGGCGCAGCAGCTGGTAGACGCTCGAGGAGCGGGCGAGCGCATCGGCCACCGACCGCTTGAACTCGGCGAGCCGCGCCAGCAGCTGGTCGGGTGTCTCCTGTCCGAGGAAGTCGGAGAGGCGCGCCCGCCCGCTGGCGGGCTCGCGGGGGGCGGCGGGAATGGGCCAGGGCGGCGGGATGCTTGCGGTGCCTTTGGTTGCGGCGGCGAGCGTCTCGCCGTCGAGGCGCATGAGCTTCATTGTCGACCCCCCGGTACGCAAACGCGCGTCGCTCGGGCCGGCATCCCGCTCCTGCGGCCACAGCTCCCCCGTGCGCCTGGCAGGAAGCCCTCGCTCCTGCGCCGGCTCACGCCTGCACCGGCACCATCTCCGCACCCAATTGTGGAGTTTGTTGGGACGTGCGCGTGCGGCCCGCTCAGGGGCCCAGGGCCTTCGCGAGCGCCGACGTGGCCGCCAGCCACAGCGGCTCGAAGTAGCGGCCGAGCACGGCGCCGAGCGCCAGCAGCACCATCGAGCCGGCGATGCGCCGCAGCACCCTGCCGTAGTTGGGCCGCACCTTGACCTCGATCGCCCGGTCGGGCGGCGCGCTCTCCGCGGCTATGCCGTCGCGGCCGACGGTGCGCGCCGAAACCATCAGGATCACCCGGGTGCGGCCGCGCGCCCGCGGCACCACCGTCCAGCGCCAGACTGCGTGGTCGTCGTGGATGAGGCTGGTGGCGCCTTCGGCCCACTGCGTCTCCGGCGCGTCGGGCTCGATCCACAGGCGGCCGTCGGGGGCGCGCAGGCGCACCGACAGCGCGCGCACCACGATGGTCTCGGCCCCGGGCCCTGCCGGCCCGCGGCCGCTCAGTGCCAGGATCAGGCTCTCGATCCGGTCGCGGGCGATCCGCACCTCGGCCGTCGCCGGCACTCCCACGCGCATGCGCCGGGGGATGCGCTCGCTGAGCAGCCCCTTGTCCGGCTTGCCGGCCCCCAGCGCGGGGGTCCGCTGGGGCTGCGGCCTCGCCCGCTCCATGCCCGGCGGGGGCGGCGCGGGTGACGCCTCGGCGTGGCTGCCGTTGGCGAGCGGCGGCCGACCTCCGCCGGTGCGCTCGCCGGGCTCGGGCCAGGGCGCGCGCGGGGGCCGGTTGAACCCCGCCGGCAGCGGCGGCCGGCGCGCGCCGTCGCCGGGCGGCACGGGACGTGCCGGGAACGGCGGTGGAGGTGCGCGGGCGAGCGGAGGCTGCGGCAGCCGGACGGGGCGGGGCGGTGGCTGCTCGGGCGGCGGCGTCCAGGCGGGATGAGCAGGCGGCGGGGCGGCGGCTGGGGCCGGCTGCTGCGGCGGCGCCGTGCTGGCGCTGGCGGTGGCGGCCGACACCGCGCCCGTCGTCCGCGCCGCCATGGCCGCCTCGATGGCCGCGGTGAGGCGCTTGGTCTCGGTCTGGGGCGCAGGCGGCCGGGAAGGCCCGTCCGCCGGGGCATCGGCCGGGGCTGCCGGCTCGTCGGCCGGTGCCGCCGATGCGGGCGCCGCCGGTGCCGCCGGCGCCGGCTTGGCGGAGGCTGCCGCGCGCTGCTGGATGCGCGCCCGTGCGGCGGCGAGGATGTCGTCGGCCGATTGCATGGCCGAGGCGTGCTGTCCGCCAGGCGCGGCCGCCTCCGCGGAGGGCTGCGCGTCGACGGCGGCAGGCGCCGGCTGGGCGGACTTCGCCGGGGCCGCTGCGGCCGCCGTCGGCGCCGGCTTGGCGGCGGGCTGCTGCAGCCGTGCCTTGGTGTTGGCGCGCTGGAGCGCCCGGATGGCCTCCTCGAAGGTCATGCCCATCGCCTTGAGCAGGCCGGCCGCCGGGCTCTTGCCGTCGCCGACGATGGCGGCCAGCACGATGGCGCCGTCGATCTGGCGCCGGCGCGACTGCTGGGCGGCGGAGGCGGCCGCCTGCAGCACCCGCAGCAGCTCCCCGTCGGGTCGCGGCTCGATGGGCTCGCTGCTGCGAACCTCCTCGGGCAGGCGCCCGAGATAGCCCGAGACGTCGGTGCCGAGGCGGGTGAGGTCGACGTTGGCGGACTGCAGGATCAGCGCCGCCTCCGAATCCTCGGTGAGCGCCAGCAGCAGGTGCTCGAGGGTGACCAGCCGATGCGTCTGCTCGCGCGCAATCCGGTGCGCCCGCTCCAGGCTCTGCGCCAGGTTGGGCGACATCGGAATCGATCTGAGCTCGTCCGCAAGGGAGTGCGGCATCGACGGCTCCCGGATGCGGCGCCCTGTCCTTTCGCGGCGCCGGGCAGCGCCGGCCGCGCGAGCGGCAAGGCTCGAGTCGCGCAGGCGCATCGAAGTTCGCGGGAATGTAGCCGATGCTTGTGGCAATGACACGCCCGAGGCCCGCGAAACGCGCAGGATTCTGTTGAGCCGCCCCCTGCGCCGGGGCGCAAATTCCGTTGAGCGGGCCGGCCCGGCGTTATAAGTGCATAGGGACAGGGCCCGGGGCCCGGCAGGCGAAGGTCGCGGCGATGGCAAAGGATGAGGCGGGAAGCGGCCAGGACGAGACCGGTGCGCTCTCGGCGCTGACCCAGGCGCGCATTCTGGCCGAGGCGCTGCCGCACATGCAGCGCTACGACGGCCAGACGGTGGTGATCAAGTTCGGCGGCCACGCCATGGGCGATTCGCAGCTGGCCGCCGCCTTCGCCCAGGACGTCGTGCTGCTCAAGCAGGCGGGTGTGAACCCGATCGTGGTGCACGGCGGCGGCCCGCAGATCGCCGGCATGCTCAAGCGGCTCAAGCTCGAGAGCCACTTCGTCAACGGCCTCCGGGTCACCGACAAGCCCACCGTGGAGGTGGTCGAGATGGTGCTGGCGGGCCTCATCAACAAGGACATCGTCACCGCCATCAACCGCCAGGGCGGCAAGGCGGTGGGCATCTCGGGCAAGGATGCCAACCTGATGATCGCCCGCAGGATCACCGAAATGCCCGACCCCGAGTCGAACCTCATGAAGGCGGTCGACATCGGCTACGTCGGCGATCCGGCCGAGGTCAACCCGCACATCGTGGAGGTGATATCGGGCTCCGACCTCATTCCGGTGATCGCGCCGGTCGGCATCAGCCGCGAGGGCGACACCCTCAACATCAACGCTGACACCTTCGCCAGCGCGCTCGCCGCGCGCATGAAGGCCAAGCGCCTGCTGCTGCTTACCGACGTGGCCGGCGTGCTCGACAAGTCCGGCCGCCTGATCGAGCGGCTCACGGTGGAGCAGGCGCGCAAGCTGATCCGCGACGGCGTCATCACCGGCGGCATGATCCCCAAGGTGGAGGGCTGCATCGAGGTGGTGGAGGCGGGCGTGGAGGGCGTGGTCGTGATCGACGGGCGGGTGCCGCACTGCGTCCTGCTCGAGCTGTTCACCGAGCACGGGGTGGGCACGCTGGTCGTGCGCCGGACGAAGAAGGGCTGAGCGCTTGAAGGCGGAAGCGGACATCGCCGCGGCGGCCTCGCCCCGCCCGTTCGCGGGGGCGAGGGCCGGTCGCGGCTTCGACCGCACCCAGGTGTGGATCTTCGACCTCGACAACACCCTCTATCCCGCCGAGTGCAACCTGTTCGCCCAGGTCGACCAGCGCATGGGCGAGTTCATCGCCCGCTTCCTCGGCGTGCCCTTCGTCTACGCCCGCCACCTGCAGAAGACCTACTACCGCCAGTTCGGCACCACGCTCACCGGCCTCATGCAGGTGCATCGCATGGACCCGCAGCCGTTCCTCGACTATGTGCACGACCTCGACCTGTCGGTGGTTCCCGAGCATCCGGAGCTGGCGGCGGCCATCGACGCGCTGCCTGGGCGCAAGCTCATCTTCACCAACGGCTCGCGCGCGCACGCCGAGCGGGTGGCGGCCAAGCTCGGCGTGCTCTCCTGCTTCGAGGGCATCTTCGACATCGCCGACGCGGGGTTCGTTCCCAAGCCGACGGCCAGCTGCTATGACCACTTCTGCCGCGCCCACGCCGTGAATCCCGCCGCCGCAGCCATGTTCGAGGACATCCCGCAGAACCTCGAGGCGCCGCACGCGCTCGGCATGACCACAGTGCTGGTGCACACGCGGGGCCACAGCGACCACCCCGTGCAGCAGGCGATCCGCGCCTGGGCGGAGCCGCCCGAGCACGTCCACCACATGACGCACGATCTCGCCGCGTTCCTGCTCGGGGTGCGCGCGAGCGACCTGCAACCCACGAAAGGGGCATGACCCCATGCAGCAGTACCACCCCCGCATCAAGCCGCTCGCCGACCGCGTGCCGCCGCGGCCCATTGCCGACGGCGTGCGCATCGGCCACGTCCATCTCAAGGTCGCCGACCTCGACCGGGCGCTCGCCTTCTACTGCGACATCCTCGGTTTCGAGCTCACCCAGAGGCGCGGCAGGGAGGCTGCGTTCCTGTCCTCGGGCGGCTACCACCACCACATCGCCCTCAACACCTGGGAGAGCCTGGGCGGCTCGCCGCCGCCACCCGGCTCCACCGGCCTCTACCACCTCGCCATTCTCTATCCCACCCGCGCGCTGCTGGGCGATGCGCTGCGCCGTGTGCTGGCCGCCGGCATCACCCTCGACGGGGCGAGCGACCACGGCGTGAGCGAGGCGCTCTACCTGCGCGACTTCGACCAGAACGGCGTGGAGCTCTACTGGGACCGCCCGCGCGAGCTGTGGCCGGTGGGGCCGGACGGCCACCTCAACATGGGCCGCCTGCCGGTCGACCTGGAGAGCTTGCTGGCCGAGGCGCAGCGCTGAGCGGCGCGACCCTGCGCCTCAGGCCGTACGCGGGGCTGCCGTCCGGTCGGTCGGCGCCGCCCCGCCCGCGCTCGCCGGGAGCAGCAGCGTGAGCAGCCAGCACAGGCCCAGCATGGCGGCGGAGCCCGCCAGGCAGCCCGTCATGCCCCACAGCTGGTAGAGGAGGCCCGAGAGCAGGGTGCCCATGAGCCGGCCGCCCGCGTTGGCCGCGTAGTAGAAGCCGACGTCCTCCGCCGCCTTCTCCGAGCCGGCGTAGGCGAGGATCAGATAGGAGTGGAGCGAGGAGTTGACGGCGAAGGCGGCGCCGAACAGGCCGAGCCCCACCGCCACCACGAGGTCGGGCCGCGGCCCGGCGCCGAGCTGCAACGCCACGGCCAGCGCCAGGGGGATGGCGGCGAGGGCCAGCGACCACGTCCGCGCCGCTCCTGCCTCGCGGCTCGCGCCGTCCTCGCTGCGGGGCACGAGGCGCGGCGCTGCGGCCTGGATGGCGCCGTAGGCGATGGTCCAGGCGGCGAGGAATCCGCCCACCTCCGCGAAGCTCCAGCCGTGCACGTAGAGGAACACGGGCAGGCCGACCGCGAACCACACGTCGCGTGCACCGAACAGGAACACGCGGGCTGCGGCGAGCAGGTTGACCCCGCGCGACTTGGCGAAGAGCTCCCGCACGGTCCGCGATGCCCGCGCCTTGCCGAGCTCGTGCGGCAGCGCGAGCAACCCCATCGCCAGGATGACGCCGATCAGCGCTGCCATCAGCCACAGCGCGCCGCGAAAGCCCACGAGCTCGAGCAGCGCGCCGCCGATGAAGAAACCGAGGCCCTTCATGGCGTTCTTGGAGCCGGTGAGCCAGGCGACCCAGCGGAAGAGTTGGCCCGCGCCGTCGGCGCTGGTGGCCTTGATCGCCGATTTTGAGGCCGTCTTGGTGAAGTCCTTGGCGAGCCCGGCGACGCCCTGCGCGGCCACCACCCAGGCCACCGCCACGGCCGGCGGCCAGGCGGGGTCGAGCGCCGAGAGCATGCCGAGGCCCGCGATCTGCATGAGCTGGCCCACGGCCAGCATGCGCGGGATGCCGAAGCGCGTGGCGAGCCAGCCGCCGGCGAGGTTGGCCAGGATGCCGGCCGCCTCGTAGAGGACGAACAGGAAGGCCAGGGTGAACGGCGAGTAGCCGAGCTGGAAGAAGTAGAGGAGCACCAGCATGCGCAGGGCCCCGTCCGTCAGCGTGAAGCCCCAGTAGGAGGCCGTGACGATGAGATAGCTGCGCGCCGCCGACATGGAATCACACGCCTCTCTGAAACAGGATGGTGGCGAGATCGACCATGCGGCAAGCATAGCCGATCTCGTTGTCGTACCACGCGTAGACCTTGAGCAGCGTGGCGTCGGTTACCAGGGTGCTCGGGCCATCGACGACGGCGCTACGCGAATCGTTCACATAGTCGGCCGACACCAGCGGGCGGCTCTCGTAGCCCAGAATGCCCGAGAGGCCTCCCACGGCAGCCGCGGCGAAGAGCTCGTTCACCTCCGCCGCGGTCGTCGCCCGCTTCAGCTCGAATACGCAGTCCGTGAGGCTGGCATTGAGCACGGGGGCTCGCACGGCGTGGCCGTCGAGCCGGCCCGCCAGCTCCGGATATATGAGCCCGATGGCGGTGGCGCTGCCGGTGGTGGTCGGCTGCAGCGACAGAAGCGCCGAGCGCGCCCGCCGCAGGTCCCGGTGCGGGGCGTCGACCACCACGTTGGTGTTGGTGGGATCGTGAATGGTGGTGATCTGTCCGTGGCGGATGCCTAGGCTCTCGTGCACGACCTTGACCACGGGCGCGAGGCAGTTGGTTGTGCACGAGGCGGCCGTCACCACCCGGTGCCGCGCCGGATCGTAGAGGTGGTCGTTGACGCCGACCACGACGTTGAGCGCGCCGCTGTCCTTGACGGGGGCAGCGACGATCACGCGCTTCGCCCCGCGCTGGAGATAAGCCTGCAGCTCTGCAGTCTTCAGGAACTTTCCGGTGCACTCGATCACCACATCGCAGCCGAGATCGCCCCACGCCACCTCGCCCGGCGAGGACGCGGCAGAGAAGCCGATGCGCTTATCGCCGATGACGATGGCCTGCTCGCCGTCGACTTCGAAGGAGGTGTGCCAGCGCCCGTGAACGCTGTCGAACTCGAGCAAATGAGCGGCCGCCGCGGCTCCGCCCCTGATCTCGTTGACGTGCACGACCTCGAGCCGGTTGCCCGCGCGCGGATCGCCTTCGGCCCGCGCCACGGCTCCGCTCGCCGCCCGCAGAACCAGCCGCCCCACGCGGCCCATGCCGTTGATGCCGACGCGCATCCCACCTCCTAAACCGCGAACCTGCCGCTGTCGCCGAGCTCGTCGAGTCGCGCTTTCAGCGCCACCCGCTCGAGGCTGCCGAACGGGAGGCTGGCGAAGGCCTCGAGCCGCCGCCGGATCATGCCATAGAGCTGGTTGAGAAGCGCGGTGCGCTCCACCGCCGAGCCCAAGAACCTGGCGGGATCGGGAAAGGGCCACACGGCCGTGATCGGCCGCTCACCGAGGTCTGGGCAGGCCTCGCCCTCCGCCGGGTCGCACAGGGTGAGCACGAAATCCATGCGCGGCGCGTCGGGCCGGACGAACTCCTGCCAGGACTTGGCGCGCAACCGCGACACGTCGTGGCCCATGCTCGAGAGGCGCTCGAGCACCTCGGGCATAGGCGCCGCGGCAGGCTCCGACCCCGCCGAGTAGGCATTGAACCGGCCCCGCCCGATCTTCTCCAGAATCGCCTCGGCCATGATCGAGCGCGCCGAGTTGCGCGTACAGATGAAAAGCACGTTGAACGCTGGCTGCATGAGGGCCGCCTCGTCTATGTCGTCGGGAAGGAGCCGGCTGAGATCGCCGCACAGGTGGGGCTGGCCGCCGCAGCAGGTCTCGGTGAGATGGCCCAGGAGCTCGCGCAGGCCGGCGAAGCGCACGGCATAGATCAGGTGCCGGCCGTGGCGCGTCGCGCGCACGAGCCCGGCCTGTTCGAGGGCGCCGAGGTGGAAGGAGAGCGTGGAAGGGGGCACGTGGAGGGCAGCTGCGGCCGCCCCGGCCGCCATCCCCGAGGCGCCGCGCGAGGCGAGCAGGCGCAAGAGCCGCAGCCGTGTCTCCTGGGCGAGGACGGCAAAGGCCGCGGCTGCATCTTTCGCTTCCATGATTGTGGAATAATGGAACTGGATGACACTGCCGTGACAGAGGCGCGGCCCGCGGCGCACTCGGTTGTGCGTTCGCCGGGAGGCTACCCTGCTCAGAAGGTCGCCGCGCCGCGCCGCGGACCGGCAGTGCAAGCCACATCGGCGGGCGCGCGGCCCACGCGCCGATGCGGCTGGGGTTTGCCAGGCTGCCGCTACATCCGCGCCCTGGCCGCCAGCAGCGTGTTGCGGATGAGGCAGGCCACCGTCATCGGCCCCACCCCGCCCGGCACCGGCGTGATGGCGCCCGCCACCTCGACGGCCTCGGCGAAGGCCACGTCGCCGACGAGACGCGGCTTGCCGCCTTCGCCCGCCACCCGCTGGATGCCCACGTCGATGACCACCGCGCCGGGCTTGATCCAGCTGCCGCGCACCATCTCCGCCCGGCCCACGGCCGCCACCACCAGGTCGGCGCGGCGGACGACCGCCGGCAGGTCGCGGGTGCGCGAGTGCGCGATGGTGACGGTGCAGTTCTCGGCGAGCAGCAGCTGAGCCATCGGCTTGCCCACGATGTTGGAGCGGCCGATGACCACTGCCTCCAGGCCCTCGAGCTGCGGCCGCACCGACTTGGCCAGCATCAGGCAGCCGGTGGGTGTGCAGGGCGCCAGGGCCTCGCCGCCGGCGGAAAGCCGGCCGACGTTGACGGGGTGAAAGCCGTCGACGTCCTTGCCGGGATCGATGGCCTCGATCACGCGGCGGCCGTCGATCTGTTTGGGCAGCGGGAGCTGCACCAGGATGCCCTGCACGTCGGGCCGGCGGTTGAGGTCGCCGATCAGCGCCAGGAGCTCGGCCTCCGTGGTGGCGGCCGGCAGGCGGTGCTCGAATGAGGCCATGCCGGCCTCCTGCGTCGCCATCGACTTGGTGCGCACGTAGACTTGACTCGCGGCATCCTCGCCCACCAGCACGACGGCGAGGCCGGGAGTGATCCCGCGCTCGCGCTTGAGCCGGCCCACCTCCTCGGCGACCTGGCGTCGCAGCGCCTGGGCCATCGCCTTGCCGTCGATGATCGCCGCGCGCGCCATAGCGTCCGCCGCCTCCTCACCCGGCCCTGCCGGCCAGCGCCTCGATGCGCGCGGCGAGGCGCAAAGGCTCACCTTCGACCGCGACCGTCTTGAGGCGCGACTTTCCCCCCTGCGCCACGCTGACGCTGCTCTTCGGCACCGCCAGCCAGTCCGCCACTACCGCCTCCACGGCGCGGTTGGCCTCGCCCTTGTCGGCCGGGGCGCGCACGCGCACGGCGAGCGCCGGTCCCTGGGCAGTGGCGGAGACGCCGTCCACGCCCTCGCGCGAGGCCTTGGGCGTCACCCGGACGAGGAGCCGGAGGCCGGTGGCGGCGGTGCGCCAGGGTCGCTCCGCGGCGGTCATACCAGCAGCTTGGCGAGGTTCGGCAGCACCACCGCCTGCACGAAGGCGCAGGCCAGGATCAGCACCACCGGCGAGATGTCGATGCCGCCGAGGTCGGGCATGAGGCGGCGGATCGGGCGCAGCAGCGGCTCGGTCAGCGCGTTGAGCGCCTGCCAGATCGAGCGCACCAGGGGGTTGTAATGATTGACGACGTTGAAGGCGATCAGCCAGCTCATCACGGCGCCCGCGATGATGATGTAGATGTAGAGCGTGATCAAAGAGCTGATGAAGCCGAGCAGTTCGATCATTGGATTTGCTCGCCGGATCGCCGCCGATGGGGTGACGGTGTAACGGCCCGAGGCGCAAGGGACAAGGGGCGGGCTGCCCGCGATCCACCGCGGCCCCGCGGCAGCGCTCGTTCATCGCCGGCCAGCGGCAATCGCCTCCGGGCAGGGCGCTGCCCTTTTTGCTTGCCTGCCCGGGCGGCCGGATGCCCAAATGGCGCCGCCATTCGCTGAGGACCCGCTCATGTCCGCCACGCCCTCCGCCGCCGCCCAGGCCGCCTTCTACCTGCCCGTGCGGCAGGATTGGCTCGACCGCCGCAAGGAGCCGATCCTCGAGCCGGAGCTTCCCATCGTCGACCCGCACCACCACCTGTGGGACCGGCCGGGCTGGCGCTACCTGCTCGACGAGCTGGTCGCCGACACCTCCAGCGGCCACAACATCCTGGTCACCGTCTACGTGCAGGCGCGCGCCATGTACCGCGCCACCGGCCCGGCGGAGATGCGCCCCGTGGGCGAGACCGAGTTCGTCAACGGCGCCGCCGCCATGAGCGCCAGCGGCATCTACGGCAAGACGCGCCACTGCGCCGGCATCGTCGGTCACGCCGATCTTACGCTCGGCGCGCGCGTGGAGCCGGTGCTCGAGGCCCACATCCGCGCGGGGGGCGACCGCTTCCGCGGCATCCGCCATTCCACCGCATGGGACGAGGATGCCGCCATCCGCAACCCGGCCTACAGCCCGCCACCCGGGCAGATGGGCATGAAGGACTTCCGCGAGGGCTTTGCCGTGCTCTCCCGCATGGGGCTCAGCTTCGACGCCTGGCTCTATCACACCCAGATCGACGAGGTGGCCGATCTCGCCCGGGCGTTCCCGGACACCAGGATCGTGCTCAACCACGTCGGCGGGCCGCTGCGTATCCGCGCCTATGCGTCGAGGCGCGAGGAGGTGTTCGCCCGCTGGAAGGCCTCCATCGAGGCGCTTGCCAGGTGCCCCAACGTTCACGTCAAGCTCGGTGGCCTCGGCATGCGCATCGGCGGCTTCGGCTTCCACGAGCAGCCCGAGCCGCCCTCCTCGGAGGCGCTGGCCGCGGCCTGGCGGCCGTTCATCGACACCTGCATCGGCGCCTTCGGCGCCAGCCGCTGCATGTTCGAGAGCAACTTCCCTGTCGACAAGGGCTCCTACAGCTATCCGGTGTTCTGGAACGCCTGCAAGCTGCTGGCCAAGGACGCCAGCCCCGCCGAGAAGGCCGATCTCTTCGCCGGCACCGCCGCGCGCTTCTATCGGCTCGATCTCGGCCACTAGGGCCCGGTCTCCATCGCCGCTGGTCCGCCACATAGCCTTGCGATAGGCTTGCGCCAGAGCCTGCTCGGCCGCTCGCGCACACCAGGACTCGTCACGAAGGGAGGGGAGAATGCGGGTCTCGTTCTCGATTTGGGTTCTGCTGGCCCTGTCGGCGGCGTCCCCGGCCTACGCGCAGGCGGAGTCGGCGGGTGCCGCGCCCCAGATCTGCCTCGCCGCGTCGGACCAGAAGCTCGCCGACCTCGAGGCGCGCAAGAGGCAGCTCGAGCGCGACATCGTCGCCAATCCCAACTCGCGCAAGGCGCGCGAGGAGCTGCTTGAGGTGATGTTCCGCATCGAGTGCGCGCGCAAGGTGGAGCCGCAGGCACCTACCGAGTTCGCGCGCCGCAGCGTGGCCCCGCGCGCGGCCCCGCCGCCGCCGGCCGAGGTGGTGGAGGTCACCACCTACTACGCCACCAACCGCAAGGAGACGCGCGGCGCCGAGCCGGTCAAGGTCTACGGCAACGTCGGCGACAACGATCTTCACTACGGCCGCGCGGTGGTCAGCGTCCCGCTCAACCGGCCGCCGGGCACCGTCACCCTGCCGAGCCTCTGGAAGCTCGAGCGCGAGGCCGACCCGCGCAAGCACTTCATCCTGCGCTCGGTGACCCCGCTCGGCATGGACGCGACCCTCAAGGAGATGGGCGCCAAGCTGCGCGGCATCTCCACCAAGGCGCTGCTGGTGTTCGTGCACGGCTACAACACGACCTTCGACGAGGCGGCCATGCGCACGGCGCAGATCGCGCACGATCTGCAGTTCCCGGGGCTCGCCATGTTCTACAGCTGGCCCTCGGCCGGCAGCGTCGTGCGCTACTGGCAGGACGAGGAGACCGCACGCCTGTCCGAGGAGGTGTTCGAGCAGGTGCTCGAGGACATCGCCAAGCTGCCGGCGAGCGACATCTACGTGGTCGGCCACAGCATGGGCAACCGCGTCGTCGGCCACGCCCTGCAGAGCCAGGCGGACAAGGGCAGGACGCCCAAGAACCTGCGCGAGGTGGTGCTGGCGGCGCCCGACGTGAGCGTGGAGATCTTCCGCTCCCGCATCGCTCCCCGCCTGGCGGCCATGCGCGGCACCCGCACCACCATCTACGCCTCCTCCTCCGACATCGCCCTCAAGGCATCGAAGGTGGTGCACGGCTTCCGGCGCGTCGGCGAGACCGACGGGGAGGTGTTCACCTATCCGGGCCTGGAGACGGTCGATGCCACCAACGCCTCGTCGGCGGCGCGCGCCTACGGCCACCTCTACATCGTCGACAGCCCCTCCGTGCTCAAGGACATCCGCTTTCTCATCGGCAGGAAGGTGCAGGCCGGCCTGCGCGGGCTGAGCCAGGTCGGCACGACGCCCAACCTCTACTGGCGGCTGCCTTGAGATCGGATTCGGCACTGCCCGCAGCGCCGGCGAGGGAGGGGCCGTGAAGCCGCGGCGGTTCAGCTACGTGCGCGCCGAGAGCCTGGCGCACGCGGTGCGACTGCTCGGCGAGCACGGCGACGAGGCGCGCATCCTGGCCGGCGGCCAGAGCCTGATGCCGACCCTCAACATGCGGCTGTCCTCGCCCAGGCTGCTCATCGATATCAACCGGCTGGAGGCGCTGTCCGGCATCGCGCTGCGGGAGGGGGTTGTGCGCATCGGCGCCCTCGCGCGCCACGCCGAGGTGCTGCGCTCGCCCGTCGTCGCTCGCCATCTCCCGCTGCTCGCCGAGGCAATGCCGCACGTGGCCCATGTCGCCGTGCGCAACCGCGGCACCTTCGGCGGCAGCATCGCTCTCGCCGACCCGGCCGCCGAGCTCCCGGCATGCACGGTGGCGCTCGGCGCCGCCTTCGTGCTGGAGAGCGCCGGCGGGCGGCGCGAGGTGCCCGCCGAGCGCTACTTCACCGGCCTCTACGAGACCGCGCGCCGGCCCGACGAGCTGCTCGTCGAGGCCCTGGTTCCGGTCGAGCAGCCAGGCAGCGTGTCGGTGTTCATGGAGCTGGCGCGCCGGCAGGGCGACTTCGCCATCGCCGGCCTCGCGCTCCACCTGCGGCTTGCGGCCGGCGCGGTCGGAGACGCCCGACCCGTCTACTTCGCGAGCGAGTCGAGGCCCACCCTGGGGCGCTCGGTCGCCGAGGCGGTCATGGGCAAGGCGCTCGACGGCCCGGCCGTGGAGGCAGCAGCCGCGGCCGTGGAGCGCGACCTGGCGCCCGTCGGCGGCGCGCACGCGAGCGCCCGCCTTCAGCTCCATCTGCAGCGCGTGCTCACGCGCAGGGCGCTCGAGACGGCGCGGCGGAGGGCGGCGGCATGAGCGAGGAGACGCTCACCATCGCCCTCGCCGTCAACGGCGAGCGCGTCTCGCGCACGGTGCCCGTGCGCCAGAGCCTGGTCGACTTCCTGCGCGCTGACCTCGGCCTCACCGGCACGCACGTGGGCTGCGAGCACGGGGTGTGCGGCGCCTGTTCGGTGCGCCTCGACGGGGCGGTGGTGCGCGGCTGCCTGCTGCTCGCGGTGCAGGCCGACGGCTGCGAGGTCGTCACCATCGAGGGCCTCGCCGAGGCGGGCGGGATCGCCGACCTGCAGGAGGCCTTCGTGGCGCGCAACGCGCTGCAGTGTGGTTACTGCACGCCCGGCATGCTGATGACGGCCGCCGAGCTGCTGGCCGAGGCCCGCCCGCGCACGCGCGAGGAGATCCGCACCTTCCTGTCCGGCAACTACTGCCGCTGCACCGGCTATCATGCCATCGTCGATGCGGTGGCGGCGACGCTCGAGGCGCGCCTCGCGCGCGGCAGGGAGGGGAGCCCGTGAGCGACGAGACGATCCGCGCCCTCCTCGACCGGCCCAACAGCTATGTCGGGCGCACCCTGTCGCGGGCGGGCGCGCGGCGGGCGGTGGCGGGCCGCGGGCGCTACACCGACGACTTCGCCGTGCCGCGCCTGCTCCACGCGGCCTTCCTGCGCAGCCCGCACGCGCACGCCCGCATCGCGTGCATCGACACCGAGGCGGCGGCGCGGGAGTCGGGCGTGGCCCTGGTCATGACCGGTGCGGAGCTCGCGCGCATGGTGGCGGGGCCGTGGGTGGGCACGCTCACCTGCTTCCCCGGCATGAAGTCGGCGCCGCAATACCCCATGGCCGTCGACCGCGCCTGCTGGGCGGGCGAGCCGGTGGCGATGGTGGTTGCCGCATCGCGCGCCCAAGCCGAGGATGCGGTGGAGCGCATCGCCGTGGAGTGGGAGGAGCTGCCGGCGGTGGTGGACAAGCAGGCGGCGCTCGACCCTGCCACGCCGCCGATCCATCCGGCGCTGGGCGACAACATCGCCTTCCGCAGGACGATCGACACGGGGGGCGTCGACGCCGCCTTCGCCGCCGCCGACGTCGTCATCGAGGAGGTCTTCGAATTCGGCCGGCACACCGCGGTCAGCCTCGAGCCGCGCACCCTGCTCGCCGACTTCGACCGGGCCACGGGCAAGCTCACCATCACCACCAGCAGCCAGTGCCCGCACATGATCCAGCGCGTGTTCGCCGCCACGCTGGGCCTGCCGGACCACATGGTGCAGCTGATCGCGCCCGACGTCGGCGGCTCGTTCGGGCTCAAGATCCACACCTATGGCGACGAGCTGGCGACGGCGGCCGCCGCCGTGCGCCTCGGCCGGCCGGTCAAGTTCGTCGCCGACCGGCTCGAGTCGTTCGTGTCCGACATCCACGCGCGCGAGAACCGCGTCAAGGGGCGCATCGCCGTCTCCGGCACGGGCGAGATCTTGGCCTTCGACATCGACGTGCTGTCGGGCGCCGGGGCCTACTCGCAGTACCCGCGCACCAGCGTGCTCGAGGCCACCCAGGTGCTCAACGTCACCGGCGGACCCTACCGCCACAGGCGGCACCGGGGGCGCGCGACCGTGGTCTATCTCAACAAGCCGCCCTCCTCGCAGTACCGCGCCGTCGGCCATCCGATCGGCAACTCGGTGGGCGAGCACCTGGTCGACCGCGCCGCCCATGCCCTCGGGCTCGATCCCGTCGAGATGCGCCGACGCAACGTGTTCCCCGACGACGCCTACCCGGCCGTCACCGCCAGCGGCGTCAGGATCAATGACATGTCGCACCAGCGCTGCCTCGACACGCTGGTGGCGCGCATGGGCTACGCCGAGTTGCGAAGCGAGCAGGCCGCCCTGCGCGAGAAGGGCGTACACCGCGGCATCGGCATTGCCTGCTTCATCAAGGGCACGGCGCCGGGCCCGCACGGCTACTACGGCACGGGCGGCGCCCCGATCTCGCTCCAGGACGCCTGCACCATCAAGCTCGAGCCGAACGGCGGCATCCTGTGCGCCGTAGGCGTGACGGAGCAGGGCCAGGGCACCGACACGGTCATGGCCCAGATCGCGGCGACCACGCTCGGCGTGCCCATGGAGAGTGTGCGCGTGATCTCGGGCGACACGGACGCCGTCCCCTACGGCGGCGGCACCTTCGGCTCGCGCGCGGTGGCGATTGGCGGCGAGGCGGTCTTCCAGGCGGCGCGGGCGCTGCGCGCCGAGATTCTCGACATCGCCGCCGTGCTGCTGCAGGCCGAGCCGTCCGCGCTCGACATCGCCGGGGGCACCGTGGTCGACCGGGCAGGCGGGGCAAGACGCCTGCCGCTCGCCGAGATCGGCCGCATCGGCCACTTCCAGCTGGGCGAGCTGCCCAACAGCGTGCAGCCGGTGCTCTCCCACACCCGCCGCTTCCGCCTGCTCGAGGACCTTTACATCTTCACCAACGGCGTCCACGGCGCCCATGTCGAGGTGGACGTCGAGACCGGCTTCGTGCGCCTGCTCAGGCACTGGGTAGTGGAGGACTGCGGGCGCGTCATCAACCCGCAGCTCGCCGACGAGCAGGTGCGCGGCGGCTGCGTGCAGGGCCTGGGCGGGGCCCTCTACGAGCATTGCCTCTATGACGCCGCGGGCCAGCTTACCAACGGCACCCTCGCCGACTACCTGGTGCCGATGGCGGCCGAGATGCCAGACATCGACGTGGCCCATGTCCAGACGCCGACCAGCGTGTCCGAGCTCGGCGCCAAGGGCGTGGGCGAATCGGGCACCGGCGCCGCCCCCGCGGTGGTCATGAACGCCGTCAACGACGCCCTGCTTCCCTTCGGGGCGCGGGTTACGACGCAGCCCATCACGCCCGAGGTGATCCTGACTGCGCTGGGCAGGATCTGATGCGCATCGCTGCCGCCGGCGCGTTCCATTTCACCATCCCCGGCGCGGACTTTCCGTTCAGGACCCGTGCGCAGGCTCCGGCTCGAGCCGAAGCTGCGGGGTACGGCCGCCGTTCTGGCGAGGCCCCGCTGCTGCCGTCGGCCTGGACGCCGCCCCCGGACGGGCGTAGGGGGTAGGCTTGGGACCGCCGCGGGTGCGGTCCTCGGTGGCGAAGCGCCAGGAGCGCACGGATGGCCGACCTCGGCGAGTCCCGGGTGGACCAGCAGTTCGGATCGCAGATGCTCGAGGCCGCGCTCAAGACCGCGGTCGGGGCCATCATCATCATCAACGACAAGGGGATCATCTGCAGCGTCAATCCGGCCTGCGAGCGGGTGTTCGGATACGCGGCGAGCGAGCTGGTCGGCCAGAACGTCAACGTGCTGATGCCCGAGCCCTACCGCAGCCGGCACGACGGCTACATCCGGCACCACCTGGAGACCGGCGAGCGCAAGATCATCGGCATCGGCCGGCAGGTGATGGCGCGCCAGAAGAGCGGTGCCATCTTCCCCGCGCACCTTGCCGTCAGCGCGTTCGAGGCGGGCGGCCAGCGCTTCTTCACCGGCATCGTGCACGACCTTTCCGACCAGCGCGAGAAGGACGTGCTGCGCGAGCAGATGCTGTTCCAGGCGGTGTTCAACCAGCTGCCCGATGCGCTGTTCATCCTCGACACCGCCAACAAGATCGTGCTGTGCAACCCCGCGGTGACGCGCATCTTCGGCTATACGCTCGAGGAGATCATCGGCCAGGAGTGCTCGATCCTGTTCGAGAGCCGCGGCGAGCTCGAGCGCATGCAGCGATTGAAGGATGTGCTGCGGGAGGGCCAGGCGACGGCGCCGCTGGCCGTGCGCTACCGCCGCAAGAGCGGCGAGGCGTTCCCGGCCCAGGCGATGGTGTCCGTGCTGCGCGACCAGGGCGAGAGCTTCGTGGGCTACCTGACGCTGAACCGCGACATCAGCGAGCAGGTGGAGCGGGACGAGGCGCTGCGCAAGTCGCAGCGCATGGAGGCGATCGGCCAGCTGACGGGCGGCATCGCCCACGATTTCAATAACCTGCTCACCATCATCACCGGCAACCACGAGCTGCTCGAGATGATGCTCGAGGACGAGGAGCAGCGCGATCTGCTGGCCCGCGCCAACAACGCGGCCCTGATGGGGGCGCGCCTAACCAACCGCCTGCTCACCTTCGCCCGCCGCCGGCGCCTGGAGCCGGTGGTGCTCGACCTCAACGAGCACGTGCTCGGCATGGCCGAGCTGCTGCGGCGGACTCTGGGCGAGACCATCGCTCTCGGCACGCTGCTGGCGCCGCGGCTGTGGCCTACCCGCGCCGACCCCAGCGAGGTGGAGAGCGCGGTGCTCAACCTCGCCATCAACGCGCGTGATGCCATGCCCTCCGGCGGCAAGCTCATGATCGAGACCAAGAACGTGCACCTCGAGGCGCGCGACGTGGCCAAGGAGGTCGGGCTGCAGCCGGGCGACTATGTGTCCCTGTCGGTCTCGGACACCGGCGTGGGCATGAGCCGCGAGGTGCTGGCCCGTGTGTTCGAGCCGTTCTTCACCACCAAGGAGCCGGGCAAGGGCACCGGGCTGGGGCTCAGCGTGATCTACGGCTTCGTCAAGCAGTCGGGCGGCCACGTGACGATCTACAGCGAGCTGGGCAAGGGTACCACCGTGAACCTCTACCTGCCGCGGGCGGCGGCCGAGGGCGAGCGGGATGCGGCCGGCAGGCCATCGGCGGCGGGCGCGGTCAGGACCGGCGAGACCGTGCTGCTGGTGGAGGACAACGCGGACGTGCGCAGCGTCACCGTCCAGCGCCTGCGTAACCTCGGCTACGCCGTGCTGGAGGCCGAGAGCGCGGCGGAGGCCATCGCAACGCTGCGCGCCACTCCGCGGATCGACCTCGTGTTCAGCGACGTGGTGATGCCGGGCGGCATGTCCGGGTTCGATCTTGCCCAATGGGTGCGGGAGAACGCCTCCGGCGTGCGCCTGCTCCTCACCTCCGGCTTCGCCGAGGACGTGGCGCGTGCCGGCGAGACCCCGGCCCCCGACATCGAGATCCTGCGCAAGCCCTACTCGGGCGGCGAGCTGGCGCGCGCCCTGCGCCGGGCCCTCGACGGCGCCTGAGCCGAGGCTGCCGCGTAGCCCTGCGCCTGCCAGCAGCCCGTGCCGTCGAGCGCGGATGCACCCGGGGTGCACCGACCTTGCGTTGACAGTCCCGGCGGTGAGCCGGTACCGTGCCGGACAAGCAGGATGACGCCCCGGCAGCCAGGACACGGATCCCGTGTCGTCCAGCGGCGGGAGCTCGAGAAGCTGCACTTGCAAGGGAGGCCCCAATGTCCGCCGGATTCGCTCGCCCACTGCTTTGCGCGGGCCTCGCGCTGACTGCGACCCTCGCGCTCGCGGCGGGTGAGCCCGCCCAGGCCCAGCAGAGGACCGACGTCATCTTCAGCGCCGGCCCCACCGGGGGCAGCTGGACGCCGCTGGCGGCGGCCGTGGCGCAGGTCATCAACAAGCGCTTCCCCGAACTCAACGTGCAGGTCGAGCCGGGCGCCGCGCTCGTCAACATGGAGAAAATCCGCACCGACAAGGCCGACCTTGGTTGGTCGATGACCACGGTCATGTCGGACGCCCGCAAAGGGGTGGGCGAGTTCGACGGCAAGCAGACGGACAAGCCCCTCTACGTGGCGAACTTCTATCCCAACGTCTGGCAGCTCGTGGTTCCCGCCAACAGCGACATCAAGAGCTTCAAGGACCTCAAGGGCAAGCCGGTGGCACTGCCCGCGCGGGGCAACACGAGCCTCACCGCGGGCTGGGAGTACCTGCTCAAGGTCAACGGCATGACACTCAACGATCTGGGCCCCAAGAGCTACGGTCCGGTGTCGTCCAATGCCGAGGCCGTGAAGAACCGGCAGGCGATGGCGGCGGGCTGGTTCACCGTGGTGCCCGCCTCCTTCGTCTACGACCTGGGCTCGGCCATGCCCCTCCGCATGCTCCCGGTCAGCGACGCCGAGTTCCAAGGGCTGCGCCAGCTCAACGGCGGCTTCGTGCGCTACACCGTCAAGGCCGGCACCTACAAGGAGCAGGGCATCGCCGAGGAGGTGCAGACCTTCCAGTCGCCGACCATCCTGATGGCCGCCGCGCGCACGTCCGAGGACGTCATCTACAAGGTGACGAAGGCCATCATCGAGGGGCGCGAGGAGTTCGCCAACGTCGTCCAGGTGATGAAGGGCATTCCCGCCGACGAGATGGCGAAGAGCTTCGAGATGCCCTACCACCCGGGTGCCGCCAAGTTCTATCGCGAAGCGGGTCTGCTCAAGCAGTAGAGTTGCGACCGTGCGCAAGCTAGCCGGCTACGCGGGCCTCGTCGTCGGCGTGGTGGCGTTCGCAATGAGCGTCTTCCACGTCTACGCCCGGCTCACCGTCTATGCGCCGGACCAGCACGCACTGCTCTTCCTCACGCTGGGCTTCAGTCTCGTCCTCTCCTTCCTCCTCTGGCCCCTGCGGTCGGGAGCGACGCCCGACCGCATACCCTGGTCCGACCTCGTTTTGGCGGCGGGGTCGCTCGGCGTCGTCGGCTACATGTTCGTCAACTACAACTACGTGGTGAACAGGTTTCCGACCGCGCATCCCTTGACCCCGACGGACATGGTGGTGGGGGTGGTCGCCATCCTCCTGGTGCTCGAGGCGACGCGGCGCACGATAGGCGCGGCCCTGCCGATCGTGGCCATCGTCTTCCTCGCCTACGGCTTCGCCGGGCCGTGGCTGTTCGGCTGGCTCTACCACCGCGGCCTCAGCCTCGAGCTCACCATCGATCAGACCTACTTCACCACCGAGGGCATCTTCGGCGTGCCCATGACGGTGGCCGGCACCTACGTGATCCTGTTCATCATCTTCGGCACGTTCCTGGAGAAGTCCGGGGCCGGCCAGTTCTTCATGAACTTCGCCAACGCCATCGCCGGCGGGTCGCGCGGCGGCCCCGGCAAGGTTTCGGTGGTCTCCTCGAGCCTGTTCGGCACCATCTCCGGCTCGGCGGTGGCCAACGTCATGGTCGACGGCTGGCTCACCATACCCATGATGAAGAAGACGGGCTTCAAGCCCGAGGCGGCGGCCGCCATCGAGGCGGTGGCCTCCACCGGCGGGCAGATCATGCCGCCCATCATGGGCGCTGCGGCCTTCGTCATGGCCGAGTTCATGGGCGTGAGCTACACGCAAGTGATGATCGCCGCGGCCATCCCCGCGCTCTTCTATTACGGGGCGCTGTTCGCGGCCATCCACTTCAATGCCGTACGCTCGGGCCTCAAGGGGCTGCCGCGCGAGGAGCTGCCGATCCTCGGTCTCATCATCCTGCGTCAAGGGCACCTCTTCCTGCCCGTCTTCGTGCTGCTCGGCCTCCTGCTCTACGGCTACACGCCCACCTATGCGGCCATCATCGCCACCATCGCCCTGGTGGGCATCTCCTGGCTGCGCCCCTCGACCGGCCTGCGCTGGCGCACCTGCCTCGAAGCATTGCGCGACGGGGCGATCCACACCGTGCCCGTGGCCATGGCCTGCGCTTCGGCCGGCATCGTCATCGGCATCGTCCTGCAGACGGGACTCGCGCTCCGCTTCACCGCCTTCCTCGTCGATCTGACCTACGGCTCGCTGCTGCTGGCGCTGCTCATCACCATGGTGGCCGGCGTCGTGCTCGGCATGGGCATGCCGACCACGCCCGCCTACATCATGCAGGCGGCGCTGCTGGTGCCGGCCATCATCAAGCTTGGCGTCGAGCCTATGGCCGCGCACATGTTCGCCTTCTATTTCTCCTGTCTCTCGGCAGTGACGCCGCCGGTGGCGCTCGCGGTCTACGCCGCCGCGTCGATCGGCGGGGCGGGCCTGTGGGGCTCGGGCGTGCAGGCGGTCAAGTTCGCCGCTGCCGGCTTCATCGTGCCGTTCTTCTTCGTGTACAACCCGGCCCTGCTCTTCTCCGGGCCGTGGATCGAGATCCTGCGGGCGGTGGTGACCGGCACCATCGGTGTGGTGGCGCTCGCCGCCGCCCTCGAGGGCTACTTCCTGCGCACCGCGACGTGGTTCGAGCGCGGGCTCTTCCTTACTGCTGCCGTTCTGCTCATCGATCCCGGTGCGACGACCGACGCCATCGGCGCCGTCCTGCTCGCCGTCGGGCTTCTCACGCAGAAGTTTTGGACGCCGCGTCCGGCGGTGGCTGGCGGGGATGTCCGCACATGAGCCGCGCCCAGCTCGCCGTCCTCACCTTGATCGCCGCCGCCATCGTCATCGGCGCCGTCGCCTACGGCGTGCTGCGGCTCTATACGCTCTGAGCCGGCCCGGGTCAGAGGCGGCGCACGTCGGCCGACAGAACGTAGCCCACGCCACGCACCGTCTTGATGAGCTGCGCGCGCTCGGAATCGGGCTCGATCTTCTTGCGCAAACGCCCGACCAGGGCGTCGATGGAGCGGTCGACGGGCGACCACTCGTGGCCCTTGAGCAGATCCATGATGTTGTCGCGCGAGAGCACGCGATGGGGCCGCCTGACGAATATCTCGAGCAGGTTGAACTCGGCCGTGGTGAGCTCCACCGGCCGGCCGCCGGGACCGGAGAGCTCGCGGCCGGTCACGTCGAGCGTCATGCCGGCAAAGGCGTAGCGCTCGTGGGCAGGGGGCGCGGCCGCCGGCTGGGCGGCCTGCGCCTCGCCCGCGCCGTAGCGCCTGAGCACCGCGCGCACGCGGGCCAGAACCTCGCGCAGCTGGAACGGCTTGGCGATGTAGTCGTCCGCACCCAGCTCCAGGCCCACCACCCGGTCGATCGTGTCGCCCTTGCCCGTGATCATGACAATCGGAATGTTCTGTCTGGCGCGGATCTCGCGGGCGAGATCGAGGCCGTCCTCGCCGCCGAGCGTGAGGTCGAGCGTGATGAGGCTGATCGCGTGCCTGTCGATGCAGGCGCGCATCTCGGCGCCGTCCTTGGCCTCCAGCACCTGGTAGCCCTCGCGCTCCAGGTACTTGCGCAGGAGGGCGCGCACCTCCGGCTCGTCGTCGACGACAAGGATGTGCGGGCCTCGGTTGGGCATGGGACGCGCTCGAGCGGCGCTCTTACCGGGGGTGCTCACGGGGGCTGATATATCCCCGCCGGGCCGCCTTTGTCGACAAAGGCCCCTCCCCCGCCCACACCTTCCGCTGCCCGTGCCGGGCGGCGATCAGCGGCAGATCAGCACCGGCACCGCGCTCAGCGTGAGCACGCGCATCGCCTGGCTGCCGAGGATCACGCGCGCGAGGCCGCGCCGGCCGTGCGAGGACATGACGATGAGGTCGCAACCCCTGTTCTTGGCCGTGGCTATGATGGCCTCAGCCGGGAAATCCATGACATGCACCGTCTCGCAGGCGACGTCCTGCTTCCTTGCCGCCTCGCTCACCGCCGCCAGGATGCGCGCGGCGTTCTCCGCCGCGCCCTTCTCGTAGTCCTCGACCGGGAACGCCAGCGCCGCCTCGCCGGTCACCATCGCCGTCCAGGGCTCGGAGGCGTTGACGGCCGTCACCCTGGCACCGAGCGTCTTGGCGAGCGCGATTCCCGTGGTCACCGCCTTGTCGGCGAGCTCCGAGCCGTCGGTGGCAATCAGTATGTGCTTGTACATGGGGTCAGCTCCAGGTGCTTCGGCCGAAAGCGGCAGGTCGCGACCGTCCAGGGTGTCGGATCAACCGCTTAGCGCGGCGGGGCACGTGCGGCCTTGATCGAGATCAAGCGTGCGGCGGCGCGCGGCCGGACGTTACGAAATCTCGCTCTTCCGTTCAGGACCTGTGAACGGACGTAGCACGCGCGTGGTTCCCTCGGGCATCGGCCCCAGGAGCCAGCATGCTCGACGCGGCGGCGATCCTCAGCTTCGCGGCAGGGCTTGCCGATGCTCGCGGCTCAGGCCGAGTTGGCCCATTTGATCTGGCGCAAAGCGTCCCTCCCGCCCCGACTGCTATCGAGGCAGCAGGGCAGCCTCCGGAGCTTGGTGGTGGACTGTGAGCGCGCTCTGGGAAATGCAAGCTGGGCCTTCCTCCTCGCCGCGCGCGGCGACGCATGCCGGTTCGGGCCCTCACCACCAGAGCGAGTTGCAATGGACGACGCCAGCGACATGTTCCGGCTCGCCATAGGCGTGTTCTTCGATGCCGAGCGGCTGGAGTCCGCCGTCGCCGACCTTCGGGCCGACGGGATCACCCCCGGGCAGCTGTGCCTGGCCGGCACCCGCGAGGCCGTCGACGGCCTTGCCGTGGCCCTGCCGCGCCCGCCCGGTGCCGGGCTCACGGTCCTCACCGGCCATCTCCTGGGTTCTGCGCCGCCCGACGACCTCGAGCTCGTCGCCACCGACGGCCGGCTGGTCCACGCCCTTCTCGAGTACGCCAGGCCGGAGGAGGCGTGCCTGGCGCAGGCGAGCACCTGGCGCCTGGCGGACCTGCTCGCCGGCCTCGCCAGCCACTTCCGGGAGGGTGCCGTCGCGCTCCTGGTCTGCGCCCCCGACGTCGGCGCGCAGCGGCGCAGCTCGCGCGTGCTGCTGCGCCATTCCGCCCACACGGTGCAGACGCACGAGTTCGTCCTGCGCAGGCCCTGAGGCGACCGCGGGCGTGAAACGCGAGGAGAGGAACGGACTTTAGGAGGATGCCATGCGCAATTCGCCATGACGGGCTGCGGCACCTGCTCCAAGGCTGGCGCGAGTGGTGGCGCAGCCGCAACGAGCTCGGGCAGGGCCTCGAAGGGCGGGGCCAAGCCGCGCACGAGACCCTGTGCGGCGCCGCCGTTTCAACAGCACGAGCTCCACGGCCTTGCCCTCACTCCATGGCGGCCAGAATGCGCTCGCGCGTGATGGGAAGATCGCGCACACGCACGCCAAGCGCATCGAACACGGCGTTGCCGATGGCGGCACCGGTTGGGCTGTGCGCCGCCTCGCCCGCGCCCAGGGCCTTCTCCTCCGGACGGGCGATGATCTCCACCTCCACCGCCGGCACCTCCGAGAAGCGCAGGATCGGGTAGGTCTCCCAGCTGTCGCTGGTGATGCGGGTGCGGTCGAAGCGCACCGCCTCCTTGAGCGTCCAGCTGGTCGCCTGGATGGCGCCGCCCTCGAGCTGGTTGGCGAGACCGTCGGGATTGACGACCTCGCCGACGTCAGCGGCCACCACCAGGCGACGCACGCGGATGTCAGCCTCGCCCTCGACCTCCGCCACCACGGCGCAGTAGGCGCCGAAGTTCTTGTAGCGGGCGAAGGCGATGCCGCGCCCTGCCCCCTCGCGCCTGCGCCAGCTGGTCCAGCCGGCGCGGCGGGCGGCCGCCTCGAGCACGGCGCGGGCGCGCGCATCCTTCAGGTGGCGCAGCCGGAAGGCCAGAGGGTCCTCCCCGCGCTCGGCCGCCAGCTCGTCCATGAACGACTCGATGGCGAAGACGTTGGCGAAGGCGCCGAGCGTGCGCAGGGCCGAGGTGCGCAGCGGCATGGTCAGCACGCGGTGGCAGACCACGGAGAGCGCCGGCAGATCGTAGAGCGGCACGGCATTGCGCTCCGCGCCGCCACCGTTGGCCATCGGCGGATTGAAGGCGATGAAACGCTCGAAGGGCCGCTCGAGCTGGGATGCCGCCATGAAGGTGGGAATCGGCGAGCGACCGGGCCTGGACACGTGGCCGTTGCTCCACACCTGCTCGCGCCAGGCCGCGATCTCGCCCCTGCTGTCGAGATCCGCCTCGATCTCGATCGCCATGGCGGCTCCGAGCGGCGACCAGCACAGCTCGTCGGCCCTTGACCACTGCACGCGCACCGGCCTTCCGCCGGCCCCGCGCGCCAGCAGCACGGCATCGAAGGCCACGTCGTCGGCGCCGTTGTGGCCGTAGCAGCCCGCACCCTCGACGTGCTCGACGACGATCTTCTCGGCCGGCATCCTGAGTGCCAGCGCCAAGTCGGCGCGCAGATTGTAGACGCCCTGGCAATGGGACCACACGTGCACCTCATCGGCGCTCGTCCATTGCGCGAGGGCGCAGGAGGGCGCCATCGAGGCATGGGCGATGAAGGGACGGCTGTAGCGCCGGCGCATGGTTCGCGCGGCCTGCACCGGCCCCGCCGGCTTCCTCTCTGCGACGATCGTCGTCTCGGCGGGCTGAGCCTTGAGCCAGCCGGCAAGGTCGGACTCGTCGGGCAAGGCATCGCCGGGCCCCCAGGACGCGCCCTTGCGCAAGGCTGCGAGCCCCGCCTCCGCTGCCGCCTCGGTCTCGGCAATGACACCCGCGAAGCTGCCGTTGCGCACGACCGCTGCCACCCCCGGGACGGCTCGGGCGGCCGTCTGGTCGAGCGCGGTGAGCCCGGCCCACGGGGTGGCGGGCTTGAGCACGCGCCCGTGGAGGAGGCCAGGCAGCGTTAGATCGTGCACGAAGCGCGGCCGACCGAACACCTTGTCCGGCAGATCCAGGCGGGCTACGGGCGTGCCGGCAACGCGCCGCGCGGCGGGCCGTTTGGGCGCCACGCCGGGGCTCGCGTCGCGCTCCAGCAGGGCGTCGTCGGCGAGCTCCCAGTAGCTCGTCCGCAGGTTGCCGGGGCCGATAATGGTACCGTCCTCGACCGCGAGCGTATCCGCTGCGACGCCCAGGCGCTGGGCGGCGGCGGCCAAGTAGATGGCCCGCGCCTCGGCCGCGGCGTGGCGCACGGCCGAGCCCGACTGCTCCACCGACAGGCTGCCGGAGGTGACGCCCTCGTTGGGGCTGGCCGCCGTCGTCGCTGGCACCATGCGGACGCGGGCAACGTCGATGTCGAGCTCGTCGGCGGCAATCTGGGCGAGCGCGGTGACGATGCCCTGGCCGATCTCGACCTTGCCGGGGCTCAGCACCACGAAGCCGTCGCGGGAGAAGCGCAGCCAGCGCGATAGGCGCGGATTGGCCTTGAGATTGACCGGAAGCTCGGCGGTCGCGGTCATGCCCTCGCCTCCTTCGCGGCCCGCAGCACGGCGCGCACAATGCGGTTGTGGGCCCCGCACCGGCACAGATTGCGATCGAGCGCCGAGCGCACCTCGGCTTCCGTGGGGCTCGGGTTGCGGCGCAGGAGCGCGGCTGCGGTAACGAGGATGCCGGACAGGCAGTAGCCGCACTGAGCCGCCTGCTCGGCCAGGAACGCGCTCTGCAGCGGATGCGGGCGCTTGGGACTGCCCAGCCCCTCCACCGTCACAACGTCCTTGCCCGCCGCCGCCCACAGGGGCGTGTCGCAGGAAGCCACGGCTTGGCCGTCGATCATCACGTTGCAGGCCCCGCACTGGTTGGCGCCGCAGCCGAAATGGGTGCCGGTGAGGCCGAGATGGCTGCGCAGCACGGTGAGCAGCGGCGTGGCGGGGTCGGCGTCGACGGCGCGCTCCGCGCCATTGATGCGCAGGGTGACTCGGTCGGCCATCGGGGTCACTGCACCTTGAGGCCGGCGGTCTGGATCACCTTGGCCCACTTCTCGATGTCGCCGCGCAGGTAGGTTTCGAACTCGGCCGGCGTCATCATGAGCGGGCTCGCTCCCTGCTTGGCCCATGCCTCCTGCACCTCGGGCTTGCGCAGGATCTTGTTGATCTCGGCGTTGAGCTTCTCGACGATCGCTTTGGGCGTGCCGGCCGGCGCCATCAGCCCGAGCCAGATGGTGGCCTCGTAGCCGGGCACGCCGGCCTCCGCGATGGTCGGCACGTCGGGCAGGAGCTTGGAGCGTGTCTTGCCGGTCGTGCCCAGGGCCCGCACCTGGCCGCCCTGCACGGTGGGCGCGGTGGTGGTGATGGCATCGATCATCATCTGCACGTGCCCGCCGATCACGGCATTGCGCGCCTCGCCGCTCGCCTTGTGGGCTACGTGCACGATGTCGGTGCCGCTCATGGCTTTGAACAGCTCGGCGGCCATGTGATAGGGCGTGCCCGGCCCGGACGACGCGTAGTTGAGGGCCCCGGGCTTGGACTTGAGCAGAGCCAGGAACTCGCCGAGGTCCTTGGCCGGCACCGAGGGGTGCACGACCATGATGAGGTCGGAGTAGTTCACCGGCGCGACCGGCACGAAGTCGCGCATCAGCTGGAACGGCTTGTTGGGGCGCAGCGTCTCGTTGGTTGTGTGTGTGTTGGACATCATGAGCAGCGTGTAGCCGTCGGGTGCCGACTTGGCGGCCTCGCCGGTACCGATCAGCGAGCCGGCACCCGGCCTGTCCTCGACCACGAACGATTGCTTGAGGCTTTCCTGCAGGTGCTGGCCGAGGAAGCGGGCGTAGACGTCCGCGGGCCCGCCGGCGCCAAACGGCACGATGATCTTGACCGGCCGGGTGGGGTAGTCCTGGGCCGCGGCCGGGCTGGCGAGGCCGGCCAGCGCTGCCAGCACGAGGGCAAGCCTGGCGATCTGTGTCATCGGGTCCTCCCTTCGGGCGTTCCTGTCGGCGTCAGTGACCGGCAACGGTCTCGCCCATTGGTATACCAGATGCCCAGCGATCCTGAAGCGGCACTTTGCGGGTCCCGTCCCGCGACCGTCAGCGTGGCACGTAGCCCTTTTCGAGCACGGCGCCGCTGGCAGCATCTATGACCACGCGGGCCTTGGCACCAAGTCCGCGTGCGTTGGAGAACACCACCCACCGTCCGCCCTTGCCTCGCCACGATCGATGAAGGGCGGCTTGCGCCGGCTCGACCCAGGCCCAGCCTTCCGCCAGCGCTGCCTGCTTGGCGAGGGCAATGGCCTCCTGCTCGGTAACGGCTGACGTCATGCCGCCGCCAGCGCGGCCTGGCCGACGCGGCGCCCGGCCAGCGCGACCAGGATGAAGCTGATGCCGGTGGACAACAGGTTGATGCCGGCAAGGAGGCCGATGGCCCATTCCGCAGAGCTCGGTAGCTCGTAGGCGATGAGCACGCCCACGGCGATGGCGACCAGGCCGCTCAGCATCAGCCAGCCCCAGCCCTCGTGCGGGCGGACGCGAACCGCCATCACGACCTCGAGCACGCCCTCCACCAGGAACAAGGCGGCGAGCAGGATGGTGAGCGTGACGATGCCGGTGAACGGGAAGAACGCGAGCCAGCCGCCCGCAACCAGGTAGAGGGCCCCGAGCAGAAGGCTCAGGAGAAACCCGCGCCATTGCTGAACCGAGAAGGCGTGCACGGCGAGCAGCGCGCCGCTCACCAGGAAGATCCAGCCCAGGGCGACCTTGGCGGCGATGGTGGACACCAGCGGAAAGGCGATCGCCGCCACGCCCGCCAGCGCCAGCACGATACCGATGGTCAGGAACCACCCCCAGCGCTCGGCTATGGCGCGGCGAGCAGCGGCAATAGCGGCGTCGACGTCGGCCTTCGAGATTTGGTCGGTCATGGGTCCACCTCCTCTTCAGCGCACAAGAGAACGCTCCCGCACCGTCTCGGGCCCGCCGGCGATGCTGCTACTCGGCCGCCATGCGCAACGTCTCCGGCTTGATGGCTAGGCGCTGGCGCACGAGATCGATGTGCCCGCGCAGATCGTAGAGCTGATTGGCGTAGTAGAGCGGCACGCGCATGCGCCGGACGTGGGTGTCGATGCGCTCGAACTCCGTCTGCAGGGCAGCGGCATCGTAGCGTGATCCGCCGGCGTCGAGGCTGCGCTCCAGGGCCTTGAGCTGCCGGTACCAGTAGACGAGGCGGCGGCGCACCATCCAGACGTAGAGCGCGGGCACGGCCCTGGTCAGCGGCAGCAGGATGGCCAGCATGCCCAGCATGCCCACCAGGGTCGTCCAGTGCGCGTTGATGTAGGACGTGTAGGCGAACGGCACGCCGAGCTCGAAGGCCTTGGGCGCCAACGTTTTCAGCACCACCGGCAGCTCGCCGGACTTGTAGACGACGCGGGCCTCGTTTGCGAGCTCGAACTCCGGGTCGTTGCCGGACGGGAACTCGCCGGCGCGGTAGAACAGGACAGGATCCCCGTTCTTGTCGAAGCCCGGCTTGGGATTGTGCACGACGGCGTAGGTCAGCAGCGACACCAGCGCCGGCTGCATGTCGGGTCGCACCACCAGCGCTACCGACGTCGACAGCAGGGTAATGTCGTCCGTGGGCAGCAGCGGGTCGAACTCCACGGCACCCTGGCGCAGCACCACCTTGGAAAGGGCCGGGAAGCGATTGACGTAGGCGTCGGCCTCCGGGGTGAAATCCATGAGGCGGATGTCGGGCACGCGCAGCAGACGCTGGATTTTGTCGGTGTCCGCCGCGACCACGATGATGGCGGCATCGGCGGCTCCGTTGCGCAACGGAGCCGCGTCCTCCGGCAGGTCGTCGTCCAGGAGGGTGGCCGTCTGCTTGTCGACCACGCCGTTGGCCTTGAGCAGCTGCCTGGCGATGCCGCGCGAGCCGCTCTCGCGCGTGCCGATCAGTATGCGCCGGCCCTTGAGGTCGCGCAGCGTCCTGATCGGCAGGTCGCCGCGCGTGAACACCCAGATCGGCTCGTGGAACAGCCGGCCGACCGAGCGCAGCTTGGAATACTCCGCGTGCCGGCCCTTCATCTTCTCGGTGGCGAGCCGGCCCTGCAGGCTGCCGAGCAGGTCGCCTTTGACGAAGGCCGCCGTGATGCCCGAGCTGTCGTCGACCAGCGCCCGCATGGTGAGGCGGCCCTCGAGCGGGCGCAAGGTCATGCGGCCTTCGCTGTCCTTGATGCGAGTGGTGCGCCGGATCTCCATGTCGACGCCGTAGCGGCGCAGGTCCTCCTGGTAGCGCTTGGCGAGCTCGTAATACTCGCTGTTGCCGGCAGCGATGACGATCTTGCCCTGGCGGTCATGCGCCTGCGAGTTGTAGACGACCGCCAGCGCTCCCACAGTGAGCCCCGCGGCCAGCACCGTTACCGCGCTCGCCTTGGCCACATTGGACTCCATGGCGCTCCCCTGCTTGCTGATGTGCACTCCCGCCCCGCGGGCAGTGGCCCTCATGTCGCCACGGTCTCGTGGCGGCGCGGTGGCAAAGGTCGCCCCTTGCACCGATTCGCGCAACGTGCGCACCGCCGCCCGCCGGTGCACCCGTGCCGGCCGCCTCCGGGGCCATGCTGCTTGGCGGGCCTCGCGCCGCCCCAGGCCAGCGGCCCCGGAGCGTGTCAGGTGGTGGCCGCAGCCAGGGCCGGGGCCAGCCCGGGGACGTGGGCGGCTCCCTCGCGCACCTCGAGCCTCGCGCCGGCGAAATCGCCGCCGATGGGCTCGGCCCGGCCGCCCATGTGCGCCGACAGGAAAGCCTCGGCGATGGCGAAGAAGGCGATGCGGTTGGCGGGCTCGACGAAGCCGTGCCCCTCCTCGGGGTAAAGAACGTAGGTCACCGGGAGCCCCTTGGCGCGCATGGCCGCGATGATCTGGTCGGACTCGGCCTGCTTGACCCGGGGATCGTTGGCCCCCTGGGCGATGAGCAGCGGCTTGGCGATGGCGCCGGCGGCATGAAGCGGCGAGCGCTCCCTAAGCAGCCTGCGGCCGGCTTCCGTTCGCGGATCGCCGACTCGTCGCGCCAGGTTCTCGAAGAACGCCGCCCAATAGGGCGGGATGGTGGCGAGGAGCGTCTCCAGGTTGGAGGGGCCGACGATGTCGATGCCGCAGCGGAATATCTCGGGCGTGAAGGCGAGGCCTGCAAGCACGGCATAGCCGCCATAGGAGCCGCCCATGATGGCAACGCGCCCGCGGTCGGCGATGCCCTCCGCAACCGCCCACTCCACGGCATCGATGAGATCGTCGTGCATCTTGCGGCCCCACTCGAGGTCGCCGGCATTGACGAACGCCTTGCCGAACCCGGTCGAGCCGCGGAAGTTGACCGACAGCACGGCATAGCCGCGGTCGGCCAGCCACTGATGGCTCGGGTCGAAGCCGTACTCGTCGCGCGCCCAGGGGCCGCCGTGCACCAGGAGCACCATGGGCAAGGGCGACTGGGGCCGCTCGAGCCCGGCCGGCAGAGTTAGATAGGAGACGAGCTTCAGGCCGTCGCGGGCGCGCAAAACCTCGCTGCGCATGGGCGCCAGTCGGTGGCCGGCGAGCTCCGGCCGGGTGGCGAACAGCTCGCTGATGCGGCCGCTGGTGCGCTCGTAGAGGTAGTAGGTGCCCGGCGCCTCCGCAGCACGCGCCGACACGATCCAGCAGCTGTCGTCGAGGCTGCGGTCGGCAATGGCGATCTCGCCCGGCACGGCCCGGCGAAGGCGATCGAGGTCGGCGCCGATCCCCGCATCGAGCGCGATCCAGTCGAGCTTCACGTAGCGGGCGCCGACCGCCTCGACCGTGCCGGTGCGCGGATTGGTGAGAACGCGGCTGATGTCGGCCCGCGGGTGCTCGGCGATCACCCGCTCCTGCCCCGCGGGCCACTCCATGGCGAGGAGTGCCGCCCGATCCCGTCCCACCGAGGAGATCCAGTAGAGCGTGCCGGCATCCTCGGTGAACGCGACCGGGTAGGTGGTGAGATCGTCCTCGTGCTCGATGGTGCGCATCTCCTCGATGTCGTCGCCGGCGATGCGATAGACGGTCGCCCCGCCCTCCCGGTCGCGGGTCTTGACCGCGAGCCTGGGTCGCAGCTGGCGGTCGACCATGACATGAGCAAGCCCGCGCCGGTTCTCGAAAAGGAGCTGGCGCTCGCCGGTGGCGATGTCCACGCAGTGGAGGTCGTGCCAAGCCTTGTCGCGGTCGTTGAGGCCGACGGCGAGCACGCCCGGCCGCGTGCGGCTCAGACCTTCGATGCGAGCATTGACATTGGCGATGGGCGTGAGGTCGCGCACCTTTCCGCTGCCGATCTCCACCGCATAGATGTGCCAGTCCTCGGTGCCGCCCTCGTCCTGCAGGTAGAGGACATGGGTGCCGGTAAAGCTCCAGGCGTGAAAATTGATGCCGCGCTTGCGGTCGTCGCTGATCGGACGCGCTGCGGAGAGGTCGCCCAGTGGGGCGAGCCAAATGTTGAGGACGCCCTCCTTGGGGGCCAGCCAGGACAGCCAGCGCCCGTCGGGGGAGAGCTGCGCCTGGGCCCGGGCCGGATTGCCGAACAGCTTGGCGCGGGGGATGAGGGTCATGGGCTTGGGGCCTCCGGGGCTCGATTCTGGCCGCAGCCCCGGCCTGCCGCTCGATGCCGGTTCGGCGGGCGGGTGGCGTCCAACCTCTAGACGGGTCGTCTGGCGGGATTGTGCCCGGTGCCGTCGGCCCGGCGCTCTCGGCTTGTGCAGCCGAGGCCTAACACTTTGTAATGCAAAATATTTCTCCTGGTTTGGCGAGTTACCAGCAGAATTCGGCCCCGCTCGCGGGCCTGTGCCTTGTTCGCTCCCCTTCTGCGGCCTAGGGTGCACCCGAACAACCTCTCCCATCGAAAGTCCGGCACTTGCATTACGTCAGCACCAGAGGCCAGGCGCCCGAGCTTTCCTTCGAGGACGCGCTGTTGGCGGGGCTTGCCCGCGACGGGGGGCTCTATGTGCCGAGCGCGTGGCCCAGCCTCTCCGGCGAGATAATCGCCGGTCTTGCCGGCAGACCGTTCGCCGAGGTGGCGGTGGCTGTGCTCGAGCCCTATGTGGGCGGCGCGATCCCCCGGGGCGAGCTCGTGGCCATGGCGCGGGACGCCTATGCACGCTTCGGCCATCCGGCGGTGACGCCGCTCGTACAGATCGACCGCAGCCTCTGGGTTCTCGAACTGTTCCATGGCCCGACCCTCGCCTTCAAGGACGTGGCCATGCAGCTCCTGTCCCGGCTGATAGACCGGGTGCTGGCCAAGCGCGGAGAGCACGTGACTGTCGTGGCGGCCACCTCGGGGGACACGGGCGGCGCCGCCGTCGAGGCCTTTCGCGGCTCCGCCCGCGTCGATGCGATCGTTCTCTTCCCGCACGGGCGCATCTCCGAGGTGCAGCGGCGAATGATGACGACGCCCGAGGACGGCAACGTGCACGCCCTCGCCATCGAGGGCACCTTCGACGACTGCCAGGCGCTGGTGAAGGCGATGTTCTCCAACCTGCCCTTCCGCGACCGGATGCGCCTCGCCGCGGTCAACTCCATCAACTGGGGGCGCATCATCGCCCAGCTTTCCTACTATTTTGCAGCCGCGGCGGCGCTCGGCAGCCCGAGCCGCCGCGTGCTGTTCGCGGTGCCCACCGGCAACTTCGGCGATGTCTTCGCCGGCTATTGCGCCGCGCGCATGGGCCTGCCCATCGAGCGGCTGGCAATCGCCACCAACGAGAACGACATCCTCTATCGGGCCTGGAGCACGGGCATGTACACCGTGGAGGGGGTAATCCCCACCACCTCGCCCTCGATGGACATCCAGGTCGCGTCCAACTTCGAGCGCTTCCTGTTCGAGGCCGGCGGGCGCGATCCGTCGCTCGTCCGCACCAAAATGGCGGGGCTCCGCCAGAGCGGATCGATCGGCCTCGGCGAGGTGATCGTGCCCTACCGCGAAGCGTTCCTGGCCGAGCGTGTGGACGAGGGTGCGGTCGCTGACTGCATCCGCCGGGTCAAGGCGGAGAGCGGCTATCTGCTCGACCCACACAGCGCCTGCGGCGTCGTCGCTGCCCGGCGGGCGCTCGCCACCCGCACCCGCCACGTGCCGCACATAGCCCTCGCCACCGCCCATCCGGCCAAGTTCCCCGACGCCATGGAGGCAATTACCGGCGAGCGGCCGGACCTGCCGCCGCGCCTCGCCCCGCTGATGGAGGCGCGCGAGCGCGTGACGGTCCTGCCCAACGATCTCGCTGCGGTGCAGCGGTTCGTCGAGGAACGGTCGGGGTGCAGGAGAGGAAGCGCGGCATGACCAGCAACCTAACTCGGCTCGCTAACGGCCTGCGCGTCGTCTCCCACCACATGGCGCACGTGGAAACGGTGTCGCTCGGAGTGTGGGTGGCAGCCGGCGCGCGCCACGAGCAGGAGAGCCAGCACGGCATCTCCCATCTCCTCGAGCATATGGCGTTCAAGGGCACCGAGCGGCGCACCGCGAGCGACATCGCCGAGCAGATCGAGGCCGTGGGCGGGGAGCTCAACGCGGCCACCAGCCTCGAGACTACGGCCTACTTCGCACGCATGCTCAAGGGCGATCTGCCCCTCGCCCTGGACATTCTGGCCGACATCCTGCAGGCCCCCCGCTTCTCCGAGGACGAACTCGAGCGCGAGCGCGAGGTGATCCTGCAGGAGATCGCCGCCACCCGCGACAGTCCCGACGAAATGGCCTACGAGCTGCTGCAGGATGCCGCCTTTCCCGAGCAGGCCATCGGCCGGCCAATTCTCGGCACCACCAGGAGCGTCAAGGGCTTCCGTGCGCCCGATCTGCGCGACTTCCTGCGCGCGAACTATGGCGCCACCCGCATGGTCCTGTCGGCGGCCGGCAACGTCGATCACGGCGAGCTCGTTCGCCATGTTGAGGCCCTATTCGGGGCCATGAATGGCGGGGGCGGCGGCCGCTACGAGCCCGCACGCTACGTCGGCGGCGTGCGGACGATGGCCAAGGCCTTCGAGCAGAGCCATCTCGTTATGGCCTTCGCCGCGCCCTCCTATCGGGCGCCGGAGTTCTACACCGCGCAGGTGTTCTCGGGCCTCCTCGGCGGTGGGATGTCGTCGCGTCTGTTCCAGGAGGTGCGCGAGCGGCGCGGCCTCTGCTATGCCATTTACTCGACCTGCTGGGCTCTGGCCGATGCGGGTCTGTTCGCCATTCACGCCGCGACGGGGCCGGAGATGATGGCTGAGCTGATCAACGTCGTTGGCGGCGAGCTCGTCCGCGCTGCCGCCGAGCCACCGTCGGAGGCGGAGCTGGCGCGCTCCAAGGCACAGCTGAAGGCCGGGTTGCTGATGGGGCTCGAAAGCTCCTCCGCCCGCGCCGAGCAGATGGCTCGCCAGCTCCTGCTGTTCGACCGGCTGATCAGCCCGCCCGAGCTCGTCGAGCGGATCGAGGCGGTGACGGCGGAGGCGGTGCGGGATCTGGCAGCCCGGCTGTTCAAGGGCTCGCAGCCGTCGGTGGCGGTGGTGGGCGCTGGCCGCAACGGCCAGTCCTTCGCCAGCATGGCGGCCGAGCGCGTCGCCGGGGCATGAACGGCGCTGCAGGAGTAATGGACGAACGCAGGTGGTGCGCTGAGGGGGATGGAATGGCATTTCTGAGGTCGACGCAGGGCATCGATGCCGAGGCCGAGATCCACGGCCGGCAGGTGTTCCTGCGGCATCCGGCGATGGGAGACTACGTGGCCTGGGCCGAGCTCAGGGCGGTCAGCCGCCAGCATCTGACGCCCTGGGAGCCGCAGTGGGCGCGCGACGAGCTCAGCCGCTCCGCCTTCCGCCGGCGGCTGCGCCAGTACCAGCGCGAGCTCCGGGACGACCAGGGCTATGCCTTCCTGATCTTCCGGCAGGCGGACGCGGCGCTGCTCGGCGGCCTTAGCATCAGCAACGTCCGGCGCGGCGTCGCGCAGGCGGCCTCGATCGGCTATTGGATCGGTGCCCCGCACGTGCGGCGCGGCTACATGACAGACGCGGTTAGGGCCGCCGTGCCGTTCGCCTTCGGAACGCTCGGCCTGCACCGGCTGGAGGCCGCGTGCCTGCCCCACAACGTCGCCTCCCAGAGCGTTCTCGCCAAGGCCGGCTTCAAGCGCGAGGGCATGGCGCGCCGCTACCTCAAGATCAACGGCGTCTGGCAGGATCACGATCTCTTCGCCCTGCTGCAGGACGACTCGCGGGGCTGACGGAGGGAGGACGCAGAGGGCTTGACGCGGAGGCGCGACAACAGCGGCGGACCAATTCTGGCGGCGCGTGCGGCACCGGCGCGCCGAGTGCTGGCGCTCGCCTTGGCGTTGGCCGCCCTGCTGCTCGACCTGCCGGCGGCCCTGGCGCTCAAGGCCATCCCGATCGGCAACGACCAGGACCGCATCGAGATCACGGCGCTGGGCGAGGCCTACGAGGGGCGCGGCGACACCCTGCAGATCGAGACCGCTCCGGGCGCCGACGGCGTCAAGGGCCGCATGTCGGTGCCTGCGCTGACGCCCGGCACCAGCCCCGCCTGGTTCGTGTTCGCGCTTACCAACACCACCGACAAGCCGATCGAACGCTGGTTGACGGCCGACCGCTACGGCACGGTGGGCTCGGGCGTAGTCTGGCCCGACCTCGACGCGCGCCGCATTGATGCAGTAACGCCTTCGGTTGGGTTTGTGCCCGAGCGCATCAAGAACGACCGCGCCGACGTGTTCCGCCTCACGCTGGAGCCCGGCCAGACCGTGACCTTCGTGGCCGAGCTCGCGTCCGACCGCTTCGCCCGCCTCTTCCTGTGGAAGGCGATCGAGTACGAGCAGAAGAGCCGCGACCGGCAGCTGTTCAACGGCATCATGCTGGGTATCACCGGCCTGCTCGCCATCTTCCTGACGGCCGTGTTCGCCGCCAACCACAAGGCGATCTTCCCGACTGCGGCCATCTTCACGTGGTGCGTGCTGGCCTATCTGTGCGTCGATTTCGGCTTCTGGCACAAGCTGTTCAACGTGCGGCCGGAGGAGAACGCGCAGTATCGCGCCGCCACCGAGGCCGGCATGGCGGCCACACTGCTCATCTTCCTCTACACGTTTCTGCGGCTCGGCGCCTGGCACGGCTTCGTGCGCATGCTGCTGGGGCTGTGGGTGGCCGCCCAGCTCGTGCTCGTGGCGGTGGCCTTCCTCGACCCGCGCCTGGCTGCCACATTCGCTCGCCTCTCGAGCGTGGCAATCGCCGGCGTCGGCGCCATGCTCACCCTCTACTTGGCGCTGCGCGGCCAGGACCGCGCCCTGTCGCTGGTGCCCACCTGGATGCTGCTGCTGGTGTGGCTGTTCGGGGCGGGCATCGCCCTCACCGGCCGGCTGGCGGGCGACATCGTCGTGTTCGGCCTCACGGCCGGGCTCGTGCTGATCGTGGTGCTGATCGGGTTCACGGTCACCCAGTACGCGTTCCGCTCCGTCGAGCCGCTCTACGGCACCCAGCCCGGCGAGCAGCAGCTGCGCGCGCTCGCCGTCGACGGGGCCGGTGCTGCGGTGTGGGAATGGCAGGTGCGCAGGGACGAGATCAAGGTGAGCCCGGTGGTCGAGGCGATGCTGGGCCTCAAGGCCGGGGAACTCTCCACCAAGGCCGGGGACTTCGCCAGGCACATGCATCCGGCAGACCGCGAGCGCTTCAAGTTGCTGCTCGCCTCCATAAAGGAGCGCGGCGGTGGCGAGCTGCGCATCGAGTTCCGCATGCGCCACGTCGACAACTCCTACCGCTGGTTCGAGCTGGAGGCGGCGAGCATGGCCTCCGGCGACCGGCGCAGCCTGCGCTGTGTCGGCCTCATCCGCGAGGTGACCGACGCCAAGCGCGCCCAGGAGCGGCTGCTGCACGACGCCGTGCACGACAGCCTGTCGGGGCTTCCCAATCGCGAGCTGTTCCTCGACAGGCTGGCCATCGCCGCCAAGCGCGCCACGCTGGAGCCGCTAGTGCGGCCGGCGCTCCTTTTCATCGACATCGACAAGTTCAAGTCGGTGAACACCTCGTTCGGCATCGTCGTCGGCGACAGCCTGCTGCTCACCATCGCCCGCCGGCTGGGCCGCAACGTCGGGCCTCAGGACACGCTGGCGCGCGTGGGCGGCGACCAGTTCGCGCTGCTGCTGCTCAGCCAGTCCGATCCCGCCGAGCTCGCCATGCTGGCCGAGCAGGTGCGCCGCTCGCTGCGCGCCCCGATCAACATCGCCGGCCAGGAAATCGTGCTCACCGCCTCGATCGGCATCGCCATCTACGACGGCCCCGACGAGGACCCCGCCGAGCTGCTGCGCGAGGCCGAGATAGCCATGTACCGGGCCAAGCGGGCCGGTCCCGATCGCATCGAGATCTTCACCGCGGACATGCGCAGCGAGAAGGACAGCCGGCCGGCACTCGAGGCCGACCTGCGGCGCGCCATCGAGAAGAAGCAGCTGCGCCTCGTGTACCAGCCGATCTTCTACCTTCCGACCGAGACCCTGGCCGGTTTCGAGGCCCTCCTGCGCTGGGAGCACCCGAGCCTCGGCACGCTCAATCCCACGGATTTCGTGCCTGTGGCCGAGGAGTCCGACCTCATCGTCAAGCTCGGCTCCTATGCGCTCGTGCGGGCCGTGCGCGAGGCGGTACGCTGGCAAAAGGAGATGCCGCGTCCGGAGGCGCCGCTGTTCGTCAGCGTCAACGTCTCCAGCCGGCAGCTGTTCAGGCCGGAGCTGATCAAGGAGGTGCGGCACCTGCTCGGCCGCGCCGTGCTGCCCAGGGGCTCGCTGCGCCTGGAGATCACCGAGTCCCTCGTCATGGAGAACCCGGAGAAGGCGACGGCGGTGCTGCGCCAGCTCGCCGATGCCGGCGCCGGCCTGGCGCTCGACGACTTCGGCACCGGCTATTCCTCGCTCTCCTACCTCAACCAGTTCACCTTCGACACGATCAAGATCGACCGCTCCTTCCTGCAGGCCGGAGGCGAGAACGGCGCCAATGGCCCCGTCATCCTGCGATCGGTCGTGGCCCTCGCTCACGAGCTGGGCAAGAAGGTGGTCGTGGAGGGCGTCGAGACCGAGGAGGACGTGGGCCTCCTGCGCTCGATCGGCTGCGAGTACGGCCAGGGCTTCTACTACGGCGAGCCCATGTCGGAGCGCGAGGCGCTGCAGCTCCTCAAGATCGCGCGCCGCGCAGAGCGTCGGCTGAAGAAGAAGAGCCTGGTGCGCCGGCGGCCGAGGCCCGAGCGGGCGCCGGCCTCCGATCCCATCGTTGCGGCGCCTCCCGCGCCCAACGGCCGCGCACCCGTCGCGCCGGCGCCCGGCACTCGCGCCCAGGCGGCGCCACCGCCTGTGCACCCGGTCGCCCCCGGCCCGCAGCTGCCCCCGGCGCGCCAACCGGTGGGGCCCCCGCCGCTTCCGACCGATCGCGCTGAGGCCGCGGCTGCGCGTCTCGGCACGCTGCCGCCCACTCCGTTGCGGCCGGCGTCCTCCGGCCCCGCCGGGCCGGCGCCCGAGCCGGCCACAGAGGCGGTGCTGGCGGCCGCCCAGGACCTGGCGCCTGCGAGCCAGGCCCCCGCCCCGGCGGCCACCCCTCCGCCCCTGCCGGCGTCAGCGCCGCAAGGGCAGCGGACGGGCCCGCCGCCGCTCCCCTCCGAGCATGCCGCCGGCCCACCGCCGCTTCCCGCGCACGGCAACGGTCGGCGCGCCCCCGATTTCTCGACGCTGCCGCCCAGCATCGCCGAGAGCTTGGCCAAGCTCGCAGGACGGCCCGCCCCCGCTGGCAGGGAGAGCCCTGCCCCGAGCCCGGGGAGCGTGGATTCGGAAGGCAAGCCACCGCCGCGCGGATGACACCCGTCGCCGCCCCGGCGCCCGGGCCCCGACAGGCCTTGAGCCACTGACCGGCCAGGCGCCTTCAGGCGTGGCCGGCGTCGCTCACCAGGTGGGATGGGTCGATGCCGATCTTCGACATGGCCCGGTCGTACTTGCGCTCGAGGTCTCGGTCGAACAGCAGGTCGGCATCGGCCGGACAGTGCAGCCAGCCGTTGGCCGCGATCTCGCTCTCGAGCTGGCCGGCGCGCCAGCCGGCGTAGCCGAGCGCCAGGATTGCCCGGTTGGGGCCCTTTCCGCCGGCTATGGCCTTGAGGATGTCGATGGTGGCCGTAAGCGACACCCCCTCGTCGATCGGCAGCGTGGAGTCGGCGGCGTAGTAGTCCGAGCTGTGCAGCACGAAGCCCCGGCCGGTCTCCACCGGCCCGCCCACGTGCACGTCCATATCGATGAGGTCGCTGCGCGGCGCCCCCTCTGGGATGATGTTCAGCTGCTTGAGCAGATCCCTGAAGCTGATATGGGGCGCGCGCTGGTTGATAATGAGGCCCATGGCGCCTTCAGCCGAGTGGGCGCACATGTAGATGACCGAGCGGGCGAAGCGCCGGTCGGTCATCACCGGCATGGCGACCAGGAGCTGCCCATCGAGATAGGCATGGTCCCGGCCCCTGGGCTTTTTGGACGTCCGCATGCGCGCAGACTAACGCCGGAATGCGGCCTCCGGAAGGGGGCCGGCGGGCGGTAACATGCCCATCGAGGAGTGTTGACTTTCCTGCCGGGGCCGGAGGCCGTAACCTCCTATGATGAGGCGCTCATGACCATGGCCGGCACTGTCGTTCCCGTGCTCCTTGTCGCCGCGCTGGCGACGGCCACGCTGGTGGTTCCGGGCGAGTCCGGCAATCGCCCGGAGCTGGCGTCGCCCTGGGTCGCGGTGGGCTCGGCGCGCGTGCGTCTGCTTGCGGGGCCGCCGGCGACCAAGGGCAGCACGTCGTATCTCGCCGGCGTCGAGATCACGCTCGCCGAGGGGTGGAAAACCTACTGGCGGACGCCGGGTGACGCTGGCGTGCCGCCGGTGTTCAACTGGGCCGGCTCCGCCAACCTCGCTACCGCCGGGGTGCGCTATCCGGCGCCGATGCGGCTGCCCGAGCCCGGCGCGCAAACCATCGGCTACAAGGGCAGCGTGCTGTTCCCCGTCGAGGTGGTGCCTGCCGACCCTGCCAAGGCGGTCGGTCTCAAGTTGGCCTTCGAGTTCGGGGTGTGCCGCGAGATCTGCATCCCAGCCGAGGCGACGCTGCAGCTCGACCTGCATCCGGCCCTGCGTGCCGGCGAGGCCTCTCCGGCCATCCTGGCCGCCCTCACGCGTGTGCCTCGCTCGCCGGCCGAGCGCCGGCCACAAGACCCCGAGATCGCACACGTTAGCGCCCGGCTCGGCGAGCCTTCCCCAGGCCTGACCATCGCCGCCCGGTTTCCCGGCGGGGCGGAAGGCGCCGACCTCTTCGTCGAGGCGCCGGAAGGCCTTTACGTGCCACAGCCCGCCAGGGTCGGCGAGGGCACGGACGGAACGGTGCGCTTCGAGGTCGACCTGGGCCGCGGCGATGCCGCCCGCGAGCTCCGAGGCAAGGCGCTCACGTTCACGCTGGTGAGCGGGGGGGGCGCCAGCGAAAGAACCTGGACGATGCCTTAGTGCCGGGCGCGCCGCCGCTCTTGGCTTGCGGGCGCCGACGGCTTAAGTTCGGCCCGCTCTTGCTGCCCGCTACGCAGGGCTCAACGAATTCCGCTTCGCGAGAGGATCAGCCAATGACGATCAAGGTCGGCGACCGCCTGCCCGATGTGACGTTCAGGACGATGGGCGAGGACGGTACTCCCAAGGAGACCAAGACGGCCGAGGTGTTCGCCGGCAAGCGCGTTGCCCTGTTCGCCGTCCCCGGCGCCTACACGCCCACCTGCCACAAGCAGCACATGGCCGGCTTTGTGCAGAACTACGACGAGCTCAAAAGGAAGAAGTTCGACGTGGTGGCCTGCACCGCCGTCAACGACATCTTCGTCCTGTCTGCCTGGGCGAAGGACTCCAAGGCCGACGGCAAGATCCTGATGCTGGCCGACGGCAGCGCCGATTTCGCACGGAAGGTGGGACTCGACATCGATCTGACGGCCCGCGGCCTCGGCGTGCGCTCCAAGCGCTACTCGATGATCGTCGAGGACGGCGTGGTCAAGTCGCTCAACGTCGAGGATGCCCCGCCCAACCACGACAAGTCCAGCGCCGCCAACCTGTGCCGCTTGGCCTGAGCCGAAGCGGCGGCCCCGGGCAGCTCCCGAAGCCGGCGCGCGAGACCGGGGGCGAGCCGAACCTCGCCCCTCCCAACGGGGGCCGGGCGCCCCTATATTCTGGCTCCGAGGAGGACGCCTGGGGGGCATGCCAGGGTGGAGGTCGGCCACATGCAACTGTGGCGCAGAGGTCGCGATAGCCAACTCGTTTCCCACACAACGACGGCCCGTCAGGACGAGGACCTGCTCGACGCCTATTCCGCTGCCGTAGTCGGCACGGTGGAGGCCGTGTCGCCGTCCGTCGTGCACGTGCAGGTGCGCGGTGCCCGCATGGGGCGCCTGGCGCAGGGATCAGGTTCGGGCACCATTCTGTCGCCCGATGGCATCGTGCTCACCAACAACCACGTCGTGGAGGGCGCCTCGGCCATCGATCTCTCCCTCACCGACGGGCGGCGGATTGGCGCGCGCGTGCTGGGGCGCGATCCCGATACCGACATCGCCGTGCTCAGGGCTGAGACCGGAGATCGCCTGCCGGCCGCCAGGCTCGGCAACTCCAAGAAGGTGCGACCGGGCCAGATCGCTATCGCCATCGGGAACCCGTTCGGCTTCGAGTCGACGGTGACCGCCGGCATCGTCAGCGCCGTCGGCCGTTCCCTGCGGGCCCAGAATGGGCGGCTCATCGGCGACGTGATCCAAACCGATGCCGCCCTCAACCCCGGCAACTCGGGCGGCCCGCTGGTCAACTCCCGCGCCGAGGTGATCGGGGTCAATACCGCCGTCATCATGGGTGCGCAGGGCATCTGCTTCTCGGTCGCCTCCAACACCGCCCAGCACGTCCTCACTCAGGTGCTGCAGCACGGCCGGGTGCGGCGCGCCCGCCTCGGCATCGCCGGCGACCAGGTGCATCTGCCGCAGCGCCTGCGCGCCAAGACCGGCCTCACGCAAGAGTCGGGCGTGCGGGTGGTGGAGGTGCAGCCCGGGAGCCCGGCCATGGCCGGCGGCCTGGAGCCGGGCGACGTCATTGTCGGCCTCGACAAGGAGGTCGTCACGGGCATCGACGACATCGCCCGCATCCTCGACGGCACGCGCATCGACAAGCGCGTCACCATCCGGGTGCTGCGCGAGGGCGCGCTCGCCACCTTCGAGATCGTGCCGACCGAGCGCCTGCCGGAGCGCTGAGCGCTCGCGGCCCCGGGGCTCGAATCGACGCCACCAAAAAAACAGGGCGCCTTAGCGGGTAAGGCGCCCTGATCTGCCGACCCGCTGGTGCGGGGTTGAGCGGGTCGTGGCTATAACGTTTGGCCTCCGGCTTTATTTCCGGTGCCTGTCGAAAAGTTTGCGCTTTCACTTGCCACGGCTTGCGCCGGCAACAGCCAGATGCTAGAACAAAAAATGAACATGGCTGGTTTCTTAAGGGCCAGACCTTTATCTTTTCAACGACATCGCGAGCCCGACCCTCTTGTCGACCATGCCCACCGTTCCTGCCGACTGGCCCCGGACCTCCGAGCGGATTTGGCAGGAAAAGTACCGCTTCGAGTCGGAGGACGGTCTCTGCCGCGATCGCACCATCGCCGACAGCTGGGAACGGGTAGCGCGCGCGGCCGCTGCAGCGGAGCGCAGGCCGGTACGGGCTCGCTGGGCGAGGGAGTTCGCCGAGGCGTTGGCCGACTTCGCCTTCCTGCCGGCCGGCCGCATCCTCGCCGGCGCCGGCACCGGCCGGGCCGTTACGCTCTTCAACTGCTTCGTGATGGGCCGCATCGAGGACGACCTCGGCTCCATCTTTGAGAACGTGAAGGAAGCCGCCCGCACGATGCAGCAGGGAGGCGGCATCGGCCACGACTTCTCCACCCTGCGACCCAAGGGCGCCCTCGTGCGCAGCATCGGCGCGGATGCCTCCGGCCCGGTGAGCTTCATGGACGTGTGGGACGCCATGTGCCGCACCATCATGTCGGCAGGCGCCCGGCGCGGGGCCATGATGGCGACCCTGCGCTGCGACCACCCTGACATCGAGGCCTTCATCGATGCCAAGGCCGACCCCGGGCGCCTGCGCAACTTCAATCTGTCCGTCCTGGTGACGGACGCCTTCATTCGTGCCGTGCGGGAGGACGCACCCTGGCCGCTCGCCTTCGCCGGCAAGGTCTACAGGACGGTGCCCGCGCGCGCCCTGTGGCAGCGCATCATGCGCGCCACCTACGACTACGCCGAACCGGGCGTGATCTTCATCGACCGTGTCAACGCCCAGAACAACCTCGCCTACTGCGAGCAGATCAGCGCCACCAACCCGTGCGGCGAGCAGCCGCTGCCGCCCTACGGCGCCTGTCTGCTCGGCTCGATCAATCTGGCCAAGCTCGTCGAGAGGCCATTCTCCCCCGAGGCCCGCGTCGACACTGCCCGCCTCGAGGCGCTCACCGCCACGGCCGTGCGCTTCCTCGACGATGTGATCGACATCTCCAACTACCCGCTGGCGGCGCAGAGGAACGAGGCCAAGGCCAAGCGGCGCATCGGCCTCGGCGTCACCGGCCTCGCCGACGCGCTGATCCAGTGCGGGGTCCGCTATGGCACGCCCCGGTCCCTGGCCCTGGCCGAGGGCTGGATGGCGACGATCGAGGCGGCTGCCTACCGCGCCAGCGCCGAGCTTGCCCGCGAGAAGGGAGCATTCCCCCTTTACGACGCGGCGCGCTACCCGTCCGCGCCCGCAGTGCAGCGCCAGCCGGCGGACGTGCGCGATCACATCGCCCGCCACGGCATCCGCAACGGCCTGCTCACCTCGATCGCCCCGACCGGCACCATCTCGCTGCTTGCCGGCAATGTCTCATCCGGCGTCGAGCCGGTTTTCGACTTCCGCTACGAGCGGCGCGTGCTGACGCGCGACGGCGGCGTGCGCACCGAGACTGTGGAGGACTACGCGCACGCACTTTATCGGCGCCAGTTCGGTCCCAATGCGCCCCTGACCGAGGCGTTCGTGACCGCCGAGCAGCTGGCGCCGCGCGCCCACCTCGAGATGCAGGCAGCCCTCCAGCGCCACGTCGACAGCTCCATCTCCAAGACCATCAATTGCCCGCCCGACATGAGCTTTGAGGCCTTTGCCGACGTCTACCTCGAGGCCTACGACCTGGGGCTCAAGGGCTGCACCACCTATCGGCCGAACGCGGTCACGGGCGCGGTGCTGAGCCATGCCGCGGCTGCGGCCACCGAGCCGGGCGAGGCCCCGTCGGCGGCCCCAGCCCCGCCCTCGTCCCCTGTCGCGGCCGCCGCCCCCACACCCGCCACGCCCAGGCGTACCATCGACGTGCAGCAGCCCACTGCGGCCGGCACTTCCGCGGAGCGCGCCGGCGTGGTCTACATGGCCCAGCCCCTCGAGCGCGAGGCCGTGCTCTCGGGCTTCACCTACAAGCTCAGGTGGCCCGGCAGCGATCACGCCATGTACATCACCATCAACGACATCGAGCGCGACGGGCGCCGACGGCCGTTCGAGATCTTCATCAACTCCAAGAACCTGGAGCACTACGCCTGGACCGTGGCGCTCACCCGCATGATCAGCGCCATCTTCCGCCGCGGCGGCGACGTGTCGTTCGTGGTGGAGGAGCTCAAGGCCGTATTCGACCCCCAAGGCGGGCAGTGGATGGCCGGGCGCTACGTGCCGAGCCTGCTGGCCGCCATCGGCGGCGTGATCGAGACGCACATGATCCGCACGGGCTTCCTCGCCCCCCCGCGCAGCCCCGATGCCGAGGACGGCGCGGAGGCCAAGGCCCTGGCGGCCGGCGATCGGCCCTCGCCGGGCCGGCTCGGGCGGCCCATCGGCCGGCTCTGCCCGCGCTGCAACGCCCAGTCGCTGCGGCGCGAGGAAGGCTGCTGGGTGTGCGACAGCTGCGGCTACTCCAAGTGCAACTGATCCGGGCGATCACAGCCGATGACCGCCCGCTCCGGGCAACGTGACCGCGCTTGAACGCACAATGCCTTGAAAACACACACAAGCCGTCACATTTCGGCTGAAAATCGAGCCTACCACCAAGCCCGACCAGGGACGCACAGAGACCACGCTCGCCATGGCCGCCCGCATCCTCAACCTCGCCCGCGTCGAGCACCGCCCGGCGGTGCCGGAGCCGGTGGCCCTGGGCATGCCGCAGGACCTGCCCGGCCGGCTGCACTTCTGGCGCGGCGCCTCGGGAGCGCGCTACGTGCACACGGTCTACAGCCTGATCGAATGTCCGCCGCTACCCAAGTCCACCTACCTCCTGGTGCACCGCGGCCAGGACGGGCGCCGCCATGTTCGTCACATCGGCTGCGGCGACAGCGAGGCGCCCACCCTCAACCTGGCGCGCATCCGCCAGCGCGGCGCCCAGCTCGGCGCCAACGAGGTGCACGTCCACTTCCTGGCTGAGGGCGAGGCCGAGCGCAGGCTTGTGGCGCTCGACCTGCGGGCCGGCCACTTCGGCGAGCTCGGCGCCGAGCCGACCTGCGCCGTCGCCTGACGCGCCGGCCTCCTGGGCTATCCCTTTAATCCACCGGCCGACCCCGTGCGTGCCGGTCCTGTCGCGCCACGGCGGTCTTGGGCGAGCGGCTCGCGGCCGGCGATCGGGGGCTCGCCATCGGCCGTGTCGCCGCCGACGCCCATCTGGCGAGTGCGGCAGCCGGAGCGGAGCGCGGCCGAAAGACTCAGTCCGTGAGCCGCAGCCGGTGCAGGAAGCGGCGGTCGCCGCGTGGCAGGCGGGCGCGGCGGATCGGCCTCTGCGCGCGGGCGAGCCGCACCATCGCCACGGCATGGGGACTGCCCGTGGCGCACGGGGGAAGGCGGGCCGCGTGCGGCCCGATCAGTGCGAGCAGCCTCTCGAGCTCGCGCTCGCGAATGCCGAGCTCGGCCAGGTGACGCAGCGTGCTGACGAGATAGTCTAGGTTGTTGCCGGACCTGCCGGCGGCGCCGCGGATCAGGCGCGCCTGCACGTGGAGCGGCAGCTGGCCCGCATAGTTGGGATGGGCCCGCTCGACGATGAAGGTGAGCGCGGTGACGACGCCGTGGGCATCGCCGATCAGGTCGACGGGCAGGTGGGCCTCCCGGTAGACCCCGTTGACCTGCTCGCGGGCCCGCAGATAGCGCACGGTCTCGGCTGCCTGCTCGCCCGCCACGCGGTAGGCGATGCCCTCGCAGGCGCCGCCGCGGTCGAGCCCTAGCACCAGCCCGGGCCGCGCCGTCGTGCCGCGGTGATGCACGGAGTAGATGCAGAAGCAGCGCCGCCAGCCCGCGAGCCGGGCGTGGTGAGCCTCTCGATAGGGAAAGCCGGGGCGCCACATCAGCGACCCGTAGCCGAACACCCACAGGTCGTGGCGGCCGCCGCTCATGGGGCGGGCTTCTTCAGCGGCCCCGCGGCGTGCCGGCCGAAGTCGGGCGCGGCAGTGTCCTGGCCCGCCTCGATGATGCCGCGGCGCACGCTGCGCGCCTCCGCGAACAGTTTGTAGAGCGTGTCTCCCTCGCCGAAGCGGATGGCGCGCTGCAGGGCAGTGAGGTCCTCGCTGAAGCGCCCGAGCATCTCCAGCACGGCCTCCTTGTTGTTGAGAAACACGTCGCGCCACATGGTGGGGTCGGAGGCGGCGATCCGGGTGAAGTCGCGGAAGCCGCCGGCGGAGAACTTGATCACCTCGGTGTCGGTCACCCGCTCCAGATGCCGCGCCGTGTTGACGATGTTGTAGGCGATGAGGTGGGGTACGTGGCTGGTGATAGCGAGCACCAGATCGTGGTGGACCGCATCCATGATCTCGACGTGGCTGCCGCACGCCCGCCAGAAGGCGGCAAGCCGGTCGACGGCGGCGGGATCGGCACCCTCGGGCGGGGTGAGCACGCACCAGCGCCCGTCGAAGAGCTCGGCGAACCCAGCCTCGGGTCCGGAATGCTCGGTGCCGGCGATGGGGTGGCCCGGGACGAAGTGAACCCCCTTCGGCACTGCCGGACCCACGTCCCGCACCACGGCGCCCTTGACCGAGCCCACGTCGGTGAGGATGGCACCCCGCTCCAGGCTGTCGGCGATCTGCCAGGCGAGGGGGCCGCAAGCGCCGACCGGCACGCACAGAATCACGAGATCGGCGCCGCGCACGGCCTCCGCCGCCGAGGCGTGGACGGAGTGAACGAGCCCCAGCCGCAGCGCGGTGCTGCGCGTCCTCTCGCTCTGGGCGTGGCCGGTGATCCGGCTGGCGAGCCTGCCCCGTCGGATGGCGTGCGACAGCGACGATCCGATCAGCCCGAGGCCGATCAGCGCCACGCGCTCGAACATGGGACCGCTCATGCCCGCCCCAGGAAGCTCTTCAGGGCGGCGACCACCTTGTGGTTGTCGTCCTCGGTGCCGATGGTCATGCGCAGGCAGCTCGGCAGCCCGTAGGCGCCGACGCGGCGCAGGATGATGCCGCGCGCCTTGAGAAAGTCGTCGGCGGCCGCCGCCGTCTTCGGCGAGTCGAAGTGGATGAGCACGAAGTTGCCCACGCTCGGCGTGACCTCGAGCCCGAGCTTGCCGATCTCGGCCGTCACCCACGGCAGCCACCGCTCGTTGTGAGCGACGGCTGCATCCACGTGGGCGCGATCGGAAATGGCGGCGACACCCGCCGCGATTGCCGGCGCATTGACGTTGAACGGACCGCGCACTCGGTTCAGCACGTCGGCGACAGCGGCGGGACAGTAGGCCCACCCCAGGCGCAGCGCGGCGAGGCCGTAGATCTTGGAGAAGGTGCGCGTCATCACGGTGTTGGAGGTGGTGGCCACCAGCTCGAGGCCCGCCTCGTAGTCGTTGCGCCGCACGTACTCGGAGTAGGCCGCGTCGATCACCAGCAGCGTCCGGCTCGGCAGCCCGCTATGCAGCCGCCGCACCTCCTCGTTGGGCAGATAGGTGCCGGTGGGGTTGTTGGGATTGGCGAGGAACACGACCTTGGTCCGCGGCCCGATGCGCGCGAGCATGGCGTCGACGTCGGCGCGATAGGCTTTCTCCGGCACGGCCACCGGCTTGGCCCCGCTAGACAGGGTGGCGATCTTGTACATGAGGAAGCCGTGGGCGCTATAGACCGCCTCGTCGCCCGGACCGAGATAGGCGTGGGCAATCAGATTGATGAGCTCGTCGGACCCGCTGCCGCAGACGATGCGGTCGGCGTCGAGCCCGTACTGCCTGGCGATGGCCGCCCGCAGCTCCGAGGCCGAGCCGTCCGGATAGCGGTCGAGCTCGTCGGCCAGCGCCTTGTAGGCGGCAACGGCCTTGGGGCTCGGCCCCAGCGGCGTTTCGTTGGAGGAAAGCTTGATGGGCCTGACGCCGCCGGGCACCTTGCTCTCGCCCGGGATGTAGGCGTCGATCTCGAGGATGCCCGGCTGCGGCACGGGACCGGTATCGGTCATGGAGCGTCTCTTCGGGTCGGGGCGCGCGGCTTGGCGCGCAAAACGGGCGCCAAAATAGGCGCAATGCCCGCGCTTGGCCAGCGGTGCTTGCCTTGCCGGCTGCAACCTGGCGTCGCGCCCAGCGGGTGCTGCAGGGCGCAGCCCGCGTGCTATCCTTTCCCCATGCCCGCCGCACCTACTGCCGGAGGAGAAGCCTTGCCGCCCCGCCGCCGGAGCGAGGGCGGGTGGCTCGATGCCGCACGGCCCCTTGCGCGCCGGCGCACCGTCCTGTTGCTGGCGGCGCTTCTGGCGGCACCGGCCGTTGTGGGTCTCGCGCAGGGCTCCGAGGTCGCTTTCGATCTCCGGATCGAGGGCGGGCGCGTGGTCCCCGGCCAGCGCCTGGTGCGGATCCGCCAGGGGGACAGCGTGCGGCTGCGGTGGACCTCGGATCGCGCGATGGTGCTCCACCTGCACGGCTACGACATCGAGGTGAAGGTGGGCCCCGGTGCGGTCGCCGAGATGGCCTTCCACGCACGCGCCGCGGGCCGCTTCACCGTCGAGGAGCACAAGCCAGACGCCCGCGGCGGTCACTCTCATGGTGAGCCTCTTGTCCGAATCGAGGTGCGCCCGCGCTAGCGCGCGCGCCGCCATTGCCGGCGCGGGGGCGATCGGCATCGTGTGCGCCGGCGCCACGCGGGCCGTCGCCCACGGCTTCGGCCAGCGCTACGAGTTGCCGCTGCCCCTCGGCCTCTACCTGTTCGGCGCAGCAGCGGCGGTGGCTCTTTCGTTCGTGTTGTTCGCGCTCTTCGCGGCGCGGGCGCCGAAGATGCGCCCCCGGGCCGAGATCGACCTCCTCGCCAATCCGGTAGGACGCGCCCTCTCCCAATCTGCCGTCCTCGTCGCGGTGCGGGCCGCCGCACTCGCCCTGTTCCTGGTCACGGTGCTGGCGGGACTTGCCGGCGACCAGAATCCCTACCGGAACCTCGCCCCGACGCTGGTGTGGATCGTCTGGTGGGTCGGGCTTGCCTACGTCGCCGCCTTCCTCGGCGACCTGTGGGCGCTCATCAACCCGTGGCGGACCATGCTCGATGCCGCGCAGTGGCTGGCGCAGCGGGTCGGGCGAGAGCGGGCGCTGCGGCCCCGGCTGGCCTATCCGCGCGCGCTCGGCGCCTGGCCGGCCTGCCTCCTCCTCCTTGCCTTCGCCTGGATCGAGCTGGTCTACCCCCATGCCGCCTCTCCGCGGCATATTGCGCTTCTCGCCATCGCCTACTCGGCATTGACCCTTGCGGGCATGCTGGCCTTCGGCCGCGACACCTGGCTCGCCAACGGGGAGGTCTTCGCGCTGGTGTTCGGCACGTTCGGACGCTTCGCCCCGACCGAGGCGCGCGAGGGCCGCCTGCTGCTGCGCCCCTTCGGCAGCGGCCTCCTGCAGGCCGGGCCCGTCTCCACGTCGATGATGGCCTTCGTGCTGCTGCTGCTGGCGAGCGTGCTCTACGACGGGCTGATCGGCACCGGCGAATGGGCGGCACTGGCAGCGGCCGTGCGTGCCCGCTGGTCCTGGGTCGGCGACGATCTGCTCAAGAGCGTCGGCCTGCCCGCGTTCTGGCTCCTGTTCCTCGCCGCCTACCTCGGCGTGTGCGCGCTCATGAGCCGGGTGGCGGCCGGAGTGCCGTCGCCGCTTGCCGTGGCGCGCAGCTTCGCCCTCACCCTGGTGCCGATCGCCATCGGCTACCACGTCGCGCACTACCTGGTGTTCCTGCTGGTGCAAGGCCAGTACATCGTGCCGCTTCTCTCCGATCCGCTCGGCCGCGGCTGGAACCTGCTCGGCACCGCTGGCTACCGCGTCGACATCGCGCTCGCCGGGGCGCGGTTTGCCTGGTACGCGGCGCTCGCGGCCATCGTCTGCGGCCACGTCGTCGCCGTCTACCTTGCTCACCGGCAGGCGACGGAGGTGTTCGCGCCGCGCCTCGCCCTCGCAACCCAGGTGCCGCTCACCCTGCTCATGGTAGCCTACACCTTCGTCGGCCTTTCGATCATGGCCGAGCCGATCACGGAAAGCAGGGCAACCCCAGCCGCGCCCGCCGTCGTGGCGCGCGAGGTGGCGATCCCGACCGATGCCCTGCTCCCGCAAGCCGGCACCGGACGGCTCGAGCCCGTAGGCGAAGGCCGCACGGCCCGCCTGCGGCTCACCTACAAGGTGCTGGGCTCAGCGTTCCATGACGGGACCAAGCTCACCGGTGCGGACCTACTCTACGCCTATGCATTCGCCTATCGGTGGGGCGCGCGCGAGGACGGCGAGCACTACGATGCCTTGGTCGCTGCGGCGACGGCGCCCATGCGCCAGCAGCTCCTCGGCGTGCGCGTTACCGGCGTCGATGCTGCCTCCAAGTCCTTCCGCGTCGGCGACGTCAGTTTCGTGCGCGAGGTGCACGCCGTGGAGGTCTATCTCGCCGCACCGCCCGAGGCGCCCGAATGGAGCGCCACCATCGCGCCGCCGTGGAGCGCGCTGCCCTGGCACGTGCTGGCGCTGATGGAGGAGGCGGTGGCCCGCGGCTGGGCGGCGTTCTCGGCCGCGGAGGCACGCAGGCGCGGCCTGCCGCAGCTCGATCTCGTGCGCGACGCGACGCTCTCCGACAAGCTTGCCGGCCTTGCGGCCCGCTTCGAGCGCGAGGGCTGGGTGCCGGAGGCCCTGCGCGGACAGGCAAGCGCCGAGGAGGCGCGCCGCCGCTGGGCCGCGCTCGCGGCGTTCCGCAAGGCAAACGGCCACCTGCTGGTCACCAACGGCCCCTACCGGCTCAAGAGCTGGACCGGGGAGAGCGCCACCCTCGAGGCCTTCCGCGACCTCACCTATCCGCTGGGCGTAGGCTCCTACGATGCCTATGCCGTCCCGCGCCGCGGCTTCATCACGAGCGCCGAGTGGAAGGGCGAGCGTCTCGTCCTGCGGGGCGACATCGAGGTGGTGGAGACGTTCCAGCGCAGCTATCGGCTGGTCCGCACGCCGATCGCGGAGTTGCCCGCCACAACGCTGCGGCGCTCGGCGCCCGCATGCCGCTACGTCGTGGTCGGGCAGGACGGGCGGGTTCGGCTGGCCGGCAGCGCGGCTCCTGCTGGCGACGGCTCGTTTGCCATCGACCTTGCCGGCCGGCTCGCCCCCGGTCGCTACACCCTGCGGGCGGTGATCGCGGTCAACGGCAATGCGGTCAATGCCGCCGTCCACCGCGAGCAGGTCGTGATCCCGGGCCCGCCCTGAGCAGCCGGGGGGCGATGCTGGACGTCACCACCGCGCCACGGATAGGTTGCGCGCAGGTCTTGGCCATTGGTGGGGGCGGCGCCGTGCCGGCAACTCTCGAGCAGCACCTGTTCGGGCCAGGCCCCAAGCGGGTCCTCGCTCTCGACGGCGGCGGGGTCAAGGGCATCGTCACCATCGCCTTCCTGGAGAAGGTCGAGGAGGTGCTCAGGGACCGCTCGGGGCATGGCGAGTCATTTCGCCTCGCGCACTACTTCGATCTCGTCGGCGGCACCTCGGTCGGCTCGCTGCTCGCCACGCTGATCGCGCTCGGCTACTCGATGGCCGAGATCAAGTCGATGTTCCGCGCCTGGGCGCCGCACATTTTCCGCCGGTCGTGGCTGGCGCTGCCCGCCATGAGCCCGCGCTTCTCCTCGCGCGGGCTGAGGCGGCATGCGAGCCGGCTGCTCGGAGACCGCACGCTGGAGAGCCCCGACCTCCAGACCGGGCTTGCCGTCGTCGCCAAGCGCATCGACACTGGCAGCCCGTGGGTGCTCACCAACAATCCGCGCGCGAAATTCTGGGACGATCCGAAGGACGGCTCCTACGTCGGCAACCGGCATTACCGCATCGCCGACCTGGTGCGCGCCAGCACGGCGGCACCCTACTATTTCGCGCCCAAGCGCATCCGCATCGCGCCCAGGACGGCGCCGCCGAGCCAACAGGTCGGCCTCTTCGTCGACGGCGGCGTGTCGCCCTTCAACAATCCGGCCCTGATGCTGCTCATGCTGGCCGGCATCAAGGGCTACGGGCTGCAGTGGGACCTCGGTGCCGACCGGCTGCTCATGGTCTCGATCGGCACCGGCAGCTATCGCATGCCCCTGCGCCCCGGCTTTCTGCTGCGCGCCTTCCCGCTGGCCTTCGCCGCCAAGGCGGTCCACGGCATGGTCGGCGATTCCGACCTGCTCTCCCTCACGCTGCTTCAGTGGCTGTCCGCGCCCAGGCGGCCGTGGGAGATCAATGCGGAGATCGGCACCATGGAGGGCGAGCTGCTGGGGCCCGCCGACATGAAGGCCAATCCCAAGCCGCTCCTCGCCTTCGTGCGCTACGACACGCGGCTCGAGCTGTCGTGGCTGAGCGAGCGCGTGGGAGCGCGCCTCAAGCGGTTTCTCGACGAAAGGTTCGTGGAGGGCCTCAAGCAGCTCGACCGGCCGGACATGATGGAGCACATGTACGAGGTGGGCCAGGCGGCGGCCCAGGACCAAGTCACCGCCGACGACTTCCCGGCGGTTTTCGACCCGGGCGGGTGAGGGCCGACCCCTCTGCCGACCCTATGCCTGGCCCTCCGTCTCGAACATGGTGGAGGCCAGCGCCTCGCGGCTCTCCTTGCCCGCCCATACCACGAACTGGAACGCCTGGTAGTAGCGCTCGCACGCGTCGAAGGCGGCTCCCAGCAGGGCCTCGCACTGATGGGTGGTGGCCAGCGCCCCGTTGAGCATCAGGCCGTGGCGGAACATGATCAGCCCCTCCTGCAGCCAGACGTCGAAGTGGCCGACCCAGAGCTGCTCGTTGATCTGCGCCACCAGCCGGTAGACCTCGGTCAGACGATTGTCGGGCACCTTGGCGTCGAACGCGCAGGCGATGTGCAGTGTCTCGAGGTCGTGCCGCCAATTGAGCGAGACGTGGTAATCCGTCCACTGCCCCGCCACCGTCAGCGTCAGCTCGTCGGCACCAGTACGCTCTGCGGCCCATTCGTTGGCGCTCGCGATCTCCTCGAGGAGGTCGATCGGGTTGCGGCCCGGGCCCGGGCTGATTTCGGCGATCGCCATTCTCTCCCTCGGTTGGTTGCCGGCGTGCCTTGACCGCTCGGCTTCGTTGTCGATGCCATGGCGCGAGCACCGTCCGCTGCCAGCGCATCGCGGGTCACGTAATCCGACGCCGCCGCGCGTTGCAAGGCGACGGCGGCATTGTCCACGGCCAAAATGGCCGGTCGGGGGCGCAGCCGGGACAAATGGCGAAACCTGGGGATGAGGCGGCAACAGCTTGTGGGTAACTCGACGCGCAGCGGCTCAGGTCAGGCTCGCGCCTTGAGCTCGGCGAGCTCCGCCTCGAGCGCTGCCACGCGGGCGGCCAGCCTCTCGGTTTCCTCGCGCGCCTTGGCCGCCATCTCCTTGACCGCCTCGAACTCCTCGCGCTGCACCACGTCCATGTCGCGCAGGATGCGCTCGCCCTGCGCCTTCATCATGGTCTCGAAGTCGCGGCGCATGCCCTGCGCCGCCCCGGCCGCGTCGGTCATGAGCCTCGCAAGCTCGTCCAGGAAGCGATTGCTGGTCTGGGTCATGGTGCGCACCTCGCTGGCGACGGCATTGCGGCAGCTCGAGGCTACTATGGTGGCGGCTGGCAGGCCGTTCAAGGCGTCGAGGCGGGAGCGGATGCGACCCGCCAGACCCCGTCCGCCGACCTTGACAGGGCTTCGGCGCTGCCGATAGGTCGCCCGCATGGCCCCCTTCGCCATACCTTTTCCCGACATCGATCCCGTGGCCCTGCGGCTCGGGCCCATATCGATCAAGTGGTACGGCCTCGCCTACATGGCGGGCCTGCTGCTCGGGTGGCTTTACGCGAAGGGGCTGCTGCGCCGGGATCGGCTCTGGCCCGCGGGCAAGCCGCCCTTTGCGCTCGATCGTGCCGACGATCTCCTTCTCTATATGACGCTCGGGGTGCTGGTGGGCGGCCGGCTCGGCAACGTCCTCTTCTACGAGCCTCTCTACTACCTCCAGAACCCCCTGGAGATCGTTGCCGTGTGGAAGGGCGGCATGGCGTTTCACGGCGGGCTGATCGGCTCCATCATTGCCATCATCCTGTTCGCCCGCCGCGCCGGCGCCAACACCTGGAGCGTGCTCGACCTGTGCGCGGCGGCAACCCCGATGGGCCTGTTCTTCGGCCGGCTCGCCAACTTCGTCAACGGCGAGCTGTGGGGCCGGCCGAGCACGCTGCCGTGGGCGATCGCGTTTCCTGAGGCGGGGCCCGTTCCCCGCCATCCAAGCCAGCTCTACGAGGCCGCGCTCGAGGGGCTCGCCCTGTTCGTCCTCCTCGCATGGCTCACCCACTCGCGCCTCGCGCTGCACCGGCCGGGCGCGGTGGCAGGCACGTTCCTCGCCGGGTACGGCATCGCCCGCTCCTTCTGCGAACTCTTCCGGGAGCCCGACTTCAGCCTCGGTCCGATCAGTGCCGGCATTCTCTACTCGCTGCCCATGGTGCTCGCGGGCATCTGGATGATCGTGACCGCCCCCGGGCGCATTCCGCCGCCGGCCGATGCCAGACCCACACGCTGATCCCGACGGCGGCGGCCTCCTCGAGGCGCTGCGCGCCCGCATCCGGAGGGAGGGGCCGCTTCCCGTCGACGCCTACATGCGGGCCTGCCTCGCCGACCCGCAGCACGGCTATTGGCACAAGAGCCTCGCCATCGGTGCGGAGGGCGATTTCGTCACCGCGCCCGAGATCAGCCAGGTGTTCGGCGAGCTTCTCGGCGTGTGGTCGGCGGTGGTGTGGCAGGCGATGGGCCGGCCAAGCCCGGTGCGGCTCGTGGAGCTGGGCCCCGGCCGCGGGACACTCATGCGCGATGCACTGCGGGCGGCACTGGCCGCGCCCGCCTTCCTGGCCGCCGCGAGCCTTCACCTGGTGGAGGTGAGCCCCCGCCTGCGCGCGCTGCAACGCCGCTCCCTCGCCTCCTCCCCCCACCAGCCCGCAGGCGGCGCCGCCTGGCACGAAAGCCTGGCGCAGGTGCCCGACGGGCCCGCGGTCGTCATCGCCAATGAGTTCCTCGATGCGCTGCCGATCCGCCAGCTCGTCTACGGGGAGCGCGGCTGGCATGAGCGCGTCGTCGAGCTTGCGCCCGGCGGCGCGCTGCAGTTCGCCGTGGGCCCACGGGTCAACATCCCATGGGCGGAGCCTGCGCCCGAGCCCGGCACCGTGCTCGAGCTGCGCCAAGGCGAGGACGAGCTGATCGCCGATCTGGTGCGGCGCCGGGGCATGCAGGCGTGCCTGATCATCGATTACGGCCCGGCCGCCCCGGCCCTCGGCGACACGCTGCAGGCCGTGCGCCGGCACGCCTGGGTCGATCCGCTGACCCGCCCGGGCGAGGCCGATCTCACCGCGCATGTGCAGTTCGCGCGACTCGCCGCCAGGGCGCGCGGGGCGGGGCTCGCCGTGGACGGCCCGCTCAGCCAGGCTGAGCTCCTGGGCCGGCTCGGCAGTGCAGAGCGCGCGAGCCGGCTGATGGCTGCCAATCCCGCGCGCGCGCCGGAGATCGAGGCTGGCGTGCAGCGGCTCGTGTCTCCGACCGGCATGGGCGGGCAGTTCAAGGCAATGGCCCTGCGCACGCCGGCCCTTCCGACCCTCGTTCCCTTCGACTAGAAGGTCCGCCATGCTCCAGCCCGTCACGGCATCGCCCCTCGCCGCCCTCGAAGGCATCGCGCACGGCTTCTTCACCCGGCGCGGCGGGGTGTCGCGGGGTGGCTATGCGAGCCTCAACTGCGGATTGGGGTCGCGCGACGATCCGCAGGCCGTGGGCGAGAACCGGCGGCGCGTGGCGGCACACCTGGGCGCGCAGGACTTGGTCACCGCACACCAGGTTCACAGCGCCACAGCAGTGATCGTCGAGCGCTGCTGGACGCATCCCGGGGAGCGGCCGCGCGCCGACGCCATGGTCACCGCCAGGCCGGGTCTGGCGCTCGGCGTGCTCACCGCCGACTGCGCTCCCGTGCTGCTCGCGGACCCCGCCGCGCGCGTGGCCGCCGCCGCCCATGCCGGATGGCGCGGCCTCATCGGCGGCGTCATCGAGGCGACGCTGGCGGCGATGGAGCGGCTGGGGGCCCAACGGGACCGGATCGAGGCTGCCGTGGGCCCCTGCATCGGCGCGCAAGCCTACGAGGTCGGATGGGACTTCGAGCGCGAGTTCCTGGCCAGGGACCCGGCCAGCGAGTCTCACTTCCTGCATCGGGATCCGAGGGCCCGACCGCATTTCGACCTCGCGGGGTACGCGTTGGCGCGGCTGGTCCGCGCCGGCGTGGCAAGGGCGGTCGCAACCGGCGCGTGCACCTATGCTCGGGGTGAGGATTTCTTCAGCTATCGCCGCTCACAGGCCGGGGGAGAGCCCGACTACGGGCGGCAAATATCCGCCATCGTCTTGACTTAGTAGCGATTTTCCACAATTTTTGATAGCAGTGAGGCTGTGCGCATCAGCATGCGCGCAGTTTTCGTTGTTCGAATCCGGGCACTGGGGGGTGTCAGCAACTAAGGAATCTGCTGGGGTACCGGCCGTAGAATCACCCGCCGCAGGGTTCGTACGTCGGCAGCCGGTATTCGGATCGCAAAGAGGGGGACGTCACTGTGACGACCAATGACGCTGCTGCGGCGCGGCGCTGGCACCCGAAGGTGGCGCTCGCCGTCCTCATGGCGTTGACGGGGCTTGGGCTCGCCGGCTGCGAGACCAGCGCGTCGCTGTTCGGCACCAACACCGCGTCCGCACCCGATGCTGCGGCCGTCAAACCCCAGCCGGCGCAACCTCCGCTGGCCAAGATTGCCGTGGCACCCATCATCGGCGCGCCGGATGCCATCGCCGGACAGATCCAGCAGGAGTTCACGAGCGCGGTGGAGAGGCAGCGCGTGTCCGTCGTCACTTCGAAGGACGAGCGCGCCGACTACACGCTGCGCGGCTACATCGTGGCCGCCAAGGACAAGGCGGCAGTCAAGGTTTCCTACATCTGGGACGTGACCGACAATCGGCCCGAGCAGGGCCAGCAGGGCAAGCGCGTGAACCGCATCACCGGCGAGGAGATCGTGGCGGGGCATGCGTCCAAGGACCCGTGGGCGGCGCTCACCCCACAGGTGGCGCAGACCATCGCCGGCAAGGCGGCGAGTTCCTTCATCACGTGGCTGCACAGCCAGAGCGCGAGCCCGGCGGCGGTGGCGTCGAGCACGGCCGCTCAGCCGGCGAGCGTGGGCGCGCAACCGACCCTGCCCTCCGCCGCCCCCGCCCCAGGCAAGCGCACGGCGGCCGGCGCTCCGCCCGCGGAGAGCGCCACCAAGCAGCCGCCCGCTGCCGCGCAACCGGCCTCCGCATCCCCCGCCACCACCACCGCCAGCATCGGCCGGGCAGGGCCCGTGTCGGCCATCGTGCCCTCCGTCACCGGCGCTCCGGGCGACGGCAGCAGCTCGCTCACCGCCGCTATCCAGAAGGAGCTTGCGAGCAAGGGCGTGACGCTGGCCGACAGGCCCACCGCCAGCACCTACCGGGTGGAGGGCACAGTGACCATGGGCGAGGCCAAGGAGGGCAAGCAGCCGATCCACATCGAGTGGCTGGTGCGCGACCCGCAGGGCAAGAAGCTCGGCACCGTGTCGCAGCGCAACGAGATCCCGGAGGGCTCGCTGGACGGCGCCTGGGGCAAGACGGCCGAGCAGGCGGCCGGCGCAGCCGCGCAGGGCATCGTGAAGCTCCTCCCGCAACCCAAGGCGGTGAACTGAGGCTTGCGGCACGAGGCGGCCGCCGTCTCCCGGCCACGGGGGACGGCGGCCTTCGCACGGGCGCAAGGTCTTGGGCCGCCCGGTTTGCAAGGCGCCTGGGCGCTTGCTAGAAGGCCCGCGGATGTGACCGGAGCTGCCGCCGATGCCCTTCGATACGCGAGACGCCAACCGTAAACGGGAAGCGCCGCGCATGAAGCTCGTTGCCGGCAACAGCAACCGTCCGCTGGCAGAGGCCATCTCCACTATCCTCAAGCTGCCGCTGACCAAGTGCGTGGTCAGACGCTTCGCCGACATGGAAGTGTTCGTCGAGGTGCAGGAGAACGTGCGCGGCGAGGACGTCTACATCCTGCAGTCGACCTCCTTCCCGGCCAACGACAACCTGATGGAGCTGCTGATCCTGGTCGATGCCCTGAAGCGGGCGTCGGCCCAGCGCATCACGGCGGTGATGCCCTACTTCGGCTACGCCCGGCAGGACCGCAAGCCGGGCCCCCGCACGCCCATCTCGGCCAAGCTGGTCGCCAACCTTATCGAACGCGCCGGCGTCGACCGCGTGATGACTGTCGATCTCCACGCCGGCCAGATCCAGGGCTTCTTCGATATTCCCACCGACAACCTGTTCGCCGCCCCGGTCATGGTGCGCGACATCCAGGAGCGCTACGGCGTCTCCAACCTGGTGGTGGTGTCGCCCGACGTGGGCGGCGTCGTGCGCGCGCGCGGGCTCGCCAAGCGCATCAATGTGCCGATCGCCATCTGCGACAAGCGCCGCGAGCGGGCGGGCGAGTCGGAGGTCATGAACGTGATCGGCGACGTCAAGGGCAGGCGCTGCATCCTGATCGACGACATCGTGGATTCGGGCGGCACCCTGGTCAACGCGGCCAATGCCCTGCTGCAGCAGGGCGCGGCCGGGGTCATGGCCTACATCACCCACGGCGTGCTCACCGGCGGCGCCGTCGCCAAGATCACGGCCTCGCGCCTGGAGGCGCTGGTGATCACCGACTCCATTCAACCGACCGAGCCGGTGAAGGCGGCATCCAACATCCGCGTGCTCTCGATCGCGCCGCTGCTGGCCGAGGCCATCGCGCGCACGGCTCGCGAGGAAAGCGTCTCGAGCCTGTTCTACTGAGCGCCCTCAGCCGCGAGGCCTGCCCGCGTCCGCGCCGGACCGGCGCTCGCCCCAGGGCGTGAGCAGCACCGCGGCGGCGACGCACAGGCCGAAGGCCGCCATGGCCGCCCCGACCAGCGCGAACATGGCCCACGCCGGAGCGTCGGCCATCGCGAGCCAGGCGCCGCCGACGGCGACCACCACGAGCCGCGCGGTGCCCGCCAGCACGGGGGGCAGGACCCGGCCCGAGCCCTGGGAGGGGAAATAGAGGCTGAGCCCCAGGCCGACGAAGGCAAAGCCCGGCCCCGCCCATTGCAGGTAGAGGTTGGCGGCAGCCCGCACCGCCGGCTCGGCCGTGAACAGGCCGGACCACACGTCAGGTGCCACCGTGACGACGAGCCCGATCGCACCCAGCACGGCAACCGCCAGGCCCGCCGCGCTCCACGCCACACGCCGCGCACGACCCGCGTCGCGAGCGCCGATCGCCATGCCCACCATGGGCACGCTGGCGACGCCGACGGCGAACACGATGGGCACGAGGAGGAACTCCAGCCGGGCGCCGATGCCGTAGCCGGCCAGCACCTCGGTGCCGAAGCCCGCGACTAGCCGGGTCAGGATGAGCACCGTCAGCACGACCTGCAGCGGGCCCAGCGACGAGACGGCGCCCACCCTGAGGATGTCCATGAACATCTCGCGTCTGAGCTTGACGCCCCGCCAGGCAAGGGTGATGCGCGCACGCCCCGTGCACAGGAACCACAGAAGCACCGCCGCGCTCGATGCGGCACCCACCACCAGCCCGGTCGCGACGCCGGCGAGGCCCAGGCGGGGGACTGGCCCGATGCCGAGACCCAGGGCGCCGCCGAGCACGATCTGCAGGCCCGATGCGCCGAGCAGGGCCAGGGAGGGCACCGCCATGTTGCCGGTGCCGCGCACGACCGATGCCAGCGTGTTCAGGAGCCAGATCAGCACGGTGCCGGTGAGCGCCACGCCGGCATAGGCGAGCGACTGCTCGAGCACGGCATCGCGGCCGCCCAGAGCGGCGAAGATGGTGCGGCCCGAGACCAGGAACAGGACCGAGAAGGCGGCGCCGGCCGCCGCGCCGATGGCCAGCGCATGCACGGCGAGGGCCGCCGCACGCGGCTCGTCGCCCGCGCCGAGCGCGCGGCTGATAGCGGAGGAAACGCCGCCGCCCATAGCCCCGGCCGACAGCATCTGCATCAGCATGACCATGGGGAACACGAGCGCGATCGCGGCGAGCTCGACGGTGCCGAGCAGCCCGACATAGATGGTCTCGAATATGGCGACGAGCGCGGCGACGAGCATCGCCGCCAGGTTGGGCAGGCTGAGGCGCAAGAGCGTGGGCAGTATGGGCGCGACGAGCAGAGGGCTCGGGTTGCTCGGCGCGGGGGGCGGCGCGCCGCGGACGATCGCTTGGCCCATCGGCTCCGCCTTTCTCTTGCGCCGCCAGCATGCGCTGCCCCGCTACGTCGCTTGGCAGCGGCACAGGCAAGGCCCGGCGCCCCGATGCCTCCATTGGCTACCTTCAACTATTATTGCAGGAGCGACTTGTCAATTGATAGCGACTTGAAACGACCCTGGGGCACGGTTACGATTGGGTGATGGCGACGGGTTACGGCCAGAGCTGCCCGGTGGCGCGGGCGCTAGACGTGGTGGGTGAAAGGTGGTCGCTGCTGATCCTGCGCGACCTGCTGCGCAAGGGCCCGCTCCGCTTCCAGGAGCTGGAGGCCGGGCTGCCGGGCGTGGCGCCCAACACGCTTTCCGCCCGCCTCAAGACGCTCGAGGCGCAGGGCGTGATCGCCACCCGCCTCTACGAGCGCCACCCGCCGCGCTATGAATACTTCCTCACCGACAAGGGAAGGGCTCTAGGCCCCGTGTTGAAGGCGCTCTATGCCTGGGGCGAGCGCTACGGATGAGCGTCGGAAGGCGGGTGGCGTCATGATCAGGGCGGCAATCGTGGGGCTCGGCTGGTGGGGCCGCATCATCCACCGCGAGCTGTCGGCAAGCGACGTGATCCGCCCGGTGCTCGGGGTCGAACCAGGGGCGGCGGCACGCGAAGCCGCTTCGGCGGCAGGCCTGGAGATCGTGGAGCGGCTCGAGGAGGCCCTCGCCCGCCGCGACATCGAGGCCGTGATCCTGTGCTCGCCGCACAGGCACCATGCCGAGCAGATCGCGGCCGCGGCCGAGGCGGGCAAGCACGTGTTCTGCGAGAAGCCGCTGTGCACCGGCGCGCGGGAGATGGAGCGCGTCAAGGCGGCGGTGGCCAAGGCCGGCGTGACGCTCGGCATCGGCCACGAGCGCCGGTTCGAGCCCGCCGTCGCCGATCTGCGCCGGCGGCTTGCCGACGGCGAGCTCGGCACGGCGCTGCTGATGGAGGGCAGCTTCAGCCAGGACAAGTTCTTCGCCCTGCCGCCCGACAACTGGCGCCTCTCGGCGAGCGAGGCGCCCGTGGGGCCGCTCTCGGCCACCGGCATCCATCTCGTCGACCTGTCGATCGCGATGCTGGGGAAGCCGGCAGAAGTGTGGGCGCGGCTGGCCACGCGCGGCAGCCGGTTCGCCAACGGCGATACGCTGGGCATCACGATCGGCTTCGAGTCGGGCGCCACGGCGCTCCTCAGCGCGATCCTGGCGACGCCGTTCATCGGCCGCATGGCGGTCTACGGCTCCCGCGGCTGGATGGAGATCCGCGATCGCAGCCATCCCGAGCAGCCGACCGGCTGGGACGTGACCATCGTGCACCGCGGCGAGACACCGGCGACGCACTTCGTGCCGCCGCATCCGGCCGTGCGCGACAACCTCGAGGCGTTCGCCCGCGCCGCCGCAGGCCAGGCGGCCTACCCGGTGAGCCTCGAGGAGATGGAGGCCAACGTGCGCACGTTCGAGGCGATCGTGCGCTCGGCGGCGAGCGGGCGCATCGAGCGCATCATCTGAGCGGCTTGGCTCGAGGCTGCTGAGCTCGGCCTCTGGGGCACGGCACGCTGCCCCTGGGCGCATCTGCCGCAGCCCGCCGGCGTTCCGTCGCCGGCCCCCGCGTCACCACATCTGCAGCATGCGCATGAGGCCGCCATGAGCGAGCAGCGATCGCCACACCAGGAGCGCCTCCACCAGCCGGAACGCGGCGACGCGCTCGGCAGGGGCGGCGAGGGCCGCGTGCCCGGCGCCGAGCTCCCGGCCGCGCTCTACGCGTCGCTCATCGCCGCCTTCGGGGCCGTTCTGCTCGTGTCGTGGTGGGCCTTCGGCGGGGGCGACGACTCCAATCTGAGCCTGGCCATGGCCACCGTGCTGGGGCTGGTGTTCTTTGTGCTGCCCGTCCTGTCCTACAGGACCGCCGCCCGCCGCTGCGGCGCGAGCTGCACGCCGCTCGAGGCCTTCCTGCGCGCGGGCGTGGACACGGCGACGGGCCCGCTTTCCGGGCGGCACGCGTGGCTGCAGATTCTCATCATCCCGGCAGCCCTGGTGCTGGCAGCCCTGCTCATCGGCATCGTCGCGGCCTCGATGGCGAGCTAGGCCCCGGGGCGACAGCGCCGCCCCCTGCACGAGGCAGGTTGCCGCACGACGTGCCCGGACCCGGGGGCCGAGACGTCGCGCGGGCTGGACTTTCCGCGACACGGCAGCGCAACATGCCCGACGCACCGCGATGCGTCGGCGCCGGCGCGCCCTGCAGGGAGATATTGGCAAATGAAAGAGACCATCGGCTGGATCGGCGTCGGCAGCATGGGCCACCGCATGAGCCGGCATCTCGCCAAGGCGGGCTATCCGCTGGTGGTGGCGGACGCAGTGAGCACCGCCCGCGCTCCCGAGGGGGCCGCCATCGCCCGCAGCAACCAGGAGGTGGCCGAGCGCGCCGGTGTCGTGATTCTCTCGCTGCCCGACGGCCCGGCATCGGAGGCGGTGGCACGGGAGATCGCCGGCGCCGGCAGGCGCCGCGCCAGGACCGTGATCGACACCTCCACCATCGGCATCGCGGCGGCCGAGGCGGTGCAAGCCACGCTGGGCAGGGCCGGCATCGAGTTCGTCGACGCGCCGGTGTCGGGCGGGACGGCGGGCGCCGACAAGGCAACCATCGCCATCATGGTGGCCTGCCCGGTCGAGACCTACGAGAGGTTCCGGCCGCTGCTCGCCCTGATGGGCAAGCCCTTCCACGTCGGGCCCAGGCCCGGGCAGGGCCAGGCCGTGAAGATCCTCAACAACTTCCTCTCGGCCACGGCCCTGGCGGCCACCTCCGAGGCGGTCGCCTTCGGCACCAAGCAGGGCATCGCCATGAAGACCATCCTCGACATCGTCAACGCCTCCTCGGGCCGCAACTCCGCGACCGACGACAAATTCCCCAACCGCATCCTGCACGGCCGCTACGACGCCGGCTTCACCGCCAAACTGCAGCTCAAGGACATCCGCCTCTACCTCGAGAACGCGCGCGCGGCCGGTATCGCCGACGAGATCGCCAGCGTCGTGGTCGACGTGTGGCGGCGCATGGAGGCGGCCATGCCCGGGGCCGACATCACCGAGATGTACCCCTTCACCCAGAAGCGCCGGCCGGAGCGCGCCTGAGCCCCAGCTTGCAGCTCCGACGGTCCACAATTGGGCCGCGGATCGCGTCTATGCATCGTGCGCCGTCTCGCCGAATTGGCGGCGGGACGCCAACGGCGGTTGCGCGTGGCGGTGCGCAGGGGCTCGAGCGCCATGCCCGAAGGTTGGAAACTCAGGATCGCGCGCCTGCGCCCGGCTGCGGCAATCAACGCGCTCGCTCACGTGCGCGCCACCAAGCTCAGCCTGCGCACCCACCTCGTCGTGTTCGGGCTCGCCATCGTCGTTCCGGCGCTCCTCTACAGCGCCTTCATCCTCGAGCGCTACACGCGCTCGGTGCACGCGAGCGACGAGCGCAGGGCGCTGCAGATCGCCCGCGCGCTCAGTGCCGATGTCGACCGCGAGATCAGCGCCATCATCACCACGCTGGAGACGCTCGCCACGTCCGACGCCATCGCCACCGGGGATTTCAAGAGCTTCCACCTGCAGGCCCAGGAGGCGCTCCGATCCCGACCGACCTGGCACGTCGTCCTGGTCGATGCCAACCGCCGGCAGCTCGTCAACACGCGCCTGCCGTGGGGCGTGCAGCCGCCGACCAGCTCCGAGAGCGAGCCCGACCTCGCCCGCATCGCCCGCGAGACCGGGAAGCCGCACGTCTCCAACCTCTACGTGGACACGGTGGCCAAGCGCTACGTGTTCGGCGTCAGCGTTCCGGTGCGGCCGCGCGGGGAGGTGCGCTACGCGCTGGTGATGGCGCTCGAGCCCGAGCGCCTGGTGGAGATCCTGAGCGGCGAGAGCCTGCCCCCCGGCTGGCTCGCCGCCATCGCCGACCGCAACAACATCAACATGGGGCGCACGCGCCGCGCCAAGGAGTTCCTCGGCCGGCCCATCCCCGAGGAGTCGCTGCGCCAGTACGCCGGCCGGTCCGAGGGCGTGATCACCACCACCGACTTCGAGGGCCAGCGCGCGCTGCATGCCTTCCACTTCTCCGCCCACACGGGCTGGCGGGTGGCGGCGTGGGCGCCGCTCGGCGTGGTCGAGGGCCAGCTCTACCAGGCGTGGATACTGTTCCTGTGGTCGGGCATCGCCCTGCTGTCGCTGTCGCTCCTGCTCGCGGTCGGCATCGGCCGGCTGATGGCGGCGCCGATCGGGGAGCTGATGCGGGCCGGGGCGGCGCTCGGCGAAGGCAAGCCGGTGTCGCCCATCGCCTCGACCCTGCGCGAGGCCGACGAGCTCTCCCTCGTGCTGAGCCGGGCGGCCCGCGAGCTGGAGACGCGCATGCGGGCGCAGGCGCACCTTGCCGCCATCGTCAGCTCCTCGCCCAGCGCCGTGGTCTCGCTGTCGCCCGAGGGCATCGTCCGCACCTGGAATGCCGCGGCCACGGCCCTGTTCGGGTACGCGGAGGAGGAGGCCGTCGGCATGCCCATCTCCGTACTGACCCCCGAGGGCAGTCGCGAGGGAGCCGACCGGCTCTACGCCCAGGTGCGGGCGGGCGCCGTGGTGCAGGCCGACGTCACCCGCCGCCGCAAGGACGGCCGGCTGATCGACGTGTCCATCAACGTCGCTCCCATGTACGACGACGCCGGCAAGCTGGTCGGCATCTCCTCCATCGCCCGCGACATCTCCGAGCGCAAGGCGCGCGAGCGCCAGATCGAGTTCCTGCTGCGCGAGCTCGCCCACCGCTCCAAGAACCTGCTCGCCGTGGTGCAGGCGATCGCCGGGCAGACCGCCCGTCACAGCCCGAGCATGGAGGAGTTCCAGGTGCGCTTCAGCGCGCGGGTAGCGGCAATGGCCCGCGCGCAAGACCTGCTGGTGGCGCGCAGCTGGAACGGCGCGTCGATGGCCGACCTGGTGCGCAGCCAGCTTGCGCCGTTCGCCGAGGACGCCTCGGGGCGCGTCAGCGTGCACGGGCCCGATCTCGAACTCAAGCCCGACGCGGTGCACAGCCTGACCCTGGCGCTCCACGAACTCGCCACCAACGCCGCCAAGTACGGCGCGCTGTCGGTGCCGGAGGGGCGCGTCGACATCCGCTGGGCGCTGGACGGCACCGGTCCCGAGGGGCGCTGCTTCCGCCTGAGCTGGCGCGAGCGCGACGGGCCGCCGGTGGCACGGCCGCAGCGCAAGGGCTTCGGCCACGTCGTCATCTCCGACATGGTGGCGGCCTCGCTGAGCGGGAAGGTGAAGCTCGACTACGCGCCGGAGGGGCTGGCGTGGATGATCGAGGCGCCCGCGGCGAGCGTGGTCTGACAAGGGACCGGGCGCGGCTATCGACGGGAAGGGCAGGTGCGGGCGGGCATCGCCGACCGCGCTGCGCCAGCCTTCCCGGTGGAGGCGCTAGCGGCCCTGGTAGGCGGGGGTGCGCACCACGAGGCCGTCGAGCTCCTCGGTCACCTTGATCTGGCAGGACAGGCGCGAGCTCTCGCGGACGTCGAAGGCGAAGTCGAGCTGGTCCTCCTCCTCCTCGGTGCGCGCGCCGACCTTGTCGCGCCAGGCGTCGTCCACGTAGACCATGCAGGTGGCGCAGGTGCACGAGCCGCCGCACTCCGCCACGATGCCGGTGACGCCGCCCTTCAGCGCCGTCTCCATGACGGTGGCGCCGACCTCGGCTTCCACCGTGTGGGTGGTCCCGTCGTGCTCGATGTAGGTGATCCTGGGCATGGGCGGCCGCGATTCATCCTGCTTTATGGCACATGAAGATGCAATATAATGCATCTTGGCCGTCTGGCCAGAGGCTCGCTGCCGCACCGTCCCAGGCGGGAGAGGGCGGCTCAACCGGAAAGTGCATCGAGGAACTCCTGCAACGCTTTGGCAGCAAAGGCGCGCATGTTGGCCTGCCGGTCGGCGCTGCCCGTCTCCAGCGTGAGGGCCCGCTCCAGCGGACCAGCGAAGGCGATGCAGGTGTGGCCCGCTGCGTCGCCGTAGCGGTTACCGGTGGGGCCCGAGGCACCGGTCTCCGCCAGGCCCCAGGTGGCGCCGTGCCGCTCGCGCACGGTGCGGGCGGCAAGCAGGGCGTAGGGCTCGCTCGCCGAGCGGATGCCGGCCATCTCCCGATCCGTGATGCCAAGCAGCGCGCGGCGCGCCTGGCGGGTGTAGACCACGGCACCGCCCAGGAAATAGGCGGAGGCGCCGGGGACGGCGAGCAGCGCTGCCGAGACCAGCCCGCCGGTCGAGGATTCGCTCACGGCCACGGTCTCGCGCCGGGCGGCGAGACGGGCGGCGATGGCCTCGGCCTGGCGCACGAGTGAAGCGTCCATCGGCGGCCTCCTAGCCTTTGGCGGGGAACGTCAGCGCGGGCGCGATGGGCTCCGCGTCGAGGCGCACGACGATGCCCTCCAGCTCCGGCTTGGGGGCGGGATACTCGTTCATCACGTACGGGTCGTGGCCCGGCACGACGTGGCGCGGGCTGGGCGCCAGGCGCTCGAGCGTGCGGTAGGCATCGAGCATCTCGCCGATGTGGAAGGCCGTGGTGTAGGGCCGGTTGGTGCGCCAGTTCTCGTAGTAGTGCGTGGCATCGGAGGCGAGCACCACCCAGCCGCGCTTGGTGTTGACGCGCACCGACTGCAGGCCGTGCGAATGCCCGTAGGTGGGGTGCAGCGTGATGCCCGGCGCCACCTCCACCTCGCCCGCGTGCATCTCCACCCGCCCCTTGAAGTTGAGCCGCACCATGCCGACCACGTCCTCCACGTGAAAGCTGTGCCCAAGCTTGGGGTAGCGCATGTACCGGCCGGTGGCGTAGGCCATCTCGCGCTCCTGCAGATGGAAGCGAGCGTTGGGGAACTTGTGGAAATTGCCGACGTGGTCGTAGTGCATGTGGGTGAGGATGACGTCGCGCACGGCGCCCGCCTCCACGCCCACCAGCTCCAGGCTGTCGATGGGACAGCGCAGGTGCGTGCGCTTCCTCTGCCTGGCCACCTCGGCGGTGAAGCCCGTGTCGACCACGAACGCACCGGTAGCTCCGATCGCCACCCACACGAAATAGTCCATGGGCATGGGCGCCTCGTGCGGGTCGCCGCCGATGAAATGATCGCGCCGGAGCGCATCGCGCGTGGCGTAGCGGAGCGCATAGACCTCGTACTGCGGCAGCTGCGTCGACATGTTCTGGCTCTTCCTGGTTGCTTGGCGGCGGACGGGCGTCCGCCCAGCGAGCCTAGCCTATTGGGGCGCGCGGCGGCAGAGCGGAGCGGCACCAGCAGAAACCGCAGGCCCGGCCGCGCCGCCGGCCTGCGCCCCTCATGTCAGACCGTCAGCACGATCTTGCCGAAGTGAGCGTTGGCGCGCATGTGGGCGAGCGCGTCGGCGGCCTTCTCGAGCGGGAAGGTGCGGTCGATCGGCAGCCTGAGCCGGCCCGCCTCGACCGCCTCCCACAGGTCGGCGCGCATCAGCCGCGTGATCTCGCGCACCTCCTCGACGCTGCGGGTGCGGAAGGTGACGCCGATGTAGTCGATGCGCTTCATGGCATGGAGGTCGAAGTCGAACTCGCCCTTGAAGCCGCCGAGCCGGCCGACATTGACGATGCGGCCGAGCACGGCGGCAGCCTTCATGTTCTCGTTGGCCACGCTCGCCGACACCTGGTCGACGATCAGGTCGACGCCCTTGTTGCCGGTCGCCTTCAACACCTCCTGCGACCAGTTGGGCCGCGTAGTGTCGACGGCGAGGTCGGCGCCGAACTCGGCAAGACGCGCGCGGCGGCCGGCATTGGTCGAAGTGCCCATGACCGGGCGCGCGCCCTTGAGCTTGGCGATCTGCAGGCCCATCAGCCCCACGCCCGAGCTCGCCCCCTGGATCAGCACGCTCTCGTCGGCCTTCAGCCGGCCGGCGGTAACGACGGCGTTGTGCATGGTCTGCAGCGCGATGGGCAGGGTGGCGGCCTGCTCCCAGCTCATGTTGTTGGCCGGGACCGGTGCCACCCGCCCCCAGTCGGCGACCGCGTACTCGGCATAGCCGCCGGCGCCCGAGCACATCACGCGGTCGCCGGCCCTGATGCCCTTAACCGCCGCCCCGACCGCCTCCACCTCGCCCGCGAACTCCAGGCCCAGCACCGCGCCCGGGCCGCCGGCGGCGCCGTGCATGCGGCCCGAGGCCATGATCAGGTCGGCGCGGTTGAGGCCCGCCGCGCGCACGCGCACCAGCACCTGGTCGGGGCCCGGCGTGGGCTTCTGCACGTCGCGGATCTCGACGCCGGCGGCGCCCACCACTGCTGCCTTCATGGCTGCTCCTCCCTCATCTTCCGCTGCCGCCCTCAGGGCGCGCATCGTCCCGGATCGGCTCGACGTAGCGCAGGTCGAGATCCCAGGGAAAATAGATCCACGTGTCCTGCGAGACCTCGGTCACGAAGGTGTGGCACATGGGCGCGCCTGCGGGCTTGGCGTAGACGGTGGCGAAGTGCGCATCGGGCAGCAGCTCGCGCACGATCCTGGCGGTCTTGCCGGTGTCGGTGAGGTCGTCGATGAGCAGCACGCCCTTGCCGCGCCCGTTGCCGATGGCCACGATCGAGGGGGCGATGCCCTTGAGCACCTGCAGCTCGCCCTGGTGCTTGTAGTCGTGATAGCTCGCCACGCACACGGTCTCGACCATGCGCAGGCCGAGCTCGCGCGCGACGATGGCGGCGGGAACGAGCCCGCCGCGGGTGATGCACACGATGGCCTCGAACGGCCCCTTGTCGGCGAGGCGCCAGGCGAGCGCGCGGGCGTCGCGATGGAACTGGTCCCAGGACACGGGATAGGACTTCTGCGAGGTGGGCATGTGGTCACCGGCGGCAGACGCTGCGATGGGAGATACTTAGCCGGCCGGGCCGCCCGTTGCCTACCCGAGCGGGCGCCGTGCCCGCCGATTGGGCACAAAAAGCGCTTCCCGGATGGGGCGGGGTGGCTGATACACTGGGGCGGCTGCAACAGGGGGCAGGAGGGAAGCCATGAACCGCCCGGTCCGCATGGGCGCAGCGGGGCTCGCTGCGCTCGCCGCCGTGGCCGGCGTCGCCGCCGGAGCCTGGGCGCAGACGCCGGTGAAATTCACGCTCGACTGGCGCTTCGAGGGGCCCGCCGCGCCCTTCACGGTGGCGCTCGACAAGGGCTACTTCAAGGCCGAGGGGCTCGACGTGACGATCGACACGGGCTCCGGCTCGCGCGAGTCGATCCCGCGGGTGGCATCGGGCACCTACGACCTCGGCGTCGGCGACGTGAACTCGCTCGTGCGCTTCCGCGACGAGAACCCCGCCATCGACCTCAAGGCGGTGATGATGATCTACGACCGCCCGCCGTTCGCGATCGTGGGGCGCAAGAGCAAGGGCATCACCGCCGATCCCCGGAGCCTCATGGGCAAGAGGTTCGGCGCCCCGGCGGCGGACGGCGCCTACGCCCAGTGGCCGATCTTCAAGACGGTCAACAAGCTCGACGACTCCACCATGAGGTTCGAGAACGTCGGCTTCCCGGTGCGCGAGCCGATGCTGGCCTCGGGCGAGGTCGACGCCGTGTTCGGCTTCTCCTTCTCCGTCTACCTGAACCTCAAGTCGCGCGGCGTGCCGGTCGACGACATCGTGCTGATCCTGATGAGCGACCACGGCGTCGACCTTTACGGCAACGTGCTGATGGTCAATCCCAAGTTCGCCGCCGACAAGCCCGCCGCGATCAAAGGCTTCATTAGGGCGCTGACCCGCGGGCTGCGTGACGCCGTGGCGGATCCGGCGGCCGCCACCGCCACCGTGGTCAAGCGCAACGACGTGGCCAAGCCCGAGGTGGAGAAGGAGCGCCTGGAGCTGTCGCTGCGGCAGAACTTCGTCACCCCCTGGGTCAAGGCCAACGGCTACGGCGGCATCGACAAGGCGCGCTTCGCCCGCTCCATCGACCAGATCGCGCTCACCTTCAAGTTCAAGCAGAAGCCCAAGGTGGAGGACATCTTCACCGATGCGTTCCTGCCACCGCCGGCCGAGCGCAAGGTCGACTGAGGTGCGGTCATCCCGGCCTTGCGCGCAGCGCAAGAGCCGGGACCCAGGACCCAGGACTGCCAGCGGCGCCTTCCACACATAACAACGTGAGCAGCTTCGTCGAGATCGACAATGTCAGCCACACCTACGGCGGCCCCGCCGGCACGCTGGCCGTGGACGGGCTGTCGCTGTCGGTCCAGGAGGGCGAGTTCGCCGCCGTGGTCGGCCCGTCGGGCTGCGGCAAGTCCACGCTCATGAAGCTCGTCACCGGCCTGCAGATCCCCCAGGCCGGCAGCATCAGGGTGGCAGGCGCCAGGGTCACGCGCCCGCTCCACATCGTCGGCATGGCGTTCCAGGCGCCCAACCTGCTGCCTTGGCGGCGCACGCTCGAGAACGTCCTGCTCCCGCTCGAGATCGTCGAGCCGCACCGGCGGCGCCTGCGCTCGGAGCGCGCCGCCTACGTGGCCAGGGTCGAGGCGCTGCTGGCCCAGGTCGGCCTCGCCGGCATGGGCTCCAGGTATCCCTGGGAGCTGTCGGGCGGCATGCAGCAGCGCGCCTCGCTGTGCCGGGCGCTGATCCACGAGCCGCGGCTGCTCATGCTCGACGAGCCGTTCGGAGCCCTCGACAGCTTCACCCGCGAGGAGCTGTGGTGCGTGATGCGCGACCTCCACGCAGCCCGGCCCGTCACCATCATGCTGGTCACGCACGATCTCAGGGAGGCGGCCTTCCTCGCCGACCGCATCTTCTGCATGAGTGCCAGGCCCGGCCGCATCATCGCCGAGCGCCGCGTGGCCTTGCCCCGCCCGCGCAGCCTGGAGCTCACCTATACGCCCGAGTTCAGCGACCTGGTCCACGACCTGCGCTCCCAGATCGCCAGCGCGAGGCAGAGCCCATGAGCCACGGCAGCCGGCGCGGCGCGCTTGCCGCGGCGCCCTACCTCTTCACGGCGGGCTTCTTCGGGCTGTGGGAGGCGGCCTGCCGGCTGTTCAGGATACCGGCCTACTTCCTGCCGGCGCCGAGTGTGATCGCGCAGGCCATCGGCGACTACTGGTGGCAGCTCGCCTTCCATTCCCTCCACACGCTGTGGATGACGCTCGCCGGCTTCGCCATCGCGGTGGCGTTCGGCATCCTGCTCGGCATCGCCCTTGGAGCCTCGCGCATCGTCAACGCCGGCAGCTACCCCCTTCTCGTCGGCTTCAACGCCATCCCCAAGGTGGCGGTGGTGCCGATCCTGATCCTGTGGTTCGGGGTGGGCTGGGTGCCGCCGGTGATGACCGCCTTCCTCATCTCGTTCTTCCCCATCGTGGTCAACGTGGCGACGGGCCTGTCCACCATCGAGCCCGAGCTCGAGGACGTGATGCGGGCGCTGGGGGCGAGGAAGTGGGACATCCTGGTCAAGATCGGCATCCCGCGCTCGATGCCCTACCTCTTCGCCTCGCTCAAGGTGGCCATCACGCTCGCCTACGTCGGCTCGGTCATCGCCGAGTCCAACGCCTCGCAGTATGGCATCGGCAATCTCATCACGCGGGCGAGCGCCGACTTCAACGTGCCATTGGTGTTCGCGGCGCTCATCGCGCTCGCCATCCTGGGCGTCGCCATCTATGCGGCGACCGTCGAGCTCGAGCGGCGCACGACGGGGTGGGCCCACCGCTCCGGCGCCGGCCAGGCCTAGGCGGTCGCCTCAGCGCTTGAACACGGCGGCGGCGGCCGCCTCGTGCGCCTTCTTGGCCGCGAGCTCGCCCTTGACCCGCTCGATCTCGCCCTGCAGCGCGGCGATGCGCGCCTCGAGCTCCGCCACCGACAGGCTCTTGAGGTCCTCGCCCAACGCGATGCCGGGCTTGGGCTTGGGCTTCAGGTCGTCCCAATCCATGGCAGCCTCCAATCCGCCGCGATCCGCCTCGCCTGCTCGGGGCCCGAGCGTGGCACGATGCAGCCAGCCTCTCAAGCGCCCCGCAGCCCCGGCCCACGGCACCCCGTGGGGCTACGACCGGGCGGTGGACTGTGGCACCATGGCCGCCGCCAGCATCGTCACCCGGGGGAGGACTACCGTGAGCCAGGCCCTGTCCGGCATCCGCATCATCGACATGACCCATAACCAGGCGGGGCCCGCCTGCACCCAGATCCTGGGCTTCCTCGGCGCTGACGTGATCAAGCTCGAGGAGCCCAAAGGCGGCGACGTCGCCCGCACCAACATGCGCGACAAGCCGGACAGCGACAGCCTGTTCTTCCTGGTGCTCAATGCCAACAAGCGGAGCCTCACGCTCAACCTCAAGACCGAGGAGGGCAAGGGGCTGTTCCGCCAGGTGGTGGCCAAGTCGGACGTGCTGGTGGAGAACTTCGGGCCCGGCGCGCTCGACCGGCTGGGGCTCGGCTGGGAGGCGCTCTCGAGGCTCAACCCGCGCCTCATCTACGCCACCATCAAGGGCTTCGGCACCTACGGCCCCTACAGCGGCTTCAAGAGCTTCGAGCCGATCGCCCAGGCCATGGGCGGGGCCATGTGCGTGACCGGCCAGCCGGACGGCCCGCCCACCTACGTGTGGCCGTCGATCGGCGATTCGGGCACCGGCATGCACATGGCCATCGGCATCCTCGCCGCCCTGCAGCAGCGCCACGCCACCGGCAAGGGCCAGCACGTGGAGGTGGCCATGCAGGACGCGGTGGTGAACATCTGCCGGGTGAGCCTGCGCGACCACCAGCGCTTCGGCCATCCCCCGCCGCGCACCGGCAACCAGCTCGGCCGCAACGTGCCCGGCACCACCTACGCCTGCGCCCCGGGCGGCCCCAACGACTACGTGTTCATCTATGCCCAGCCGCAGATGTGGCCGGCGGTGGTGGAGGTGATGGGCCAGCCCGAGCTGGCCCAAGATGCCCGCTTCAAGACGCTCGAGGCGCGCTGGCAGAACCGGCAGGCGCTCGATGCCATCATCGAGGCCTGGACGCGGCAGCGCAGCAAGCACGAGGTGATGCGGCTGATGGCCGAGGCGGGCGTGCCCTGCGGCGCCTGCCAGGACACGGGCGAGGTGCTGGCCGACCCCCACCTTGCGGCGCGCGAGATGATCGTCGACGTCGACTATCCCACGCGCGGCACCTACAAGACCGTGGGCTGCCCGGTGAAGCTCTCCGCCTCCCCGGTGACCGTGAGCCGCCCGCCGCTCTTGGGCGAGCACACCGCGGACCTGCTCGGGGCGTTGTGCGGCCTCGGCCCGGGTGACGTGGAGCGCCTGCGGCGGAAGGGCGTGGTGTAGGGGTTCGGGGGCTCGACTTCGGGACCCAGCCGTCTGTCCGCAAAGCGGCCTGCCAGGCCGCGGCGGACGTCGGGCCGGCCTTCAGGCGGGCGCCGCCGCCCCCGTGCGGCGCCGCACCTCGGGCAGGACCTGGCGGCCGATGAGCTCGATGCCGGCGAGGATGTCGTCCTGCGCCATGCCGGGCCAGCTCACGCGCATGGAGAGATGGGTGATGCCGGCGCGGTGCTGGGCGAGGAGCGCCTCGGCCACCTGGGCCGGCGAGCCGATGGCGAAGCGGTCGACGGCGAGGCGGCGCAGCTGCTGCTCGGCGGGCGCGGCGGGGTCGATCGACACGCCCTCGAGCCCCCAGGAGAAATAGGCCTTGTACTTCTCCATGAGATGGGGTGCGGCGCGGCGGAAGGCGGTGGCCTCGTCGGGGGCGCACGCCACCTCGAGCAGACGGCAGATGTGAGGGCTCGGCGGCAGCTTGGCGGCGGCGCGGGCGGCGCGATAGGCCGCCATCTGCCGCTCGAGCTCGCTGAGCGTGGGAACCGGCACCAGCAGCCAGCCGTCGCCGATCCTGGCCGCGCGGGCGATAGCCGCCTCCACCTGGGCGCCGACGATGATCGGCGGATGCGGCTTCTGCAGCGGGCGCGGGCGGATGCTGGCATCGGCGAACTTCCAGTGGCGGCCGCCGTAGCTGACGCGGTCGCCGGTCCACAGGCGGCGGATCACGTCGACGCCCTCGGTGAAGCGGGCCACGCGCTCCGACATTGGCACGCCGTACATGGCGTACTCCTCCGGCCGGTAGCCGAGCCCGACGCCCAGCATGAACCGGCCGCCGGTGGCCACGTCCATGAAGGCCGCCACCTCCGCCACCTCGATGGGATTGTGGAGCGGCAGCAGCGTGACGTTGGTGCCGATCCACAGCCCCTCGGCCTCCACGGCGACGCGCTGCAGCAGCGCGAACTGGGGGAAGAAGTGGAAGCCCGGCGTGACGTGATGCTCGCCCGCCCACACCGAATCGAAGCCGAGCGAGCGGATGAGGCGCACCTGCTCGAGCGTCTCGGCGAGCCGCCGCGCGGGGTCGTCGCCCTCCGGGTGCTGCGAGTTGAGGTAGATGCCGAGCTTCATGGTGCTTCCTCCCGGGTGGGGCCGGCCGCCCGGCCGATCAGGTGGGAACCGGCGCCGCCGCGGCGAGCAGCCCCTCGTGCTTGAGGGCTCTTTCCATCTGCCGGGATTGCGGGGCTTGCGAACCGGCGGCGATGGTCGCGAGCCGCCGGCGGGCTGTCAACCCGAGCCCGCGAATGGCTGTTGTGCGCGGCGCCGAATGGCGCGCGGGCGGATCGGCGGCCCTGCCTGCGGGCGCCTGGAGCTGCGCCTGCCGCCGCTCTACTTCGAGCCATAGGCAGCCCGCGCCCGGCCCTGCGCGGCGCGGACCGCCGGCACGATCTTGGCCTCCAGGGCCTCCGCGCTGATCGGCCCCACGTGCTTGTAGGCAACGCGGCCCCGGCCGTCGACGATGAAGGTCTCGGGCATGCCGTAGACGCCCCACTCGATCGCCACGCGCCCGTCGCCGTCCACCCCCACGGCCGCGAATGGGTTGCCGTAGCGGCCGAGGAAGCGCCGCGCGGCCGCCGCCTGGTCCTTGTAGTTGACGCCGAAGATGCGCACGCCCGTGCGCTGGCCCAGCGCCGCCAGCAGCGGATGCTCCTGCACGCACGGCAGGCACCAGGAGGCCCAGAAGTTGACCACCGTGACCTCGCCGGTGGCGAGATCGGCGCTGGCGAAGCCGCCGACCGGCCGCCCGCCCTCGGCCAGCCCCTCGAGCGGCGGCAGCGCGAAGGCCGGCACCTGCTTGCCGATCAGGGCCGACGGCACCCTGGAGGGATCGCCGCTCCTGAGCGCCAGCACGAAGACCACCACCAGCGCCGCGAACACGGCGAGCGGCCACAGCAGCGCGCGCGCTCTGCGTGCCGCGGCGGGCGGCGGCCCCGGGGCGGGATGGGAGGTGCCGACCGCCATGTCACCCTGGCGCCTGGTGCGAGCGGCGGCGCACGCCGCGCGCCTCCAGCTCGTCGAGCAGGCGGCGCTGGCGGCGCCCGTCGAGGGCGAGCCACGCCGCAAGCGCCGCGAGCACGATGCCGGTGGCGCCGTAGGCGGCCCAGATGAAGGCGGCGTGCGGGCCGAGGTCCATCGGCGCCCTCCTCACCCTGCCGCCTGGCCGGCGAGGCCGCCCGCGGCCTCCACCTCGACCGTGCGCATGGCCTTGACCCGCCGGCGCAGCACCTCGTTGCGCATGGCCTTGACGTGGAAGGCTGCGAACAGGGCGGCCATGCCGGCCGCCATCACCAGGAGCGGCCACAGCAGGGAGGGATGGATGGTGGGGGCGCCGAGCCGCATCACGCTCGCCGGCTGGTGCAGGCTGTTCCATTCCACCGAGAGCTTGATGATGGGCAGCATGACGATGCCGACCAGCGCCAGGATGGCGGTGAGCCTCGCCGCCAGCGCCTCCTCCTCTATGGACGAGCGCAGGGCGATGAGGCCGAGGTAGAGGAAGAGCAGGATCAACACCGAGGTGAGCCGCGGGTCCCACACCCAGTAGGCGCCCCACATCGGCTTGCCCCAAAGCGAGCCGGTGACGAGGCACAGGAAGGTGAACGCGGCGCCGATGGGAGCCGCCGCCTTCGCCGACACGTCGGCCAGCGGATGGCGGAACACCAGGAGCCCGAAGCTCGAGGCCGCCACCAGCGCATAGCCGCCCATGGCCAGCCACGCCGCCGGCACGTGCACGAACATGATCTTGGCGGCGTGGCCCTGCTGATAGTCGAGCGGCGCCGTGAAGGCCAGGTAGAGGCCGAGGGCGAGCAGCGCGCAGGCCGCCGCGGCGAGCCAGGGCAGCAGCCTGGCCGAGAGCTCCATGAACCGCGTGGGGTTGGCGAGCCTCTGGGTGAGGGTCTGCATGGGCATGGTCTAATGCCTCGCGGCGGGGCTTGCAAACGGCGCGCCCGGGCTTGCCGGCGCGGCCTGCGGCTGATTACTGGTAGGCGGCGGACGCGGCGAGCTGCCGCGGCCCTGCCCCGTGGCTCATACGTGCCCGCGGAGTCGTTGGATGACGATTGGCGATCGTTCGCGTGCGGCTCTGGGCAGGGCGGCCAAGATGGCCTGCCTGGCTCTGGCCCTGCTGGCCGTGGGCGTCGGCCCCGGGCGGGCGCAGCGGGCGGTCGACGTGCAGCTGGTGCTGGCGGTCGATGCCTCCGGCAGCGTCAGCGAGGACCGCTTCGAGCTGCAGAAGATGGGCTATGTCGCGGCCTTCCGCAGCCGCGAGCTGCTGCGGGCGGTGCGCGGCGGGGCGGTGGGCGCGGTCGCCGTCACCATGGTGCAGTGGACCGGGCCGGCCCTGCAGGTGGTGGTGGTGCCGTGGACGCGCATCGCCGACGAGGCCACCATGCTGGCCGTGGCCGACGCCATCGAGCGGGCGCCGCGCCAGCTGTTCAGCGGCGGCACCTCCATCAGCGGGGCGATCGACTTCGCCATGACCCTGTTCCCCAGGTCGGGCTTCGAGGGCGGCCGGCGCGTGATCGACGTCTCGGGCGACGGCTCCAACAACCGCGGCCGGCCGCCGGCGGAGGCGCGCGATGCGGCGGTGGCGGCCGGCGTGGGCATCAACGGCCTGCCGATCCTCGCCATCGAGCCCGACCTCGACAGCTACTACCGCGACCACGTCATCGGCGGTCCGGGCGCGTTCGTGATCGCGGCGCGGTCCTACGAGACCTTCACCGAGGCAGTGTTGAAGAAGCTGGTCACCGAGATCGCAGGCGCCCCGGGCGCCGGCTCAGAACTGGCGCAGCATCGCCGCTCCGACGATGGGCCCCGCCTTGCCCTGCTGCACCAGCACGGCGCAGGCGTCCGTGTCCGGACGCATGAAGGTGTCGCGCTGCAGCTCGACCGTCATCGCCTTGCCGTTCCACAGCCCGATGGGGATCAGCTCGCGCACCACATGGTTGTAGGTGACGGTCTTGCCCTGGTTCTCCCCGCGCGCGATCGGCACCGTCACGCTGCGGGAGATCACCGCCAGCCATAGCGTCGCCTCCTTCGGCGGCGTGCCCGGCGGGGCCGCGGCCGCCTGCACCACCAGGTGGTCCTTGTCGCGCGACAGGCGCACCGCGACCGGCGTCAGCGTCTTCGCCGTCTTCTCGATTGCCTGGTCGATGCTGCTCTCGTCGCTGCCGTTGACGTGGGCCACGCCGTTGACCACCACCTGCGGGGTGTAGATGGCGCCGTCGCCGCGCGCCTTGGCATAGGCGCGCTGGCGCTCGCTGAAGCGCGGGTTTGCGAGGGTGTCCTTCCACCCCAGGTAGTCCCAGTAGTCCACGGACAGCGACAGCGCGACGATGTCCTCGCGCTTGGCGAGCCGCCCGAGCAGGGCATCGGCACGCGGGCAGGACGAGCACCCCTGGCTGGTGAACAGCTCGACCACGCCCTTGGGGCGGAGGACGGCGCCGCTCGGCGGGGCGGCATCGGCGCTATCGGCTCCCGGGCGCTCTGTCTGTGCGGCGGCGGGCAGGCCGGCAAGACCGGCAGTGAGCGCGATGAGCGCGAGGAACCGCATGTGCCGATCGCATCCTCTTGGTTTTCGTTCGGACCGGCGGGCTCCACCCCCCGCGGACCCGCCCGGCGGCGACACTATCCGGATTTCCTTTATCAAGTGCGAGTCACGAAAGGGTGAGACGTTCCGTCCCACTTTCGCGAGGGAACCGGCCCCCAGTGGGCCCCGACGCGACAAGCCCCTGGGCCGGCGGCCCCGCCCCGGCGGCGCCTACGCGGCGCTCGCCAGGTTGCGCAGGACGAAGGGCAGGATGCCGCCGTGGCGGTAGTAGCTCAGCTCCTCCTCGGTATCGATCCGGCACAGCACGGTGGTCTCCTTGCGGCTGCCGTCGGGGAACGCCACCTCGACCACGAGCTTCTGCCTGGGCTTGAGCCCCGCCAGGCCGCGGATCGTCACCGTCTCGCGGCCGGTGATGCCGAGCCCCTGCCAGGACTGGCCCTCCTCCAGCACCAGGGGCAGCACGCCCATGCCCACCAGGTTGGAGCGGTGGATGCGCTCGAACGACTGGGCGATGACCGCGCGGATGCCGAGCAGCCGCGTGCCCTTGGCGGCCCAGTCGCGGCTCGAGCCGGTGCCGTACTCCCGGCCGGCGAACACCACCAGCGGCACGCCCTCGCTCTTGTAGCGCATGGCGGCATCGAAGATCGACATTGCCTCCCCTGACGGATAGTGGATGGTGTTGCCGCCCTCCTTGCCGCCCATCATCATGTTCTTGATGCGCACGTTGGCGAAGGTGCCGCGCATCATCACGTTGTGGTTGCCGCGGCGCGCGCCGTAGGAGTTGAACTCGGGCGGGCGCACCTGGTGCTCGATGAGGTAGACCCCGGCCGGGCCGTCGCGCTTGATGGAGCCCGCCGGCGAGATGTGGTCGGTGGTGATGCTGTCCTGGAACAGGCCCAGCACGCGGGCATCGACGATGTCGCCGATCGGCGCCGGGGTGGGCGTGATGTCCTCGAAATAGGGCGGGTTCTGCACGTAGGTGGAGCCCGAGTTCCAGCGGTAGGTGAGGCTGGCCTTGGCCTTGCCCATGGCCCGCCAGCGCTCGTCGCCCTCGAACACGGCGCCGTAGCGCCTGGCGAACATGTCGGGCGTCACGCAGGTGCGGATGAGCTCGGCGATCTCTGCCGAGGTGGGCCAGATGTCCCTGAGGAACACCGGCTTGCCGTCGCTGCCCGCCCCCAGCGGCTCGCTGGTGAGGTCGCTGTTGAGCGTGCCGGCCAGCGCGTAGGCCACCACAAGGGGCGGCGAGGCCAGGTAGTTGGCCTTCACGTCGGGGTTGACGCGGCCCTCGAAGTTGCGGTTGCCCGACAGCACGGCGGCCACCACCAGGTCGTTGGCGCGCACCGCCTCGGCGATGTTGTCGGGCAGCGGACCGGAGTTGCCGATGCAGGTGGTGCAGCCGTAGCCCGCCAGATTGAAGCCCAGCGCGTCGAGGTCGCCCTGCAACCCGGCCTTGGCCAGGTAGTCGGTGACCACCTGGGAGCCCGGCGCCAGCGAGGTCTTCACCCACGGCTTGGCCTTGAGCCCCTTCCTGCGGGCGTTGCGGGCGAGCAGGCCGGCCGCAATCAGCACCGAGGGGTTGGAGGTGTTGGTGCACGAGGTGATGGCGGCGATCACCACGTCGCCGTGGCCGAGGTCGAAGTCGGCGCCCTCCACCTTCACCCGCCGCCCGAGGCTCGCGCCCTTGACGATGTCGGGCAGCGCCCTGGCGAACTCGGCCTTGGCGGCGCCCAGCGCCACCCGGTCCTGCGGGCGCTTGGGCCCGGCCATCGACGGCTCGACGGTGCCGAGGTCGAGCTCCAGCACGTCGGTGAACACCGGGCTTGCGCCCCCATCCCGCCACAGGCCCTGCGCCTTGCAGTAGGTCTCCACCAGGGCGACGCGCTCGGGCGCGCGGCCGGTGGCCTTGAGATACTTGATGGTGTCGGCGTCGACGGGGAAGAAGCCGCAGGTGGCGCCGTACTCGGGCGCCATGTTGGCGATGGTGGCGCGATCCTCGACCGACAGGTGATCGAGGCCCTCGCCGAAATACTCTACGAACTTCTCCACCACCCCGCGCTTCCTCAGCATCTGAGTGCAGGTGAGCACGAGGTCGGTGGCGGTGACGCCCTCCTTGAGCCGGCCCTTGAAGCGGAAGCCCACCACCTCGGGGATCACCATGGCGACGGGCTGGCCCAGCATGGCCGCCTCCGCCTCGATGCCGCCCACGCCCCAGCCCAGCACGCCCAGGGCATTGACCATGGTGGTGTGGCTGTCGGTGCCCACGCAGGTGTCGGGGAAGGCCTGCTCCGGCCGGCCCGGCCCGGTCCACACCGACTGGGCGAGGTACTCGAGGTTGACCTGGTGGCAGATGCCGGTGCCGGGCGGCACCACGCGGAAGTTGTTGAAGGCGCCGGCGCCCCAGCGCAGGAACTCGTAGCGCTCCTTGTTGCGCTCGTACTCGATCTCCACGTTCTTCTTGAACGCATCCGCGGAGCCGAAGAAGTCCACCTGCACGGAGTGGTCGATGACGAGGTCGACCGGCACCAGCGGGTTGATCCGGGAAGGGTCGCCGCCCAGCGCCCTCATGGCATCGCGCATGGCGGCGAGGTCCACCACCGCCGGCACGCCGGTGAAGTCCTGCATCAGCACGCGCGCGGGCCGGTAGGCGATCTCGCGCGTGGAGGTGCGGTCCTTCAGCCATTCGGCCACGGCGCGGATGTCGTCGGCCCTGACGGAACGGCCGTCCTCGTGGCGCAGCAGGTTCTCGACCAGCACCTTGAGCGAGAACGGCAGCCTGGAGATGCCGGCGAGCCCGTTCCTCTCCGCCTCCGGCAGGGAGAAATACTCGTAGACCTTGGCCCCAACCTGGAGCGTCCTGCGGCATTTGAAGCTGTCGGGGTGGCTGGGGGCTGGGCTCATGACCTGTGGTCTCCTTCGGTGGGCCGGCGCTCGCCGAGCGTTTCACGCTGGCCTGTGGGCAAGCTGGGCCCCTATAAGACGATTCCGAGCCTGCAATATCAAGGCCGGGGGTCCGGGAAAGCCCACCGATGAAGCTCGTCGCCGACAGGCTGGGCGCGATCAGGGGCGGGCGCAGGGTGCTCGCCGGCCTGTCGTTTGCGCTGGCAGCCGGCGAAGCACTGCTGCTCACCGGGCCCAACGGCGCCGGCAAGACCACGCTCATCCGCATTCTCGCCGGCCTCCTGCAGCCGAGCGAGGGCGGGGTGGCGCTCGACGGCGGCGACGGGGAGCGCACGCTCGGCGAGCAGTGCCACTATGTGGGCCATCTCGATGCGGTCAAGGCGAGCCTGACGGTGGAGGAGAACGCGGCCTTCTGGTGCCGCTTCCTGGGCGGGGAGCGCGGCCGCGTGCCGGGAGCGCTTGAGGCCTTCGGCCTCGCCGCGCTGCGCGACATCCCCGCGGGCCTGCTGTCGGCCGGCCAGAGGCGGCGGCTGGGGCTTGCCCGCGTGCTGCTCGCTGCGCGCCCGGTGTGGCTGCTCGACGAGCCCACCGTCTCCCTCGACGGCGGAGCGCAGGCGGCGCTCGTGGCCGTGGTTGACCGCCACCTCGAAGCCGGCGGCCTCGTGCTGGCGGCGACCCACGTCGCGCTGCCGTTCTCGCGCGCGCGCGAGCTGGCGCTGGGCGGGGCGGCCGGGGCGGTCAGGGCGGCATGAGCGCGCTCATCGAGCTCGTGCGCCGCGACCTCCTGCTCGCCTGGCGGGAGGGCGGCGCGGTGGGCGTTGCGCTCGGCTTCTATCTGGTGGTGGTGACGCTGCTGCCGCTCGCCATCGGCCCCGACCTCAACCTGCTCGTGCGCATCGGCCCCGGGGTGCTGTGGGTGGCGCTGCTGCTCTCCGCGCTCCTTTCGCTGCCGCGCATGTTCGAGACCGACCTCGAGGACGGCTCGCTCGAGGTGCTGGCCACGGGGCCGCTGCCGCTCGAGGTCGTCGCCGCCGCCAAGAGCCTTGCCCACTGGCTCACCACCGGCGTGCCGCTGGTGGTGCTGACGCCGCTCCTCGGCCTGTTCCTCAACCTGGGGCCCGACGCCTGCGGCGCGCTGGTGGCGAGCATGGTTGTCGGCACGCCGGCGGTGAGCTTCATCGGCGCCGTCGGCGCGGCGCTCACCCTGCGTGCGCGGCGCGGCGGCCCGCTGCTCGCCTTCCTCATGCTGCCGCTGTTCGTGCCGACGCTGGTGTTCGGCATCGAGGCGGCGCGCGGCGCCGATCTCGCCTCCGGCGCCTTCCGCCCCTCCTTCCTCATCCTTGCCGCCGTCTCGCTCGCCGCGCTGGTGCTGGCGCCGCTCGCCGCCGCCGCTGCCCTGCGCGTCCAGCTGCGCTGACGCCCTTTGCCTCGCCGGGGCTCGCCTCGCCTTCCGGGACGGCGCAAGCGCCGATTGCCTCGCGGGCCGGAACCCCGAGGGTTTGGGAGAGTAGAGGTGCGGGGCGTCTAGCCGCCGGACCGTATTTGTAAGGCCTGAGAGTCGGCTCTCACGCCCCGCGCCCGCGCGTGGAACCCGCTTGACCGATCCGATCACCATGGGCCCAGGCCCGCGGGCACGACATCCCGCAGCGCCATTGCGCAGGCCCTCGGCCGCCTCTGGAGGCCGCCCCTGCAGCGGGCCGCCTCGCGGTACCGAGGTGCACGCATCATAGCACACCCTGGGACCTGTGGGATTACTCCGGTTACGGTTAATTTCCGTCTCGCGCCGACTTTCCGCGCGCCCGCTGTCATCCCGGAATTCCGCGCGCCGTTCCCTGGCATCCCGGAGCTGAATGAAGCGAAGCATCCGGGACCCAGGGGCCACACGCTCAAACGCGACGGCGCGGAGGGAGCCGGCATGCGCAATGAATGGAGCGGGCGGAGCTGCGCACCCCTGGGTCCCGGCTCTCGCGCTCACGCGCTCTCCGGGACGAAAGCAGCTGGCGCGGCTCAGATGCGCCCGCCGCCCTTGCGGCGGATCGCCACCACCGACGGCCGCGGCGGCATGCCGGGCTGGAAGTCGGGCCAGCGCGTGGCGGGGTCCTCGAAAGTCGACGCGCGGCCGAACGGCTTCCAGTCCCTTACCCCATCGGTGCCGGGGTGCTGCACGGCCAGGAACAGCGTGCGCCCGTCCGGGGCAAAGCACGGCCCGCACATTTCTGCCCCCACCGGGCAGCGGAAGAAGAGGCGGGAGAGGCCGCGGCTTGCGCCTTCGGTGCCCACCGCATAGAGGCCGTCGGCCTTGCTCGTCTTCCTGGCCCACATGCTGCCCTGGTCGGTCGACACCCACAGCCGGCCCAGGGCGTCTACGGCGCAGTTGTCCGGGCAGGCGAACCAGCCGTGCGCGCTGGTGGCGGGGTTCCACAGCGCGCCCACCTCCGCCACCCGCGGATCGCCGCACTTGATCAGCATGTCCCAGGTGAAGGTGGCCGCCGCGTGGTCGCCGCCGGGCGCCGTCATCTCGATGATGTGGCCGAAGTCGTTGGGCCCGCGCGGATTGGCTTTGTCGGCCTGCTCGGGCCGGCGCTTGTCGTTGTTGGTCAGCATGGCATAGACCTTGCCGCTGGTGGGGTGCGGCTGCACGTCCTCGGGCCGGTCCATGGGCGTGGCACCGAGCAGATCGGCGGCGGCCCGCGCGTAGATCAGAACCTCGGCCTGTGAATGGAAGCCGTTGGCGGGCGTGAGCGGCCCCTCGCCGTAGACCAGGGGCAGCCAGGCGAGCGTGCCGTCGTCGGCAAAGCGCGCCACTGACAGGGTGCCCTCCGACAGGAGCCGGCGGTTTGCCGCCCGGTCGCCGGGGCGGAAGCGGCCCTTGGACACGAAGCGGTAGATGTACTCGCGCGGGGAGTCGTCGCCCGAGTAGATCACCACGCGGCCGTCCTTGTTGACGATGGTCTCGGCGCCCTCGTGGCGGAAGCGGCCGAGGGCGGTGTGTTTGACCGGCACCGAGCGCGCATCGAAGGGGTCGATCTCCACGATCCAGTTGAAGCGGTGGCACTCGTTGGCCTCGCGGTCGACGTTGAAGCGCTCGTGGAAGCGGCCCCAGCTCACCCAGTTGGCGGGAATGCCGTAGCGCTCGTAGGTTTTCTGCAGCGGCCCGCCCAGGCCCTTGGTCAGCCGCTTGCCGGCGGCGTCCTTCTGCTCGGTCCAGAAGTAGCCGTGGCAGTTCTCCTCCGCCGTCAGGTAGGTGCCCCACGGCGTCTGCCCGCCGGCGCAGTTGTTGAAGGTGCCGAGGACCCGCCGCCCGCTCGGGTCGGCCCTGGTCTTGAGCAGGTCGTGCCCCGCCGCCGGTCCGTCGATGGTCATCTCGGTGGCGGCCGCGATGCGGCGATTGTACCTGCCGCCCACCACCGGCTTCCACCTGCCGCCCTGCAGCGCGATCTCCACCACGCTGACGCCGTGGGCGGCCATCTCCACCGCCACGTGCGCCTCCGTGATGGCGGCAAAGTCGGTGCGGTCGGGGCGGCCGCCGATGCCGGGGAACATCACCTCCGCGCTGGTGAACTCGTGGTTGACGCAGAGCAGCGCCCGCCGGCCGCGGCGGTCGAGCGGGAAGAAGGCAATGTAGTCGTTGTTGTAGCCGAAGCGGCGCGCCTGCTCGGCGCCGGTGAGCCTTGCCGGATCGAAGGGCCCGAGCCCGGGGAACAGGGGATCGCCCCAGCGCAGCAGAATCTGGGCCTCGTAGCCCTCCGCCACGTGGTGCGTCTCGTCGACGCCGCCCGCGACCTCGGGAAAGTCCGCCATCGCCTGGGGCGCCGCGCCGACCTGGCGTGGGCTGCCGGTGAGCGCCGCCGCCCCGAACAGCGCGGTCGCGGCCGCCACCCCGAGCGAGCCCGCCAGCATGTCGCGGCGCGTGTAGCGGCGGGCGACGATGGCCCCGATCGTGTCCTGGCTGGGCGGGGCGAGCGGGATGTCATCGAACGCTTCGTAGGCCTCGGCGGTGCTGGAATACCTGTCGTCGGTCATGGACGCCCCCTCTGGCTGACCCCCGGCACTCTAGCCCCGCTCCGTGTCGGCTGCATGATCGGGCGGGCCGCAGCGGGCGTGCGGCCGGCGCGCCGGTGTGGAGGGCTGGTCACAGCGGCGTCAGGGCGCCGCCACGCCGCTGGAACAAATGCCACCCTGGCGTGTTGCCTTGTTCAGTCGCTCGCCGCGGGCGGCGAGGATCGGCGGGGGTATAAGAGTTGGCGGGCCTCGGCCCGCGCGTCGGGCGCACCGCCGACGGGAGCGGGAGAGAGGACGTGATCGACGGATCGGGGGCCGGCTCCGGGCAGGGACCACAGACAGCTTTCGTCCTGTTCACTCCGGGCGTGGCGGCCGGCTCCGGCCAGGCGCAGGATACGGGCTCCGAGCGGTCCGGCGGCGCCCCCGGCGACGCCGGTGCGGCCCGCCCCGTGCGCGCGCTGCGCATCCTCATCGTCGAGGACGACGCCCTCATCCGCCTCGACCTGGCTGCGCACCTGCTGGCGGCCGGCCACACCGTGGTCGGCGCCGCCGACCGCACCCCCGAGGCGCTGCGCCTCGTCGATCGCGAGCGCCCCGACCTGGTGCTGATGGACGTGCGCCTGGCGGGCGCCGACGACGGGATCGAGGCCGCCACCGAGATCTGGCGGCGCTTTGCCGTGCGCTCCCTGTTCGTCTCGGCCAACCTCGACGACGCCGCACGGTCCCGGGCGGCCGCCGCCAACCCTGTCGGCTACCTGGAAAAGCCGTTCACCGCCCACACCCTCCTCGCCGCCGTGTCCCTGGTGTACCTGTAGGCGAGCGGACCGGATTAGCGCGCCGGCCGGCTCCGGCAGCGTTCTCCTCCGGCCGCTGCCAGGCCGCGCGGCCGCCGTGGGGCGCCGGCGCAAACCTGGGGCGGGTGGCGGGGCAGGGCCGGCTCGGCTATGTTGCCGGCACAGCGATTCGGGGAGCATTTGCCATGCTCGAGCGCACCATCCTCGCCCTGCCCACCGGCCACAAGGCGCCGGTGCCGCGACTCTTCAAGCGCACCCTGCAGGTCGCCCTGGCAGTGGCGATCACCGGCGCCGTGTTCCTGGTCATGATCGTCGGCAACGGGGTGCTGGTGGGCCGCGCGGCAAGCTTCCAGGCCGGCTACAACGCCTGGCTCGCGTTCGTGAAGCGGCCGGACATCCTCGGCACCATGGTCGTGACCGCCGTGGTCACGGTGCTGCTCGTCTACCGCATGCGCGACCGCGAGCGGAAGTAGCGCTCACGGGCCGGCGCCGGCCGCCCCCGCTCCGTCCGCCGCCTTGCAGCCGGCGCCCGCCTCGCCGGAGGCGGCGCGGCCTGCTCCCCGCGTCCAGGTCTGGTCGCGCTTGAGGAAGTCGGCCAGCGTCTTGCCGGGCTCCGGGCGGAAGCGCTCCGCCGTCACCTCGAAGTCGTCGATGCGGTCGAGGCGGAAAGTGCGGAAGTCCTCGCGCAGCTCGCACCAGGCCGACAAGAGCCACACCGGCCCGAAGTAGGCAAGGCACAGGGGCCGCACCGTGCGCACCGTGGCCTCGCCCAGCGCGTCGCGGTAGGAGAAATGCACCTTGAGGTGGCTGCGCACGGCGCGCCGCAGCTCCGCCGAATCGAACTTGATGGGCTCCATGTAGTGGTGGGGCGGGGCGAGCAGCGCGGTGTTGGCCATGTAGCTGCGCAGCCGCTCGGGAATCACCGCCTCGACCTTGGCGATGACGTTGCTGGCGGCCTCCGCCAGCTTGGCGTCGGCCCACGATTCGACAATGCGCGCGCCCAGCACCAGGGCCTCGATCTCCTGCTCGGTGAACATCAGCGGCGGCAGGTCGAAGCCCGCCTTGAGCATGTAGCCCACCCCCGCCTCGCCCTCGATCGGCACCCCGCTCGCCGTCAGGTCCTGGATGTCGCGGTAGATGGTGCGCTCCGACACCTCCAGCGCCTGCGACAGGTCGCGGGCGCGCACCAGCTCCTTGCGGCGCATGAACTGAATGATCTCGAACAGGCGGTCGGCTCGGCGCACGGGCTTGCGTCCTCCGCGGTCTCGGTGTCGCGGAGCCTAGCCTAGACCTCCTGACACCACGCTGTCAGGAGTGTGTCAGGGCTGCTGACAGCAGGCTGTCAGGGGGCCTCGACGATAGTGCGGACATCGCCCGCGCGAACGTGCAGCGGGACCGCTCACCATCAGGAACAGGAGACAGACATGGCCTGCAGCCGCACCCTATCCGCCGACGCCCGCACCGCCCCCACGCTCGCCGCACGTGCCCTGGCCCTGCTTGGGCGGGCGTGGCGCGCCTTTGTGGCCTGGCGCATGCGCCGCTTGACCATCGAGATCCTGCGCGCGCTCGACGACCGCACGCTCGCCGACATCGGCATCAGCCGCCAGGAGATCGAATCCCTGGTGCTCGGCCGGCCGGGCGAGCGCATGCGCGGCTACGACGCAGGATGGTATCGCCAGCGACCCGGGAAGGGTCAGGGATAGAACACCGGCCGTGGCTGCTCGGCGTCGGCCAGCAGCAGCCCGCCAACGATGGAGCGGGCCAGCTGCTCGCCCATGCAGCGGTGGCCGCGGTCGTTGAGGTGGAGATCGTCGGCGGCCAGGTAGTAGCGATCGCCCCGCTCGCGCTGCAGCTCGCGCATGGCCTCGAAGCGGTCGACCAGCAGCACGCGTGCCTCGCGCGCCACCTCGGCCACCGCCGCCACCACCCGCTCGTAGTGCTCGTCCCTGGTGAGACGGTCGCCGTACTGGGGATCGACCAGGACCACGTCGATGCCGGACTGGGCGAGCCAGGAAAGCGTCGTCCTGAGGCAGCCCTTGAAGCCGTCGATGCCGACGTGGCGCAGGGCGTCGTTGGTGCCGACCTGCCAGACGACGAGATCGGGCCTGGTCTCCTCCACCTCGCGCTTCATGCGGTCGGCGGCGCCTTGCGCCACTTCGCCCGACTGGCCGCGCGCCACCACCTCGAAGTCCATTCCCTTGAAGGAGCCCTCGAGCGAGGTCTCGAGCCTGGCGATGTAGGTGGCCGACGGCGAGGAGGCGCCCACGCCCGCCGTCGAGGACGAGCCGATGGCCAGCACCCGCACGCTGGCCTTGGAGCGCACGGCGCGGCTCAGCGCGCGCAGCGGCCGGCGGAAGCGCTCGCCGACGGGTCGCCGGCTGCGGCAGTCGTCCGACAGGGCGGGCGGGGCCGGCGGCAGCACCGCGGCGCCGATGCTGGCCTGCGCCAGCTCCTGCGGCAGGGCGGCCTCCGGCATGAGGAGCACCGCGCTCGCAAGCGCCCACGCACCCAACCGCACAGACATGAGGTTCCCGCCCCCTTTCCAGCCCGTGGTCAAAATCTAGGCCGACCCTGGCGCAGCGTAAAGCAGGTGTGTGAACATCGCTAACGCTCTCCACGATTGACGCGGGCCCCCTGCCGCGCCACAACGCTTGCCCATGTCCACCACCGACCTGAAGTCCGTCATCGAGGCCGCCTGGGAGCGGCGCGAGGAGCTCGGCCCGGCCACCCGCGGCGAGGTGCGCGAGGCGGTCGACGCCGCGCTCGACCAGCTCGACCGCGGGGAAGCCCGCGTGGCCGCCAAGGAGGGCGGAGAATGGGTCGTCCATCAATGGCTTAAGAAGGCTGTCCTGCTCTCCTTCCGGCTCTACGACATGGCACCCATAGCGGGCGCGCCGGGAGGGGCGGCGTGGTGGGACAAGGTCCCTTCCAAGCTCGCCGGCATGACCCCCGAGGCCTTCCGCAAGGCCGGCTTCCGGGCAGTGCCCGGCGCCATCGTGCGCCGCTCGGCCTACATCGCCCCCGGCGTGGTGCTGATGCCCTCCTTCGTCAATCTCGGCGCCTATGTCGGCGCCGGCACCATGGTCGACACGTGGGCGACCGTGGGCTCCTGCGCCCAGATCGGCCGCAACGTGCACCTCTCGGGCGGGGTCGGCATCGGCGGCGTGCTCGAGCCGCTGCAGGCCAACCCCACCATCGTCGAGGACAACTGCTTCATCGGCGCCCGCTCCGAGGTGGTGGAGGGCGTCATCGTCGGCGAGGGCTCGGTGCTGGCCATGGGCACCTTCATCGGCGCCTCCACCAAGGTGATCGACCGCGCTACCGGCGAGGTGCACATCGGCGCCGTCCCGCCCTACTCGGTGGTGGTGCCGGGCTCGCTGCCGGGCAAGCCCTACGCCAGCGGCGAGCCGTCGCCCTCCCTCTACTGTGCCGTGATCGTCAAGACGGTCGACGAGAAGACCCGCGCCAAGACCTCCATCAACGAGCTCCTGCGCGATTAGGGCTGCAACCTGTGCCGCCCCCGGCAGGGACCGCGAGCAAGGAGCGCCCGCGACGCCGCGGCCGCGTCGTTGACCGGCCCGCCAAAGTCACCTAGGCAGGCCCCATGGACGCACCCCGCACCTACCGGGCGCTCGATCCCGCCAAGGTCATCCAGACGGTCGAGATGCTGCACCGGCGCATCTCGGAGCGCTTTCCAGGCGCGGGGCTGGCCAGCGTGTGCGCCGAGCTGCTCGTCATTGCCCGCGAGAACTCGGCCCGGGCCGAGCGCATCGCCGGCCGCAACCTGCCCCTGCGCCTGGTGATCATGCTGCTGCTCGCCGCCGGCACCGCCGCGCTCGTTTGGATCGCGCGCCAGATCGACTTCTCGCGCACCTCCGCCGACAGCGTCTTCAGCGTGCTGCAGGGGCTCGAGGCCGCCGCCAACCTGGTCGTGCTGCTGGGGGCGGCGCTATTCTTCCTTGTCACCATCGAGGAGCGGCTCAAGCGGCGGCGCGCGCTCGCCGCTCTCAACGAGCTGCGCTCGATCATCCACGTCATCGACATGCACCAGCTCACCAAGGACCCGAGCGCGGAGGTGAGCGTGGCCGGCAAGACGCCCTCCTCGCCGGCACGCACGCTCACCCGCTTCGAGCTCACGCGCTATCTCGACTACTGCTCGGAGATGCTCTCGCTCGCCTCCAAGGTGGCGGTGCTGTTCGCGCAGGGGTTCCCCGACACCGACGTCACCGAGGCGGTGAGCGACATCGAGCGCATCGCCGCCGGCCTCTCCCAGAAGATCTGGCAGAAGATCATGATCCTGGAGGCGCTGGGGCCGGAGGCGGCGGCGCCCCCCGGCCGGGCTTAGGCGGAGGACCGAAGGGCCATGGGGAGCCTTGAAGCATGACCGATCTGCGACAGCCCACGGCCGAGTGCCTGGCCTTCGCCCAAGCCCTGATCCGCTGCCGCAGCGTGACGCCGGCCGAGGGCGGGGCGCTCGCGTTTCTGCAGAGCGTGCTCGAGCCGGCGGGCTTCGCCTGCCACCGCCTCACCATGCGCGAGCCCGGCACGGCCGACGTGGAGAACCTCTACGCCCGCCTCGGCACCGGCTCGCCGCACCTGTGCTTTGCCGGCCACACCGACGTGGTGCCGCCGGGCGAGGAGGCGTCCTGGTCGCATCCGCCGTTCGCCGCCGAGGTGGCCGACGGCATGCTCTACGGGCGCGGCGCCGTCGACATGAAGGGGGCCATCGCCTGCTTCCTCGCCGCCGCCGTCGACTATCTGAGGTCGCACGGCGGCCTGAAGCGCGGCTCGCTCTCCTTCCTCGTTACCGGCGACGAGGAGTCCGTCGCCATCAACGGCACACCCAAGCTGCTCGCCTGGCTCAAGGCGCGCGGGGAGCGGCTCGATGCCTGCATCGTGGGCGAGCCCACCAGCTCCAACGCCGTGGGCGACGAGGTCAAGATCGGCCGGCGCGGCTACGTCAACGCCCTGCTCGTGGTGCACGGCAAGCAGGGCCACTCGGCCTACGCCGAGCGGGCCGAGAATCCCATCCCCAAGCTCGCCCGCATCGTCGACCGCCTGTCGACCACACCCATCGACCGCGGCACGCCCCATTTCCAGCCCTCGAGCCTGCAGGCCACCATCGTCTCGGTGCCGAACACGGCCACCAACGTCATCCCGGGCTCGGCGCGCGCCAACTTCAACATCCGCTACAACGACCTGCACACGCGCGCCGGCATCGAGGCGTGGGTGCGCAGGGAGTGCGAGAAGGCCGCCGCCGAGGTCGGCGCCCGCTTCACGCTCGCCTTCGAGGGCTCGGGCGAGGTGTTCCTGACCGAGCCCGGGCCGCTGGTGGAGATGATGCGGGCGGCAGTGGAGGCCGTCACCGGCCGCGCGCCGGCGCTCACCACCAACGGCGGCACCTCGGATGCGCGCTTCATCAAGGACCTGTGCCCGGTGGTGGAGGCGGGGCTCGTCAACGCCACCGCCCACCAGGTCGACGAGCGCGTGCCCCTGGCCGACCTCGCCACGCTCGCCGCCATCTACCGCCGCTTCCTGGAGGGGTATTTCGCATGATGCCGGCCCTGCCCCCCGCCATCGCGCCGGCGCGCACGCGGGGCGTGCGCCGTCACCCGATGGAGTGAGCGGCCGTGGCTCGGGAAACGCCGCCTCTTGCCGGACAGGTCGCCGTGGTGGCGGGGGCCACGCGCGGCGCGGGACGTGGCATTGCGCGCGCGCTGGCCGAGGCGGGCGCCTTCGTCTACTGCACGGGGCGCAGCGCGGCGGGGCGGCCGCTTCCCCGCGATCGTAAGCGGCAGGCCGGCATCGCTGCCGGCCAGCCCTCACATCGTGGCCCCGATCTGCCAGGGAACGAACTCGTTGTCGCCGTAGCCCAGAAGCTCGCTCTTCGTCCTCCGCCCGAGGCCACGCGCAGGATCGCCCCTATCCGGCCACCCGCTATTCCTTGAGGGCGACCACGTTCTTCGCCGCCAAGGCTTTGAGCAGCGCCGCGGCCCCGCACTGAACTGCGACCACATTGGGTTGGAACTGAAGATCGGCGACAAATTTGCCCGATGCATAGTGGTTGGTGCAGGACCAGATGTAGGGGCTGGCGACGCCGCGCCGCCGGTATCCTAGTCCATTGTATCTTTCGAAGCGCAACAGTATGTCAGGCACTGACCAGCTCTGAAGCGTGTCCCAGCGCTGCATCCGGAGCGCGTCCGCGGCGCTATCTTCCCAGGAGAACGGCGGTGAGCCGGTCGTGGGCCTCCCTGCCGGGACGTGCACGGTCCTTTGCGTGAGAGGATCGCCGTTGTGCAGATGCGTCGAGAAGTTGAAACCGCCTTCCAGGCCGTGCAGGATTCCGATTACGAACCACGGCACGCCGGTCATGTTCTCCACCGCCACGTAGCGGTCCTTTCCCGCCACTACGCGATCGGCATCCGCGAGCGCGCGCGCCCGCCCCCGATCCGTGAGCACCGCCGTCTCGAACATGGTGCGGTAGTCCTCCAGGCTAGGCGCAGCCCCCAGATCGATCGGCAGCGGTGTCTTCTTCTCCTGCAACTGGGCAAGCGACGCCGGCGGGATCTTGGTCGGCGACACGTCGCTGATGAGCTGCCATGCCCAGGACGTCAGGGCGTCCGGGAGCTCGCCGATCTCCTTCTGGTCTCGCGCTAGAATTTCCTTCGCCAGCTTCACGTACTCGAGCGCGATCTTCCTGTCCTCGATTGCGGTCTTGTTCTGCTCGATTGTCCGCTGGATCACACCCCCGATAATCGCGACGATCACAGGCACCAGGAAAATTGAGAAGATCTTGGCGAGCTGCTCGATGTTGTCGAGGGAGGGCCAGCGGAAGGAGCGTCTCGGAGTATCGGGAGCGTCGGTCATTGGGCGGCCTGTCGAAATTCATTGCGTGGCACGAAGGAAAATCAGCAGGCACGATAGCCGGCCCGGCACGACTTGAAAACCGAGATCCGAGGCAACCCGCCCGATCGGGATTGGGGTTGCGCTCCCGGAAACCAAGGCGAGCACCTTAGAGGCGCGCAGAAGCTGTCCGAGATCCCGGCAGTTGCCGGCCGCGTCCCCATCCCTGGGCAAGACACCGGACAGCCGCGCCAAGGTGCGGCTCCCGCGGCCGGACCAGTGAGGACGGCCCAAGTGGCCCGACCGGATTGCAAGGGTGAGGGCGCCGACCGGGACGCCCCGCTCCGCGGGCCCTCACATCGTGGCCCCGATCTGCCAGGGAACGAACTCGTTGTCGCCGTAGCCCAGAAGCTCGCTCTTGGTCCTCTCGCCCGAGGCCACGCACAGGATCGCCTCGAAGATCTCGCGGCCCTTCTCCTCGATCGGCACGCCGTCGAGGATGTCGCCGCAGTCGATGTCCATGTCGTCGATCATGCGCCGGTAGACGTCGTGGTTGGTGGCGAGCTTGAGCGAGGGCGTGGGCTTGCAGCCGTAGGCGGAGCCGCGGCCCGTGGTGAAGGCGAGCACGTTGCAGCCGCCGGCCACCTGGCCGGTGGCCGCGACCGGGTCGTAGCCCGGCGTGTCCATGTAGACGAAGCCCTTGGCGGTCACCGGCTCGGCGTAGCGGTAGACCTCGGCGAGCGTGGTGGTGCCGCCCTTGGCCGCAGCGCCCAGCGACTTCTCAAGGATGGTGGTGAGCCCACCCGCCTTGTTGCCGGGCGAGGGATTGTTGTCCATGGAGCCGCCGTTGCGGGCGCAGTAATCGCGCCACCAATCGATGATGTCGACGAGCTTGCGCCCCACCTCCTCGGTGCGCGCGCGCCGCGTCAGCAGGTGCTCGGCGCCGTAGATCTCCGGCGTCTCCGACAGCACTGCCGTGCCGCCGTGGCGCACCAGCAGGTCGGCGGCGGCCCCCAGCGCCGGATTGGCGGTGATGCCCGAGTAGCCGTCCGAGCCGCCGCACTGGAGCGCCAGGGTGAGCTCCGAGGCCGGCAGAGTCTCGCGCCGCGCCCGGTTCGCGAGCGGCAGCATCTCGCGGATGCGCGCCACGCCGGCCTCGATCGTCCTCCGGGTGCCGCCCGTGTCCTGGATGGTCATGGTGCGGAAGTTGTCGCCCTCGATCAGCCCGTACTTATGCTTCAGGCGCTCGATCTGGAACACCTCGCAGCCGAGCCCCACCACCAGCGCCGCGGCGAGATTGGGGTGGCCGGCGTAGCCCCACTGCGTGCGCTCCAGCGCCTCGTAGCCTTCGCCCTTGCCGGCCATGCCGCAGCCGGTGCCGTGCACGAACGCCACCACGCCGTCGACGTTGGGATAGTCGGCGAGAATGCCGGAGCGGGCCACCGCCTCGGCCATGAAGCGGGCGACCGAGGCCGAGCAGTTCACGCTGGTGAGGATGCCGACGTAGTTGCGCGTGCCCGCCTTGCCGTTGGCGCGGCGGAAGCCCTGGAACGTGGCGCGCGCCTCCGGCGGCAGCAGCTGCTCCTCGCGCGCGTCCTGGGCGAAGGCATAGTCGCGGTCGAACTCGGCGTAGGCGCAGTTGTGGGTGTGGACGTGGGCGCCCGGGGGGATGTCCTCGCCGGCGAAGCCGATGATCTGCCCGAACTTGAGGATCGGCTGGCCCTTGGCGATGGCGGCGGCGGCGAGCTTGTGGCCGCGGGGAATGCGCGCGCTCGCGCTGACGCCTGCCACACTGGTGCCGGGCTCGATGGCATCGATGGCCACCACCACGTTATCCCGCGCATTGAGCCGCAGCGTGCGCGGGGCCTTGGCCGGTTTGTCCTGCATGGGTGCCTCCCGTTCGCTTCATGATGCGGAGCGGAGCCAAAAAGGGCAAGGTGGCGCAGCGCCCGGCGCGCGGGGCTGCGGCCCGGCCGCGGGCGCCGTCTCTGGCCAAGGAGCACGCCGTGAGGATCACCGCCATCGAGACCATCCGCTCGTCGGAGTTTCCCAACCTGCTGTGGGTGCAGGTGGCAACCGACGAGGGCCTCGTCGGCCTCGGCGAGACTTTCTACGGGCCCGCCGCCGCCGAGGGCCACATCCACGGCACCATCGCGCCCTATCTGATCGGCAAGGACCCGCGCGCCATCGAGGCCCACCAGGCGCATCTTACCGGTTACATCGGCTTTGCCGGCGCCAGTGCCGAGATGCGCGGCCGCTCCGCCGTCGACATCGCGCTGTGGGACATCCTGGGCCAGAGCGTGGGCCTGCCGCTGTGCGACCTCCTGGGCGGGCGCGTGCGCAAGTCGATCAAGGTCTACAATACCTGCGCCGGCTATTCCTACGTGCAGACCAGGCCCACCCAGGGGACGGCCAACTTCGGCCTCGAGGCCCCCAGGGGCCAGTACGAGGACCTCGACGCCTTTCTCCATCGCGCCGACGAGCTCGCCCACTCGCTGCTCGAGCAGGGCATCTCGGCCATGAAGATCTGGCCCTTCGACTACGCGGCCGAGCGCTCGGCCGGCCACCACATGTCGCCCGCCGAGCTGAAGCAGGCTCTCGTCCCATTCGAGAAGATTCGCGCCGCCGTGGGCGACCGCATGGACGTGGCCGCCGAGCTGCACTCGCTGTGGAGCCGGCCGGAGGCCGTCAGGATCGCGCGGGCGCTCGAGCCCTTCGCCCCCATGTGGGTGGAGGACCCCGTGTTCATGGACCACATGGCCTCCATCGGCGAGGTGGCGCGGGCCACGGCCTGTCCCATCGCCGTGGGCGAGACGCGGGGTGGGCGGGCCGACTTCCGCGCTCTGCTCGAGCTCGAAGCGCTGGCGATGCTGATCATGGACGTGGCCTGGTGCGGCGGGGTAAGCGAAGCGCGCAAGATCGCGGCCATGGCCGAGGCCTGGCACGTGCCGGTAGCCTTTCACGACTGCACCGGCCCGGTGGCCCTCACCGTCTCCACCCATCTTGCGCTCAACACCCGCAACTGCTGGGTGCAGGAGATCGTGCGCGCCTTCTACTTTGGTTGGTATCACCGCTTCGTGACCCGCCTGCCGCCGCTCTCCCGAGGCGAGATCACGGCGCCGGAGGGCCCGGGCCTCGGCACCGCGCTGCAACCCGACGTCGCCGCCCGCAAGGACGTCAGCGTGCGCCGCACCACCGCGGCGGACCTGTGACGTTAACGGCGAAATGCCGCAGCTTGAGGCAGAGCCGGCGCTGCCGGCCGGCGCACTTGCTCAGGCGCACCATTGTAGGTTAGCAAGGGAGCGGCGGACTCGGCAGGCGTTTGCGGCGACAAAAGCAACAAGCCGGCAAGGCACTTAAGGGAGGAGCACGTTGAATAACGAGGTCGTCTCGCGCCTCGGCGACAGGGCATTGAGTCATGCCTCCGTGGCAGGGGCCCAGTCGGCGCGCCCGCTGATCGAGATCAACGACCTCTACGTGCAGTTCGTCACCTCGCACGGCACGGTGCGGGCGGTCGAGGGCCTGAGCTACTCGGTCTATCCCGGGGAGATGGTGGCGATCGTGGGCGAATCGGGCTCGGGCAAGTCGGTGTCCGCCCTCGCCGTCATGCAGCTCCTGCCCGCCGCCACCGCGCGCACGCGCGGCTCCATCAACTTCGACGGGCGCGAGCTCCTCGAGCTTTCCGACGAGGAGATGCGGCGCATCCGCGGCCGGGAGATCGCCATGATCTTCCAGGAGCCGATGACCTCGCTCAACCCGGTGCTCAAGATCGGCCTGCAGATCATGGAGCCGCTGCTCATCCATCTCGCCATGGACGAGGCGGCCGCCCGCGCCCGCGCCGTCGAGCTGCTCACCCTGGTCGGCATCACCGATCCCGAGAGCCGGCTCAACCAGTATCCCCACCAGCTCTCGGGCGGCATGCGCCAGCGCGTGATGATCGCCATCGGGCTCGCCTGCAACCCCAAGCTCCTCATCGCCGACGAGCCGACCACGGCCCTCGACGTCACCATCCAGGCGCAGATCCTCGAGCTCATGAAGGACCTGTCGCGCCGGCTCGGTGTCGCCGTCGTCATCATCACCCACAACCTCGGCATCGTCGCCCGCTACGCCGACCGCGTGAACGTCATGTACGCCGCCCGGCTGGTGGAGAGCGGCACCGCCGAGCGGGTGTTCGCGCGGCCCCTGCACCCCTATGCGCGCGGGCTGCTCTCGGCCGTCCCCCGCCTCGACCGCGGGCGCAGCGCCAAGCTTGCCACCATCGAGGGCGCCCCGCCCAACCTGCTCAACCCGCCCACCGGCTGCCGCTTCCGCCCGCGCTGCCGCTTCGTGATCGACAAGTGTGCCGAGGAGCCTCCGTTCGTGGCCGGCGAGCCCGGCCACCTCGCCGCCTGCCATCGCGTGACCGAGATCGAGGCGCTTGACCCGCCGGCGGGCAGGGGCGGCAGCACCAGCAAGGCCGCCGCCGACGGCCAGGACGGGGAGAGCATCCTCGCCATCCGGGGGGCCAAGAAGTACTTCCCCGTGCGTGCCGGCATCCTGCGCCGGGCCAAGCTGGTGCGCGCCGTCGACGATGTGACGATCGACATCAGGCGCGGTGAGACGCTGGGCCTCGTAGGCGAGTCGGGCTGCGGGAAATCGACCCTGGGGCGGCTGGTGCTGCGCCTCGACGATCCGACCGCCGGCGAGATCCGCTTCGAGGGCATCGACCTCGCCCGCCTCGACCGCACCGGCATGACCGCCGTGCGCAAGAAAATGCAGGTGATCTTCCAGGATCCCTACTCCTCGCTCAACCCGCGCATGACGGTGGGCCAGATCATCGGCGAGCCGATCCACGTGCACGGCATCCTGCCGAAGCCGCAGATCGCCGACCGGGTGGCCGAGCTGCTGCAGGTGGTGGGCCTCTTCCCCTACATGGCGCTGCGCTACCCCCACGAGCTGTCGGGTGGCCAGCGCCAGCGCGTGGGCATCGCCCGCGCGCTTGCCGTCGACCCGCGCGTCATCATCTGCGACGAGGCGGTGTCCGCGCTCGACGTGTCGATCCAGGGCCAGGTCATCAACCTGCTGGAGGAGCTGCAGCAGAAGCTCGGCCTCACCTACCTCTTCATCGCCCACGATCTCGCCGTGGTGCGCCACATCTCCACCAAGGTGGCGGTCATGTACCTCGGCCGCATCGTGGAGTATGCCTCCGCCGACGAGCTGTTCTCCAACCCCAAGCACCCCTACACCCAGGCGCTGCTGGCGGCGGCGCCGGTGCCCGATCCGGTCATCGAGCGCACGCGCCCGCGCACCATCATCAAGGGCGAGCTGCCGAGCCCGCTCAACCCGCCCAAGGGCTGCGTGTTCCACCCGCGCTGTCCGCTCGCCACCGAGGAATGCAAGAAGGCGGTGCCGCCCGTGCGCGAGCTCTCGCCCGGCCACTCCGCCGCCTGCATCCACGTGTGAGCGCGGAGGTCCCTCTCCCCGCAAGCGGGGAGAGGGAGGCGTGTCCCCTCTCCCCACGCAAGCGCGGATCCCCTCTCCCCACGTCAGTGGGGAGAGGGCTAGGGTGAGGGGCAGCGGCACACTCCCAACGCCGAGTAAGTGGCTGCCCCTCACCCCGACCCTCTCCCCGCAAGCGGGGAGAGGGAGTCGTGTCCCCTCTCCCCACGCAAGCACGGATCCCCTCTCCCCACGTCAGTGGGGAGAGGGCTAGGGTGAGGGGCAGCGGCACACTCCCAACGCCGAGTAAGTGGCTGCCCCTCACCCCGACCCTCTCCCCGCAAGCGGGGAGAGGGGGAGCGCGGAATTCCCTCTCCCCGCAAGCGGGGAGAGGCGGAGGCGCGAGGCTCCCTCTTTCCACAAGCGGCGAGACGTGAGCTAAAGCGCCCGCCGCACCTCGAACACCTCCATGATGCGCGCGCCCTTGTGGGGGCCGTCGCACACGAACTGCCAGCGCCCCTCCGAGTAGGTGTCGCAGAGCTTGACGCCCTTGATCAGCACCCAGTGGCCCTCCTTGCCCTTGTGGATGGCAAGGATGTAGTGGGCCCAGGCGTTGCGCGGCTTCTGCATCCACGACCACAGGGAGGGCCGCTCCCTGCGCGGCCGGTCCATGTAGCTCTCCTTGAGCTGCATGGTGTAGCCGAAGTGGGCAAGCGCGGCCGCCACCTCCTCGGTGTACGTGCCCTTGACGATGGGCTTCCTCTCCGAGCCGGGGCTGCGCAAGGCGCGGATCTCGTCCTCCACCCGGCTCACCGAGTAGCCGGTGATGGCCGACAGCACGACCGGGCCGCAGAAGGCGATGCGGCCGGTGTCGTTGCGAGCCTCGTTGAGGCTCGAGGTGAGGCGGGCGCCCTCGCCTTCGGGTGCGGGCGGCATGCTAGGTGTCCTGGGCTGGCGCAGCCGATGACTAATGGAGCTGGCGCCATCGATGGTTAAGGGAGTATTTCCACGCGTCCCTTAACGAAAGGTTGCCGCCGACTCCGCCGGGTCAGCGCGTTCCACCGGCAACGCGGGATGTCGGGCCCCGCCCCTACCCCCGTGGCGTGCGCCAGTTGCCGGGCCGCGGCCGTGGCAGGCCGAGGTTCTCGCGCAGGGTCGCCCCCGCGTAATCCTGGTGAAAGAGACCGCGGCGCTGCAGCTCGGGCACCACATGGGCGACGAAATCGGCGTAGGCGCCGGGCACGTGGGTGGCCGCCACCACGAAGCCGTCCGCCCCGCGGGCGGCGAACATCTCCTCCATGTAGTCGGCGATCTCCCTGGGCCCGCCCACCACCGCGCTGTCGACATACCCGCGGCCGCTGAACTCGATGAAGTCGCGCGCGCTCGGGTTCCTCTTGCCGCTCCTCTTGAGCACGCCGTCGCGGATGCCGAGCATGCCCGTCATGCTCGCCAGCTCCTCGGTGGTGAAGGGCTCGTCGATGCCCTTGGAGGCGAAGTCGAAGTTGAGCGCCTCGGCCAGCAGCGACAGGGCGTCGATCTCCATCGGCAGCTTGGAGATGAGGGCCATCTTGTCCTCGGCCTCGGCCCTGGTGGCGCCCGCCACCGGCGTCACGATGTTGCAGACGGAGATGTGGTCGGGGTTGCGGCCGAGCCGCGCCGCCTCCCCCTTGACCGCCTGGTAGCCTTCCCTGGCGATCTCGGTATTGCGGGCGGCGGCGAAGATCACCTCCCCCCAGCGGCCGGCGAAGCGCTGGCCGCGGCCGCTGGCACCGGCCTGCACGATCACGGGATGGCCCTGGGGCGAGCGCGGCACCGTGAACGGTCCGCGGGAGGAATAATACTTGCCCTTGTGGTCGAGCCGCCGGACCTTGGCCGGGTCGGCGTAGCGGCCGGACTTCTTGTCGAGGATGATGGCGCCGTCGTCCCAGGTGTCCCAGTGGCCGAGCACCACCTCCATGAACTCGTCGGCCTTGTCATAGCGCAGGTCGTGGGCGAGGTGCTCCCGGCGGCCCATGTTCTGGGCCTCGCCGTCGTTGACCGAGGTCACCACGTTCCAGGCTGCGCGGCCGCCCGACATGAGGTCGAGGGTGGCGAAGCGGCGCGCCACGTCGAAGGGCTCGAAGTAGGTGGTGGAGCAGGTGGAGGCGAGCCCCAGCCTGGTCGTCACCATGCCCATGCAGGTGAGCACGATGAGGGGGTCCATCTTTGTCGCACGGATGCCGTATTCCACCGTGTGGGCGTGGTCGCTGCCGTAGCGGTCGGGCATGGCGAGCCGATCGTCGAAGAAGGCCATGTGGAACTTGCCCCGCTCCAGGATGCGGGCGATCTCCTGGTAGTAGTCGGCCGAGTGGGCGTCGTCGCGCGATTGGGGGTGCCGCCACGAGCACGGCAGGTTCGTGCAGTTCTGCGCCTGCAGGAAGCCCACCAGCACCATCTGCCGCGTCATGTTCTCGTTCTCCAGCGTCGTGCCACGAGCTCGGGTGAGTGGCGAGTAGTGGGATGAAGGCCGAACCTCACCGTTTCACGACCTCACGAGTTCGGCGTCGAGGCCGTATTCCTTGGCCAGCGCGCGCAGCTTGTCCCACGTCGCCTGCTCCACCTCGATGCCCGACCTGCGCCGTTCCTGCTCGCGCATGTGCTCCACCTCGCCGGGATAGAACACGCCGGGGCTGCCCTGCGCCGGCGGCGTGGCCTTGAGGTAGCGGGCGAACTCGGCCACCTCGCGCTTGAACTCGGCGAGGGGACGGAACGCTTCGACCTTGAACACCGCCATGAAGCAGCCGTCGTTGTGCCGGCCGGAGGGCTCCACGCCGAAGCCGAGCCCGGTGAGCAGCCCGCACAGGATCTCCACCATGGCGGCAAGGCCGCTGCCCTTGTAGCCCTCGCTGCCGCCGAGCGGCAGCAGGGCGGCGCCCTGGCGCAGGCGCGTGGGGTCGGTGCACGGCCGGCCGTCGGTGTCGACCAGCCAGCCCTCGGGGATGCTCTCGCCGCGCGCGGCCGCCAGCAGCACCTTGCCGGCCGCCACCGCCGAGGTCGCCATGTCGAGATAGAAGGGCGCCTCGAGGTCGGAGGGCACAGCGATGGAGATGGGGTTGGTGCCGAGCCTGGCCTCGCGCCCGCCGAACGGCGCCACCGCCTTGGGCGAGCGCCCCGAGTCGGCGGTGGCGAGCCCGATCATGCCCTCGCGCGCGGCCATCAGCGGGTAGGCGGCGAGGCGGCCGACGTGGCTCTGGCGGAACACGGTGCAGGCCGCGACATTGGTGGTCTTGGCCTTGTCGATGATGAGCCGCATGGCCCTGGCGTTGACGTGGAAGCCCAAGCCCCAGTGGCCGTCGATGACGGCGGTGGCGGGCGATTCCTGGACGATTCGCCACGGCGCGCCGGGCACGATGTGGCCGGCCTTGATGCGGTCGATGTAGACCGGAACGTTGATGATGCCATGCGAGTCGTGGCCGGCGAGGTTGGCTTCAACGCAGCCGCTGGCCACCGCCTCCGCCTCCTCGGGCAAGGCGCCGGCCGCGCGCAGGAGCGCCGTGCCGATCTGCTTCAGGCGGTCTGCATCAACGGTCGGCATCGGCATCCCCTCGAGCGGCGGCGCATGGAGCGCCAGCATGGAGCCTCGCCGGCGGGCGCGCAATGGTCGGAGCCTGTGGCAGGGCAGGTGTGCGGCAGCGGCGGCCCCGGGCGGGCGGCCTTCACGCCCCCACGCCCTGCGTGGCGTGGCCGAAGCCCGCGAGCGCGCGCCGTCGGGGCACGGTGCGGACCTTGCCGCCGGCCTGCTCGGGAGCGACCTCGGCCACCCGCTCGGCCGCCTCCAGCAGGCGGGCGAGGTCGATGCCGGTGCTTACCCCCATGTGCTCGAAGGCGAACACCAGATCCTCGCTCGCCGTGTTGCCGGCGGCCCCCGGCGCGAACGGGCAGCCGCCGAGGCCACCCGCGGCCCCGTCGATCACCCGCACGCCCTGGCGGTAGGCCTCGATGGCGTTGGCGACGCCGAGCCCGTAGGTGTCGTGGCCGTGAAAGGCGAAGCTCACGCGCTCGCTCGCGTAGCGCGCGATCAGGCGGCCGAACAGCGAGCCCACGTGGTCGGGCGCGGCGCGGCCGGTGGTGTCGCACACGGCGATTTCCACCTCGGGGGCCGCGGCGATGGTGCGCTCCACGGCGCGGATCACGGCCTCCTCCGGCACCCGGCCCTCCCACGGGCAGTCGAAGCAGGTGGAAAGCCCGAGCCTGAGCCTCGGCCGGTCCCGGCCGAGGCCGGCCCAGGCCGCCTCGAAGGCCTCGAAGCTCTCGTCGACCGTGCGGTTGACGTTGGCGCGGTTGTGGCTCTCCGACACCGAGATCACCCAGCACACCTCGCGCACGCCCGCCGCCAGCGCCGCCTCCAGCCCGCGCGCGTTGGCGACCAGCACCTGCACGCGCAGGTCCTTGGGCAGTTTGGCGCGCTTCAGGATCTCGCCGGTGTCGGCGAGCTGAGGTATGGCCTTGGGGCTCACGAACGAGCCGATCTCGAGACGGCGGAAGCCGCAGGCTGCCAGCGCCTCGATGAGCGCGATCTTGGTCTCGGTAGCGATGAAGGGCTTCACCGCCTGGAAGCCGTCGCGGGGGGCAACCTCGAGGATATCGACAGCGTTCATGGAGAGCCTCCGGAATGGGCTTGCAGGGTCGGACCGGCGCGGCATAGCGTCAAGCCCCGTCGGCCACCGTGTCGCCGCAAACAGGGCGCCATTTGCCCGCATCCCCGCCGGGCATCAGTGCACGAGTAGTCCAGGCGCAGTCCGCAGGCGCCGCAACCAAGCCGGATCGAAGCGCATGTCCATCGCACGCCACCTGGGGCTCGGCAGCTCCCTCTTGCTCTCCCTGTCGTTCACGGCGGTCGCCGGTACGCTCGCGGCCGACCGCTCCGGGTGGATCGAGCTCGCCCAGGCGCAGACCGAGGACCAGAAGAAGAAGGACCAGGCCAAGAAGAAGGCTCCGCCTGCCCCGCCCAAGGCCGTCCCGCCCAAGGCGGCTCCGCCCAAGGCTGCCGTCCCGCCCAAGGCACCTCCGCCCAAGGCCGCCCCGACAGTCAAGACGCCGCCGCCCAAGGGCCCCCCGCCCGACCTGCGCAAGGCCACCCCGCCGCCGCCGGCGCTGCCCAAGAGCAGCCCGCCGGCTGCCACCCAACCCGTGCCGCCCAAGGCTGCCGTGCCCCCCAAGGCGCTGCCGCCCAAGCCGCCGGCGGGCAAGCTGCCGCCCTCCGACCTGACCAAGAAGGGCCCCGACACGCCCGACGCCAGGAAGGGCAAGCGCACCCCCGAGGGCCAGGCCGCACCCGGGCTTCCCGGCAAGGCTCCGCCGAGCCAGCCCGGCACCACCACCACGGTGCCACCGACCGGGCCCGGCTCGCCCGCCCTGCGGGCGGCCCCGCCCGCATCCCCCGCCGTCAAGAGCGCGATACCTGGCCCCAGGCGCTTCGAGGAGGTGCAGAAGGGCCGCCAGGAGCGCGTGGAGGAGGGCGGCAGGCGCCGCGTCATCCAGGAGCCCGGCAACCGCATCATCGTCAAGCAGGACAACCGCGCCATCATCCGCCACGACGAGGGCGAGCGCTTCCGGCGCCGGCCCGGCGCCGCCACCGAGCGCCGGCCCGACGGCATCGTCGCCACCTCCTACAGGCGGCGCGACGGCACCCACGTCGTCTCCGAGGTCGATAGCCACGGGCGTCTGGTGCGGCGCTACCGGCGCAGCCCCGACGGGCGCGAGCACAACATCATCGACAACCGCCGCTTCCTGCGCAACGTGGCGATCGGAGTGGGCATCGGCGCGGTCGGGCTCGCCATCCTGGCCCTCGCACCGCCGCGCGTGACGATCCCGCGCGAGAAGTACATCGTGCTCTACGACCGGGCCTCCGAGGACGACCTCTACGAGGCGCTCGAGGCGCCGCCGGTGGAGCCGCTGGAGCGCGCCTACTCGCTCGACGAGATCCGCGACAACTTCGAGCTGCGCCAGCGCATGCGCCGCATCGAGCTCGGCAACATCAGCTTCGAGTTCGGCGCCTGGGAGATCGCTCCGGAGGAGTATCCCAAGCTCGAGCGGCTGGCGCGGGTGCTGCTGCGCATCCTGGAGCGCAACCCCGACGAGGTGTTCCTGATCGAGGGCCACACCGATGCGGTGGGCTCCGACGTCGACAACCTGAGCCTGTCGGACCGGCGTGCCGCGGCGGTGGCCGAGGTTCTGTCGGAGACCTTCGGCGTGCCGCCCGAGAACCTCGTCACCCAGGGCTACGGCGAGCAGTTCCTCAAGGTGCCGACGCAGGGGCCCGAGCCGCTCAACCGCCGCGTCGACGTACGGCGCATCACGCCGCTCATGTCGGAGCGGTAGGGAGGCGCCGGCCCGGGCCCGGGCGGTCAGCGGCGCAGGAAGTCGAAGTCGCAGCCCTGCGGGGCCTGCAGCACGTGCTCGCGGAAGAGCCTGTCGTAGCCGCGCGCGCCGCCCGATGAGCCGGGGCGCGCGCTGGTCAGGCCTGCGCGGCGCCGCGCCAGCTCCGCGTCATCCACCAGGAGGTCGAGGCGGCGCTCCCTGACGCTCAGACGTAAACGGTCGCCCGTGCGCACGAGCGCCAGCGGCCCGCCGACGGCCGCCTCCGGCGCCACGTGCAGCACGATGGTGCCGTAGGCGGTGCCCGACATGCGCGCGTCCGAGATGCGCACCATGTCCTTGACGCCGGCCTCGAGCAGCTTCCTGGGGATCGGCAGGAAGCCCGCCTCCGGCATGGCAGCGTCGCTCCTGGGGCCCGCGTTCTGCAGGACGAGGATGTCGTCGGGCGTGACGTCCAGGTCGGGAGCATCGACGCGGGCGGCCATGTCCTCGAGCGAGGCGAACACCACCGCGCGGCCCGTCCTCTCGAACAGCTCGGGGGTGGCGGCCGAGCGCTTGAGGATGGCGCCGTCGGGGGCGAGCGAGCCGAACAGGGCGACGAGGCCGCCCTGCTTCTCGAGGGGCTGCGAGGCGGACCTGATGACGCGGCGGTCGACGTAGGCGCCCTCCTCGGCGGCCAGTCGCTGGCGCAGGGTCTCGCCGGTGACGGTGAGCACGTCGAGGTGCAGCAGCGGCTCGAGCTCGCGCAGCACCGCGCCGATGCCGCCGGCGGCGAAGAAGTCCTCCATGTAGAACTCGTTGCCCACGGGCTTCACCGCGGCGAGCACCGGCGTGGTGTCGGAGAGCTCGTTGAAGCGGCGCAGGTCGAGCGCCAGCCCCAGGCGGCCGGCGATGGCGGCGAGGTGGATGACGCCGTTGGTGGAGCCGCCCAGGGCCAGAAGCACGCGCGCGGCGTTCTCGATCGCGCCGGCGGTGATGATCCTGTCGGGGGTGAGGTCGGAGCGGGCGAGCGCGACGGCGCGCGCGCCGGTGGCCTCGGCCGCGCGCAGGCGGTCGGCGTGGACGGCGGGGATGGCGGCGGTGCCGGGCAGCGTCATGCCGAGCGCCTCGGCGATGGCCGCCATGGTGGAGGCCGTGCCCATCACGGCGCAGGTGCCGGCGGTGGTGACGAGCCGGCTCTCCACCGCCTCGATCTCGCCCTTGTCCAGCTTGCCGGCGCGGAACTGGGTCCAGAACTTGCGGCAGTCGGTGCAGGCGCCGACGCGGTCGTCCTTGTAGCGCGAGGTCATCTGCGGGCCGCCGATCAGGCAGATGGCGGGCTTGCCGGCGCTTGCCGCGCCCATCAGCTGGGCCGGCACGGTCTTGTCGCAGCCGCCCATCAGCACCACCGCGTCCATGGGCTGGGCGCGGATCATCTCCTCGGTGTCCATGGCCATGAGGTTGCGGAACTTCATGGAGTTGGGGGCGAGCGTGGACTCGTGCAGCGAGACGGTGGGGAACTCGAGGGCGAGCCCGCCGGCGGCCGCCACGCCGCGCTTGACGGCTTCGAGCAGCTCGGGGAAGTGGCGGTGGCAGGGATTGAAGCGGGAGTGGGTGTAGGCGATGCCGACCACGGGGCGGGCCAGCTCCTCGGCCGAGTAGCCCATCGACTTGGCGAAGGCGCGGCGCATGTAGACGGAGAAGTCGCGGTCGCCGTAGCTCTGCAGCCCCCGTAGGAACCCGCGCTCTGGTGTGCTCTTGTCGTCCGCCATTCGCTGTCGCTCCGCTGAGGACGATGGGACTCTAGCACGTGGCGCGGCGGCGTTGTCATCCGCAGGCAGGGCGTGCTGCTGGCCGCTGATCTCGGGCAAGGCCTGCAAGAAGCGCCGCGCCTCCTGAGGTTGGCGTTTGAATGCTATCAGTCGGGCGGCAATGCCGTCGGCACGAGGCAAATGCGGGAACGCCTGGAGAGCCTGGGCGAGGACGTAAGCGATCTGCCTGTCGTGAGCCGAGCGCCTCGCCGGCAGATACCTTGGTTCTGGATCAGGCTGGGCGCGGAAGTGCTAATCCTGGGATTGGCCGCCTACTTCTTTATGTTGCGCTGATGACCCAGGCGAAGAACCGGCCGACGCCGAAGCAGAGCGACGCGAATGCGAGGCTCATGACCGCAGCGATCAGAACGCCCCCTGCCATCGGGCGCGTGGCACCGGCGCGTTGAAACCGCGGCTGTAGGTACGCGTACTCGTGCAGCGTCGTGATGGTCAGAAGTGCGGCGCCGAGCGGCGTCGCCACGAAATAGGGAACACCCGCGAACGCCAGGCCGGCGAGCGCCAGCATGACGATCAGTTCCAATTTTCCGATATCCCACATGGGGTCATGAATAGAACGAAAAACGATTCGATGGTCTCGCTGGGCTCTACCCGCCGCGAATAGCTGTGGAGTATCGATCCCCAGCCTCAATGCCGGTGCGCCTCGTCGGCGCAAACCCCGCGCTCGATCTCTACCGTGGCGTGGTCGATGCCGTGGCGGCGCAGGAGGTGCGCCTTGATGGTGGCGGCGATGCGGGCAGCATCGTCGGCGCCCGCGGCCTCGGCGATGCGCGCATGCAGCGTCACCAGCGGCTTGTCCTGGGTCAGCGACCAGGCGTGCACGTGGTGCACGTCCTCGACGCCGGGGATGGCCGCCAGCTCGCGCGCGATCTCACGCACGTCGAAGCCCTCCGGCGCCGCCTCGAGCAGGATACGGCCCGAGGCGCGCACCAGATACCAGGCGCTGCGCAGGATGACGCCCGCCACCAGCACCGACAGCAGAGGGTCGATGGGCGTCCAGCCCGTCCACAGGATGACGAGCGAGGCGAGGACGGCGGCGAGCGAGCCCAGGAGGTCGCCCACCACGTGCAACAGCGCGCCGCGCACGTTGAGGTTGTCGCGCTCCGCCCCGTGCAGGGCGAGGAATGCGGCGACGTTGACGGCGAGCCCCAGGACGGCGATGGCGAGCATGGGTCCGGCCAGCACCGTCACCGGCTCGCGCAGACGCTGCAGCGCCTCGTAGAGGATGGCGACGGCGATGAAGGCGAGCGTGAGGCCGTTGGTGTAGGCCGCCAGCACCTGGAAGCGGTGGAAGCCGTAGGTGCGCTGCCAGTCGCTCGGGCGCGCGGCCACCTTGAAGGCGAGCCAGGCAAGCGCCAGCGAGGCGGCATCGGTGAGCATGTGGCCGGCGTCGGCGAGCAGGGCGAGCGACCCCGCCAGCACACCGCCCGCGGCCTCCGCCAGCATGAAGCCGCCGGTCAGCAGCGCGGCAAGGCCGATGCGCCGGCGGTTGTGAGCGTGCCCTTGATGTCGGTGGCCGGTGCCCATCCCTGCCATATGGGGGCCGCCGTCCCGGTCTGCACGGCGGCGTGCCACCGCCGGGCCGGCCCACACTCCAGTTTGAGCACGAGTCGCCTCAGCCGACGAGGGGCGCAGGGGCCCGCTCGCGCGCTGCGCCCGCAGAACGACCCGCCAGCGCCCAGTAGACGAGGCCTGCGATCAGCCCGGCCGGGGCGAACACGCCGAGGAATACCAGGCCGATGGCCGCGCCCATGCCGCCGTAGAAGGCAGCCGAGCGCACGCCCTTGCGCTCGGCGTAGGCGATGACGGCTGCCGCCGGGAGCAGCGCCAGCACCGCCACCACCGTCGTGGCGAGCAGCGACAGCCCGTAGAGCTGGCCCGCGCCCTGGACCATGCGCCCCGCCAGCGAGGGCGGCTGCGAGTGGCCGGGCACGAATCCGGCCAGCGTGAAGGCGAGGGCGATGGAAAAGCCGGCCGCCGCGCTGGCGCCGAGGTAGCTGCCGAGGACCACCAGCGCCCGGTCGAGCGGCCGCCCTCGATACACAAGGGCAAGGACGAGCGCCACCGCCGCCAGGCTGTAGGCGAGGCCGGCCAGTTTGGCGGCCGCCACGTAGACCCCTTCGCCGCGCAACGTGTCGACGGTCAAGTCGGCGGCCCAGGGGCGCCCAAGCAGCGCCCCGAGCACTGCGCGGACCACGAGCTGGCTCGACAGGAGAGCGGCGAGGCAGCCAACGAGCACCAGGATGACGCGGGCGCCGGCGCGGGCCTTCTGCGTCACCGGCCTACTCCGCCGGCTTGGCTTCCTTCTTGCGCCTGGCCGCCTCCGCGCTCGCCTTGCGGAACGGCCGCGAGCGCGGGCACACCTCGGCCAGGAAATGCACGAGCGTGGTGGCCAGCTGGTCCTCCTTGAGCCCGTAGTGCACGTTCTGGCCACGCTTCTCGCGCCACACCAGGCCGGCGTTCTCCAGCACCGAGAGGTGCTTGGAGATGGCGGGCTGCGACATGACGTCGGCGAAGCGTTCGGCGATCTCGCCCGCCGTCATGTCGGTCCTGGACAGGTAGGCGAGAATGCGCCGGCGCGGGGCCGACGACAGCGCCTCGAATATCTTGTCGACCGACATCGCGGGCTCCGGATAGGCTCGGCACGGGCACACGAGACATAGCACACCTCGCGATCGCCATGACACGGATTTGGCTTGTAATATATAACTAAGACATTATATAGTCAAGTTCCGGGGAGGTGGAGGACGGAGCGAGCAGGAGAGCGCCATGGCCACGACCGCCGCTGCAGCCGGCACCCGACAGGACCCCGACCCGGTCGACGCCGCACTCGCACGCTCGGAGAGCAGCCTGCGCTCCCCGCGCATGCTCGACGGGCCCGACACCGACGCCATGGCGGGCAGCGTGCACTGGAAGCCGGTCAAGTCGCTGTGGATCTCGGGCATGACGCTCGCTGCCCTCGTCGGCGGACCGCTCTACTTCACCTGGGGCGCGTTCCTGCTGTTCCTTGCCACTACCGCCACCACCGTCTGCCTCGGCCATTCGCTGGGCATGCACCGACGCCTCATCCACCGCGCCTATGACTGTCCGCTGTGGCTGGAGCGCCTTTTCGTCTATCTCGGCACGCTGGTGGGCATGGCCGGCCCCTACGGCATGATCCGCCAGCACGACATCCGCGACTGGGCGCAGAGGAAGCCCCGCTGCCATCCCTATCTCGCCCACCGCTCCTCGATCCTGCGCGACGGCTACTGGCAGCTGCACTGCGAGCTCAAGCTTGCCCATCCGCCCCAGCTCGTCATGGAGCGGCGCGTGGCCGAGGATCGCTTCTACCGCTTTATCGACCGCACCTTCATGGCCCAGCAGCTGCCCTGGGCGGCGCTGTTCCTCGCCGTCGGCGGCGTGCCCTGGCTGGTGTGGGGCATCGCCGCGCGCGTCGCCGCTTCGGTCACCGGCCATTGGCTCGTCGGCTACTTCGCCCACAACCGCGGCTCGCGCTCCTGGCATATCGAGGGCGCCGGCGTGCAGGGCTACAACGTGCCCTGGTGCGGCCTCATCACCATGGGCGAGGCCTGGCACAACAATCACCACGCCTTCCCGGGCTCGGCCCGGCTCGGCCTCGAGCCGGGGCAGAGCGATCCCGGGTGGTGGGTGCTGTTGCTGCTCGCCAGGGTCGGCCTGGTGTGGGGCGTCAAGACCCCGGAGATGCTGCCGCCGCGCCCGAACCTGGTGGCGCTGCGCGGGTGAGGCCCTCCCTCAGCCGCGGCGGAACTTGCGCAGCAGGGCCTCGCGCGCGGCCACGTCCTCGAGGGGCCCGAGGATCCTCAGCCCCATGCCGGTGGTGGTGCGCCAGGCCACCTCGGCGCGGTGGATGATGCCGCGCGAGGCCTCGACCAGATAGAACTCCTCGGGCACGCCGTGCGAGCTTCGGACGCGGATATGCGCCCCGCCCGAGGACTCGTTGTCGATCACGCAGTCGACCACCGAGTGGCCGAGGCCGAAGATGAGCTTGCCTTCCTTCAGCACGCGCCGGCGCGGCGTCTTGCGGTCGTTGCGGCTGCGCGCAGGTTCCTGTCCGGCGCCCGTCGGCACCGCGGGCCGCGGCGCCTCGGCCGTCGCCGGCCCTGCAGGAGCGTCAGGGCCCTTGTGGGTCATTGGAAACAGTCCTTTCAGACCGAGTTTCGCTCCCCCTCTCTAACCCCTAGGTCACACCTGTAAACAAAGGGTGAGCGCCTTCGCTAACGGGCATGCATAGGCAAGGCTCCGCACCGGCAGGGCGGAGCCGTGGGCGTTGCAGCATAGCGGCCCGCGACTGTCGGCCGCGGCGGTCCTCACCCGTCGAGCCGCGCCGCGTCCAGGCGGTGCACGATGCCCTGGGTCTGGCTGTTGAGGGCGGGGTAGCGCTGCAGCACGAGAGGGTCGTGGCCCGGGACGACGTGCCGCGGCGAGGCAGCCAGCGCCTTGAGCCGCTGGTAGCCCTTGAGCGTGTTCTCCACGTCGGCCTGCAGCGGGAAGACCTTGCCCTTCTCGAAGTTCTCGTAGAAGTGCGAGCTGTCGGAGGCCAGCACCACCGGCCCGCCCGCGGTCATCACCCGTACGCACTGCAGCCCCCGGCTGTGGCCGCCGATCTTGTGGACCGTGATGCCCGGCGCCACCTCGCCGTCGCCGTCGTGGAACGCCACGCGGCCCGAGTAGACGTTGCGCACCATCTCGCACACGTGGTCGGCGGTGAAGGGATAGCGCAGGTAGTCGTGGCACATGCAGGGGCCGGTGGCATAGGCCATCTCCGCTGCCTGCAGATGGAAGCGGGCGTTGGGGAAGGCGGAGAGCGTGCCGGCGTGGTCGTAGTGCAGGTGGGTGACGATGAGCTGCTCAATGCGCGCCGCCGGCACGCCCACCATCTCCAGCGCCGCGGCCGGCGTGCGCGCCACCTGGCGGCCGCGGCGGGCGCCTTCCACGGCCTCGAAGCCGCAGTCGACGAGGACGGTGCGGTTGGCGTTGCGCACGAGCCACACGAAATAGTCGATGGGATGGGGCGCATCGTGGTCGTCGGCCATCAGAAAGCTCTCGTAGCGCCGCCGGTTCTTGAACTCGGCGTACTTGATGGCCAGGATCTCGTAGGTCTCCGTCGTCACGGGCATTCCTCCTATGGATGGCGCTCCAGCATGCCGCCGAACGCGGCAGCTGTCATCCGCAGGAGCTGCACGGGACGCATCCGGACGAGGACGGGGTGCCCGCGTCAGGCCGCCTTGACGCTCAGCGCCGCCTCGAGCCAGCCCTTGATCTTCTCGACCTGCGGGGGATCGCCGTTGCGCAGCACCCGCTGTCCCTCCGCGGTGGCGGCGAAGGCCAGCACGTCGGCGCACAGCCTGTCGGCCTCGGCCGCGGCGACGGCCTCGGCCGAGCGGTAGCCGGCCCCGACCAGCAGCTGGGCGTGGGTGCCGCGGAGCCCGGGCACGGTGCACACAAGGCGTGCCTGGTCCTGCCACGCGGCGATGGCGTGGGCGTTGATCCCGCGCACGTCGAGCAGCACGGCGAGGGCGGCGGGCTCCGCCTTCATGAGATCGCGCACCGTAGCGATGCCGTGCCGCCGCAGCCGATCGGCGGTCTTGGCGCCGATGGAGGGGGCATCGACGACGTCGCTGTCGAGCGTCAGGTGAAAGCGCGGCTCGTCGCCGGCCCCGGCCTGCTCCGGCCGCACCGGGGCGGCGGCCGCGGCCACGGGGCCATCCGCCGCCGCCGCCGCGGCCGCACCGGGCTCGACCGCCGCCAGGCGCGCCGTCAGGCCGGCGGCCGAGCGCGTGCGCGCGGCTGGGCGCATCGGCACCACCGTGGCGCCTGCGCCCGCTGCCGTGCCGGCGCCCCGCGTCCGCGCGATGCGCGTCACCACCTGCTCCCTGGGCTTGAACGGAAACACCTGCGACACCGGCGGCGGCGCCGGCCGGCTGGCGAGCACCTCCTGCGCATGGAGGTCGCGCACCGTGCGGTCGTCCTCGGAGAGGGTCTTGTCCACCGTGCCGGTGGCGATCAGCTCGTCGTACATGGCCTCGATCAGCCGCCGCTCGCGGGCGTCGGCGATGCGCCGCGCGATCAGCTTGAAGGGCGTCTGCGCCACGGCCGCCAGCGTCGCCGCCGCCAGCGACACGTCGGGGGCGGGCACGTTGGCCTCCTCGATGGCCCGGTCGAGCACGGCGGCAAAGCCCAGCTGAGCGTACCTGATGAGCTCGGCGACGAGGCGCTGGCCGACGCGGTCCAGGCCGGCCGGGGGGTCCACGACCCCGCGCGAGATGTCGTAATGGGCGATGAGCTTCTCGTAGTAGCCGTTGGCCTTGTGCGCGCCCTGGCAGACGAGCTGCACGAGCCAGTTGGGGCCTGCCGGCGGCTCCACGCGCATGCTGGCGAACTCGCGCCGGGCCAGCGCATCGAGGGCGTCGTAGGATCTGGAGATGCTCCACTCGACCGCGCGGTGAATGTTGTTCTCGGCCTCCGACTGGCCCGTGTGGAAGGGGTGCAGCGGGTCCGTGTAGTAGTGGCTGAGGACGCCCGCGCAGTAGGCGGCGGTCGGCCAGTCGCCCTGGCCCAGCGCCTCCACCAGATGATTGTACCAGCTGCGGACCTTCTCGGGCGCCCCGCCCCAGTAGCCGTCGCGGGTGTGCAGCACATGATTCTTGTAGTCCTTGAACTCGGTGTCGGGGGCCTTGGCGCCTTCCAGGTAGAGCCTGGCGTGGGACAGGAACAGGCGCTGCCACAAATCCGCGTCGACCGTGCGCAGGTGCGGCAGAGCGTCGAGCGCGAGCTTGTGGTGGGTGCCCGCGGCATGGCCGGCGCGCACGATGCGAAAGAGCAAGGACATGGGCGGAGCGTCCCGAAGGGTTCGAGCGGACGGCGTGCAACCTATGCCAGCCGGCCCGAGTCGCCCCGGGCCGGGCACGACATATCCCCAGATTCGCGCCGCGATCGAGCGGCCCGGCGGCAGGGGATTGCGACCCCAGCGGTGGCTAACCATGCCGGCCGCACGGGCTTGCCACAGCCGTCCACAGCCCCTTGTGTGCGTCGATCGGTACGCGCCGCCGCTTGGCTTGCGGGACGCTTGCACGGTAACATGCCAGACGCCCATGTCCTCTGGGGGGAGGAAGCATGCACGAGGGAAATCCTGGACCGGGCCGTCCCACGCGTTGTCCGGCGTGCGGATTGTATCTGGAGGTGGTCATCCGCGAGGGGACGCCGGAACTCTACTACGATTATGCCGCCTGGGCGCGCCGCTGCAAGTCGCCGGCTCTCGGCGGCCCTTCGATGTGCCTGGCGCGCACCGCCGCACCGGGCGTCGAGCAGCAGCGGCTCCCGCTCGTGCGGGGAGCGGTAGCCGGCTGATGCTGCGGCGGGCCGACGGCGCCACGGCCTGCGCACGCGGGAGGTGGGATTGCCGCTGAACGACGAGGAAATCCGCAGGCTGCTCGGGAGCCCCGCCAACCACCCGCCCAGCGCCCGCCACCTCGGCTTCGAGCTCATCGATTTCTCGGTCGACGGCGGCTGGGCTGAGGTGGCCTTCACGCCGCGACCGGAATTCGCCAACCCGCAGGGGAGCGTGCAGGGGGGCTTCGTGTGCGCCATGCTCGACGATGCTATGGGCGTCACCGCCTCCATCTCGCAGCGCTTCGACGCCATGGTGCCCACCCTGCAGATCTCGGTGAGCTACCTGCGCCCCACGCCCATGACGCGCGTGCTCGCCCGCGGCGAGGTGCTGCGCATGGGCACGGCCACTGCCCATCTGCAGGGCGTGCTGCGCCTCGGCGACGGCACGCTGCTCGCCACCGCCGCGGCCTCCGCTGTGCTGCGGCCGTTCCCCAAGCCGGGGCGGTAGACGGCACGGCTGGACCCCTCTCTCCCGGCCGGCGGCCCGTGCTAGGCTGGCGGCCCGCAACCCATTGGAACACCGGCATGCCGAGCAACCTGCGCATCGATCCTCAACGCCTGTGGTCGACCCTGATGGAGACGGCCGCCATCGGCGCCACGCCCAGGGGAGGGATCAACCGCCAGACGCTGACCGAGGAGGACGCGCGCGTACGCAGCTGGTTCAGGCGCGAGGCCGAGGCGCTGGGCTGCACGGTGACCGTGGACGAGGTGGGCAACATGCTGGCCCTGCGGCCGGGCCGCCAGGCCGGCCTCGCCCCCATCGCGCTCGGCAGCCACCTCGACACCCAGCCCACCGGCGGCAAGTTCGACGGCAATCTCGGGGTGCTGGGCGCGCTGGAGGCCCTGCGCGCGCTGGCGGCGGCCGGCTACGAGACCAACGCCCCCATCATGGTTGTGAACTGGACCAACGAGGAGGGCGCGCGCTTCGCCCCGGCCATGCTGGGCTCGGGCGTGTTCGCCGGCGTCTACAGTCGCGCCCAGGCCGATGCCATCGCCGACATCGCCGGGGTGCGCTTCGGCGAGGCCCTCGATGCCATCGGCTGGCGCGGCGAGGCCAGGGCCGGCATGCCGCTCTCGGCGTACTTCGAGCTGCACATCGAGCAGGGGCCGATCCTGGAGGAGGAGGGCAAGACCATCGGCGTCGTCACCGGCGTGCAGGGCGTGCGCTGGTACGAGGCGGCCATTGCCGGGCGCGAGAGCCACGCCGGCACCACGCCCATGCCGCGCCGCGCCGACGCCTTCCTCGCCTGCGCCCGCCTGGCGCTGGAGGCGCGCGAGATCGCCCGTGCGCACGCGCCCACCGCCGTCGCCACGGTGGGCCGCGTGGAGGTGGAGCCCAACTCGCCCAACGTCATCCCCGGCGTGGTGCGCATGACGGTGGACCTGCGCCACCACGAGGACGAGGTGCTCGACGCCATGGAGCGGCAGCTCGACGCGGCCGTCGCCCGGGTGGCCGAAGGCGAGAAGGTCAAGATCGACCGGCGCAAGCTGCACGACATCGCCGCCGTGCGTTTCCACCCCGACTGCGTGGCGGCGGTACGGGCGGCGGCGGAGGGCCTGGGGCTGCCGCACCGCGACATCATCTCGGGGGCCGGCCACGATGCCGTGCACATGTCGCGCATCGCCCCGTCGGCCATGATCTTCGTGCCGTGCAAGGACGGCCTCAGCCATAACGAGGCCGAGAGCGCCACCCTCGAGCACTGCGCCGCCGGCGCCCAGGTGCTGCTGGAAGCGGCGCTGGCCTTCGATGCCAGGCTCGGCGGGGGCTGAGTGGCGGGCGGCGCGGGCTTGCAGCGTCGGTGCGGGGTCCGGATGCGGCGAGCAGGGCGTTCGCAGCCCGCTCAGCATTCATGGTCGGCCGGGCTCATGGACGCCCTGCTCCGTTCACTCCGGAACTTCGAGCGGAAAGGCCGCTGCGGGGTAATCGGCGTCGAAAGGACGGGCCGGCCGCGGCCTCAGGCGCGCGGCTTGCTCTCGCGCTCGACCACCGCGGCGATGAGGCTGGCGCGCCAGTCCGACCCCGGCAGCCTGGCCGCCGCCGCCTCGATCTCCTCGCGCACGCGGCTGTAGTAGTCGATGCCCTCGATCAGGCAGTCGAGATGCATGGAGGTGAGGCGCAGGCGCTCGGCCAGGATGGCGGCGATGGAGCGATAGAGCCGGCCGGCGAAGCCGGGATCGGACCTGGTGAGCTTCTCGACCGTGGCCTCGTCGATCACCCGCACGCGGGTCGGCGCGTCGGCGATCACGCGCGCGCTGGTGGGCGCGCCGTCGACATACGACATCTCGCCGAAGAACTCGCCCGCCTCCAGCACGGCCAGCGGCACGGTCTGGCCGCGGTCCTGCCGCTCGACCCTGACCGCGCCGTCCTCGATGAGGAAGATGGCTTTGAGCAGCACGTTCTGATCGAGCACCACCTGGTCCCGGGCGAACGTTCTCACGGGTGCTGTGGCGAGCACGGCACTCTCCTCGGCTGGCTCGAGGAAGGGGAGAAACCGTGTCGTCTCCGTCGCTGCCACCATCGCGGGCTCCATGGGATTCGCGCCACCGCTCCACAATGCAATTTGACCACGTGCTGCCGGGTAAGGCAACATTGCCGAGCGGCCGTGATGGTGTAGCGCCGCGTGCGCGGGACGGGCGGATGGCCGCGTCGGACGACGCAGGGTGCCCTGCCGCCGCGGGGCGCTGCGGGCCGTCCTTCCCGCCGCAGGCAGGTTCACCCTCGTCCGGGGTCGCCATTGCAGTCTTGTTCCGAATGGAACAGACCGGACGGACGGGAACGGCAGAACTGATGCGCCCTGCTCGGGGGCCGAGCGCTGAAACGGAAGGTAGGCGATGACGAGCCAAGAGACGGAGCTGCGCAGGGACCAGGCCGCCTGGCGCGAAGCCGTGGAGCGCACTTCGGTGGGCCTCAAGGGGGCGGCGCGCTCCTTCGCCAGGACGCTCGGCACCGGCCTGCCGCCGGAGGTGCAGCAGACCTACCCCCCGGCCATCCCCTTCTCGGAGATGGTCGTATTCCAGTCGATGAACAAGCACCGCAGCCTGGCCAACATGTTCGGGCTGAGCAACCCGTTCTACCACGCCCACCGCGGCCGGCTCGGCGCCACCACCGTGAGCGAGGGGCGCCAGCTCGTCAACTTCGCCTCCTACGACTACCTTGGCCTCAACCAGGAGCCTTCGGTGGCGGCCGCCGCCAAGGCCGCCATCGACGAGTACGGAACCTCCGTGTCGGCGAGCCGCCTGGTGGCCGGCGAGCGGCCGCTGCACCGGGCGCTGGAGCAGGCGCTGGCGCGCTTCTACGAGACCGAGGACTGCATCGTCTTCGTCAGCGGGCACGCGACCAACGTGTCCACCATCGGCGTGCTGATGGGCCCCGACGACCTCATCGTGCACGACGACCTCATGCACAATAGCGCCCTGATGGGCGCCAGGCTGTCGCGGGCAACCAGCCTGCCCTTCCGCCACAACAACCTCGACGATCTCGAGAAGGTGCTGCGCGAGAACCGCACCAGGCACAAGAACGCCCTGATCGTGGTGGAGGGCCTCTACTCGATGGACGGCGACTTCCCCGACCTGCCGCGCCTCATCGAGATCAAGAAGCGCTACGGCTGCTGGCTGATGGTGGACGAGGCGCACGCGCTGGGCGTGCTCGGCAGAACCGGCCGCGGCGTGGCCGAGCATTTCGGCGTCGACCCGCGCGAGGTCGACATCTGGATGGGCACGCTGTCCAAGACGCTGGGCAGCTGCGGCGGCTACATCTGCGGCAACGCCGTGCTGGTCGAGATCCTGAAGTACCAGGCGCCGGGGTTCGTCTACTCGGTCGGCCTGCCCCCGCCCGGTGCGGCGGCCGCGCTCGCCGCCCTCGAGCTGCTGGAGGCCGAGCCGGCCAGGGTGGCGCGCCTGCAGGAGAACGGCCGCCTGTTCCTGGAGGAGGCCAGGAAGGCGGGCCTCGACACCATGACCAGCGCCGGCTACTCGGTGGTGCCGGTGATGATCGGCTGCTCGGTGCGCGCCGTGCGCCTCACCGAGGCACTGCTCAAGCGCGGCATCAACGCGCTGCCCATCATCCACCCCGCGGTGCCCATGAAGGCGGCGCGCCTGCGCTTCTTCATCACCTGCAAGCACACCGCCGAGCAGATCAAGACCACCGTCCGGGCGGTGGCCGAGGAGCTGGCCGCGGTGGCCAAGCGCCAGTCGCTGGTGGAGCGCGCCACCATCGCCGTGGTCGCGCGCTAGGCTGGAGGAGGGAGCGGCCGCGGGTTAATGTCGGCCGGCCGTGGCGGCGAGGCCGGCACGGGGCGTCAAAGCGGCGGGGCCCGCGCGAGCATGACCGGCATCGAGGGCGGCTGGCTGACCAAGGACAGGATCAAGATCCTGTTGCTGGAGGGCATCTCCGACACCGCCGCGGCCGGGCTCAAGGCATCGGGCTACCTCAACGTGCAGCGGCTGCCCAAGGCGCTCGACGGGGCGGCCCTGAAAGAAGCGCTCACCGGCGTGCACCTCATCGGCATCCGCTCGCGCACCCAGCTCACGGCCGAGGCGATCGCCGCCGCCGACAGCCTGATCGCCATCGGCTGCTTCTCGGTCGGCACCAACCAGGTCGACCTCGACGCCGCCCGCCGCAAGGGCGTTCCCGTCTTCAATGCGCCCTTCTCCAACACGCGCAGCGTCGCCGAGCTGACCATGGCCGAGATCGTCATGCTGCTGCGGCGCGTCTTCCCGCGCTCGGTGGCGGCCCACCAGGGCGGCTGGGACAAGTCGGCCGCCGGCTCGCGCGAGGTGCGCGGCAAGACGCTCGGCATCGTCGGCTACGGCAACATCGGCAGCCAGCTCGCCGTGCTGGCCGAGGCCATGGGCATGCGCGTCATCTTCCACGACCGCGCCGACAAGCTGCGCCACGGCAACGTCGAGCCGGCGGCCACCCTAGAAGAGCTGCTCGCCAGGAGCGACGTCGTCAGCCTGCACGTGCCGGAGACGGCCGAGACCCAGGGCATGATGGGCGAGGCGCAGATCCGGGCCATGAAGCCCGGCGCCTGCCTCATCAACAACTCGCGCGGCACCGTCGTCGACCTCGCCGCGCTGGCCGCAGCCCTGCGCGACAAGCACCTCTCCGGCGCCGCCGTCGACGTGTTCCCCGAGGAACCCTCCTCCAACGCCGAGCGCTTCGTCTCCCCCCTGCAGGGCCTCGACAACGTGATCCTCACTCCCCACATCGGCGGCTCCACCGAGGAGGCGCAGGAGCGCATCGGCAGCGAAGTGGCGCGCAAGTTCGTCGACTTCTCCGACAACGGCTCCACCACCGGCGCCGTCAACTTCCCCCAGGTGCTGCTGCCGCCGCGCTCGAGCGGCACGCGCTTCATCCATGTGCACCGCAACGAGCCGGGCGGGCTGGGGCGGCTCAACCAGGTGCTCGCCCGCCGCGGCATCAACGTCGCCGCCCAGTACTGCCAGACCGACAGCGAGATCGGCTACGTGGTGGTCGACGTCGACGGCAAGATGCCGGACCCCGAGGGCCTGCTCGCCGACATCCGTGCCACGCCCGGGACCATCAGCGCCCGCCTGTGCCTCAGCCGCAGCGCCTCGCGCACCTTCCTCATCAGCCCCCAGGCTGCGGCGATCTGGCTGCCGCCGCGCGCCGCCGCCGCGGCGCCCGCCCCCGCGCGCGGAGAGGAGAGCGCCAGGGGGGCAGCCCCCGCCCGCGGCCCGGCGCCGACGACGGCGGCCGACAGGAAGCGCCGGCAGTCGGAGCGCATCCTCGGCCTGGCGCCTGCCCGCGCCAGGCGGGGCGCCGCGGAGTAGGACGCCCGGCCCTGGAGGGCGGCGCCGCCGCGCCCGTCGCCGCGTGCGCGCTCGCGGCGCAGCCCGGCTGTTACCTAGGTAATAGCGGGGCGCTCGGCGCCGGCCGATGCTGCGGCCTGTGCCAGGGAGGGCCGCGCCATGAGGACACGCATCATCGCCGTCATCAGCGCCATCGGCATCCTCGCCGCAGCGTCCGCGTCCGCGCTCGCCCGCGAGGAGGCCCATTGCACGGGCCCCTGCCAGCGTATCCGCAACCTGGTGCTCACCGAGGAACGGGTGCGCAGCTTCGGCGACTACCGGGCCATCGCCCATCCGAGCCTGGTCTCGGGCGACACCGTGCACATCTACGGCGAGCCCGAGGACTTCGGCTGGCACGAGCGCAACGGCACCGCCAGGTTCAACGTGGTCGCCGACGTGGAGCTGCGCAGCCGCGACGGCCGCAGGGTGGCCGGCAGGTCGGACCCGCGCCCCATGACCCACGAGGCGGCCGCCCGGCCCGGCAAGTTCTTCTTCTCCTTGAGCCTCATCATCCGGCTGCCGGTAGGCGAATACCGGCTCGTGCTGCGGCTGCGCGATGCGGTCACCGGCGAGCTCGTGGAGAAGAGCTTCCCGTTCTCCATCGCGGCCCGCCGGCTGGCGCCCTCGGCGAGGCTGCAGCCCGAACGCGCGCCGGCCAAGGACGATCCGCCCGCCAACGGCGAGTGCAAGAAGTATCTCCCCCAGCTCGGCAAGGTCATCGCCGTGCCCTGCGGCTGACGCCCGGCGCGCACGGACCGTAGGCCGTGGGTCACTCCGCGGCCACCCGTAGCCGGCCCGCGGCATCGGCACCCGGCGCGGCGAGGGCGGCCGGCGGCGCGGCGGCCGCGCCGGGCTCGTCGGTTGGCCCCACCAGCCGCGAGAACAGCCGCCACGCCAGGTTGGCGATGTCGTCCATCACCGCGAACACCGCCGGCACGAACACCAGCGACAGCAGGGTCGAGGACAGCAGCCCGCCGATCACGGCAATGGCCATGGGGGCGCGGAACTCGCCGCCCGAGCCCAGGCCGTAGGCGGAGGGGAGCATGCCGCCGACCATGGCGATGGTGGTCATGACGATGGGGCGCGCGCGCTTGCGCCCGGCATCGACGATCGCCTCGGCCCGCGGCACCCCGCGCCTCATCTCCTCGACGGCGAAGTCGACCAGCATGATGGCGTTCTTGGTGACGATGCCCATCAGCATGAGGATGCCGATGACGACCGGCAGGCTGATGGGCTTGGCGGTGACGGCCAGCGCCACGATCGCCCCGCCGATCGACAGGGGCAGGGAGAACAGGATGGTGACCGGCTGCAGGAAGCTGCCGAACAGCAGCACCAGCACGGCATAGACCATCATGATGCCCGCGCCCATGGCCTTGGCGAAGCTCTCGAACACCTCGCCCATCACCTCGGCGTCGCCGAACTGCTTGATCTCCACCCCGGGCGGCAGGTTGCGCGCCGCCGGCTGCCGCATGACCTGCGCCACTGCGTCGCCCAGCGCCACGTCGCCCACGAGGTCGGCACCAATGACGACGCGGCGCATGCGGTCGTAGCGATCGATGGCGGTCGGGCCCTGTGACAGCTCGAAGCGCGCCACCGCCGACAGCGGCACGGCGCCGCCGGCGGCGGTCGCCACCTTGAGGGATTCCAGCATGCGGGGGTCGCCGCGCGCCCCCTCCTGCAGCTGCACCCGGATCGGCACCTGGCGATCGCCGACGTCGAACTTGGCGAGGTTGGCGCCGATGTCGCCGATGGTGGCGATCCGCACCGCCTCGGAGATGGCCTCGGTCGACACCCCGAGCTCGGCGGCGAGATCGCTCACCGGCACCACGCGCAGCTCGGGCCGGTCGAGCTCGGCCGTCGACACCACGTTGGCGAGCAGGGGAATGCGCTTGGCCTGGCTGGCGAGATCGGCCGCCACCCGGCTGACGGCGGTGCCGTCGCGGCCGGAGGCCACCAGCTGCAGCTGGCGCTGGCCGTTGTCCTTGAGGAACCAGAAGCGGATGTCGGGCACGCCGGCCAGGCTGCGGCCGATCTCCTGGCGCACCTCGTCCTGCGTGAGCCGGCGCTGCTCCTTGGGCAGCAGGTTGATGATGAGGGTGGCCTTGCGCACCTCCGCCCCCGACCCCATCACGCGGCCGCCGTTGACGAACACGCTCTTGACGTCGGTGCGGGCGCGGATGTTGCGCGAGATGGTGTCGGTGACGGCGCGGGTGTCGGCGATGCGCGAGCCGGGCGGCAGCTCGACGGCGAGCAGCAGCCGGCTCTGGTCGTCGGCCGGCAGGAAGCCCGACGGCAGCAGGTAGAAGCTGCCGACCGAGGCGGCGAACACGAGCAAGCCCAGCGCCACCGTCCGGTAGTGGTGGGCCACCGACCAGCGCACGAGCCGGGTATAGCCGCGAAGCAGCCAGCCTTCGCGGTCCTCGCGGTGGCCCGGGCGCATGAAGTAGGCGGCGAGCAGCGGGGTGATGAGGCGCGCGACCAGCAGCGAGAAGAACACGGCGAACGCCACCACCAGGCCGAACTGCTTGAAATACTGGCCGGCGATGCCGCCCATGAAGCTCACCGGCACGAACACGGCGACGATGGTCATGGTGATGGCGATGACCGCGAGGCCGATCTCGTCGGCAGCCTCCAGGGCCGCGCGGTAGGGCGACTTGCCCATGCGCATGTGGCGAACGATGTTCTCGATCTCGACGATGGCGTCGTCGACCAGGATGCCGGTGACGATGGTGATGGCGAGCAGGCTCACCAGGTTGAGCGAGAAGCCGGCCGCGTCGATGGCCCAGAATGCCGGAATGATGGAAAGCGGCAGGGCGATGGCGGCGATCAGCGTCGCCCGCCAGTCGCGCAGGAAGATGAGCACCACGGCGATGGCGAGGACTGCGCCCTCGATCAGCGTCTTCATGGTCGAGTGGTAGGCGCCCAGAGTGTAGGCGACCATCGAGTCGATGAGCTTGAGCTCGACGTCAGGATGGGCCTTCCTCAGCTCCTCGATCTTGCGGGCCACGTCGGCCGCCACCACCACGTCGCTGGCGCCTTTGGCGCGCGAGACGGCGAAGGCGACCACCGGGGCGCCGTCGAGGGCGGCGAACGTGCGCGGCTCGGCGGTGGTGTCGGTGACCGTGCCGAGCTGGTCGAGCCGCACCTTGCGGCCCTTGGGCAGGGCGATCATGGTGGCGGCGAGGTCGGCCACCGTCTGCTTGCCCGCCAGCGTGCGGATGGCCTGCTCGCGGCCGCCGATCTCGCCGCGGCCGCCGGCGAGGTCGACGTTGGTGGCGCGCAGCTGGCGGTTGACGTCGCCCGCCGTGACGCCGAACGCCAGCAGCCGGTCGGGATCGAGGGCGACGCGGATCTCGCGCTCGACGCCGCCGAAGCGCTCGATCTGCGACACGCCCTTCACCCCCTGCAGGGCGCGCACCACGGTGTCGTCGACGAACCAGGAGAGCTCCTCGGGCGTCATGGCCGGGGCCCTGGCCGAGTAGGTGACGATCGGCAGCCCCTCGATCTCGATGCGGGTGACGATCGGCTCCTCGATGGTGCGCGGCAGCTCGGAGCGGATGCGGGCGATGGCGTCCTTGACGTCGTTGAGGGCGCGGTCCTGGTTGGTCTCGAGGCGGAACTCGACGGTGGTCACCGACGAGCCCTCGGTGACGGCCGAGGTCTGGTGCTTGACGCCGTTGACCCCGGCGATGGCGTCCTCGATCTTCTTGGTGACCTGCACCTCGAGCTCGGCGGGGGCGGCGCCCGACTGGTAGACGCGCACCTGCACGATCGGCACATCTATGTTGGGAAAGCGCGTGACGGCGAGGTTGCCGAAGCTCACGTAGCCGAGCGCGATCAGCACCATGAACAGGACGAGCGAGGGCACCGGCCGGCGGATCGACCAGGCCGAGATGTTCCAGTTCATCGCGCCACCTCGCCGTCACGGGAAGCGGCCGCCAGCACCGGCCGCACGGCATCGCCGTCGCGCAGGAAGGTGCCGGAGCGGGCCACCACGAAATCGCCCGCCGCGAGCCCTTCGCGCACCTCGACCAGGGCGCCGGCGGCGAGCCCCGTGCTGATGCGGCGGGTCTCGACCCGGTTGTCGCGCACGAGCTGCACGGTGGCGCCGTCGGCCCCGTAGAGGATGGCCGAGGCCGGCACGGCGAGACCGCGGCCGCTGGCGGTCTCGATGGCGGCGCGGCCGAAGGCGCCCACCCTGAGGGCGGGGTCGGCGCCGAGATAGATACGCACGCGCCCGAGCCGGGTCGCCTTGTCGACCTCCGGCGAGACGAGGCGCACGCTGCCTTCGATCTCGCCCACGCCCGCCACCTCCACGCGCGCCCGCTGGCCGGGCCTGACCGCGGCGATGCGCGTCTCGGTGACCTCGGCGTCGAGCTCGACCTCGCCGTTGGCGACGATGCGGAACATGGGCTCGGCGGCGCCCGCGGCGTAGCCGCCCACGCGCGCCATGCGGCGGCTGACGATGCCGTCGGCGGGCGCCACCACCTCGGTGCGGCCGCGGCGCCAGTCGAGCTCGCGACGCTGCGCCTCGATCTGGGCCTTCTCGGCCTCCGCCACCTTGAGGCCGTCCTGGGCGGCGCGCAGCTGGGCCTGGGCCGTCAGCGCCGCCTGCTCCCGGCTGTCGTAGGCGCTCTCGGCCATGTGCCCGGCGGCGCGCAGCGTCCGCGCCCGCTCGAAGGCGTTGCGGCTTTCAGCCAGGCGCGCCTCGGCCTGCACGATGGCGCTCCTGGCCTGGGCGATGGCGGCGGTAGCCCGCGCCAGCGCCGCCGCGTTCTGGGCCAGCTGCGCATCGAGCGTGTCGGCCACCAGGCGCGCAAGCACGTCGCCCTTCCTGACGCGCATGCCCTCGTCGGCCAGCACCTCGGTGATGCGCAGGCCTTCCACCTCGGGGCCGACCAGGATCTCCTCGCGCGCCACCAGCGAGCCCGTGGCCAGCACGGTCTCGACGAAATCGGCGGGGGCGACGCGGGCCACGGTCACGGCGGCGGCGAGCAGCAGCGCGTTGTCAGGCACCGGCGGCGGAGCCACGCTCGCCGCCGACTGGGGCGGGCGCGGCAGCGGCTTGCCGACCAGCGTCAGCGAGATCATCAGGAAGCAGAGCGTGAGCACGCCCCCGACCAGCAGCTTTCTCATGGCGCGACCTCAGGGGTTGCTCGGCCGGTCCCCGCCGGTCGCCGGCGCGGGCGCGGGGTTGAGAAGGGTGCGAATGAGCTGCAGCACGGCCGGCATCACCGCGCGCACATCGAAGGCGGGGTCGATGGCGCGGTGCCAGAACATGCCGTCGGCGATCACCATGAAGGTCTTGGCGAGAGTGGGGATGTCCATTGCCGGGGCGATGCGGCCCTCGTCGGCCAGCTTCTGGAAGAGCTTGGCGAAGCTTTCGAAAATGTAGCGGTCGACGCGCTGGTAGATCTCGCCGACGCGCGGGTTGCGCGTGGACTCGAGCCCGATCTCGATGCACATGAGATGGCTGTGGGCAGGCTCCTCGAGGAAGTACTTCTCGCCCAGGGCCTTGAGCGCCTCGAGAAAGTCGGGGGCGGCGGCCAGCGCCTCGAAGCGCTCGGCGAACTCGGCCCGGTCGCGCTCGGAGATGCCGGCGATCAGCGCCTCCTTGCTGTCGAAGTAGACGTAGAGCGCGCCCGGGCTGATGCCCGCCTCCTTGCAGATGTCCTGCATGGTGGTGCGGTGGAAGCCGGCGCGGGCAAAGCAGCGCTCGGCCGCATCGAGGATGCGCTCGCGCCGGGCGGTCTGCACCTCGGGCTTGAGCTTTGGCATTGCGGACCTCACCTCCCAGGCTCGTCGGCGCGTCGCGGGCCGCGCTCTCCTGCTGCATCGCACAAAACAAAACGAACGGACGTTTTATTTTAGAGGATGGCGGCAAAGTCAAGGCGCGAAGGCGGAGATTGTCGGGCCGGCTGCTTCACAAGCGTGTGAGGCCATGCAGGCCGGAGCGCCATGGGACTGCGTCCCGCAGCGCACCATAGTACGGACCGGAACGGGCAAATCCTTCGCCCCGGCTCGGCCGGGGACCGCACGGGACAGGCAGCCGCCCGCCGGTCCGGAGCAGTGGCTGGCGTGGCAAGCCACGGGGCGGCCGCCGGGACCTCCCGTTACAGGGCGCCGTCGGGCTTGGGCGGCTGCGCCTGCACGTGGCTGCCGTCGGCGCACACCCGGCTCGCGATGCGGCAGCGGTTGGGAGCACCGGCGCCGCGGTTGCACACGCCGAGCGCCGCGGCCTGCGCCGGCCCGAGGCCGATCTGGCGCGAGATCGTGACGCGCAGGGCGGGCTTGCCGTCGGCGCCCGTCTCGCGCGCCACGGCGGCCGCCGCGCACTGCCGGTCGGCGATGGTGAGCATGCGGCACTGGGGGCTGCCGCCGGCATTGCAGGCCACGAGCAGGGTGGCCTCGGCCTCACGCCGCGTCGGCAGCTGCCATACAACCTCGAAGCGGCCGCTCTTGAGGGCGGCGATGGCGCCCCATTTCTTGGGCGGCTCGATACGGCGCAGCTTGGCGACCTGGGCCTCGGTCAGCTCCCCGGTCATGGCCTCCCCGAGCCTGCCCTGCAGGATGCGCACCGCGTCGGTCACCTCGGGCGTGATGCGGCCGCTGATGGAGGTGATGGCGTAGTTGAGATTGTAGAGCCGCTCCTGCACCTCGCGCACGGTGGCCTCGTCCAGGCTCGCAGCCGGCGGCCGCGGCGCCATTCCGGCCGCGCGGCGCTGCTGCTCGAGCTTCTCGAGGCGAAGGCGGGCGAGGGCCGCGAAGGCCCCTTGCGGAAAGGCCTCCAGATAGGCCTTGAGCTCCTCGGGATCGGCCGTGTCCTTGATGCTGTTCCAGAACGCCAGCTCGGTGGCGGACGCCTCCGGCGCCTTCTGCTGGGCGGGTGCCGCCAGCGTGCCGGCGAGCAGCCAGGCGGCAAGCGCGAGCGCCGTGCGGCAGATGCGCAACTGGAGCCGTTCCATGGTGACCTCCGGGGGGAACCGGCCATGCCCGATCTGCAGGCGCCAGTCTCCCATCGGCCGGGCACCCGCGTCGAGATGCCCCCGCGGCCTCCGGACCGCCGGGTTGCGGCTGGCCCCTCAGCTGCGGCGCGCGGGAGCGGCGCCGGGCGTCAGGCCCACGGGCTTGCCGACGATGGTGACGATCAGCTCGCGTCCCTCGAACAGGCGCTTGGCCACCCGCTTCACGTCGGCCAGGGTCACCGCCTCGATCTCGCGGTTGCGGCGGTCGACGTAGTCGAGCCCCAGCTCCTCCTGCTGGATCCACAGCAGCTGGTTGGCGATCTTGGCGTTGCTGTCGAAGCGCAGCGCGAACGAGCCCGTGAGGTAGCTCTTGGCGTCGGCCAGCTCCTTCTCCGTCGGCCCTTCGCTGGCGATGCGGACGAGCTCGGCGCGGATCACCTCGAGGGACTTGCCGATCTCCTCGTTCTTGGTCGCCACACCGCCGCTGAAGATGGAGGTGCGCCGGTAGGGCTGCACGCTGGTGTAGACCGAGTAGGCGAGCCCGCGCTTCTCGCGCACCTCCTCCCACAGCCGCGACGACATCACGCCGCCGCCGAGAATGGTGTTGAGCACGAAGGCGGGGAGGAAGTCCTTGTCCTTGCGCGGCATGGCGGGAAGGCCGAAGCGGGCGACCGACTGCGGCACCGCCATGTCGATGACCTTCTGCTTGACGGCGGCGGCCGGCTCGACGGCCGCCACCGGCTCCAGCCGCGACTTGGCCGGCAGCTGGCCGAACACGCGGTCGAGCAGCGCCGCCAGCGTCGGCGCATCGATGTCGCCCACCGCCACCACGCGCAGGTTGTCGCGCGCGAAGGTGCGGGCGTGGAAGGCGGCGAGGTCGGCGGGCGCGATCTTCTGCACGGTGTCGGGCGTGCCGTGGGCCGGCCGGCCGTAGGGGTGGCCGGGGAAGGCCATAGCCGCCCACTGGTCGGACGCCACCCGGTCGGGGTCGCGGGCATAGTAGGCGAGATTGGCGAGGATCTGGCCGCGCACCCGCTCCACCGCGTCGGCATCGAAGCGCGGCTTGCCCACAGCCAGCGCCAGCAGCGCCACCGCCTTGTCGCGGTTCTCGGTCAGCGTCTCGAAGCTGCCGTAGAAGGCATCGCGCGCGTCGTCGAAGCTCATGCGCATGGCGATGTCCTCCATGCGCTCCTGGAACTGCTTGGAGGGAAGGTCGCCCGCTCCCTCGTCGAGCATGCCGGCCAGGAAGTGGGCGAGCCCCTCCTTGCCGGCGGGGTCCTGCGCATTGCCGCCCTCGAAGGCGAAGCGCATGGCGAGCAGGGGCACGCTGTGCTCCTCCACCAGCCACGCCGTGATGCCGCCGGGGCTCTTCACCACCTGGATTCTCATGGCCTCGGCCTTGCCGGTTGGAATTGACGCCGCGATGGCGAGGAAGCCGGAGAGCAGCAGTGCCCGCACGGCGGCACGGACCGCATTGGGCCGCGGATGCATCATCGCCGTTCTCCTTAGGACTTGTCGGCGGCCGGAGCGGCCGGGCCGCCGGCCTCTGCTTCCGCCGCCGTCGGAATGAGCCGGCCGGTGACGGAGCGGCGGATGTCGAAATGCTTGGCGGCGGCGCGCTTCACATCCTCGACCGTGACCTTGCGGATGGCCTGCGGCCAGGCGTCGATCTGCTCGATGGTGAGCCCGAGCAGCATGCCCTGGGCGTAGCGCCGCGCCAGTGCGCTCTGGCTGTCGGATTCGTAGACGAAGTCGGCGATGTAGGCGCGCTTGGCGCGCTCCAGCTCCTCCTCGGTCACGCCCTTCTCGCGCAGCTCGTGCACCACCCGGTCGATGCCGGCCTCGAGCTTGTCGAGGTCGACGCCCTGCGCGGCCACTGCGTAGAGGCCGATGGTGCCGCTGTCGAGGCCGGTGCCCGAGTACCAGCCGCCGGCGCTGGAGGCGATCTTCTCCTCCGCCACGAGGCGCTGGTAGATGCGGCTGGTGGCGCCGTTGGCGGCAACCTTCATGAGCAGATAGAGCGCCTCGGCCTCGCCCTCGGCGGCGTTGGGAATGCTGGGGGCGAGATAGAAGCGCCGCACCGAGGCGTTGCCCGCGCGCGGGTCCTTGAGCTCCACGCGCCGTGCCGCGCGGTGCGGCGGCTCCTGCGGGCGCCGGCGCGGCGTGATGTCCGGCTTGGGCGCGAGCTTGCCGTAGGTCTCCTCGGCGAGCTTCCTGACCTCCTCGGCGGTCACGTCGCCCGCCACCACCACGATGGCGTTGTTGGGCGCGTAGTGGCGCTTGTAGAAGTCGAGCGCGTCCTCGCGCGAGAGCTTCGCCATCTCGTGCATCCAGCCGATGATGGGGATGCGATAGGGATGGTTCTGATAGAGCGCCGCCGACATCTGCTCGGAGAGGATGTTGGAGGGATTGTTCTCCGTGCGCGAGCGCCGCTCCTCGAGGATCACGTCGCGCTCGGTCGCCACCTCCCGCTCGGTGAGCTTGAGGTTGACCATGCGGTCGGCCTCCATCTCCATCACCGTCTTCAACCGGTCCTTGGAGATGCGCTGGAAATAGCCGGTCACGTCGTGGCTGGTGAAGGCGTTGTCCTGGCCGCCGAGGCGCGACACGATCTTGGAGAAGGCGCCCGAGCCCATCTTGTCGGTCGACTTGAACATCAGGTGCTCGAGGAAGTGGGCGATGCCGGACACTCCCGGGGGCTCGTCGGCGGAGCCCACCCGGTACCACACGTAGTGGGTGACGACCGGCGCGCGATGGTCGGGCACGACCACGACCTGCAGGCCGTTGTCGAGCCGGAACTCGGTTGCCCGGCTGGCCGTCGGGCTCGCGCTCAAAGTCTCGAAGGTTTGCGTGAACATCGCTGCTAGGAAGGTAAGGGCGAGAAGGGGGAGCTGCCGGAGGGTGCCTGGGATCGGCATAATGTCACGTTTCCTGACCTGGGCTCGCGCCTTGGGCTCGACGGCGCGCTGCCGTGGAACAGCTTGTTCGGCTTTCCGGCAGCAAAGTCAAATGACAACAGCTTAATGTTCACGGCATGGGAAAAGCCTGCTCGGCGGGCGCGCTGGGCCCGGCCGGTCAGTTCTTGTTTACGTTGGTGGTCAGGCTGCCGAGCCCCGGGCATGGCCCGTAGGGGCTGCGCGGTGCGCTGTAGTCCTTGTTGAGGGCCCGCTCCTTCCACTGGATCTCGCCGCGGCAGTAGGCCAGGTGGAGGCGCTCGCGCTCGCTGGCCTCCCGCACCTTGCGCTGCTCGGCATCGTCGGGCCACACCGTCTCGGTCGGCGCCTTCTCGGTGCCGGGCTCGGGCAACCGGTCGACGCGCGGGGGCAGCACCAGCGGTGCGCGCTCGGCAAGCTTGGGCTCGGACCGGTTCGCCTCCTGGGCGGCCGAGCTGATGCCCATCATGTCGAAGATCTTGCCGTTGAGCTCGATGCCGTCGGCGCAGCCCGACAGCAGCCCCGCGCACACCAACATGCCACCGGCGAGCGCCCCTCTGCCTGCCCTGATGCGCAACTGCGGCATACGCGCCTGCCCCTGCCGTCCGCCCGCCCCGTCGCCGGGAAATACCTGTGCCACCCAGCCGTTAGCCGGCCTTTGCGGCGTCTTTGCGACTCGGACCGAACGAATCATAGAGCAGCCCAGCGACGCCCGCAACAATGGCTGCATCGGCAATGTTGAACACGTACCAGTAGAAGCCCCAGGCGTGCAGGGAGAAGAAATCCGCCACTCCGCCCTGCACCAGGCGGTCGATGGCGTTGCTGATGGCGCCCCCCATGATGAGCCCGAGGCTTGCGGCCATCAGCCGGCCCGCCACCCCGCGCGCGAGCCACACCGCCATGGCGGCCACGGCGAGCACTGAGAACCCCACCAGCAGCCATTGGCCATGGCGGGTCTCCTGCAAAAACAGGCCGTAGCTGATGCCGGTGTTCTTGACGAACACCAGGTCGAGGAAGGGGGTGACGGTCACCCGGCCCCTGTCCTGGATGCGGTAGACCTCAAGCATCCACCACTTGTGCGCCTGGTCGAGCACCAGCGTGAGGACGCCGAGCGAGCTGCCGAACCCCGACAGGGGCCCCCACAGCCAGGGATTCTTCTGCTCTACCGCTGCCATTCTTTGGACCAACGCCGCCGGCGACCCCGCGTCACCTTGCTCGTGCCGGTAATATCCGGAACTTGCCGTTGCGTCCAATGCGGTCGGTCGCGAGGCCAGCGGAGGAGCGGCTCAAGACGGCTTGGCGCGCGCGTCGAACTCGCGCACGGCGGCTGCATCGCGCGCCGACAGCTCGGGGAACTCCGGGTCGCTGCCCACGTCGCCGGTGATGCGCCAGGAGCGCGCGCACTTGCGCCCCTCGGCGCGCCGCGGCACGACGCCCACGCCGGCCACGTCCTCGAGCGTGAAGGCGCCGGCCGGCGCCGCACCGGCCGCGACCTCGATGCCGGAGGTGATGCACACCTCGGCGAGATCGATGCCCTCCAGCGCCGCCCGCAGGCCCTCGTCGGCCACGAACACCTGCGGCGCGGCCTCGAGCGAGGAGCCGATCCGCTTGGCCGCGCGCTCGATCTCGAGCGCGCCGGTGACGACGCGGCGCACGCGCTTCACCTTCTCCCATTTCTCACCGAGCGCGTCGTCGCGCCAGGCCTTCGGGACCTTGGGGAACTGCTCAAGATGCACCGAGCCCTCCTCGGAGGGGTAGCGGGCGAGCCAGGCTTCCTCGGCCGTGAAGCACACCAGCGGCGCCAGCCACAGGCAGGTGGCGCGGAAGATCTGCTCGATGGCCTCCAGCGCCGCCCTGCGCTTGGCGCTGGAGTAGGGCTCGCAGTAGAGCGCATCCTTGCGGATGTCGAAATAGAAGGCGGAGAGGTCGGTGTTCATGAAGTGGGAGAGCACCGCCACCACGCGCTTGTAGTCGTACTCGGCGTAGGCCTGGCGGATCACGCCGTCGACCTCTGCCAGGCGATGCAGCATCAGCCGCTCGAGCTCGGGCATGGACTTGGGAGCCGGCTTGCCCTTGCCCTCGTAGTGGGCGAGCACGCCCAGCATCCAGCGCAGCGTGTTCCTGAGCTTGCGGTAGGCCTCGCCCGTGCCCTGCAGGATGGCGGGGCCGAAGCGGATGTCGCTCGTGTAGTCGGAGGAGGCGACCCACAGGCGCAGGATGTCGGCGCCGGTGGTCTTCATCAGCTCCTGGGGCGAGAGCGTGTTGCCGCGCGACTTCGACATCTTCTCCTCGCCCTTCTCGTCGAGGATGAAGCCGTGCGTGAGCACCACGTCAAAGGGGGCGCGCCCGCGGGTGCCGCAGGATTCCAGCAGCGAGGACTGGAACCAGCCGCGGTGCTGGTCGGAGCCTTCGAGGTACATCACGCGGTCCTTGCCGCCGTCGCGCCGGCGGCGGATGCCGGCGAGCTGCGGGAAGGCTTGCGCGTCCTCGAGGGTGAAGGCGTGGGTGGAGCCGGAATCGAACCACACGTCGAGGATGTCGGTCACCTTCTCCCATTCGGCGGGCTTCTCGACCAGGCCCGCGAGGAACCGCGCCTGCGCGCCCTCCTCGAACCAGGCGTCGGCGCCCTTCTCCTCCATGGCCTCGCGCACGCGGGCGATGAGCTCCTCCGACTTGGCGAAGCCGGGCCCGGGGATGACCTCGCCCGTGTCCTTGTGCTGGAACACGGTGATGGGCACGCCCCAGGCGCGCTGGCGCGAGATGACCCAGTCGGGGCGCGCCTCGATCATGCCGCGCAGCCGGTTCTGACCCGAGGCCGGAACGAACTCGGTATCCTCGATCGCCTGCAGCGAGAGCTCGCGCAGCGTGCGGTTGGCGCGCGCTCTCCTCTCCCCGCCTGCAACCCGTCCCCTCTCCCCGCTTGCGGGGAGAGGGTTAGGGCGAGGGGCAGCCAAAGGCGCCGACGCCGGAGTGTGCCGCTGCCCCTCACCCCGACCCTCTCCCCGCGCCGGCTGTGCCTTGGGAAAGGTCGACGATGCGCGGGGAGAGGGGGGCTCCAGCGGCTTGTCCATGGCGATGAACCACTGCGGCGTGTTGCGGAAGATGACCGGCTTCTTGGAGCGCCAGGAGTGCGGATACTGGTGCTTGAGGCGGCCGCGGGCGAGGAGCATGCCGGCGTCCTTGAGCGCGGCAATCACCGCCTCGTTGGCGTCGCCCTTGTTGCCCTTGTCGTCGATGACGCGCTTGCCCTCGAAGCCCGGCGCCTCCCCGGTGAAGCGCCCGTCGCCGTCGACCGTGAAGGGGATGGTGGTGTCGATGCCGCGCTGCTGGAGCTTGGCCGCATTCTCCATCCAGATGTCGAAGTCCTCGCGCCCGTGTCCCGGCGCCGTGTGCACGAAGCCCGTGCCGTCCTCGTCTGTCACGTGGTCGCCGGCGAGGAGGGGAACATCAAAGGTGTAGCCGAGAGATTTCAAAGGATGAGAAACGCGACAGTAGGTCAGGTCGTGGTTTTCCAAACGTAGCAACAGCTCGAATTTCTCGACCTTGGCTGCCTTCATGACAGCCTCGGCAAGTTGCTCAGCGAGGACGAACTTCTCACCAGGCTGCGCCCAGTTATCCTTCGGCGCTGCCTTGACGACGTAAACCGCGTAGCTGATTTTGGGCGAGTAGCTTATCGCTCTGTTCCCTGGCAGGGTCCAAGGCGTTGTGGTCCAGATAACCACACGAGCACCCATCAATGCGTCGACGACTCCTTTAGAACCCGCGGTCAGATGCACGACGGGAAACTTCACCCACACCTGGTCGCTCACATAGTCGTGGTACTCGACCTCGGCCTCGGCCAGCGCGGTTTTCTCCACCACGGACCACATCACCGGCTTGGAGCCGCGGTAGAGCGCCCCGTTCATGGCGAACTTCATGAGCTCGGCGGCGATGATGGCCTCGGCCTTGTAGGCCATGGTGGAGTAGAAGTGCTCCCAGTCGCCTTCCACGCCGAGCCGCTTGAACTCCTCGCGCTGCACGCCGATCCAGTGCTCGGCGAACTCCCGGCACTCCCTGCGGAACTCGTTGACCGGCACCTGGTCCTTGTCCTGGCCCTTGGCGCGGTATTGCTCCTCGATCTTCCACTCGATGGGCAGCCCGTGGCAGTCCCAGCCCGGCACGTAGTTGGAATCGAAGCCCAGCATCTGCTGGCTGCGCGTCACCATGTCCTTGAGGATCTTGTTGAGGGCGGTGCCGATGTGGATGTTGCCGTTGGCGTAAGGCGGCCCGTCGTGGAGGATGAACTTGGGCCGGCCCCTGGCCGCCTCGCGCAGACGAGCGTAGAGGCCGAGCCTGGCCCAGCGCTCGAGCAGCCTGGGCTCGAGCTGCGGCAGGCCCGCCTTCATCGGGAACTGCGTTTTGGGCAGGAACAGGGTCGCGCCCCAGTCGCGCGTGGCGGTCTTGGTGTCCATGGGCTCGCCGTGGTGAATTCAGCTGATGGAACGGTGTCTTGACATGCGCGAGGGCCTTCCCGGCCGCCCTCGTGCTAAGCAGGTTCTACCAGCTTGACCAACGAATCGCGGGTGTGATTCCGTCTTTGCGATGATTCGCGGGGGCGGGGCATGGCGGGCAAATCTCCGGTTGAGGCGAGCGAGGAGCAGCGTGGGGCATTG